>Ga0255347_1000085_pt1 | contig 171761 bp, 150 predicted proteins | sample wastewater_treat_2_FD_192479 | JGI IMG/M metagenome (GOLD analysis project Ga0255347, IMG submission 192479) | Wastewater microbial communities from Lulu Island WWTP, Vancouver, Canada - plant24 | ecosystem: Engineered > WWTP > Wastewater > Unclassified | place: Canada: Vancouver, British...
TTTATTCAACCATTGTTCTTCGTGATGTTGTTGCTCGCCATAATATCCGTAATACGTCATTTTTGGAACAATTAATTCGTTTCTTGGCAGATAATATCGGCAGTCTTTTTTCTTCGAAAAGTATCAGTGATTTTTTGAAAAGTCAAAATATACGAATGTCGCCAACATTAGTGTCCGAATATGCAGACGCTTTGGCTTCGGCATTTGTGGTTCATCGCTTAGGACGTTATGATATTGTTGGGAAACGTTTATTTGAACGTGGCGAAAAGTATTTTTTCGAAAATATGGGAATCCGCAATGTTGTGGCGGGCTACAAACCGCAAGACAGAGCAAAACGATTGGAAAATATTGTTTGCAATCACTTGTTGTATTGCGGCTATGATATAACTGTGGGAACACTTTCGACTGAGGAAATCGATTTTGTTTGTAAACGAGCCGGCGAAACATTATATGTACAGGTCGCGGTGGAATTGTCTAAACCTGAAACTGTCGCCAGAGAGTTTGGCAATTTGTTGAAGATAAAAGACAATTATCCCAAAATCGTAGTATCCGGCGAACGTTCATTCGAAAATACTTACGAAGGAATAGAACACATTTACATTCGAGATTTTTTGACTTCTTCTGTTACTCCAAAAATTGTGTAAAAAATGCACTATCTTTGTTATTGGATAAAACAATTTTATCTGCTGACTGATTGTATGACCCTTTGCCTTAAAAGAGACTTGCTTAAACCTAATAAAACGCTGTTTGATTGGTACAATCCTTGTCCGGAAAAAGCTTATAAAAGCCAATACATCTCTTTATATAATTATAATAATCATTGAGCACCTATGGAAATGATTCTTTTAATCATCAAAGGTTCTATCTACAAAAAATAAAAATAAAATATTAGTATGAAAAAGCTTAGTTATCTGTTAGTATTGATTGTTGTAACTTTTTTGAGCGTCACTTGTTCTTCGAATAAAAGAACCTTGCAACGTGGTGATTATTATAACGCCACCATGGGTGCTATTAAGACTTTACGCTCAAATCCAAATAGTAAAAAATCGATAGAGGTGTTGCAACAAGCATATCCGTTGGCAATAGAAAACAGCATGCGAAAAATACAAAATGCTTTAGATGCCGATGTTGCCGGCAAGTATTCGATTATAGCAGATGAGTATTTGGTTCTCAACGCTATAGCAGATGCAATCTATACCTGCCCGAAAGCCATGGATCTTTTCCCGCGTCCTGAGCAATATAGCAAAGAGCTGAGAGAAATCTTGCCATTAGCATTTGAGGAATCCTATAACCAGGGCGAACGTTTATTACAACTAAATACCCTCATAGATGCTCGGGAGGCATATTACCAGTTCTTAAAAGCCGAACGCTACATGCCTGATTATAAGGATGTGAGGGAAAAAATTCAAGTTGCATTATATGCAGCTACGCTCAAAGTGGTTGTACAAAAACCTATTACACCCAAACGTTATCAGCTTTCTGCCGATTTCTTCTATGATAATCTGATGGCACAGATGAGTAGAATAACAGCCAATCAATTAGTCCGTTTCTATACTTACGGGGAAGCAAAAGAGGAAGGTTTAGACAAACCCGACCAATATTTAGTGCTTAGTTTTGAAGACTTTACAGTAGGGAATTTACGTGAAACTACAAACAATTCGGAAATTTCCCGTGATAGTGTATTGGTGGGAACAACTACCGTTAATGGAGTAAAACAAAATGTGTATGGAACAGTAAAGGCAAAATTGACTGTTTATACTAGGGAAGTTATTTCAGAAGGAATCCTTTCGGCAAAAATAATTAATGCTTATAATAACAAAGTAGAAGAGAGTCGCAATTTCCCGGGTAGATTTGTATGGGTAAATGAATGGGCTAGTTATCAAGGAGATGAACGCGCATTGACAAATAAACAACTTAAAATGACAGAAACAAAACCCATTATGCCTCCTCCGGAACAAGATTTGTTTATTGAATTTACAAGACCGATATTTGATCAGGCTGTAGGTTTTGCAAGAAACTATTATTCAAGTATCACTCTGCCGTAGCAAACTCGCTTGTATTAAATGGAGTAATTTTCAAATAGAATTGAAAATAATTGTATTTATTGAAAATATTATACTCTAATTGAAAAAACGCTAAGGTATTTAAAACAAAAAAAGCGACTTTACAAAGTCGCTTTTTTTGCGGTGCGGACGGGAAAGCCACCTTTGCGGGCTAATCCGCTTTCTTTCAGCACCTTACTCCCTCATTTTTTCTTAGGGGGTACAGTTTAGGTTAGGAACTCCTAACTAACTGTATTTAAGTGCTTCCACCACTGTATTTCCAAACTTCCTATTTTGGCAGTCAGACTAATTTTGAATTAAATTTGTCAGACTGCTAATATTCAGTGTTTTATTATTTCAAAGACCTTTATGGGGGGTACAAATTAGGTTAGCGTCTTCTTCTGCTTTACTTTTGGCAATTTTGGCTGCTATTGACACTAATCTGTCGTCATAAAATTCAAGTTCAAAGTTACAACTTATTTTCAAATCAACAACTATTTTGAATCACAATGTTTTAAGTTTGGTGCAAGGTGCAAGATATCTATATAGATATTACTTGCACCTTGCACCTCTGATTCGTTATTTTATGATTGAAATTATTGTCTTTTTTCTGTGTTTAGTTTAAAGGAAAACCGTATATTTGCGATTAATAGCGTCAAATATTTGATGAAAATAATCATAATATGACCGATAAGAAAGTAATCAATAGAATTAAGGTTGTTTTAGCGGAGAACGATAGAACAAATCGCTGGCTTGCCGAAGCAATAGGAAAGAATGAAGCAACTGTTTCAAGATGGTGTTCCAATAAGGCTCAGCCCTCTATTGACGTTTTTCGTCAGATTGCAGAAGCTTTGGATGTGGATGTTCGAGAGTTACTTCATACAACTAAAAAGTAGCAAGCAACCAAGCGTATGGAAATATTAGATAACAAACAGGGCCGAACAGTTGAGCATGAGATAGCTAAACGGTTAGATTCAAACACTTTGGTGTCTGTCAGTACCGGAATGTTTAGCATCTATGCCTTTTATCTTTTGCGGGAAAAAATGAAACACACAAAAGGATTAAAAATCCTGCTTTTATCAAACCCGCAAACAAAAAATCATCAAGGGGTATCCATTGCCTTGGATAATACTTTTTGGGGAACCGCCGAAGAGGGAGGACTGAAAAGGCAACTCTTACTACGATATGCAGCAGAAGAATGTACCCACATACTTGAAAGAAGTCGTATTCGTGCTTTGAGAGTTCCTAATTCATTCGGATTTAAGTTAATATTTATCCAAAATGAGCACGATAGCTGTGTAATCAATCCCGGTATGGCAGACTTCTGTGCAGATTCATTGGGTTTTATCAACTCGGAGAAACCACAGCTACATATTCTTCACAACAAAAAAGAAGAGGTGGCGCAATACAAACAAATGTTTGACGGAATATGGTCGGATACTTCCATGTCCAAAGAGATTACAAAACTGGCTTTGGATGAGTTAAAAAAAGGGTTTAAGGACTACTCTCCCGATGCGGTGTATTACATGATTTTGCATCATCTTTTTCATTATTCCATTGTTGATTTTGCCGACGATAAGATTTTTAAATCAAGAACCGGATTTAAAGATAAAGAAATTTGGAATAAACTTTACAAGTTCCAAAAAGATGGTGTAATGGGGGCTATCGAGAAAATTGAAAAATATGGCGGTTGTATTATTGCCGATAGTGTGGGGCTCGGAAAAACATTCGAAGCACTTGCCGTTATCAAATATTACGAATTGCGAAATGACCGTGTATTGGTACTTTGCCCCAAGAAGCTGCGTGACAACTGGACAGTTTATACGCAAAACGACAAGCGCAACATTCTGATTAACGACCGTTTCAATTACGATGTGCTTAGCCATACCGATTTAACTCGTGTGCGGGGTAAATCGGGCGATATTGACTTGGCGACAATTAATTGGTCAAATTATGATTTGGTCGTAATAGACGAATCGCATAACTTCAGAAACAGCTATCCCTCTAAAGGCGAAATGACCCGTTATGCCCGCATGATGAATGAAGTCATCAAAAAGGGTGTAAAAACAAAACTGTTAATGCTTTCGGCGACACCGGTGAACAACCGGATGAATGATCTCAAAAACCAAATATCGTTTATCACGGAAGGCGACGACAGCGTGTTCGAAGAAGAGGGCATAGATAATATATCCAACGTAATGAAGCTGGCGCAGCGGCAGTTTTCCGATTGGGCAAAATATTCGGATCGGAATATAAACGAGTTGTTCGACCGGTTGGATAATCGTTATTTCAAACTATTGGACATGCTTACTATCGCCCGTTCACGCAAGCATATCGTGAAATATTACGATTCGGCGGATGTGGGAAGGTTTCCGACCCGTTTGAGACCGATAAACGAAAAAACCGATATCGACAGTGAACAACTGTTTCCTTCGTTACGCAATATCAACAATGCTATTCGCAAGCTGAATTTGGCAAATTTCTCACCTATATCTTCTCTCAAAGAAGAGAAAAAGGCAGAGTATGCCGCTAAATACGACTATCAATTAAGTACCGGAAGTGTATTTAAGCAATCCGACCGTGAAAAGAACTTGGTGGACTTGATGCGGGTGAACTACCTGAAACGGATGGAAAGTTCCATCTATTCGTTTTATCTAAGTATAAAAGCGTTGCTGGAGCAGGTCAATGACAATCTGTATAAGATAGAACACATTACGGAGCTTTCCGACAGCTCTGTCACGATTGACAACATTGATATCGAGGATGATGAAAGCGACTACCTGATTGGCAACAAGGTAAAAGTATTGCTACAGGATATCGATTTGGTAAAATGGCGGCAGGAGTTGGAGTACGATCGGGATACGTTAACCAAACTCATGGAAAGTGCTGCTACCATATCCACTACTCGTGACGAAAAACTGACTCGCCTGAAAGAGGTCATTGCCCACAAAATAGAAAACCCGCTTAACGACAATAACAAAAAAGTGATTGTATTCACGGCTTTTGCGGATACCGCTACTTACCTTTATAAAGAATTGTCGGAGTGGATATTGAAAGAATACGGATTGTACGCCGCTTTAATCAAAGGAAGCGGAACAAACAAAACGAACTTTCCCGGTATTGAACGGAAAGAGATGAACGAGTTGCTTACGCACTTCTCGCCTTTTTCCAAAGAACGCCACAAAACATTTCCCCATGCAAAAGGGGAAATTGACCTGCTCATTGCCACCGATTGTATTTCGGAGGGGCAAAATCTGCAAGACTGCGACCTCCTGGTCAATTACGACATCCACTGGAACCCGGTGCGTATCATTCAACGATTCGGGCGTATCGACCGCTTAGGTTCAAAAAACGAGCAAATCCAGTTGGTCAACTTCTGGCCGAATATGGAGTTGAACGAGTATATTAACCTTGAGAGCCGGGTAAAAGGCAAAATGGTCTTACTCGATATTTCTGCTACGGGCGAGGAGAACCTGATAGAGATGAATGAAAACGACGAAATGACCGATTTGGAATATCGTCGCAAGCAACTGGAGCAACTCCAAAGCACAGTACTCGATTTGGAAGATATTCAAGGTGGAATAACCATTACGGATACTAATATGAACGATTTCCGGATGGACATTATGGAATACGAGAAAAACCACCTTGTCGATTTGCAGAATATTCCTTTGGGGATTCATACCGTAGTTGAAACAGACGATGAAGAGATACCTCCCGGAACTATTTTCTGTATGCGTAGCTCTGTACAACAAAAAGGGCAAAGCCTGTTGGCTCCTTATTATTTGGTTTATATGGGCGAAGGTGGAGAACCTGTTTTGGGCTATATGCAGGGAAAACGTTGTTTGGATTATCTGAAAAAACTGTGTCAGGGCAAAACGGAAGTACTGGCAGAGTTGGCGCAAAACCTAAAAAAAGAGACAAAGAACTATGCCAATATGAAAGCCTATTCGTCCGCTTTTCAGTTAGCCATTGAGAGCGTTATCGGTAAATCGCAAGAGGTAGGTGCTGCTTCGTTTTTCTCTACAGAATTAGTTTCGCTCAATGCCGAAGGTGTAACTTCACAAAGCGATTTTGATATTGTGGCATTTGTTGTTGTCAAGCGGAAATAATTCTTTATCTTTGTCCGAAATCTACCGAATATTTCGGACAATATTATTGGGGTTTAATAATGGAAGAGAATATTTCACAAAAAGTTAGAGATCGAGTAACTCGCTTTAAGAAAGGCGACTTGTTCACTGTGCGTGATTTTGAAGATTTAAATAATGATAGCCTTGTTACCCGAACGTTATCCCGTCTGCAAAATGAAGGCATCATTGTTCGTGTGGCAACCGGCATCTATATGAATCCCATAAAAACGCAATTTGGTGTTCTGCACCCTACGATTGACCAAATTGCCCACAAAATAGCCGAACGAGACAGGGCTCAGATTATGCCAACCGGTGATACTGCCTTAAATATTTTGGGCTTTTCTACTCAAGTACCGATGAACGCCGTATATATTACCAACGGAGCTAAGCGAAAAGTGCAAGTTGGCGAAAGAAATATTATTTTCAAAAATGTTGTTCAGAAAAACTTTCAATTCAAGGGTAAGCTTCTGCCATTGATAATTATTGCACTAAAAGAACTTGGAGAAAATCAGGTAACGGACGAAATAAAGGACAAAATAAGTAAGCTTCTTTCGGAGAGTGATGCCGAAGAGCGAGCAACAATGATGCACGATTTATACCTGTCGCCGGTATGGATGAAAGAATTGCTATTACCAATCATAAAAACAGTAACAGAATGAGTATTTGGCTGAATTATAGCGAAGATGAAAAAATGGTTTTGCTACAACAAACAGCAGTGGCCAGAAAAATTTCAGCAGAACAGGCAATTGAAAAGGATTGGTGGGTAACGGCCATTTTGGTAGCATTGTCAAAATCTTCGTGGGCGGATTTTTTGCAATTCAAGGGCGGAACTTCCCTCAGTAAAGCGTGGGGATTGATTAGTCGCTTCAGTGAAGATATAGATTTGACTATAAGTCGTTCGTTTTTCGATCTACCTGAAGAAACCAATCAGCAACGAACAAAAATTCGCCGAGAAGCTTTCCATTACATAGAAGAGAAGTTGCTCCCCGAGTTAGATAGCATACTTTCTTCAGAAGGAATAGCAGGTTATAAAGTTGAGCTTGTTACAAAAAACAGTAGCGATATGGTAAATTTAGTAGAAGTAAAATACAAAAGTATTCTTCCGACTAAAATAGATTACCTCCTTCCGGTTGTCAAGATTGAGTTCAGTGCCATGTCTCTTGACGAGCCGTTTGAAAATCGAGAAATTGCAACGCTTATCCATTCCCGGTTTCCTGAAATTGATAGCGAAATAAAGTCACTTTTTAAGTCTGTATTGCCGGAACGCACCTTTTTGGAAAAAATATTCTTGTTGCACGAGGAGTATCAAAAGGAAAATCCACGCACGGATAGGATGTCAAGACATTTATACGATTTGGAAAAGATGATGGATAGCTCTTTCGCTCAATCAGCGCTGCAAGATAAGGACTTATACAAAGCCATTGTCAATCATCGTCAAAAGTTTAACAGCATAAAGGGTGTTGACTATACAACACACGAACCTGCTCAGATCCGGATTTGTCCTCCTGACCACTTGATGGGGAGTTGGAGAAAAGACTACGAAAACATGAAAGAGAGTTTCATTTATGATAAAGACAAAAAAACATTCGATAAAATTATCGAGAGGATGGAAGAGCTTACCGACAGGATAAGAAAAATCAACCTATAATGATAGAGTACTTCAACATACCGTCCGGGGCATTAATCAACACGCCTATCAGCAAAAAACTTTTTGCCGAGAAAGCACCTTTGTCTTCCGGGGAAAAACGGTTGTTGCGTGAAGAGATAGAAAAGCTCACGATGAAAGGTTTATTGCAGACCCGCACCATTGGATTGGCTGCATACATGGATGATGAACAGGCTTACGACCAAATCATCATTGCCGAAGTAAGTATCAAGAATCCGGCTAAAGCGATGCCGGTAGCTACCTTGGTACAGAAAGCCTTTCCTGCTCCGATGTTTTTAGTTATTCATTGCGACGAAAGTTTTTCTGTGAATTGGTGCGTAAAACGAATCAATCAGGCGGATAGAACAAGGCGGGTGATGGAAGAACAACAAATAACCCGTTTCTTTGTACCTGAAGGCGACGATAGCATTATTCGTGCTTGGTTGCCTTCGTTAGATATAGCATGCATCCGCTGTAATTCACTGAAAGAACTATTCGAAGCCTTGGCAAACCGCCTGTTGATGCTGGCAGTTTCCGACGAGGCAGGTATATATCTCGAAAGCGACAGGCAGAAAACAGAGCAATACCGTGTCTTGCTGGAACAGTTAAATACCAACCGCATGGAACAAAAACGAATAACCGCTGAAGTAAAAGCGGAAACGCAATTCAACCTCCGTTTAAAGCTGACAACAAAACTGAAAGAGTTACAGCAACAAGAAAAAATATTGAAAAATCAATTGATATAGCTATGCAAAAGACAAACATACCGCAAGCCGAGAGCAAAAGTGCCGACTTGGTTGCACAAAATCTGGAACAACTCAAACAGATTTTCCCCGAAGTTATCAAAGAGGGAAAGGTCGATTTTGAAGCCCTCAACGACTTGTTGGGTAATTATGCTGACACTGCCGAAGAGCGTTTTGCCCTCAATTGGGCCGGCAAAGCCAACGCACGTCGTGAAGCACAAAAGCGAAGCACGGGAACACTCCGCCCTTGCCCCGAAGAGAGTGTGGATTGGGATACGACCGATAATCTCTACATTGAGGGCGACAACTTGGAGGTGTTGAAACTTTTGCAAAAGAGCTACCACAGCCGTGTAAAGATGATTTACATTGACCCACCCTACAACACAGGGAAAGACTTCGTGTATAAGGATAACTATGCGGATAACATGAAGAACTACCTGGAGCTGACGGGGCAGGACAAAAAACTTTCCACCAATACGGAGAGTGACGGACGATACCACTCCAACTGGCTGAATATGATGTATCCGAGACTGAAACTTGCTCGCAACCTGTTGACGGATGATGGGGTGATATTTATTTCGATTGATGATAATGAGGTGGCGAATTTACGGAAAGTGTGTGATGAGATTTTTGGGGAAGAGAATTTTGTGGCACAAGCAATACATAAAAATAACTCAATGAAGAATCAATCAAAACTCATTGGTGTAACAACTGAGTATGTATTATTATTTGCTAAAAATACGAAATCCCTAAAAGATGTTTTTTGGAGGATAAAGAAAAAAGGAGCTAAAGATATTAATTCAAAATTTCAACAACTTAAGGAGCAAGGACTATCTATTGATGAGATTACTGCTGAGATAAAGGAAATGTACACAAGACCGAAATACACACATTTAAGTAGATGGAATAAAGTTGACAAAAACGGAGTATTTAAAGATGCAGATTTATCAAGAGAAGGCGGTCCAAAAAACTACACAATCACAAATCCAAATACAGGAGAGGAATGCATTATTCCGAAAAGAGGATGGGGAAAATCATACGAGGAGTTATTGAGGTTACAAAACGAAGATTTAATTTGGTATGGCGACAATAATACACCTCCAGGAATGAAAAGTTATCTTGAGGAAGATACCGTATCAGTACCCGACAATTTCTGGTATTTTGACAATTCTATTGACACCAGATGGGTTAAAGAAGTTTTTGGGAGCTTAGTATTTGAAAATCCAAAACCCATAGAAATGATGACTCAAATATTGGAGCTACATACATCTAAACACGACATCATCCTCGACTTCTTCTCCGGCTCTGCTACCACGGCCCATGCGGTGATGCAACTCAATGCCGAAGACGGAGGCAACCGCAAATACATCTGTGTACAATTACCCGAACCAACACCCGAAGAGAGCGAAGCTCGGAAAGCTGGTTATGCCACCATTCCCGAAATAGCCAAAGAACGCATCCGTCGTGCCGGAAAAAAGATCAGAGAAAAAAAAGAAGAAGACATACATAAGCAAGCCCAAAAAGATGGTTTATTTATTGATTTGGCTCCTGATACACAAGATTATGGCTTCAAAGTATTTAAGCTCGACAGTTCCAATATCAATGCTTGGGATAGCGACCCCGACAATCTGGAAACAGCACTTAATAACTCTCTGTTCAATATCAAAACGGATAGAAGCGAAGACGATCTGTTGTATGAGATATTGATTAAATATGGCATTGAACTGACCACAAAAATTAACCGCCACTCCATAGACGGAAAAACCGTGTACGAAATGGGTGCCGGTTCGTTGATTGTCTGCTTGGCAGAAAGCCTATCCACGGCAGTTGCCGACGGTATCGGTAAACTCTACAAAGAGGTAAGCCCCGAAGGGGTGGACGGCAATTGCCGTGTGGTATTCAAAGAAGCCGGATTTAATGGTTCGGACGAAGTGAAAACCAATACGCTGCTGATCCTGAAACAGCACGGCATTACGAATGTGGCAACCGTTTAAAAAGAGGACGCAGTATGGCTAAAAATATGACATTAAAATTCGAGAGTCACCTCGAATATCAGGACGAAGCGGTAAACAGTATCTGCGACATCTTTGAAGGCGAAGAGATTTTCCAGAGCAACTTCTCTATCACGCCGGTCAAGGGCGAAGAAAGTTCGCTATGGAAAAGCACTACTATCGGTATCGGCAACTCCATAAAGATGATCGAGGAAGATATGCTTGCCAATATCCAGCGCATCCAATTGCGCAACGGCGTGCCACAATCGACTGCCGAAAGTTTCAAGAAAGAGGGAATGAACTTCTCGGTAGAAATGGAGACCGGTACAGGTAAAACCTACGTCTATTTGAAAACGATTTTTGAACTCAATAAGCGTTACGGTTTTACCAAGTTTATCATTGTAGTGCCGAGCATCGCCATCAAAGAGGGTACATACAAATCCTTACAGATCACCAAAGAGCACTTCAAAAGCGAATATGAGAATGTAGTGTACGATTATTTTGTGTACGATGCTACCAAATTAGAGCAAGTACGCTCGTTTGCCACGGGTGACAGTATTCAGATTATGGTGATCAATATTGATGCATTCCGCAAAAGTTTCGAAAGTGAAGACGAAAATAGTAAGTCCAACATTATCCACCGTTACAACGATAAGTTGGGCTACAAACCCATCGACCTGATTAAAGAAACGAATCCGATAGTGATTATCGACGAACCGCAAAGTGTGGATAATACCGACAAAGCGAAAGAAGCTATCGCTGCGCTCAATCCGCTCTGCTGTTTGCGTTATTCTGCCACACACCGCACGCCCTACAACATGATGTATAAGCTCGATTCGGTGGATGCTTACGAGCTGAAATTGGTGAAACAGATTGAAGTGGCTACCGCTTCTGTGGAAGGCTTCCAAAACGATGCGTATATCGACCTAATAAAAGTGGACAACAAAGCCGGTATTAAAGCGCAGGTGGAGTTGGACTTTCAAAACAAAGGAAAAGTTGACCGCAAGAAAGCGTGGGTAAAACAAGGTCAGGATCTATTTGATATAACCGGACGTGAACAATACGAAGGGTATATTGTGGAAGATATTTGGTACGAGGACGAACGCTGGAATATGTCGTTTACAAGCAATGATAAAATTATAGAACAAGGCGTTGTCTCGGGAAGTTTGAGTAACGACCTGCTGAAGCGAGAGCAAATTCGCATGACCATCGAGGCGCATCTTGACAAAGAAATAGTGCTCAATCCGCAAGGAATAAAAGTGCTGAGCCTATTCTTTATCGACAAGGTGGCAAACTACCGGGAGTACGATGCTGAAGGGAATCGCCAAAACGGCAAGTATGCCCGTATTTTTGAAGAAGAATATAACAACCTGATACAGAAACCGAAATATCGTTCCTTATTTAATGAAATGAAGGACAAGGATGTGGATGTTAGCCAGATCCACGATGGATATTTCTCGGTAGACAAGCAAAGCAAAGCATCAAACAAGAAAGATAAGTTCGAACGCTTTGTGGATACCTCCGGGAAAACGGCCAAAGATGATGAAGCCTTCAACTTAATTATGCGCGATAAGGAACGGTTGCTGAGCTTCGGAACTCCGTTGCGTTTTATCTTCTCACATTCCGCCTTGCGTGAGGGTTGGGACAATCCGAATGTGTTCCAAATCTGTACGCTCAACGAAACAACCAAGGAGATAAAGAAACGACAAGAGATTGGTCGTGGACTTCGCTTGTGTGTCAATCAGGAGGGTGAGCGGGTAAAAGGTTTTGAGGTAAACACACTCACTGTGATGGCAAACGAAAGCTATGAAGAATTCGCCAAAGCCTTGCAGAATGAGATAGAGGAAGATACCGGAATCAAGTTCGGCTACTTGCACAAACATTCGTTCGCCCGTATCGAAGTAGGTGCGGATCAGGACAAAGCGATGTATCTGAACGAAGAAAAATCGGTTCGGCTTTACGACTATTTCGTGGAGAAAGGCTATGTCAGAGAAGAGGTGGTTAATAAGAAGACCAAAGAAATTGCCGCTAAAGTGCAGGAAAAACTGAAAATAGACTTGCGTGATAACCGGGTGTCTATTCCCGAAGAGTTTGACTATATCAAAACGCCGATTCTGAAAGTCTTGAAGCGTATCAGCGGAAACTTTATGAATATCAAGAATCGGGATGATGCGCGTCGGGTAACGTTTAAGAAAGAGTTCTTTATCCACAACGAAGATTTCAAAAATCTGTGGGATCGGATAAAGTACAAAACGACGTACTCCGTAAAAATTGATTCGGACAAATTGATCGATCAATGCGCTCAACGGATATACGAAGAGGTGATGGTAGGCAGAGGACGCTTTGTTACCCGCAAAATAAAATTAGCGATTACCGAAGGGGGCGTTCTGGAGGGAGAAGATTCTCCTCGTGAATCGACACGGATTATGGACGATACGGTTTCGATACTGCCGGATATTGTTACTTACCTGCAAAACGAGACCGGACTGACCCGTCAATCCATCGTCTCTATCTTGATTGGGAGCAAACGCCTGGAAGCGTTTAAGAAAAATCCTCAAGCCTTTATCGAATCGGTTATTGATATCATTCGTAACGAGATGCGCCTCTTATTGGTTGATGGCATCAAATACAAGCGGATAGATAAGGATATGTGGTGTCAGGAACTGTTTGAAAACAAAGAGCTGCAAGGTTATCTAAGCAGCAACTTACTGGAAAGTAACAAATCACCCTACGATTATGTGATTTATGATTCGGAAACAGAGCGCAGTATGGCACAACGATTTGAAAGCTCCGATAATGTTAGGGTATTTACCAAACTACCCTCCTGGTTTAAGATTGATACCCCATTGGGAGCCTATAATCCCGACTGGGCACTTGTTTGGGATGACGGTAACGAGCAGAAACTTTATTTTGTTGTAGAGACTAAGGGCGGTTTGTTTGAAGACGCTATCAAACCAACCGAGAGAGCAAAAATAACCTGTGGCAAGAAACACTTCGCTGCCCTTGAAACCGGAATAAAATTAGAATTAGCAGATACATTTGATACATTGCAGGGGAAGATCACCTCTTAATTGAGGATTATATACAGGCATAAGAAAGACTTTGTATGTCTATCACATAACGTCTAACATTAAAAAATTATGTCTATGAATGATTTAACAACCAAGGAGTTTTTCAGACTATTGTCTGAACCTTCGCAAGTATCGAACAAAGAAATTCAAACTTCGTATGAATCTTTTGTTAAGCAGATTACAGAAACAAGCAACTCAGAGGCAGATTACTCGAAAGTGTTTCGTCTATTGAATCACTCCCGTATCGAGATAGATTCAATAAAAACATCATCACTTTACGAGTCGGGGGGGGGATATGATTAAGTTTAATTACATCCGAAAGGCTTTGAGCTTTCTACATTCTGAAATGGAATTGCTAAAACTAAGATACAATACCCGGAAAGATTTTCTCTAACAGAAGAACTATCGTTTAAGTCGGAACTCTATGTAATCCCCAAAGCAAAAGGACTGGGAATTATCGGGCTGGCAGAATTAGTGATAAGCATTTTTCTTTCAAAAGAAATAAAAAACCGAAACGGTAAACCTGCATCTTTGGTGCAATTGGCAAGAGCTTTTGAATATGTTTTCAATTGCAATTTTGGAAGCATATACGATAAGCAGGCAGAGGTTTATAATCGAAAATCTTGTAACCTGACAAAATCATTAGATTTTCTCAAAGGAAGTTTGGAACGAAGTCGGAAAATCAAGCCTTTGAAACAAAATGAAAAAGAATGATTTTATAATTAGCTGAATTACTTGTAATTATATTCTAAACTTGGGGGAGTAGTTAACTACTCCCCCTGTTTTTGTATTATCCTTTCCCCGAACTTTGCAGCGAATCAATAAGTTGCAAATATGGAAGTCATTACAATAGACAGCCAAGCATACAAAGAACTGGTATCTAAAATTAATGCGATAGCCAAGTTCGTCATCGATCATCAGGACGATGATACTGTCAATCCGGACGAAATGTGGGTGGACAGTTACGAAGTATGCACCTTCCTCAAAATTAGCGAACGAACACTTCAACGTTTACGCACTAAACGGCTAATTTCCTACTCTATCATATCCGGCAAATCATATTACACCATTGCAGAAGTTAAGCGAATGCTCTCAGAAAAGAGAATCCGCAGTACCGACGAATGTATGAATGACCTTATAAACAATTATCAACTCCATGCTCAACAAAGACGAACTGTTAAGACGGACAAATAGCGGTTTGGATGTATTCAAACACTATATTCCTGTGCAATGGAAAACGGGGCGGAATTTCCTCAATCCTTTGTACGAAGACCGTAAAGCTTCATGTAATGTATATTTTGACCGTCGAAATAGTGTTTACAAGATAAAAGACTTTGGAAACGATGAGTATAGCGGTGATTGCTTCTTTTTCGTTGGCAAGTTGAAAGGTTTGCAATGCAACGATGGAGCGGACTTCGTTGAAATTCTGAAAACCATAAACAGGGAGATGTCATTGGGATTGGATAATTCCGATTATACCCCTGTTTCGCAATCAACTCCGCAAAAAGGTAGTCTAATCAATTCCGAACCACCTAAAAACAAGCCTTATAATATTATACAACAAAAATACACTCAAAAGGAACTGGACTTTTGGATACAGTCAGGCATTACACCCGACATATTGAAACTATACAAAACAGTATCCCTGAAAGAGTTCAGAAGCGAGAATAAGGACAATAAGCCTTTTTACTATACTTCATCAGAGAACGAACCAATTTTCGGTTATATGGGAAAACGGTATGTAAAAATATACCGTCCGTTCTCTGAAATTCGTTTTTTATATGGTGGTAATATCGGGGAAAGCTACTGTTTCGGTCTGGAACAATTACCTGCCAAAGGAGATACGCTGTTCATCACGGGGGGAGAAAAGGATGTGATGACTCTTGCCGCTCACGGCTTTCATGCGATTTGCTTCAACAGCGAAACGTCCACTATTCCGACAGGAATAATCTATAAACTCACATTCCGATTTAAGCATATCGTATTGCTCTATGATGCCGATAAAACAGGAATAGATAGTGCAATCAAACACGAAAAAGCATTAGCCGAATATGGTGTAAAACGACTTCTGTTACCACTTTCAGGAGAAAAAAAAGAGAAAGACATTACCGACTATTTCATTAAAGGAAATAGCCGGAAAGAGTTCCGACAGTTGTTCATCGACTTTCTTGATAATTTATATAGCGAAACAATGACCATGCTAAAATCCTGTGAAATTGATTTCAATAACCCTCCGGCAAAAGCCGAAGAAGTTATTTCCGCTGGAGATGTGCCACTGGGAACACAGGGGAATATCCTTTGTATTACGGGTGGCGAAGGTACGGGCAAAAGCAACTATGTTGCCGCCCTGATTGCAGGTTCGATAATCAAAGACAGCCGCAATATTGACACTCTGGGCGTAAATGTTCGTGATAATTCCGATGGGAAAGCCGTCCTGCTCTACGATACAGAACAATCCGAAGTTCAGCTTTTCAAGAATGTTTCCAATCTTTTGAAACGTGCCAAACTGAACGAAAAACCCGAAGAACTGCGCGCATTCTCCCTTACGGGAATGTCCCGAAAGGAACGTTTGCAAGCTATTGTTCAGAGTATGGACAAATATCATTACGAATATGAGGGCATTCGTCTGGTCGTTATCGATGGTATAGCGGATTTGGTACTATCTGCCAATGACGAAGCGGAAAGCATCCGGATTGTGGATGAACTATACCGATTGGCAGGAATATACCGCACCTGCATTGTCAGTGTGCTTCATTATGTGCCGAATGGTTTGAAACTGCGGGGACATTTAGGTTCCGAACTGCAACGCAAAGCGGCTGCAATCGTGAGTATCGAACTCGACAGCGAGCCGTCGGTATCGGTGGTTAAGGCACTCAAAGTACGGGACGGCAGCCCGCTCGACGTTCCTTTGATGCAGTTCTCTTGGGATAAGGAACTGGGAATGCACATTTATATCGGCGAAAAACCACGAGAGGAAAAGGAAAAGCGAAAAGAAAAGGAGCTGGCGACAGTTGCCCGTGAGATATTTGGCGTGCAAAAGCACTTGACTTATATCGACCTGTGTGACCGCATCCAGCAAACAATGGATGTAAAGGAACGTACCGCCAAAAGCTACATTAAGTATATGCGAGAAAAAGAAATAATCATAAAAGATCCGTCCAATCAGAATTATTTCATGATAGGGCACATCATCTAAAACCCAACAGCCATGTATATAGACAAAAATAATTTTGAAGCGTGGATGGAACGAATCATGGATCGCTTCGACAAACAAGATAAAACACTTGATAAAATGAGTAAACACAGGAATATATTAGACGGAGAACTCCTGCTTGATAATCAGGATTTGTGTATGTTGCTTAATGTCAGCAAACGAACTTTGCAACGGTATCGTGCCACGGGAGAATTGCCGTTTCAAACGCTATATCACAAAACTTATTATAAAGAAAGTGATGTTCATGCTTTTATTAGAACAAACTTCAACAAAAAAAGGGGAGATAATAACTCTAGCAAGTGAGTGTTGAAAAGTATCTAAAGTAGAATTTGGCTATCAGCTACTTTCTTTGTAATTTTGCCACATTGGGCATCTCATGTCTAATGCTTTGATTTTAAATGCATATGAGTACAAATTTTTTCTATAAAGAATTAGGATATGAGCATTTGATAGAATGTTCTGACATATCAGATTCCTACCCTGAATATCAGGAGTTAGAAAAAATTGGAGCAGACAAAATCTATTTTTCAGATAATTTCCCTGCAATTCTCTTTAAAGAAGTAGATTCTTTTAATAAAAATGCCCTTAAACAAATTGCAGAAATTCAACATAAGGCATGGAATTACCGAAAGATAATGTTTCTTTTTGTTGTATCAGATACGGAAATCAGGATATATAACTGCTACGAGAAACCTCAATATATAAAAGCAGAATCCAGCTATACAAATGAGCTTAAAGAATATGAAATATTCAGTTGCATTAAGACTGATAAAGATAACTTAAAAGTTCTGATTGAATTATTTTCACGAATAGGAGTAGATTGTGGGCAACAATATGTATGATTTTATAATATATTGATATTGAACAATTTATAATTCGATTGTAAAAGAATACATTTGTTTTAGTACCATTTTAGTGCCACCATTTTACTGCTGAAGAATAAATCATATGCTACCCATGTATATAGAAAAAATCACATACCTAAAATGGATGTGTAATTTACATTCTGCCATACTTTATATTGAGTAGATAAAATATGCTTAATAAAAGGCGTTTATAAATTATCATGGATTTAGTAGTTTGTTAAAATAGAAGTACGGATTATATTACTTCATCATCGTTATATCCCAAAGATTTCATTATTGGTTTCTTGAAAATGTTGGATTTATAGTTTAGTTTTGCATTATATTCACATTTTCTGTCATTCCATTCTGGAAAAATAAAGGAAGTTCATCCTTAATTTCAGTATATAATTTTTTTGAAATGCAATGAAATTCAGACCTAAATAAGAAATCTTGCAATGATATACATACATCATCAATGTCATCAGAACGCAGATTTTCATACATTTCATTCACCCATTTATTAGGACTTCCTTCAAGAAATCCTAAAATAATCATTGTGCGATTTTTATATGGGAATATATTTACAACATTAACCTGCTCTAAGTGATTTGACTCATTGTTAAAACAAAATCCATTTAATTCGTCGCTTATTGCAATAGGTGATGCCAAACATAAGTCCAACTTAAATGGTAGCTCAACAATTTTAAAATAATACTTTGAATAATCCTCATTGAAAATGCCATTCTCAAAAAGGTTCTTGTATTCAACTATTTTCGTAATAGAACTTTTTATATTTGAAAGATTGGCCAATAATACATCCGTATCATAAAATCCAAGGCAGTTTCTTAAAATTCTTTCGACTTTTAAGTCTATGTATAATTCACGACAAACAGTACGGTATGCTAATAAATATTGATTTCTTTCATTCCGCCAATCCACTTTTTCTTCTGATTCTTCTATTGGAAGAAACAATGATTTATCGTGAACAGAACAAAAGCCATAGAACCAAAAATTCTTTTCGCCAATACCTCTTTCCTCATAAGCAATAGGGCTTTCATTTCTTGAAAGCGAATACAGGTGTTTATACTCAAAAGACATTACTTTACCTTTCTCAGCAATTTTTTTAAGTATGCCATTTTTTTGAAATGCATGAGATTTTATAGGTTCCTTATCGCACAACCGATACATACATTTGCATAAAGGACCACAGACTTTATTGCGAGTTTCTTCTATTAGTTTTATGTATTCATTCATGTCCACAAAAGTATAAATTTCTCAGTTTGGAAAAAATGATTTATAGTTTCAATTTCGGAAATGTATTTACTATATCCACTGTCTTGCATGAGAGTATAATGACAGATAACAATAAGTCGAGGATATAACGGGGTTGCTCGTGTTCTCTTGACCAATCGTTAGGGTCATTCTTGATTTGGGAGGCTTTGTCGATGGTGACGGCATAGCGTTCCATTATCCACTCGATGGCGGACTTGCCATTCACAACGTATTCGTAGGCTTTGAGCGGAATGTTCTCAATGGTGATATGACCGTTATAAATGATGCGTGTCTTGTCGGCGACGAGTTTACCGTTTTCGTCACGGACTTTGGCGAACTTCATCTTATCCACGGTGAAGTATTGATAGGTTTCATCTGTCCATTCGCTTTGCCAGATGTCAATGTCACCAATAACTTTTACGCCTTCAGAACGATGCGCGAGCATCGGCATATTTGCATAAAACGGATAATCACCGTCTTGGCCTGTTATCTGCTCATTGATACCTTGCTCGTAGTTCAGGTGTAGGTCGGCAAGCTCCTTTCCAGCTTTATAAAAGGCCATGAAGTCCTGCACATTATCTACAATGGGGATGCGTGGCAATGACTTCTTCAAGTCATCGGCAAAACGCTCGCGGTATTGCTTGGAATGGAGCAGTCCATACACATAGAAAAAGATGTGTTCTTTGGTGATGGCTCGTGAGCCTCCGAAACGGTTGCGGACTTCTTTCAAAATCCAGTCTGTGATTCCGTCACGGCGGATATAACGGTTCGTTTCGGCATCATCGAAAAGTGAAGCCTGTGGGTTTTTGTTTTCTTCATACCAATATAGGGGAAAACATTGGCTATTAAACTGTATCTGATAATCAGGTATTTCATTTGTTATTAGACAGCTAAAATTCTTATTACCAACACCGCTTAAACAAATCAGCAAATTTTCTGTTGTCGGTGTTGGAAATAATTTGGGTAATTGATACTGGCTCCAATTAAATGCTTTATCATAATAAAGCCATTGCTTGAAATATGGTCTATAAAGTGTCAATCGTATCTTATTATTATCAAAAGTATGACGAATGCCTTTCAAGGCATGTTCAAACAATTTCTGGTCCCATTTAATTTGAGTAGGGTCTGCGTTGACTAATGTCGCGATTTCATTTATGGTTTTGGCCTCTACGCATTTGCTTGCTTCTTGATTAAATGTTGTTATTGCTGTCTGCATTTGCATAGAAAGAGATTTGGTTGAAGAGTTATAACACCAAACATCACGGTGAGTTATATCTCCTGCCGAAAATATAGAAAAAACAGTTTGTTTACTATTTTTCTTATCACCCAATAATATCAAGTTGTCAAATACACCATCACGTTGATTTATCCAATCAGCCTTTTCATTAGGCATAATAATTTGCCAATCCAACTTCCGTGAAGAAATAGAGCGGAACTCTTTTACCATTTTAAGTTTTTGTTCGCGAGTAAGGTAATCGCCGATGTCGTGGTAATGTATAACAGCCTTTTGTCCTTTCTTAGTCGGATTTTTGACGAGGAAAGTAATGGCAATAGGAGTACGAGAACCACTACCAAAGATTTTACCACCCTCTTTGCGTGACAATTCACCTGAAGTGCGTTGATTTCCACGGAGATTTAGCACATAAATGGAGGTAAATTCTTCTTCAAAGCATCTGCGCATGCCATTTTGAGCATTTCCATCGAGCCACGCACCATTGCTTATAAATGCTACAACACCACCTTCATTTTGTGGAATACGGTCAGAAGCCCAGCGGAAAGCTTTAACATAGCTATCATACAGAGCTTGAACTGTACTGTTTTTATCAGTGATTCGTTGTATATATGTTGATGCAATTCGCTTTTCCAAATTTGGATAAGACAAGTTTTGGGCATTGTCATTTGCACTTTTCTGCCCGACAGAATACGGCGGATTCCCCACAATCACCCTCACGTGTGTGGCCATCTGCTTCTTCACCCTTTTGGAATTGTCTTGGAAGAACTCCGTGAAAAGTTCGTTGTGCTTCTTCTCCGCCAGTTGGAAAGTGTCCGTCAGGCAGATGCCGCTATACGGCAGGTATGTTTTCCGACGGGTAATGTCATGGAATACCGATTCAATGTTTACGTCGGCGATATAATAGGCCAGCAGCACGATTTCGTTGCAATGGATTTCATTCAGGTACTTGCGCTCCATGTCCTCCGGGCGGATAAGGCCGGACTGTAACAGGCGTGTGATGAACGTGCCAGTACCCACAAACGGGTCGAGGATATGTACATTCTGCTCGGTCAGCGAAGTGTTGAACTCCGCCTTGAGTATGTCATTCACGGAATGGATGATGAAGTCCACGCACTCCACAGGCGTATAGACGATGCCCAGCTTCTCCACGGTGAGCGGAAACGCGCCCTTGAAGAACTTTTCGTAGAGATTCTTGATGATGGTCTGCTTGCCCTCCAGATTGTCTATGCCGCCTATATTTGTCCTCACCGACTGATAGAACTTCTCCAGCACTTCGGTATCTTTCTCGAAAGCCTGCTCTTGCAAGAGGTCTATCATGCGCTGCATGGAACGGCTCACGGCGTTGTTGTTCACGAACTGGTAATCGGCAAACAGCGCATCGAACACCGGACGGGTGATGATGTGTTGAGCCAGCATCTCGATGGCCTGTGTTGCATCCACGGACGGGTTTAGGTCGCGCTGCAATCCCTTGAGGTATTCGTTGAACGCCTTTTTGTGTACGCCGGACTGGATGAGTTTGGAAATGCGCTCGATGAACTTGTGCGCGATAAGTCCGATTTCCTTTGCCCAGTTCTCCCAATAGAGGCGGTCGCCGCACTTCTCCACGAGCTTGGCATACATGCCGTCCTGCAACTCACCGAAACGAAGTTCCAACTGCCGGGCGATTTCCGCATTCTCCATCTGCCGCGCTTCTTCCTCTCCCTCTTGAAAGCCCAGTCCCGGCCTGCCGATGGTGACGGACGGCGTATAGGACTGCTTGTTGGGTTTCTGCTTGTTGAGCGCAATTTTGTTCACCATCGCATTGAAACGGTCATCGTGGGAGCGCAATGCGTTCAGGATTTCCCAGACCACATCGAAGGTCTTGCTGTTGTCGAGTGCTTCTTCTGCTGAAACATCGGACGGCACGACAATAGGGATGATGATGTACCCGTACTTCTTCTCGTCGGGCAGTCCTTTATGGAAAGTGCGCATTACACGGCCTACCGACTGCACCACATCCACCTGCGAGTTACGGGCGGAAAGGAACAGCACGGCATCGAGCGACGGCACGTCCACGCCCTCGGACAGACACCGCACATTGGTCACCACCCGGCACTCCCGGTCATTTCCCGGTTCGTCCGCCAACCATTGCAGGATTCCGTTGCGCTCCTGTGAGTTCATCGAGCCATCTATATGCTTTGTGGCTATCGAAACGGTATGCGAAAGGCTTTCCGCATCCAGATTCTCGTCGTACTTTTCCGATATTTTCGGCAGCACGGAAGCCACATATTTGGATGCGATACCCACTCGGCTTGCGCTCCTGTCAATGGACGAACAGAACGCCACGGCACGGTGCATCATGTGCGGGTCGGCATCCCATGTGCGGTGGTCGTCGCCCTGTATCATCTTGGACAGTCCATTGATTACGCCGATAAGCTTGGATGTGTCATCAAAGTTCAGTTCAGTGGTCGTATCAGTGACATCGCGCCTGATATTTTCCGGCACATCGTCCTCACCGACGGTAAGCACAAGCACCTTGTAGTCGGTCAGCAGCCCGTTCTGTACGGCGTAGGAGAAATTCACACGGTAGAACTCCTCCCCATACAGAGCCTTGTCGTCCATCGAACAGAGGATGCAGTCCTTTTCCGATGCCTTTATCTTGGCCGATTCACCGTACAGCCGTGGCGTAGCGGTCATGTACAGCCGTTTACGGCCTTGTACATTGTCATCGGAGTGTATCTTGGTGAAATTGCTTTCGTCCTTGTCCGACAGTTTCACGCCCGTGGTGCGGTGGGCTTCATCACAGATGATGAAGTCGAACACGCCATACTCGCCGTCTGTTTCGGAAAGTATCTCCTGCTGTGCCGCTGAAACGGCATCAATGGACTGGTAGGTGGAGAACACGACTACCAACCCGTCATGGTTGCGGTATTTCTTCAACTGCGATGCGATGGACTGCGGACTGGTGGACGCTGGCACGGCAAGGTCAACCACGCTGTCGTCCATATCATCGTATTTGTTCTGTATCTTCCTTGAGGCTTTGGAATCGGAACAGATGCAGACGGCCTTTATGGGTTTCTTCGCGTCCGCCGACCATGCGTTGAGCGACTGCCCCAACAAGGCGATGGACGGAACCATGAACAGCACCAGTCCTTTGCCGTTAAGCAATTGTTCGGTGATAAGCAGCGAGGTGTAGGTCTTGCCCGTTCCGCAGGCCATGATGAGCTTACCCCGGTCATTGCCGTCTGTGATATAGTGCGTGTATGCCTTGGATATGGCATCCAACTGGTGCTTGCGCGGTTTTTTGCCCTCTACGAGTGCGGAAGTTCCCGTAAGTCCGTCCATCAGCTTTTGCCAGTCCACGCAGGAGGAGTTCAGGTCAATCAGCCCAACCCGTGAAAAAGGCGGGTCTTGGTGGCGTATGGCTTCCTCGGCGTTGCTTCCCCAATGGTTGGTGGTTGAAATCCATATTCGTTTGGCAAACCGGATGGTCTGGAAAGTGACTTCGTTAGTGAACGTGCGGCTGGAGGTGGCGAGGAATGAATCCACGGCGGGCTTGTCTATCACGGCATCCTCCGCATAGCATTTGCACTGGATAGCCCAATAGTCGCCCATCTCGGTCTTGGCCACGAGGTCGATGCCCGTGTCCGTGCCTCCGAAGTCCTTGCGCCCCGGAAAATCCTCCCACAGCCACACCTTTTCAAGTTCGTTGTAGCGTGGGTCTGTCAATAACCATGAGCGCATCAGACGCTCGAACTTTGTACCCTTTTCCCTTTCGGTGAATGATTCGGTACGGAATTTATGCAGTATGTCCTTGAAATTCATCTCTTGATAAGAGTTACAGTTGATATTGCAAAGGTACTCATAATATTGCAAAATCCGTGTCCGAATCTAATTTATAATGGGATATGAAGGACAATTTATGCGGAATTGTTTAGTAAATCCACCTGTATTTTTCAATAATACATTGATTTCCAGTATTTGTTTTCTTGAAATGTATCTCTTATCAAGAGATTCTGATTTTCGCTAAACAAATATTATCCGGAATATCCGTTCACAAGTCTTTCAGGATAAGGCTGTTCGCTCTGTCCACCACGTTTGTATCAAGCGATGCAAGGTAGATGCGCGTGGTTTCTTCCGAATCGTGCCCCATTCCCTCGCTGATGACCGAAAGCGGTATGTTCTTGCTCTTGGCGATGCTTGCCCAGCAATGCCGGGCGCAGTGCATGGTCAGCGGCATATTCAATCCGGCTAAACAGGCGACTTCTTTCAGTGCCACGTTAATACGGCTGATGGCATTGCGGTACTGCGTCCGCTCGTTTACGCATGGGTTGGTGATTATCGGCAGCAGGTATTGGGCGGTGAAGCAGCCGTTGTATTTGGCGATGATTTCCTCCATGCACTTCTCCCATTTGATACTCAGTTGCTGCCCCGTCTTTCTCCTGCGGTATATGATGACGCTGTTCTTCAAGTCCGATTTCTTTAAATAAGCCATGTCGATGAACGACATACCACGGGTGTAAAACGAAAAGAGGAACATATCCCTCGCATAGTCCAGATGCGGTTTCAAGGTCAGGTCGAGTTCCTTGATGCGCTTTATCGACTTCAACGGGAGGGCACGTTTCACCGTCTTGCCGATACCCGTGTAAACATGCTTGAACGGATATTTCTGTTCCGTCAGTTCCTTTTCCACAGCACGGTTATAAACGGCACGGAGTATACGCATATAGAACGAAGTCGTATTGGGGCAGTTGCCGTTGGATTTCAGCCATGCTTCATAAAGCATCATGGTGTCGCTGTCTATCTCATCCAAAAGAATGTCCTGCCCCTCGCGGAATTTCATAAAACTGGCTAAGGCTGCTGTGTAGGTTTCCGATGTGCGCACCTTGCCAAGCTGCTTCAACTGCCTTATGATGTCCTGCATGAAACCGAACAGCGATTGCCCGTTTGCGTGGCTGTTGAACTTCTCTACGATATTGTAAGCGGAGTAACTTCCGCCTTGGCTGTCGCATTGCGCGATGATGGCCTGCAACCGTCGGATGTCCCAACCGATATGTTCCGCAACGCTGTGGAGATACCGCTTCCTGTTCTCGTCGGTTTCAGGCATGATTCGGACAGACGATGCTTCCTTGTCCCATTCCGTATCAAGCACGCGGAAGTCCGTTCCGATTTGGCGGACTGTTCGCCCGTGAATTACCTGATAGTAGATGCTGCCCTCCTTGCCGTTTGTGGTAGAGGGACGATATTTTACCTTGATGGATGCCATTCACTTTATTTTTATTGTTTAGATTCTTTTTCTTCATTTCTCACTTGTTCCAACCGTTTGTGAAATACGGCCAGTGTGGAATCTGCTCCGATTGTTTCTGCCAGTTTTTCATAAGCTTCAACGGTCACGGCCAGTTCCGGATATAGTTCATTGAGCATGACGGAAGTCACTTGGTATTTGTCTGCAACCATTCTCAGCCGCCTGTTTTCATCCCGGTATTCACGCCATTGCGCCCAACTGACGATAAACAGGGCAAAGAACACGAGCGTACTGATGATGCCAGTCCATGCGTAAGGGTTCTTGTACCAGCCATCGGGTAGCCTGTCCCATAGCCGCCTGATACCCCTTGTCACTCTGTCCGGTCGGATTGCCTGCCAAAGTTTCGCCCCAAAGCCTTGACTTTGCTGTACCTTTTCCGAAATCCGCTTGTCTTTCTCCACATGGTCGGTAAGCATTTCCAGTATCTTGTAAAGCAAATCCTTGGTGGTGGGGATTCCACGCTTACGCATGTCCTTGTCGTTGGCATCGGTATATACCTGCAGGCTCACAATCATTTCCTCACCCAATGATTTTTTATAGTCCTCGATGGCTTCCTTGCTCCCGAAAATGCCGTTGATGTTCTCCGGCGTGCTGCCGCCGAAGAAACGTATGACAGGCTCCAGCTTCACCGCAAGCCTTTTCACCGCCTCGTCCTTGTCCGAAGCGTCCTTTGTGGCCAGTATCTTCTTGATTTCCTCGATGTCCTCTGCCAATGCCCCGATAAGGTCGGATATATTCTGTAAGTTGTCCTTCATCTTCTCATCTTTCTTGGTTTGTACTTGTTCTTTTCCTTGTCGTTCTCGCCCCAGCCGCTTTCATTTCCTCCACCGCCACCGCCGGATGAAACCTTGGCTTGGTGAGGTTGGACGCACAACTCAATGAGTGCGTTGATGCCCACTTGGACTATGCCTGTATTCGCATCGGCATCGGCGAAAGTTCCGTTGTCGGATGCTTCCGCATGGCTCTCGGTAGAATAGGCTTTATCCGCCTGTTCAAATGGATGCTCCGGTCTATATAAGGTTTCTGTCCGGTTTATTCCATTTTCAGCATGGTATAGATTGTTCCTCCATTCCAAGCCCTCGGCGATGCGGCCTCCCAACTGCTTGTCCAGCCTATAAAAGCCCATGCTGCGGTCTATCCGCGAGCCGCTGAATGAAATGCCGTCTTTGGTAAATGACACGCCAACGACATTCCCGTTGCGTCTGTCAAACTTGAAGTTCAACCCGATGCCCTGCTTGGCCAGCCTGTCGCACAATTCCGACCAACTGTTACAATGGGGCAAAGTCGCTTTGACGGCATCATGGATTTGGTATTTCACCTTGTCCTTGCCGTGCAGACGGTCACGCTTCACGTTTACCTTGCCTTTGGAGAAATGCAGTCCGTATTCCCTCGTGAGAGCCTTGCACACCGCCACGTTGCGTATGGCATCGTTCCGGTCGCTGATGGTGTTCCCGTCATTGTCCACCCTGTTGGCCACGATGTGCAAGTGCTGGTGTTCCCTGTCGGTGTGGCGGCATACAATGTATTGGGTGTTCACAATGCCCATGCGCTTCATGTAATCACGTGCTATTTCTGCCATCAGAGCGTCCGTCAGCTTGGGCGTGTCCTCGTGGGCGAAGTCCAGCGAGATGTGGTACACCGGATTTTTCAGCTTGCGCCCCGGCTTGTCATCAGCCTGCCCCTGCATACTCGCTGCTATGGTTGCATTATTGTCAAGCCTCACGTCCTTGCTGTCTATGAGCCGCGCTTTCTTCGGGTTGTTCACGTAGTTCACCAGCTTGGCGAAGCTCGCCCGTTTCTTCAAGTCGCCCATCATATTCCCGCGATGATTTTGTTGAACTCGTCCAGCAGGGCAGTGATTTTTTCTTTGGTTCTTGGAAAGCCCTGTTGATGTGCCAACTTCGCCAACTGGTTCAGGTTGTTGCAACCACCCTCCAGCATCCTTATCTGCTGCCTGTCCTCCTGTGTCCGTGCTGCCACGACCTTGCCATGAAGCAATAGTTCACGCAAGAAATGCGACGGCTTCTTGCCTGCATCGGCAATCCGTTTCATGACCGTTTTCCACTCGGCCAGCGTGAGCCGTGTGGATATGGTCTTGGTCCGCGCCTTGCCCTTTATGGCTTTGGGGCGGCCTCCTTTATGATTGGTGTCTTGTTCTGTCATCCGCTTTCTATTGTCTGTTATAAATGGGTCGGCGTTTTTAGGGCTGCAATCCGGTCTTGCCGTTATCCGCATGGTCGGGTCGCCGCTGGTGGCGTGGTTTTCGTGGACGAAAACATTAACTTGCCAGCCCTAAAAAATATCTCTCCTAAAACGCCTTGGCGTATATAACTGCCACTTCAATTCTGTACCAGTTACCATTTTCATAAGCCGGGCTATTCATTACCATTCTCTAAAACAGGTGTGTTGCCAGTAGCCGATACCGTACTTTCGGGTAGTGTTACCGTTGTAGCTTTCGCTGCTTCAATATCTTCTACAATCGGATTGGAATCAGCCGGATTCATTGGTGGTAAATTATCCGATTCATCTGCCGTCTTTTTCTTTCTTGGAGAACTGCGGCGCAATGTTTCTAACCGTAGCCTATTAAAAAGGAATATCCTGACACCTTCGTATGCTTTGACGGTTTGATGGTATGTTGGATTTTCGATGAGCCTTCCGGCTATCATCCATGACCTCACGCACACTACATCAATGATGGTAGTCATAGGATTGGAATCAACCCGGATAAGCCCACGTTCCGAGAAATCCTCCAACAGACGGGCAACCGCCTTGCGCCCGATACCCCATTCCTTGGCCAGTACCAGCATGGAGCTGTCTGCCTGTCCGGGATGGATGGCATAGCTTAATCCCCGTTTGGTATTCTGCACTTCCGAAACCGTCATCTTTGACAGAAGGGAAAGAAAAAAGGTCAGGTTGCATACTCCGCCCGTACTCCCATGCAGGAAGTACCATGCTTCCACGGTCATTACCATTTCCAATTTGTAGCACGGCAAAACAAGCTGTTTCAAATTCTTCATAATCCCGAATGATTTTTGTTGTGCGTTCTACAAATTATCCCTTGGCATTTTTATCCGCATCCCTGTTGGTGGCTTTCAGGCTCTTGATGCGGTCTATCTGCTCTTTGGGGAACAGAACGCGCCGCCCGATACGCTGCCCCTTGATGTGACCCAGTTTCTCGTGCCGCCAGATGGTCGCTATGCTCACGCCCCATTTCTCTGCCAGTTGCCGAATGGTGTAATACTCCGATGTGTCCTGCGGTGCCTGTACCTGCTGGTATTCCTCAAACGCGCACCTCACGCTTGCACCGATGAGCTGTTGCAGCTCGTCGCGCGATACCAGTACCATTTCTGTCTTATCTGCCATAATTCGTTGATTTTAAGTTTATGGCGACAAAGGTACGGCAGGAATGAAGCCCGTGAATTTGTGGGATTCTGTGAAATGAACGGATATAAAAAGAGCCGTCAAACAACTGATGTTTAACGGCTTGTGCAAAGTAGTGGGTTGTGGTGAGTTGTAGCCACTTGTGGATTATGTCACTATTTTATCATGGGGAGCAGCTCTTTGAGCTTCGCTATAAAGGTTTTCTCCACGTTATACTTGGCGAGGCTTTCGGGTGTCAGCCCCATAGAACAGGCTGCGGCAGACCTGTATCCTTTCCAATCCTTGAAATAGGCTTTGGACAATAGAGTGGCGACACAACGCATCTTGCCCCTCACGCAGTTGCTGTATATCTTAGAATAGTCGGCTCGCATGACGGCATGAATGAAGTCCTTGTCGGAAACAGCGTTGCCGTCAAGTACAGGCTTGCCCTTGTCGGGCCCGCTCTGCACGGTAAAAGTGGTGAGGAAGCAATACAGCCTCATAACAGGAACTTGAACGGTCGTATGGAACGTTCCGCCGTGCACCGTATCGGTGGCGGTAAAACCGGATGATACCTCTTCCTTACAAGAGGGTGTTGGCTTGAATGTTCCTTCATGCAGTACATTCCTTTTGACATATCCCATTGTCAAGGCGATATGAAACATCTTTATTCCGGCTGACTGCGCTTTGATATTCGCATTTTGGGGCAGCATGGAAAGACGGACGGCTTCTGCAAAGTGTTCCGTAAAGAGCTTTGCCAAATCCTTGTCGTTGACATTGACGATATAGTCTTTGACAGACCGGATTTTTTCTCTATCCACTTTGGCAAGCATGGCAAACATTTCTTTCCCTTTGTTCTCGTCCGTAGCCTCCGCGCATTTCCGTATGGCGGTATTGATAATGTCGATGCAATCGGTGGCATCGGAGCGTGTCATTGGCTTGGGAACAGAACCAATGGCATCGGATGCTTCCGACAGTTCATTTTCGGGGAAAAAGTATTGTCCTATGATTTCCATGCTCAGGTAAGCCACGCCGGTACGGAAAGCCACCTTGTCCAGTTCGGCATATTTTGAACAGAGGTCGTGGAGCCGCTTCGTGTCATCGTGCAGCCCGACGAATTTCCGTGCCAGTTCCTTGTCCTCGTGTTCGGCAATATATTCCCTGATGCCGTCCAAAAGAAAAGGCATGGTTTTCAGGTCGTATCTGATATTTCTGCAAATATCCTTGCAGTCTGTCCCGGCACTGTCGGAAGCCGTATCAGCAAGCGATTCCGCAAGTTTCAGGCTGTCGCTGATAATGTTTGACAGTTTGAACAGGTCGCTGATGGCATCGAATCTTGATTTTTCCATAACACCTTCCTTATAATTCAATAATACCCTTGAAGTCCTTTAACGCTATGACTGCTTTTTCCTCCGCATCCAATTTCAGGTAGCGGCGCAGTTGCGCTTCGCTGCTGTGCCCCGTAATGGCTTGGATGGAGGGCAGTGGAACACCTGCCTTGTATGCGTTGGTAGCGAAACTTCTCCGTGCCGTATGCGAAAGGAGCATGTCACAGAACCTCCGTCCACGTTTGGGATTGAGACGTTTCTCGTCAAAACCGCAATCGTGAGTCCAGCCAAGCAACAGACCGATGGCTTTTATCAACTTGTTCATTTCATTGGGGTGAATCGGTGGCAACTTGCCGTCATATTTGTCAAGGATGGCTCTCACACGTCTGTCAACCGGGATATATACCTTCTTTTCGGTTTTCTGTTGGGTGATGAGTATGAACTCCGTGCCCCCGATTTCCGTTATCATGTCCTCGCATATCCTTGAATAGTCGGAAACACGCTGCCCTGTCAGGCACCCCACAATAAACACATCCCTTACATGTTCCAATGTCCTGATATGGGTAATGCGACATTTGGAAATCTGCAACTGCTTTTCATCTTCACCTATATCCAGAGACTTCCATTTCTCTATAACCGCCTCTTTGGTGGAAAGGTCGAGTTCAAGCATTTCCTGTATCTGCCCCGGTGTAAGGTAGATATTATCCACTTCCTCCTTTTTCGGCACGAAATCCGAATGTCGGAAATCATCGCATTTGGTCAGCTTGTCCTCGTAGGCTGCCTTTGCCACCGTGCGTACATCAGTCATGTACGAATTGATGGCGTTAGGCATCAGACCCCGTTCTTTCCAGTAACCGACAAGGCTGTTGCGTGTTTCCATCGTCATGTCATCCAATCCGAGTTTGCGATGGATTTCCTTTTGGAAATTGCGGATTTGGCCTAAAATCAAGCGCAGACCTTTCAGGTAAGCTGCCGAAACTTTAACGGTACGCCCTTTCTTGGTGCGCCGTCCTGTTTCCATATCTTCTATATAAGAGGTGAGGAAATCCTCGAACAGCATCCTGCCCTTGGGCTTGACCTCCACAATCTGCATCATCCCGTTAAGCACATCGTGTTTCACGCTCTCGATGATGTTCTTGGCTTCCTTGGGGTTGAAGTCATCAGCCTCAAACGCCGCCTTTACCCTTGCGAGGACTTGGGCGAACTGCCCGTACTTTATCCCGATACTCGACATCAGGGCTGACGAGGAATATTGCAGGGAACGGTACTTTTCCCATTCAAGCTGCTTGATGGTGAATCCGGTCACGACTTTAATGTTAGCCTTGCTTGTACGCACACGGGCATAGATAGAACCGAAATCCTCTTTCCCTGCTTTGGATGATTTGATGAAGATGAAATCCATACGCGATATATCCTTTGGTTACATGGTGCAAAGGTACAAAATATATCCCGAAATATAGTATCAAATAGTACCAATATTTTCTAAAACCGTGGAATTTCGTGAGTATTTAAGCCAAATGAAAACATCTACAAATAACTGATATACAAAGATTATATATAAAACAAGGCTTCACTGAATATAAATGGTGAATAGTGGGCTACTATGGACAAGCGATTATGATCTCCGTGAAAAAATCAATATTCAAAAAAGGATAGATAAATATCTGGTTCAAAGTCTTCTTGCGACTTCCAATGCATTAAAGAAAGATATCTTGGATATCAATATTATTCATGGGCTTCTCATGCGCTCTCTTTTTATTCTTTATTTAGAAGATAAAGGGGCAGCAGAAGAAGCTGGATTATACACAAAGATAAAAAAAGGAGCAAAAAGTTATTTTGATATTTTAGATGACGTTGATGCTACTTATCGTTTATTTATAGAACTGCAAGAACACTTCAATGGTAATGTATTCCCAATTATAGAGAATGAACAAAATTTCGTCAATAAAGATCATCTTTCCTTGATAAAGAGATGTTTTATTGATGGTGATATTTCAGGTCAGCCTAAATTTTTTGATGATTGGCGAATTTTCAAATTTGATTTTATTCAAATTGAATTACTAAGTGAAGTATATGAAAATTTTTTGGGAGAGTTCGCCTCAAAAAAAGAAAAAGGACAATTCTATACTCCATATACATTAGTTGAACTAATTTTAAACGACAAACTACCAATCAAGAATGAGGTTAATTATAACATTAAGACGTTAGATATAGCATGTGGTTCGGGGATTTTTTTAGTTGAAAGTTATAAGCGATTAATTCGAAGATGGCAAAATGCAAACCCCGAAAAAGACATCACATTTAAAGAACTTAAGAATATTCTTGTTGATAATATTTTTGGTATAGAAATCGATCCTTTAGCAATTAAAGTTGCTGCATTTAGTTTATATTTGGCACTTGTCGAATATCTTAATCCAAAAACATTATGGATAGACAAACACAATAAATTTCCATATCTAATCAATAATCCTAAAGATAAATCACTGAAAGATAAAGGAGGAAATAATCTTTGGTGTAGAGATACTATTGGCGAAGTTAATCCTGATGATTTTACAAAAGTGGATTTAGTTGTGGGCAACCCGCCATTTGGAACTAAAAAACTATCAAAATCAATAATGGATTATTGTTCCAAATTTGATTTTGGGAAAGAGATGGTTTTGCCATTTATTCATAAATCTGTTGATTTTTGTCCAGCAGGGAGTATTGCTTTAATTTTCAATACAAAAGTTTTAACTAATACAGAAACCCCTTTTCAGAATTTTAGGAAATGGTTATTTAATGAGAACTATGTAGAAAAAGTTTACAACCTATCTATTTTTAGAAAGGTTCCTAAAAATTTTGGTGGACAACTATTTACTTCTGCCGTTGGCCCCATCTGTATTGCATATTTTCAAAATAAACAGCCCCAAAAGCCTTCTGCCACAATTGAATATTGGGCTCCAAAAACGTATATAAAATCTAATCTAATAGATGGTGTTGTAATAGATAGTACAGATGTAAAATTCCTTCCGCGTGCTGAATGCCAAATTCCAAATACAAAGATTTGGAAAATTGCAATGTGGGGAAATATTGGTGATTTCTATTTGATAAATAGATTGTCAAATATGTCAAATAATGTAAAGAATTTTATTAAAACTAATAGTATAGACTTTGGCGTAGGATTACAGCCTCTAAATAAATCAACAATTAAGCCTATCGTAGATGATGAAATCTCCAAATTGCGATTTATTCGTCCAGAAAGGATTCGAAAATATCTAACATTAGAAACGACATTCACAGAACTTAATTCATTACTAAGAGATAAAGATACAATTAATGAGTATTTAAAATATTACGGTAAAAAAAGCATCACAGAATTACCAACTATAAATGTTTTCAGAAGATTAGGAAACAAAAAGGTATATAAAGGACCTATATTGCTAATTAAAGAAGGATTTAAGGATAATGAGTTTTGCTCTGGAATTGTTAAATCAAAAGTAGCTTTTAACAGTACAGTTCTTGGATTACATTCTGAAAATATAAATAGTTTACGAGTACTATCAGCTATTTTAAACTCAGATTTTGCAGCTTATTTTTTACTAATGATTTCCAGTTCATGGGGGATAGAGAGAGAACGTATAAAACCTAATGAAGTTTATTTATTACCATTGCAAAATAGAGAATCTGAATATAAAGAATTCATATCTCTACACAAGGAAATAGAAAATATTATTGAGTCAGATACACTGTTCCAAGATAGTTTATTAGAAATAGAGGAAAAAATTAAAACTGTAGTTCTCTCTTCTTTGGATATTTCTGTCAGGGAAAAGTTTATGATAGAGGATTTCCTAAATATTTCAGTAGACCTGTTTTATAAAAAAGAAAAATCAATAGCATTTAACAAGGTATTTCTTGACGAAAATAAAGCTTATGCTCAAATACTTGCCAATGAGCTAAATGAATTTTATTCTGAAACCAATCATAAGATAAATATAAGTGTTTATGACATACAACGTTCAGAACCATTAAATTTGATAGTTATACATTTCGGCAAAATACAAAAAGAAATCGAAGTCAGAGAATCAAAAGAACTAGCTCCTTTGCTAAAAGAATTAGATAAATATTCTATCCAAGAAAAGGGTAAAAACATTTATGTACAAAAACAATTTCGTTATTATGACACAGATAAGATTTATTTGATAAAACCTAATCAAAAACGTTTTTGGACACGGTCACAAGCAATAGATGATGCTCTTTCTTTAGTCATGGAAATAGCAAATATGGGAGGACAGAAATGACAGGAAGTTTAAATCCCATATATATAAATACCACGATTCAGGTTTTAGAAAAATGTTGCTTCATTTTATTAAGTGAAGTCTATGCAGACATAAAATCTAAAAAGACTATCTCTATCAATTGGGTTGAAGAAGATATTTCCAAAGAATTGACAAATTGTCTTCAATCTAATAAAAAACGGATTGCGTGGAAAATTAGAGTTGAACCCGAACATAGATTATACAAAGAAGACAATTTATCAGCAAATAAATCTCCAAGAATTGATTTTTGTTTTTCCACTTGGACAGATACTGAATGGGAGTTTTTTGCAGAAGCCAAAAACTTGATAGAGTCAGATTGTGAAACAAATAGAATAGGTAAAAATGGAAAGATAAGTATTAATGCACATAGCTTATATAAGCGATATATAGAAACAGGCATTGATAACTTTATCTCTGGAAAATATCCACCTAATGGCTGTTTAATAGGCTATATTCTCCAAGGCAAAGCAGAAAATATTATTTCAGCACTAAATTCATGTTTGTATAATCTTAATAGAGAATCGGAAAGATTAAATCAACACTCATTTGGGCTAATTGATTTTGAATCATGCTATATTTCTACTCATAATAGTCCCTCATTAATGAAACATTTAATGTTTGACTTTACGTCAAATATAGTTTGATTATTTTTGTTTACAACCAATGATAGAACTATGTATGAAATAGATGAAATCAGTGAACTTTCAAAGAAAAATCAAAAACTGTTCAATAGAATACAAGGGCAAATAGAGTATTGCTATAATTGTCAGCCTTATGACGAGGGGGAACCTGTTTGGATACATGGAGACCGTACAGAAATTAGCGAGCTATTATTTGATTATAATGTTCCAGAAAACTTACATGAATTATTTGCCAGAAATTTATCATGCAGATGTGGAACATCAGATTTTTATCCATTTTCAGAAATTGGTCTAAAGACTAAATATGAAATAGAATTAGATAGACATTTTGAATTTGCTAAACGCAAATATGGAAAACCATTAAGCGAATTTAAGAACTTAATAATCAAGCATCCTTTTTTATCATTAGATTGTAAAATAGCGAGAGATATTAAGAAAGAAATTGAAGCAAAAAAACTGCCTGTTGAAACTGTATCAGGAGAATTTTATCGTTGTCGTAAAGTAGAAAATGACATTGCCTTTGAGACGAAAGATTTAATGCTTGCTCCTATAGGAATACCCAAAGAGGGACGCTTCAATCATTCTGGTCAAAGTCATTTATACTTATCTAAAGAAAAAGATACTGCAAAAGCAGAAATCTTAGGAGATACTGAAAAAAGCCGTTTAGTTTGGATACAAAAAATTGATATTAAAAAACCTATTGAGAACATCCTTGATTTAACTTTCGATTGGACAATGATGACGTTATCTACGCATGCTTTGCTCATTGCATTGCATACAGGAGGATATTTATCTTGCATAAAAGATAACGAAGGAAATTGGAGACCTGATTACTTCATTACAAGGTTCATCATGGATTGTGCGAAAAAGGCAGGCTATAACGGAATTAAATATGAATCTGCGCGTAGTTACATCGGCGACAATATTGTACTATTTCATTATTCTGCAGAGAATATTATTTCAGAAGAACCTCCTGTTATTGAAACATTTGTTCCTGATTCCAATGAATATCCTATTTTATATAACGGCGATTTATTTGAAGATAAAAGTTTTGGCGATATATAAAAATGGTTGTGAATTATACACTCACAACCACTCTATACTATAACTTAAAAGCTTTACTTTCTTTCTTCTCCACTTTCGGCGGACTACCACCCACCGAAGCAATAACAAGCCTGTCGCCCATGATTTCTTTCACTCCTTGTAAAGTGTTTGGAGGTGGAGTGTCCTGGACAAATGAAGTTTCGGGCTTCCCTTGTGATTGGCTTTGATTGCTTGCCGAAACGCTATTGTCCTGCACGCTCTCCTGCCCCTCACTCTCTTCGATTGGTTTAAGCGAGAGTTGGATTTCACGGTCTAACTTAACCAAATCGTCTTTCAGGGCTTTCAGTTCCGGTTCCTTTCGCCAAGTTCCTTCGACTACTTCTTTAAGAACGGGAATATCCTTTTGCAATTTCTCGTTATCTGCCTGATACCTTCCCAAAAGTTTCGGCATGGTATCAAGAGCATTCAGGAAATTTTGTGCTGCCGTCTTCGGATCGGTCGCCATTACCCCATGATTGTAGTTGTAGAGAATGTCGCCTTCGCCTTTAATGAAGAAGCGGTTTTGTATTACATCGAAGCCGTCTTTAGCTGTGGTTTCTGACTTTACCATTAAATCAAATCCGTAAAGCGTACCGATTTTCTCATGTGCTCCATGTGTACGAGCTTTTTCTGCTATTTCATTCAGCTTTGTGCCGACTTCTTTCGGGTTACTACCCTGTAATCCGTCCAACTGAACGGGATTCAGACGGGTAACACCGTCAGGTTGGTACTGCACACGGGAATTGAACGCTTCAATATCCTTAGATATACGGTTAATAAAGCCATTGTTCTTCTCCACATCAGAAACAATGCTCTCTAATTTGTAACGTGATGAAGACTTACCACGCATGAACGCCTGCCGTTCGGATTCCAACGAAGCAATTTTCTTTTCCAAACGTGCTTTTTCCAACAGTTCGGTATTACCCGAAAGAATTGCCACATATTCGGAAAAGTTCATACCCCCTTTTTCGTCCATGCTGCCCTCGTCGATGGTACGGCTACCCAGTGAATTGTTCTTCAACTGGCGAATGAAAAGCTGCTTGTTGTGGAGCAAGCCAAACTTGTACGCATCCAATGATTTTTCAACCGCATAAATCAGTACATCTACTTTGTTATTAGCATACAATTTTGCTATATCATTACCTTTGCGAATGCCCCGACCGTCCCGTTGCTCCAAATCTGATGGTCGCCAAGGCGCATCTAAATGATGAATAGCAACGCAACGTTTCTGTGCATTTACACCTGTTCCTAACATTTCGGTAGAGCCGAACAATACACGGATTTTGCCCTCGTTCATATCCTTAATCATGGTTTTGCGAGCCTTGTCGGTCTTGGCTTCCTGAATAAAGCGTATTTCGTGAGCCGGGATTCCGTAGTCATCCACCAGTTTACGCTTTATCTCGGAGCATGGGTTCCATTCTCCGGGTTTGTAAGTACCCAAATCAGAGAAAATAAACTGGGTTGCTTTATGGTCTTTAAATTTTGTATAGTAATCTGAAACCATTTTAGCAACGTGCGAAGCCTTATTATCCACATGGTCTCCGTACTTAACAGGATCAATCAGCCGCATATCGAGCGACATTTTTCGGGCGTAGTCCGTAGCAATCAACATTTTGGCTTTCTCTTCCTTTTCGGATAGTGGGGCACGTCCCAATATTTCGCCTTTACCTGTTTTGGCAAACTCTACTAACTTCTGAATAAACTCCTGTTGGTCGGGCGTAGGCGGAATATTGTGTAGGATTTCGTTTTTAACAGGTCGGTCGATACCAATATCTTCAGCAGAACGATAGTCCGTAATTTCGGCATAAAAAGCCGCCAATTCAGGTACTTTGATAAAATACCGGAAGCGTTCTTTTTGTACAATTTCATTCGTTACAGAAAATTCGTAGTCTATCGACTTTTTGGCGAAAATAGCTGCCCACGCATCAAATGTATTAATGCCCTGTCTTTCCAGTTCGTTTGGCCGGAGATACTTGAAAAGTAAATATAACTCCGTCAGCGAATTGGAAATAGTTGTTCCTGAAAGGAAAGTTGCTCCTAAATCTTTGCCCGTCCTGTCCTGAATGGTACGCAAGGCGAAAAGCATATTCAGGGCACGTTGTGAGCCTTCGGCATTACCCAGACCTGCAACCCTGTCGTGCCGAGTGGTAAAGGTCAGGTTCTTGAAACGGTGGCTCTCATCGACGTACAAATGGTCGATACCCATTAAACGGAAATCTACCGTATCATCTTTTCGGTTTTCAATCTGATAGGCGATATTACTTAACTTAGCTTCAAGATTAAGCTGCCGTTTAACCAAACCCTTCTCCATTGCACGGGAAATCTCCTTGCCCTGTGCCCGTAATACTTCCAGATTTTCTTCAACCGAATCCAGTTCTGCCTGTAATATCCGTTGCTGAATTTCGGGCGACTGGGGTATCATGCCAAATTGTTCGTGTGTTAAAATGATAGCATCCCAGTTGTTGTTTTTCATTTCGTTGAAGATCTTCGACCGTTTTGCGGGGGTAAAATCTTCTTTGCCCGGATACAGCACTTTAGCATTTGGGTAAGCCGTACAGAAAGTTTGGGCTATCTCATGCACATTGGCTTTGAGAGCCATAATGAGAGGTTTGTTTACCAATCCCAAACGTTTTTTCTCGTAGGCGCTTACACACATAATGAGGGTTTTACCGCCGCCCACCTCATGGTCAATTATGCCCCCACCATTGAGTTTATCCATCCAAATCGCATCCTTTTGGCTTTTGTATAAATCGGGAATACCCAAGCCTTTCAAATCAAGTCCCGGAAACTCTTGCTGGCTTCCATCATACTCCGGACGGACGAAACAATTAAACGTGCGGTTGTATTTATCTGCCAGCCGGTCTTTGAACTCCGGCGACTGCTCGTTAAGCCATTCTACAAAACCGTTCCGTATCTCGTCAATCTTAGAATTGGCGAGTTGGATTGATTCGGAATCACGCACTTTGACCTCTTTGATTTCCCCGTCAATCAACTTATTGACTTTCTTCGTAATATCGGGAGAAGTGTTGTGCAGGGCGTGTTTCATCAGGGCGATACCGTCGAAAGTCCGGTTTGTTGATTTAACAGCGTACTGATCCCATATCTTGATATTTTTGCTGTCGGCTTTGAGTGTGTATTCATCCCGGCTTTGTGCGTAATGTACCGATACATTGGTATCAAATAAATGCGAAGCATATTTGCTGTAAATACCTGACGGAATCCACCGTTCCCCAAAATTAAAATCCAAATCCTCGAACGGTATCGGACGGGGTATTGCTTCTTTGAGAGCCTTTAAGGATTCTTTTGCCGCTTCGTGGTCGGGGTGGTTCTCTATATACCGCTCGACGTGTTCCGCTTTGGATATGACGTTACCGCTTATGAACTTGTCTTTAATTTCATAAGCCCCTATCATCGGATTGAAAAATACCTGCCCTTTCAGTTCCTCCAGTATTTCGTCCGAAGTACTGCCTGTAAGCCCTGCCATATATTCAAGGTTTACTGTTGCATACTTATTAAGCGAAGCAGTTAGGGCTTCCCGTGCATTGTCGGCAGAAGTTATCTCGTTTGGATTGAAAGCAACCGGCTGCCCAAAAATATCGGCTTTGACCGCTTTGCCGTTTACATAGCGTTCAAGGGACAGAATTTCTGTTCCTCCGGCATCCATTTTTATAAGGCTTAGATTTTTTGCATCGTTTATATTTCCAAAACGACGGGTAAAATCGTCATAAAGCCTGTTTAGCATATCCCTCAATGCGGGATTAGCTTCCAACCTTGTTGCTTCGTTATTATACAGGTGGTGGTAAGTGTCCCGAATTTCAATGTAAAGGGACGCTTTCGCCTGCTGTGTTCCTGTGAGCTGAAGCGGATGGAACATCGGCTGAAATCCATTCAAATCACGCAAATAACCGATACGATTATTTTCGTCTGTTACGAGCGAGCCTTCACGATAATGGGATGGCATATCTTCCGCATTGAAGTAGGGAATCGGTTTCATACGTTCCTGCTGTTCCCGTTCGGCTTCTTCTTTCAGCCGTTCCAGTTGTTCCTCCCGACGAGCATCAAATACGGGATAGGCTGCCGCAGTTTCCTCTTGTAGCTTTTCCCGTTCCTGTGCTGTGTTATGCGCCATTTCTTCCCGCCAGTCCATAAAGGGTAGTTCTTTTGGCTTACTGACCTGTGATTTAGACTTTCGACCTCGTTTTTTAGGCTTGCTTACCTGACTGCGTTCCTCTTGGGTAAAACCGAAAAGGTCATAGAGCGTAATTAAAGGTTGCTCTGTAACAGACTTCGGTTTTGCCTCCGGAGTCGGCTCTTTCTTAATGGCAAGATCGTCCATATCGAAAAGCGTACCCGAATAATTTTGTTGTTGTTTGGGTGGTTCGGGTTTGCTTTCAATCGCAGGTTTTATCATTTCGGATTGATTCTTGCCGGGAAACCAGTCGTCTTCAATAGCTTGCCAAAATGGATCGAGTTCTTCTGCTTGCCAAAGAGGATTGAGGTCATTGGTATTTGATTCAAGTGTCGGTTTAACTTCTACGGCGGTTGCTACCTGTCGTTCCGCTGTGTTCTGTGCATAGGTTTGGTAACGCTGTAAATCCAAATGTTGGGAGAAATCTTCTTTCAACATTTGTCGCAGGTCTTTGGCAATACCCTCTACTCCGCCCTCGTGAGTAAAGACAATCGCAGGTTTGCCGTAAGGGTCGGTATCAATCTTAGAACTGGTTTGTACAACCCTGTCGAAATCACGGAACAGGTTGTTAATGGAAATACCGTTCGACAATTTTCGGGATTCTATAAAATCCTGCTGCCTTTGGCTTGGAACGATACTTTTATTGTTCCGTTGCAGGATTATCAGGTCGCTGCCGACTTCTGTTCCGGCATGGTCGGAAAAGAGGTTGTTTGGCAAACGGATAGCCGATACCACATCACAGGTGTTCATCAGGTATTCCCGTATCGGCTTGTTCTGTTCCGAATTGAGTACGCCCTGACTGGTAATAAACGCAATTATTCCACCCTCTCTGGCCGACATAACGCTTTTTACAAAAAAGTAGTTGTGTATCGCCTGTGTTGATTGTTTGACAGCGGGTATCTCATGGTTGGATAATAGTGGATCGAATATCGAAATATCGCCAAAAGGAATATTGGATGCAATCACATCAAAATGCTGTGAGTAGCGTCCTTCCATTTTCTCGTAACCCTCAATCCGAACTTTGTCATCGGGATAAAGGTGTGAGAGGATTTTACCTGTCAATAGGTCTTTTTCAAATCCGGTTACTTTTGCTTCAGGTGCGGTTTCTTTGAAAGAAGAAATAAAAGCACCTGTTCCGGCACTGGGTTCTAAAAAGCGTATCGGGGTTATTCCGCTATCTTTTAATGCATCCGCCAACGCATCAATGACAGGCTTCGGCGTATAGAATGCGGTCAGGATAGAACTTTTCAGGGAACTGACATAGCGTTTGTAAACTTCCGGTGTGGGAGAACTTTCACGGAGTACCTCGTGGAGTTCCTGCACCAACGTAAAAAGCTCGACTTCGGATTTTGACCACCGCTCAATATCTTCGGGTTTGTCGGCTGGGTTAAGAATTGCCTTTATTCCTCCGAATCCTGAATATTTAGCGAGTATTTCCCGTTCTTCGGGAGTTGCTTTTCTATGTTCCTTATCGAGCCTTAACGCTAACTTAATTGCATCAATGTTTTGACGCAAATGAGTTCGCTTATTGTAACTCATTTTCGAGTAGTATCAAGATTGTGCCGACAAGCTCCGTATAGAGCGACTGGTACTCGGTCGTTTCGGCATAATCATCATTCAGGTTGTATTTAGAAAATACCGCCTGACATTCGGGCAATAGTTCTTTTGCCTTTGCGTGGGCTTCGCTTGGCGAAACTTCGTCGAAAAATTCATTCCAAAGGATTTCAACGATTACGTTATAAAAAGAGAAGTGCAAGCCTTTGAATAAGGCTTCGTTGGCAATTTCGGCTGCCTGAATATGGTCTAAGCCGCTTTTAATGGCTTCGCTGTATGCTTCGGCTGCCATATCTCCACGCCCTGCAATAAAGGAAAGGTTGTTCGCTTTGTCGGGGTGGGCATCACGCAGGAAAGAAAGCAGATTGAGCCGAAAATAAGACATTTCTGCAGGCTCTAAGTTTGAATTGTATTTCATACTGATGAATTTTTTAGTGTAAAATTGTTGATGTAGATATGCAAAAGGCACCGGGGTATCCCTCCCCAGTGCCACCACTAAAAAAATCCAACAGTACATATCCAACAATTTCTCGTCAAACTTGTGGCTGTATGAACTTTCTTAGCGGTAAAGATACTACTTTTATTTCCGTTTTTTGTTTTTCGGAGGAAATTCAAAAACTGTTTTATAGGCTTCGTCAAAAGCTACGGCAGCATCAAAAGACTTGTTCTCTTTACTCTTAAAGCCTTTGATAGTACCTGTTTTGCCTTTGGTGAGCAGGTCTTTCAGTTGTCCGTCGGTCAGGTCTTTGCCTGATTTGTTACGAAATACGGTCAATCCGCAGGCTTCGTTCTGGCACTTGGCTACTTTCTGATAGAAAACCACCTGACCGTTTTTGCATTTGGGACATGGGCAACTTTCACGCCGATTGCCACCGCCCTCGATTTTAGTTCCCAACAGTTCAGTGGTAATCTGTGCGGCATACACTTCAATCCCCCTGTGAAACGTGTCGGCATCCATTTCGCCTTTCTCAATGCTGTTCAACGCTCTTTCCCATTCGCCAGTCATCGAAACGTCCGCAATTTTTTTACTTTGAACAGCCAAATAGACAACCAAACCTTTATTGGTTGGAACAAGCGATTTTTTCTCACGCGCAATATATTCATGAGAGAACAGCGTTTCTATGATACTCGCACGGGTGGCAGGCGTTCCGATACCCGAGTCTTTGAGGGCTTCCCGTTCTTCCTCGTTGGTAAGGTCTTTACCGCAGGTTTCCATTGAAGACAATAAACTACTCTCCGTGTGTAACGGACGGGGTTTGGTCTGCTTTTCCAATAAATCCGTTCCGTGAATGGAAAGAACATCGCCATTGGAAAGGTTTGGAAGCGCCGGAGCATCGTCTTCGCCTTTTTCTTCATCGGGAGCATTGAGTACCGCTCGCCAACCGGGGATAAGAATAATACTTCCTTTGACTGAAAACGAAACGCCTGAAGCATCCAAAGAAACGCTTGTATTTTCTTTGGTGCATTTACCCGAAAAAGTTTCCAACAGACGGGCGGCAATCATATCGTATATAATACGTTGGTCGGCTGAAATATCTTTCGGCGTGTTTTCCGTGATTATCAGTGCGTGGTGGTCGGTAACTTTTTTGTCGTTTACCGAACGCCTGTTCAGACTTGCTCCCGATAACGTTTTTGCATAATTGCCGAATGAAGCATGATTGGATAGCTGACCGATAAGGGTAGGTATCTCGGCAAACACATCATCGGAAATATAACGGCTTCCCGTTCTCGGATAGGAAATGAGCTTCGCTTCATAAAGCGATTGTGCAACCGACAGGGTTTTATCTGCTGAAAAACTATGGCGGCTGTTTGCTTCTTTCTGCAAGGTGGTCAGGTCGTAGAGCAATGGCGGTTCCTGACTTCCTTGCTTTGTTTCCACGTTTACGACGCTGACTGATTCTGACGAGCGTATTCGCTCTAAGATTGTGTCTGCGTCTTGTTTCGTATCGTATCGTTCTGTGGAGATAGCGGCGAACTGGGTCGCATCTTTTGCGGTGTGTAATTTTACCTGAAAATAAGTTTGCGGCTTGAACTCTTTGTTTTCGAGGTAACGGTTGCAAATCATGGCGAGTGTGGGCGTTTGAACTCGTCCCAACGACCATACTCCGTAGCCTGCCGATATTGAAAGGGCTTGTGAAGCATTTATCCCGACAACCCAATCGGCTTGGCTTCGGGCTTTTGCCGAAGCGTACAGGTTGTCGTACTCCTTTCCCGAACGCAAATTTTCCAATCCGTTTCGGATAGCCGAATCGGTAAGCGAACTTATCCAAAGGCGGTCGAAAGGCTTACGGCATTCCAGATAATTATATATGTAGCGGAAAATGGCTTCGCCCTCTCTACCTGCATCACAGCAATTTATAATGAGGTCGGATTTATTAAACAACTCTCTGATAACTTTAAGTTGCTTTAATGCACCCGCATCGGGTTTGTATTCTTTGCCGTCCTTAACCTGACGGGGCAGCAACTTAAATTCTGCGGGGAGTATCGGCAGGTTTTCAGCCTGAAATCCTGTGATACCATAATCCTGCGGCATTGCCAACCCTACGAGGTGGCCGAATGCCCATGTAACGGCAAATCCGTTACCCTCCAAATAACCTTCACGTCGGTTATTTGCTCCGACTATGGCTGCAATACTTTGAGCCACAGACGGTTTTTCAGCAATCAAAACTTTCATATTCTATTGGATTTTTTTAGTGGTTGATATTACATTTTGTGTCCTGTGGACTTCTTCTTTTTGGCGACTTGCTTTTGTTCCTGATTCTCGGTAAGCTTTTGCTGACCTTGTTTCAATGGTTCGTTGGAATGCTTGGAAGCTTCGTTGGTTTTGCCCTGCGAATTGACTGCTACCTGCGTTTTGCTTGCTTCGGCAGGTTTTACTTCCGCACCCTGTTTCTTGGCTCGGTCGGGATTCCATTTGAAAAAGTCGAGTTTGCCTTTTTCGGTATTGACCTTTACATAAGCGTTGAAAGGCTCGCCCTTTCCGTCTTTTACCATTCCCTGAACATAAGTTGCTTTTCCCTCCCGGATCGAGTTCTGTTGCTTCTCGTTCAAATCAACTCCTAATAGATTTTTAGGAATACGTACTTTGTTCTGTTGTTCCTCGCTTTGGTTCTGCTGTTGCTTATTGTTCTGCTGATACTTATTACGGTCTAATCCGTCATAGGAAAAATCATAACCGCCTTTGGCTGCGTTGAACTGAACATAAGCATCGAACTTTCGGGGATTGTCCGTACCGATTGTCTTTTTGGAAGTCATACCCTCGACCAGTACCTTTTTCCCCTCTTTGAGTGCCTGTTGTTGTTCGGGAGATAGTTCCGCACCTTTCAGGTTTTGGGAAACGGTCAATTTATCCAATGGTACGGCTTCCAGTCGGTTAGTCAGCTTGTCGATAGAAACAAGCGACGGAACTTTTTCGCCCGGTCTTGGTTCCAGTTCGACTACACGACCACTATTACCCGTTGCCAGTAGATTTTCCTTAACGTCGTTCGGAAGCATAATACCCTGAAACGGTTTTTCCAAATCAACTTGTTGTTGCTGGGGATGCGGAACAAATTTCAGACTGCCGTCGGGCTGTTCTTCCAATGACAGGCGGGCTTTCATCGGATAATCCACACCCTCGATTTTCGGGTTAATATCCACCAAGTGCGGGGACTTATATCCGTAACTCATGGCTTTGAGTTCGCCCTCTAAGTTTTCGGGCTTAATGCCGTACTTCTGATATTCGCTTTCAGGGATACGGTTGGTGTCGAATTGCTTGAACTCGGTTTTCTGTTCGGTTGTTGTGTCCATTTTTTCTTCTTTCTTTTCGATTTGAACTTGTTTTTCGCTCTCTTTAGTCGATTGCTCCTGCTGATTCATGTAATCTTTCGGATTAATGCGGTACTTCTGCAAATCTTCTTCTTTCATATGCAGGATTTTGTCAAGCATATCGACCGTAACGGCATAAAATCCCGTATGTGAGGGGTTTTTAGCCTGATTAAAGAAGTTTTTGAAAAAGTTTTCGATTGGGTCGGCGTGTTTGTCGATTTTGAGAAAATCGGTTTCTTTCGCCTTCATGGGGTCAATGGCATCAATGTTTCCTTTCTTATCAATGCCTTTCACTACTTTGAGTTTGTTGCCTTCTCCTTCATCTCGCATCAGGAGAACCTTGTCTTTTGGATTTAATTTTTCATCCATAATAAAACTGTTTTTTTGTTACGCATCAATATTAATGCGTAACGAAAGTAGTTGTAATCAATGGACTGAAAGGCAGGTTTTCGGAAGGTGGCAGTATGTGGCTTCGATTTGGCAGCATGTGGCGTTATAATAACCTAAAGCAGCTACAAATACGGATTATAGCGAAGTCAGAGAAGATCGCTTATGTCTGAATTACAACAATATAAATTGAATACAGGAACGGTTGTGGAATTAATATTGTATTTTTGCAGACGCTAAGGATATAAAAAGCAGTAAAAATGGAAATTTCAAAATTTCACATCGAAAACTTCAAAATATTCAAAGGCTCTTTCAAGCTAAATTTGAATAAAGGGATTAATATTCTTGTTGGAGATAATGAAGCAGGCAAATCAACTATTATCGAAGCTATTCATCTCGCCTTAACAGGGATGCTAAATGGTCGGTATATGAAAAGTGAACTGACACAATATATCTTTAACAGTGAAATTGTCGCTGAATATATTCAGAGTTTAGAGCCTAATAATGCAACTTTACCATTACCGCACATTTTAATCGAAATATATATGTCAGGGGAAGACTTGGCTGAATTTGAAGGTGATGGTAATAGTGAGAAAGTAAAAATGAGTGGTATATCATTGAAGATTGCATTTGATGAAAAATATCAGAAAGAATATGAAGATTTGGTGAAAATTGGAGGAATAAAAACGCTTCCTATTGAATACTATTCTATGTCATGGAGTACATTTGCTCGTGATGAAGGCGTCACTCCAAGAACGATTCCAATCAAATCTGCTTTGATTGATTCTGCAAGTCATAAATTGCAAAATGGATCTGATGTGTATATTTCTCGTATAGTGAAAGAGTTTTTGGATTCTAATGAGATAGTTGAAATTTCACAAGCTCACAGAAAAATGAAAGAATTTTTCATGGGGGAAGATGCTATTAAAAAGATAAATGAGAAAATAAAAACTGCTGCTAAAATATCAGAAAAACGAGTTGAATTATCTGTTGAACTATCATCAAAAAATGCTTGGGAAAGTAGTTTAATGACTTATTTTGAGGATATTCCATTTCATTATATAGGAAAAGGAGAACAGTGTATTGTAAAAACAAAATTAGCATTAGGACATAAAAAAGCTAAAGAAGCAAATCTAATTTTACTCGAAGAACCTGAAAATCATTTATCACACTCAAAATTAAATCAATTAATTCGTGATCTAAAAAGTGATAGGGATGGAAAACAAATCCTAATATCTACTCATAGTAGTTTCGTCGCTAATAAGTTAGGATTGGAAAATCTTATTCTACTCAATAACTGCAAAACAATAAGACTAAATGATTTATCAGATGAAACACAAAGATTTTTTGAGAAATTATCGGGTTATGATACGTTAAGGTTGATATTATGTGATCATGCCATTTTAGTAGAGGGAGATTCTGACGAATTGATTGTACAAAAGGCATTCATGATTAATAATAATGGTTGTCTTCCAATAGAAAAAGGCGTTGATGTTATATCAGTGGGCACTTCTTTTTTAAGATTTTTGGAAATCGCAGAAAAAATTGAGAAAAAAACAACAGTCGTTACCGACAATGACGGAGATGTAGATGCTTTAAAAAGTAAATACGAAGAATATTTAGGAGATAATGCCAAATCTTTTATTCAAATAAATTTCGATAGTGTTGTGGATAGCGGAAATTTAGAGATTGGAGACAAAAAATTCAATTACAACACATTAGAGCCTAAATTACTAAAAGCGAATGACCTATCAAAATTGAATACTGTTTTTGGAAAATCATTTTCAGATGAAGATGATATGCACCGTTATATGAAAAGCCATAAAACAGAATGTGCTTTGAAAATATTTGATACTGCGGAGGAAGTAAAGTTTCCTGAATATATATTGAATGCAATAAGTCCGAATGAGTAACAAGCTTATCATAGCAGCAGCGGGTTCAGGAAAAACCACCTTACTCGTAAAAGAAGCACTTGCTCAAAAGAATGGGAAAGTGCTTATCACGACTTATACGCAAGCAAATGAGGCTGAAATAAAGAAAAAAATTATTGAAATCAACAAGTGTATCCCTGAAAATGTAATTGTTCAAACATGGTTCTCATTTCTGTTGAAACACGGCGTTAAACCATTTCAGGGTATCTTGTTTGAAAAGAAAATAAAAGGTTTGATTTTGGTAAATAGCCAATCAGGACTAAAAGGATATACAAAAACTAAACAACCCATATATTTTGGCGAGGAAAAAGAATTTGAAAGACATTATTTTTCCAATGCTTTGAAAATATATTCTGATAAGCTGTCAAAATTTGTATTTAGATGTAATGAAAGAACAGAAGGCGCAGTAATTGACCGAATTTCAAGAATTTATTCACATATTTTTGTTGATGAGGTACAAGATTTAGCAGGATACGATTTGGAATTACTCAAATTGTTTTTTGATTGCAATAGCAATATTCTTTTAGTTGGTGATCCCAGACAGGGTACATACTCAACAAATAGTTCCCCTAAAAATAAACAATTCAAGAAATCAAAAGTTGTAAATTACTTTTTTCAGGATAACTCTATAAATATAGACACAGACCAAACTTCATTATCAGTAAACTATCGTTGCATAAAACCTATTTGCGATTTATCGAATAAGCTCTTTGCCAATTTTCCGGCAACAACAACAGGAAATACTGAAGAAACGAGGCATGATGGTGTATTTTTTGTAGAAGAAAAAAACGTCGAAGATTATCTGTGTCAATACCAACCTGTACAATTACGTGATAGTAAGAAAAAAGAAGTTAATCCTAATTATAGGGTAATGAATTTTGGAGAATCAAAAGGGTTATCGTTTGATAGAGTGCTTATATACCCGACAAAACCTTTTATTGATTGGCTTAAAGATAATAATGCTTCTTTGGCTGATACAAGCCGCTCCAAATTTTACGTGGCAATAACAAGAGCAAAATATAGTGTAGGTATTGTATATAACTATAATCTTCAAGAACCCATAGCTGGTATTCAGAATTTTGGAGAATAATCAAGTTTAAATAGAGAGAGCCGGAAATCCGGCTCTCTCTATTTATATATATGTATGGGTTACTCCTGTTGCTGCAACAAATGAGCTAAAGCAGGGTCGTCCTTAATACGTTGCAATTCTTCGGCAACGATTTGTTTAGTTTCAGCTTTGATACGGTCGTAATTTTCCTTAATCATATCTTTCATGCGATTTACTCCGTTTTCGTCCGTAAAATCAGTAATTATTGGAATGGACTGGTACGCCTCTGTTTCGGCAGCGACTTTGGCGTTATCGACCACAATTTCGCAATGGAAAATCTTCTGCTCGATACGTTCGTCAAAGTTATCAGCAATAGCACCGACAAACATACCTTGTGTTAAGTTACTGATTTTTGACGGTGGTATCAGGCTATCCATTTGGGTACTGATAGAGGTTGATTTATCGTTGCGGTTGATAGTCATAGACTGGCGTTTCTGTAATACTTTTCCGAAACGGTCGGATAGCGTTTTGGCTGTTTCTCCAACTACTTGACCGGAGAAAATATTACCTACGGTGTTCATCACAACTTTGGCTTCCTTGTCGCCGTAATCCCTTGTTAATTGGGAGAAATCCTGAAAGCCCAACAATACAGCCACTTTGTTGCTTCGGGCAGTGGCTATAAGGTTATCCAATCCTTTGAAATAGATTGTCGGCAATTCGTCGATTACCACCGAACTCTTTAATTGCCCTTTTTTGTTTATGAGCTTCACGATACGGGAGTTGTAAAGCCCCAAAGCCGCACCGTAGATATTTTGCCTATCGGGATTGTTGCCCACAACTAACACTTTCGGGGCGTCGGGATTGTTTATGTCGAGTGTAAATTCGTCGCCACTCATAACCCAATACAACTGGGGTGAAATCATTCTTGACAATGGAATTTTGGCACTGGCTATCTGCCCCATTAATTGGTCAGCAGCACCGCCCAACCATGCGTCCATAAAAGGACTTAGGTAGTTTTCGAGTTCGGGATATGAAGTCAAAATCGGGAAAATATCTTCATAGCGTTTGTTCAAAAACTCAATCGCATGAGGGAATGTACAATACTTTCCGTCCTTATATATACGGAGATACCAAATTATCGAAGCGAACAAAATAATCGGAGATTCAACAAAGAAGTCGCCTTGTTTTTGCACCCACGTTTTATTGAGGTTGAGCATAATCGTGTAACTCGATTCGTAGGCATCGCTAATATCTTCCATGAAAGACGGATTGATAGGATTGCATCGGTGCGAACGGCTCGGATCGTCAAAGTTAATCACGTAGAAAGTCGGAACTTTTTTATATCCTAATTGATTATTCAGCAAATGGTTATAGGCTATTGTGGAAAGGTCTGGAAACTTGAAGTCATACACGTACATTGAGAACCCTTTCTCAATCTGTTGTTTTATATACTGATTAACAACTGCGTATGATTTACCACTGCCCGGAGTACCTAATACGATACTGGCACGGAATGGGTTTACTACATTTATCCAACCTTTCCATTCTTTTTTCTTATACCAAAATTTTGTAGGTAGATTCACGGAATACTCGCTCTGCAATAGTCGTGTTTCCTGCATAAACGATTCGTTTTCCATATTGAAAACGTCGTCCATAAGATTGTTCTTCAGCAAACGGCTCATCCATAATCCGCCCACCAAAAGAAATAGATAGCCTGTTGCCATTGTGAGAATATAAAAACCCGTTGTCGCTGCTGTGGGCAATGGCAGGTCGAGTATCCACCAGTTCATAAAGAACAGGATAAAACCGATTGTCAGAAAAACATAGATTTTCGGCCAAGTGATTTTTTCCTCTTTTACGCCCTTCGTACCTAAACATGACAGGGCAAGGAAAACAACCGCAAATAATTTGGTGTACAAAATGTTGCCGAACAGTCCGGCTGTGCGGTCAAAGTTCAGTAGTATCTTATCCACTACTCCGATTATGATTCCCCATTCGTGCAAGGCAAAATAGCAGAACCAATAAATGTTTATCACTACAAAAATAATACTGATTGCCCTCATGAACTCCATGACTTTGGCAAGTCCTCTTAAATCATCTTCTTGTTGCATTTCTATAAAATTAAAATGTTTGAGAAGCGAAATTAGAGAGGTAAATCCTAAATTTCAGAGGTTTGAAGCAAGGTGGCAGCATGTGGCTTCGATTTGGCAGTATGTGGCGTTTATCTACATGAACGTTAGGCTAAAAGACTATAATGTTGTACATTTGCAGCATCAATAAATTCAATATAAAGTCATATGGTCGATTTTACTACAACTAATAATGGTGCAAAATTTTATAAGGCTGACCTGCATATCCATAGTTTTGGAGAAGAAGGTTCATTTGATGTTACTGATTCAACAATGACCCCTGAAAATATTGTGGATACAGCAATAGGCAAAGGTTTATCTATTATTTCTATTACTGACCATAATGAAGATAGAAATGTAAAACGCGCCATTAAACATGCGGAAGGTAAAGATATATTGGTTATTCCCGGTATTGAGGTATCGACTCTACAAGGTCATTTACTTTTATATTTTGAAAAGTACGAAGAACTTAAAAACTTTAGAGGAAAACTCACAATTTCAGATAATCGGGAAACATGTTCTCAAGGTATAGTTGAATGTTTGAATCTTGCAAAACAATACAATGGGATTGGAGTTCTTGCTCATATAGAATTAGACTCTGGTTTTGAAAAAACTATTAATAGATTTGACCCTAAAATGTCTGCAATTTTGGCACATGATACGTTATTCGCTTTAGAAATTAGCGATAAAGATAGTGCTAATTTATATACAGATGATGATACAAGCGAAGATGCAGCAGAAAGAAAAAAAATGATTAATGAAAGAAAACAAGCATTAGAACTTGAAAATAATTATGAATTGCCAAAACTAATGTCTTCTGATGCTCATTCTCTTAATAGGCTTGGATTTAATGCCAGTGGCGAAAATAAATTAACTCGAATAAAGTTAGATTCGTTTGATTTTAATGCCTTCAGAATCGCATTACTAAGCAGTAACTCTCGAATTAGAATAGAAAATTTAATTCCAGAAAAGCTTCCACGCTTCATAGGTATGCATATTGAAGGAGGGCTACTTGATAATCAAACTATTCATTTCAGCAATAATTTGACCTGTATAATCGGTGGTCGTGGTGCGGGCAAATCAACCATGTTAGAATCGCTTAGAGAAAGTTCAGGAAATAAATCTGATTTAAATGTGGTTGATAGTGAAGTCTGGCCAGAAAAAATATATTTGCAATACGAAGATGAAGCAGGTCAGGTGTTTGTTTTTTCAAGAGAAAAAAATGCAACTGCTATTAATGTAACAAGCTCGGACGATATTTCTAAAATACAAATTGAAAGTTACGGACAAGGAGAAACTGCAAAAACGATACAATTTAGTGAGAAGAACCCTCAATATTTGATAGATTTTTTGAATTCATTTTTGAATTTGGAGAACTTAAATTCAGAGGATTCAATATTGAGAGAGAAGCTAAATGACAATCAAAGTAAATTGAGGGCAATCAGAATAGATGTTTCTCAAATACCGGAAGTAACAAAAATGAAAAATAGTCTTGAAGGGAAATTAAGGCAACTCCAACAAGACAAGGCAAGTGAATTGGTAAATTTTCATTTAGCATTAATCAGAGAAAGAGAAATTAGAAGTAGTATTATAACAGATTTAAAAGCATTAGTTTCAAGATATAAAGAAATCCTATCCGATAAAACTATATTTGATAATTTTGAAGCTATAGACGGTGATGAAATAAAGGTGGGGAAAGATAATTTCGTCCAAGTAAAAGAAATCGTCCGTAAGTTTGGAAATATCGTGGCTTCAAAACATTCGGAACTAAATACTGAACTAACACAAAATATTGACGATTTGAATGTTCAATTAAAAGAATGGGCAGGTAAAGAAAAAGAAATACAAGACAAGATTGATGTTAAGAAGAAAGAACTTGAAGACAAAGGAATACCATTCGATTTAGGAAAGATAAATCAGATAACAAAAGATGTAGTTACATATCAAACAAGGCTCAAACTGTTACAGCAAAAAGAAGTTGAGCTAAAAACGCTTGTTAAGGAAAGAGAAGATTTGACAACCAATCGGATTGAAGTAAAAAACAAAATATACTACATTCATCTTGAATTTGCACGAACTATAAATGGAAATTTAAAAAATAGTGTCGATAACTTTTTCGTCTCTGTAAAATATAAACAAGGTAAATATTCGCCAGCTTTTGAAAGTGCAATTAGAGGGCTGTCCCAATGGAGATTACTTAGGAAATCGGAGTTGTTTGTGGAAAATATTACTCCTATTGAATTTGCTAATTCTGTGAGAAAGAGGAATCTTGATTTTATGAAAAATATTGTAGGTGAAGATGGAAGAGTGTATTCTGATGATGAAATCAACTCCTTATTATCAAAGGCTATAGAAAACTACAATTACGAAGATTTTGATTCGCTAATGTTTGATGATAAACCAAGTATCATTGTTTCAAAAACAGTAACAGATGCAGATGGTACACAGAAAACTATAAATCGACCATTGAATCAACTTTCTCTTGGACAACAACAATCAATATTATTAGCAATATTATTGCAATCAAAAAGTAAAGTTCCTTTATTGATTGACCAACCAGAGGATAATTTGGATAGCGAATTTATATACAAATCCATTGTTGCAAACCTCCGCAAAATCAAAGAATCCAGACAAGTCATTATAGTAACTCATAATCCAAACATCGCTGTTCTTGGCGATGCTGAATTAATTATACCGCTAAAAAGTACGAGTATTAAATCTATGATTATGGAAAGAGGTTCTATTGATAATGAAAAAACAAGAAAGCTATGCTGTGAAATTCTCGAAGGAGGAAGGCAGGCTTTTAAACGGAGGCAAGAAATTTATAAAATATAGATTATGAGTTTATTAGATTATCACAAAACAACCACGAAAGAACTGCTCGCTTTAACAAATAAGGTGCGAAGTTTGATTACGCATTGGGGAGAAGAAGGAAGATATAAGGAAGCGGTATTAAAGAACATAATCAGACGCTTCTTGCCAGAAAAATACACAATAGGAACTGGATTCGTGATAAAACAAACAAGGACTCGTGGAGAGCATTTATCTTCGCGACAAATAGATTTACTCATATATGACAATGACAGCCCTATACTTTTCAAAGAGGGCGATTTTGTCATCGTAACCCCTGATGCAGTAAGAGGTATAATCGAAATCAAAGCGAACCTGCAAAATCAACAACTGTCAGAAATAGTAAGGCAAGCCAATGAGAATGGAAAATTTATTTTTTCAGGGAAAAAAGACAAAAAACAACCGTTTTTCAATGGTATATTTTCATATGAAGGATATAATAGGTTTAATATTGATAATTTCACATCTACCTATTTAGCAGGTAATCAACAGTTTTTAGGTGACGACAATTTTAAAAAGTTTGCTGTAAATCACGTAGCTCTAAATAAAGATTGGTTTATAAAACTGTGGGAAGACGAAGCACTTCCGCATTCTTTATATAACATTGAAGATCTCGCATTCCCTTTCTTTATTTCAAATCTAACAGACATATTATCTAATAAATCTATTAAAAGAAATAATTTTATTTGGTATGCAACAGATAAGGAATTAAATTTAGTTAGACAGTTTTAACCCTTCTCGTATTCAGGATTACCCTTACATCTGCCTACCATACCTCCGTTTTTTCTTTTTCTTTCGGCGTGGCAATGGCATTTCTTCTTTCGGGTGGTTTTCCGGTTCGGGAGCGAGAATTGAGAAAAGCCCGCCAGTTACACTATCCGAAGTGTCATACTGTGTAGTTGGTTTCTCTGTGTTCTTATAAATGTCGGAAAGTCGGGTATCTTGGATTAGCTCTTGTACCTGCTGATGATTTCCACCGTACAAATCGTTGAATACATTGGCGGAATAATCCTTGCCCAAACGAGAACCGTTCAGAACGGTGCGTGTGGTGTGGTCGATAAAAGTTGCTCCGTAGATACGCCCTTCATCGTTACGTCTGAACAGCACATCAATACCCTGTTGTCTTAGCTTCGCTCGGAACTCGCTCTCACTTTGGCTGCCTTGTTTGGCTTCCGATACTGCTTTCAGCGTGTGAGCTTTCAGGTTTTTGGATTTGATACGTTCGGTAGATTTCTCCATGCGTTTTTCAAGCCCGTCATATCCGACCGATTTTCCGAATATGGAAGACTTTAGCGGATTTCCGACCTTGTTACCCTCGCTGTCCATAGCCGAATACAGCAATCCCCGATACGGTTTTCCTTTCGCTTCGCCTTTCAGTTCCTCTACATTTATATTATTGAGAGATAGCACCGCTTTGTATTCGCCCATGCTTTGGAAATGGTACATACTTGCCAACGGTTTGATAACCGAAGCTATCTGCTTTTTCAAATCGCCTTTGGAAATATCGACGGGCGTAAGTTCCCACCCCTCGGAACGTTTCTGTCCCTCCGCAGGGTGCAGATTGTACTTGCGTTCCAAATCTTCAGTAATGGCTTTACTCCGCTCATGTTCCTTGAAGCTGTCGATTTTCTTTCCCTCACTATCCACCCGGAGCGATACGATATGCAGGTGTTCCCGCCCAATATCTTCATGTTTGAAAATAAGATAAGGCTGATTGCCGTAGCCCAGTTTTTCCATGTATTCACGCCCAATGTCCGCCAGTTGGTCGTCCGATAAACGGTCGTCAGGGTGTGGATTCAGCGATACATGAAAAACAGGCTTTTCGGTACGGAAGTGAGCCGGAACAAACTGCATAAAATCATTCATACTTTCCGAAACATTGAACTGACCGTCGGCAGGTTCAAACACAAGATTGCTTCCGAGTATCTTTCCCAAACCCTCGTCCACCTTCTCCTGATTGTATGCCAATGCACCGTACAGGTTGCTTCCAATGTTTATTTTTGCAACCATTGCGCTTTAAATTCTTCCGATAATTCCAGAATTTTCCGCCCGATTTCAACCAGTTCTATTGTTGCTTTTTCCAGTTTATAGAGCAAAGCGAGTGCTTTTTTCTCCGAAAAATTGCTGTGCAATTCCTTTACAACTTGGTTGTAATTCACTCCAACCGCACGGAATTGTGCATAAAAAAGAGTGAGTTTGGTAACGTATTCCATAGCGGAACGGTCGATTTTCACCACACGAAACTCGTCCCCGAAGACACGGGCAGCGATAAAACGTGCCATAGATTGTAGCCCTGATTGCTCAAACATAGTGAGGAACCGGGCGTGTTCAACAGCCGTGAAGTTTACCGAGTAACGGTAATTAGCGGCATCATTCTTCGGAGGTCGCCCTCCTTTTCCCCGTTTCGGGGAGTTATTTGCATTTTCATTCATACGTCGGATTTTTTTAGTGGTACAATCCGTCGTTCCGGCATCTGCCGCCAGTCAATCATTGCCCGAAATGATTCTATCAGCAACCCGACTTCGGAGGGTGTGCGTCCCCCTTGTGGGGCAAGCATTTTTTGCAGCAAAACGGTTTCCGTGCAGCAAAAAATACAGCTTGCTATTTGCCATGTCGCAAATAAAATCTGCCCTGAACAGGGGCAGATATGAATGCGAGCCGGGCGAGCTAAAATGGCGGTCGATTACCTCCCGACGTTTCATGCTGCAAAGTTACAGGCTAAAGTAACGTGCTGTATTCCAGTGAGCGAAGCCACTTGCTGCCAAATCGACGCCACTTGCTGCCACCTCGTGAAAAAGTAGTGTGCAGGAGAAATTTTAGGCGTTTATTTGCCCTCGATTTATTACTAGACAGCGTAATTAAACGATGAAGCGATTATAGAATTAATGATTTGAATAATCGGAAAATCGAATGATTTATAAACAGATTGAGTGATTTTTCAATAGACTGATTTCGTAATGAATTAAATGGGCTGTCGATTAACGAATTAATAAATTGATAAACTGATAAAGCAATTAATTGATTTAGCAGCAAACCAATCAAGTAAGCAATGCTTCAATCTATTGTCCGACAAAGCAAGCGTTTGATTAACAGACCGACAGGTCAAGCGATTAATAAAAAAATAAGTTCAACAATTAAAATGTAAAGACAATGAAAAAGAAAATTTTGAATGTGGCTTTCTCAACCCAAAAGGGCGGAGCCGGAAAAACAACTCTTACGGTGTTGGTAGCTTCCTACCTGCACTATGTGAAAGGTTACAACGTAGCCGTGATTGACTGCGACTTTCCGCAACACTCGATTGCGGATATGCGAAAACGGGATTTGCAAATGACAATGGAAGACGACCATTACAAGCTCATGGCTTACGAGCAATTTTCCTCGCTCGGCAAAAAAGCATACGTCATTGTAGAGAGTAGTCCCGAAAACGCAATGGAAGATGCCAAAGCAGTGATTGAAGAAATGAATCCTGATTTCGTGTTCTTCGACCTGCCGGGAACAATCAATAATCCGGAAGTAGTCAAAACCTTATCGTTTATGGACTATATCATAGCTCCGATCAGCGCCGACCAATTAGTGTTGGAAAGTACCCTGCAATATGTGGTAACGATTAACGATGCCCTGATTACGCCGGGCAAAGCCAAAATCAAAGGATTGTACCTGCTTTGGAATCTTGTTGATGGGCGGGAAAAGACGGAATTATATGAAGTGTATGAAGATGTGATTGACAAACTGGGTTTTCCGCTTTTCAAAACATTCCTGCCCGACAGTAAACGATTCCGCAAAGAGCAATCGGTCAGCCATAAAGCATTGTTCCGTTCAACGCTGTTCCCTGCGGACAAGGTACTGGTAAAAGGCAGTAACCTTGATATTCTGATTGATGAAATGTTGGACACTCTAAAATAATCAGGCTATGGCAAAGAAGAAAGAAGAAGTGAACTTGAGTGATATTGACGCAAATTTCGTCATTGCTTCATTCAAGAACAAAGACAGGCTGAACAATCCGAGTTCCATTCCCAGAGCATTAGTTCCTGAACATGAGAAAAATCAGGAACAGGAAGCAGAACCCGAAGCAACGGTACAACCTGTTGCGATTGTTCAGGAAGAAACTTCCCGTGAAGAACCAAAGCGTAAGCGAGCCAAATCGCCCGATTACGAAAGCCTGTTTCTTACAGTTGCAGATATACCCACACGAAATGGGAAACTGGTCAGTATCCGTGAAAAATACCACAAACGGATAGCAAAGGTTGTGAAAGCACTGGATAAAAAGGATGTTTCCATATTCAGCTATATCGACAATATTCTGTCGCACCATTTCGACACCTATCAGGACGAAATAAAAGAGATTTATAATAAAGACAAAGAAGACGATGATTATTTAACGCCCTAAAAAACAAATGTATGATACCCAATCCGATTATTTACAACGATACCACGATAACGATAGGTCTTATCGTGTGTTGCCTCGTGATGCTTGCTGCGGTAATGATACCCAAAGCAATAAAGTACAGAAAACAAGTGAAGCAAAATGAGAGTGAGAAAGCTGTTCAAGATGAACAAGAAGTAGAAATAACAATAATATCCGAAGAAAAAATGGAAAAGAAAGAACAAACATTGGATTACCGTAAGACATTTCTTACCGCTCCGAAATTGGAAGACAGAAAGCCTGTATTCATAAGCAGGGAAACAAGGGACAGCCTTGATAAAATAGCCCGTCGTTTAGGCGACCGGAAAATGAGTGTATCAGGTTTCCTTGAAAACATGGCGAAACACCATTTGGAAGAATACAAAGATGAGGTAAACAGGTTATACAAAGAATAATGGAAAAGATATTCATAACCGTAGTTGTGCTGTATGCCCTTTTCGTTGCAATCTATCTTCTGCGACTGAAAATAGGCAAAAGGCGAAGAAAGAACATAATCGGCGAAGGCTCGACAATCCAAGAAACGGGGCGGTTGAAGTCGGATATTGTCGGCAAAAGCCAATTCGATTTAAATGCAGCGAAGCCACTTACTGCCAAATCGGAGCCACTTGCTGCCAGCTCATCAAAAATGGAAAATCAGCAAGAAATTCCCGATACATTTGTTCCGCCTAACGAGGTAAAATCGTCGCCGGAAGTGCCGCAGGAGGAACTGGACGAAGCGTTTTCCGACACTCCGCCTGATGAAGATAACGAGCCGATGGACATAGATTACTCGCTCGAATACGAAGCGGACGAAAACGAAGATGAGCCGGAGGATGAGGACGAAGAAGTCGAAGGAACGGCACAAACCGCACTCGCTTCAGGAGTTCAGTTCGATGATTTGGGAAATATGGTTCGCACGGTAAACCGTAAGGATGAAGCCACTCCCGAACAAAAGAAAAAGGCAGGTGATACCCTGTTGGAGATACGGCAGACCGATCTGTTTGAGCAGGTGGTTTCAGGTAAACCCGATGCAAAGCGAATCGTTACCGACCTGATGGCGGAGAGCCTTTCAGCTTTCTATGAGCGGAAAGATAAGGAAGCCGGAACAATGGGAAGCGAGAAGAAGGCTCCCGACACTTTTAATATCAGAGATTTCGCATAGAGCGAACAGTATTAATAATGTAAAACAAAAAAGAGATGAAAGAAAGAGATTACGGTTAGCGTCGAATAAGCCGACAACAAAAGGGTCTTATGACCTACCACTAAAAAAATTCAATAGTAACAACCCGGTAAGTGGGACTATCCACCCCACTTACCATTTTAACAATTTCTCAATATGACAAAGAAAAAAGTTCTTATGTCGGCAGCCTTTATTCTGGCTGCTGTTTCAAGTGCATTCGCACAAGGTAACGGTGTCGGTGGTATTACCGAAGCTACCAACATGGTGACCAGTTATTTCGATCCGGGAACAAAATTGATATACGCAATCGGAGCCGTTGTCGGCTTGATTGGTGGGGTAAAGGTGTATGGGAAGTTCAGTTCGGGCGATCCCGACACGAGCAAAACTGCCGCCAGTTGGTTCGGTGCGTGTATCTTCTTGATAGTAGCTGCGACCATTCTGCGCTCCTTTTTCCTTTAATCGACTTCATACCCAAAAGAGTTATGGAGTTTAATATCAATAAAGGAATAGGCAAAAGTGTGGAGTTCAAAGGTTTGAAATCCCAATACCTTTTCATATTCGCCGGAGGCTTGCTCGCTGTATTTGTCGTGTTTGTCATTATATATATGATTGGCATTGATCAGTGGATCTGCATAGGCTTCGGTGTAATCGCTGCTTCGGTATTGGTTTGGCTTACCTTTAACCTGAATGAAAAATACGGGGAACATGGCTTGATGAAACTCATGGCTATAAAACAACATCCCCGCTATTTGATTAACAGGAAAACTCCGCACCGCCTTTTCAAACGGAAAGGAAAGGAGGTAGCGTATGCGTAACATTATGAAAGCGGCGACTATCGAAAGTAAGTTTCCGCTGTTGGCTGTCGAACATGACTGCATCATATCAAAGGATGCAGATATTACGGTTGCCTACCGTGTGGAACTGCCCGAACTGTTTACCGTAACCAATACCGAATACGAAGCAATTCATTCGTCTTGGGCGAAAGCGGTAAAAGTCCTGCCCGAATACTGTGTGATGCATAAGCAGGATTGGTTTGTGCGTGAAACCTACAAACCCGCTACCGATAAGGACGATATGAGTTTCTTATCCCGCAATTTTGAAAAGCACTTCAACGAACGCCCGTTCCTGAATCACTCATGCTTCCTGTTCCTTACCAAAACAACCAAAGAGCGAATGAGAATGCAGAGCAATTTTTCGTCGCTTTGTCGTGGGAATATTATCCCAAAGGAAGTGAACAAGGATACAAGCGTGAAGTTCTTGGAAGCCGTCGGACAGTTTGAACGGATAATGAACGATAGCGGATTTATACGCCTTACCCGTATCAGTTCCGATGAAATTACAGGAACAGACACTTCTGCCGGACTTATCGAAAAGTATTTCGCCCTGTCATTGGACGATACTACTTGTTTGGAAGATTTGGAACTGGGAGCGGATGGGCTTCGGGTAGGAAGTAAACACGTCTGCCTGCATACGCTTTCGGATGCGGAAGATCTGCCCGGACGTATCGGAACGGATATGCGATATGAAAAACTATCGACCGACCGGAGCGACTGCCGTTTGTCTTTCGCTTCGCCCGTCGGTTTGCTCTTGTCGTGCGACCATATCTACAACCAATATCTGTTTATCGAAGATAGTGCGGAAAACCTACGAAAATTCGAGAAAAGTGCAAGGAATATGCAGTCGCTTTCAAGGTATAGTCGTGGAAACCAAATCAATAAGGAGTGGATCGACCAATACCTGAACGAAGCACATTTATTTGGACTGACTTCTATTCGGGCGCACTTCAACGTATTGGCATGGAGTGATGACGTGGAAGAACTCAAACATATCCGCAACGACGTGGGTAGCCAGTTGGCTCTTATGGAGTGTAAGCCACGACATAATACGGTGGATGCCGCTACTTTGTACTGGGCAGGTATGCCGGGCAACGGTGGTGATTTTCCTGCGGAAGAATCGTTCTACACGTTTATCGAACCTGCTCTTTGTTTCTTTACTGAAGAAACAAACTACCGCAGTTCGCCCAGTCCGTTCGGTATCAAAATGGCGGACAGGGTTTCGGGAAAACCTCTCCATGTAGATATTTCCGATCTGCCCATGAAGAAAGGAATTATTACGAACCGTAATAAATTCATTCTTGGACCGAGCGGAAGCGGTAAGTCATTTTTTACCAACCACATGTGCCGCCAGTATTACGAACAGGGAACGCATATCGTGTTAGTGGACACGGGTAACTCCTATCAGGGATTATGCAACCTGATTAACCGTAAGACCAACGGTCAGGATGGGGTGTACTTCACTTATACCGAAGAAAATCCGATTTCATTTAATCCATTTTTCACGGATGATAATGTCTTCGATATTGAAAAGCGTGAGAGTATAAAAACGCTAATTCTTACCCTGTGGAAAAGGGATAACGAGCCGCCTTCACGGGCGGAGGAAGTTGCCCTCTCCAATGCAGTCAGCCAGTATATAGACAAACTGAAAACCGACAGGAAGCTGATACCCTCTTTCAATACATTCTATGAGTTCGTCCGGGACGATTACAAAAAGGTACTGGAAGAAAAGAAAGTGCGTGAAAAGGATTTTGACATTGCCAATTTCCTGAACGTGCTTGAGCCGTACTATCGTGGGGGCGAATATGATTTCCTGTTGAACTCGGATAAGCAACTGGATTTGTTGTCTAAACGCTTCATTGTCTTTGAAATTGATGCGATAAAAGACCACAAAATCCTCTTTCCTGTGGTTACGATTATTATCATGGAAGTTTTTATACACAAAATGAGGCGGTTACAGGGTATCCGCAAGATGATATTAATCGAAGAAGCATGGAAAGCGATTGCCAAAGAGGGTATGGCAGAGTACATTAAGTACCTCTTTAAGACCGTTCGTAAGTTCTTCGGCGAAGCCATTGTCGTAACGCAGGAAGTCGATGATATTATCGCTTCTCCTATCGTGAAAGAGAGTATTATCAATAACAGCGATTGCAAAATCCTATTAGACCAACGCAAATACATGAACAAGTTTGACAGTATTCAGGCGTTGCTCGGATTGACCGAAAAGGAAAAGTCGCAGGTACTCTCAATTAATATGTCGAATGCTCCAAGCCGAAAATACAAAGAAGTTTGGTTCGGACTGGGCGGTGTGCAGTCGGCGGTCTATGCCACAGAAGTCAGTTTAGAAGAATACTACACGTACACAACGGAAGAATCCGAAAAACTGGAACTGCTGCAACTGACCGAAAAACTGGACGGCAATATCGAACTGGCGATTAAACAACTTGCCGAAAGCAAACGACAGGAGCAATAGCCATGAAAAGAAAAAGATATATGCCAGCTACGGCTCTGCAAGTGCTAACCTCTTTTCCGCTTCGTGATATTTGCGGGACATGGGAAAGTCTTTGCGGTTCCCCAAGCATCAGGATTTACCATGACGGTAGTCAATTCCGGTTGCAGTTTATTTACAAACACGATACGGCGTTTACCGTCCCTTTATTCCAATGTTGGGGATATACCTTTTTCAATTTCTATGGCATGATACGCATTATCTACGATAGTGAGCGGGATATGCTCCTGCTTGCTACCGAAGGCGATTACAAACGGGTGTACGATTAACGTACAGTCGAAATTCAATCAGTAATAATTTAAAAAGTAAAAGTTATGAAACGAATATTTATGTGCCTTGCAGTGGCACTAAGCATGTTCTCCTTTCAGGCAAAAGCGCAGTGGGTTGTTGCCGACCCGACCAATCTGGTACAAAATATCATCAGTGCGGTACAAGGTACTTCGACGGCATCCAACATGATAAACAACCTGAACGAGAGCATCAAAATTTACAAACAAGGTAAGGAATACTACGACGCACTCAAATCAGTCCACAATCTGATTAAAGATGCACGTAAGGTTCAGAAGACTATCGAAATGGTAAGTGAGATTACGGACATGTATGTTACCGGATTTAATAAAATGGTAAGTGATCCTAATTTCTCTGCAAATGAGTTGGCAGCCATTTCAACTGGTTATGCCAAGCTGTTGGAAGAAGGGGGAGCGTTGGTAACGGATTTGAGAAACGTTGTTACCGGAAGCAACGGGCTTTCCCTTTCCGACAAAGAACGCATGGACGTAATCGACCAGATTCACAACAAGATGTTGGAGTACCGTAACCTGACTAAGTATTTTACCCAAAAGAGTATATCCGTATCCTATATCCGGGCTAAGGAAAAAAATGATATGGACAGGGTATTGGCACTGTATGGTAATCCATCCGAAAGGTATTGGTAATAAGTAAATGTAGTCAGTTATGAATTTTGACAATCTACATCAGATTTTACAGAATCTGTACCAAAACATGATACCTCTTTGCAGCGACATGATTGGCGTTGCAAAGGGGGTAGCGGGACTGGGCGCACTGTTCTATGTGGCGTACAGGGTATGGCAGGCGTTAAGTCGTGCCGAGCCTATCGACGTGTTTCCTTTGCTTCGTCCGTTTGCGATTGGGCTGTGCATCATGTTTTTCCCCACAATCGTGTTGGGAACTATCAATGCGGTTATGTCACCTGTTGTAAAGGGTGCGCATACCATTATGGAAAACCAAATGGTTAATGTGGAAGCATTACAGCAACAAAAAGACAATTTGGAATATGAAGCCCGTTTGCGTGAGGGCAAAGCATGGCTTGTCGATGATGAAGTGTATGACCAGAAAATGAAAGAACTCGGCATTACCGATGCTGCCGAAATTGTCAGTATGTGGGGCGAACGGCTTTGGTATGATATCAAAGCATGGTTCAGGGAGGTAATTCGGGATTTCTTTGAGTTATTGTTCAATGCTGCCGCCCTGACCATTGATACGCTCAGGACATTCTTTCTTGTCGTGTTGGCCATATTGGGACCTATTGCGTTTGCCTTTTCCATATATGACGGATTTCAGGCAACGCTGTCCCAATGGCTTACACGCTATATAAGCATCTATCTCTGGCTGCCTGTCGCTGATATTTTTTCCGCCGTATTATCGAAGATACAGGAATTAATGCTTCAACAGGATATTGCCCTCCTGCAAGACCCGAACTATATCCCCGACGGCTCAAACGGTGTGTATATCGTGTTCCTGATCATCGGAATTATCGGATACTTCACGATCCCGACAGTTGCAGGATGGATAATCCAATCGGGCGGTGCAGGTGCTTATGGAAGCGCAGTAAATAAAACAGCAAGCAAAGCAGGCGGTATTGCCGGAGGCGTTGCCGGATCGGTAGCGGGTAATGTTGGCGGTCGTTTGCTCGGTAAATAATCAATTAATGTAATTAAAAACATGGAGTTCAAAAGTTTAAAAAATATTGAAACAAGTTTCAAGCAGATAAGGATTATCGCCATTGTGTTTGTCGTATTGTGTGCAGGGATAACAGGCTATTCGGTTTGGAGTTCCTATGTATTCGCCGAAGAACAAAGGCAGAAAATCTATGTATTGGACGAGGGCAAATCGCTTATGTTGGCTCTTTCGCAGGACTTATCGCAAAACCGTCCTGTGGAAGCGCGAGAACACGTGAAAAGATTTCACGAACTGTTCTTCACGCTCTCGCCCGATAAAAGCGCTATTGAATCGAATATCAACAGGGCATTGTTTCTTGTCGATAAAAGCGCATTCAAATATTATCAGGATATGCAGGAAAAAGGCTATTACAACCGCATTGTGTCGGGGAATATCAATCAGATTATTCAGGTTGATTCCGTAGCCTGCAATCTCGATGCGTATCCTTATAAAACTACTGTATTTGCAAAGCAAATGATAATCCGGGCAAGCAATGTAACCGAACGGAGTTTGGTAACACGTTGCGACCTTAGAAACTCCGTCAGGAGCGACAATAACCCGCACGGATTTATCATGGAACGCTTTGAAATAATAGAAAACCGAGATTTACGAACAATAGACCGATAACCATGATACGGAAATTAATCAATCAGGTAAATGAGTGGTTGGAAGACAAACTCCGCAGCATTGTCAGACCATTAAGCCCTGACACACGGGTAATCGTAATCCTTACCATGTTGCTATTGTTCGGCGGCTTGTCTATCTACATGACGGTTTCTTCCATATATAATATGGGCAAAAAAAGCGGTCAGCAGCAAATGCAGATAGAACATATCAAACGCTTGGAACTGGAACACAAACAGGAAGCGGATAGTGTAAAACAATTAAACGATTTCAATTATGAGTAAAGAAAATGAAAGTAACGAACGGAAACCGGACGTTACAGAAAAAAAGAAAGAGGAAAAGCCGAAAAAGGAACTTACCCCGCAGGAGATTCAGAAGCGGAAAAAGATGCTTGTCTATCCCTTGTTCTTCCTGATTTTCGCAGGGGTTATGTGGATCATTTTTGATCCTTCAGGAGATAAGAATGACGAACAGCCCGATGGCTTCAACTCCGAACTACCTATTCCCAAAGATGAAGCAATTGTAGGAGATAAGCGGACGGCTTACGAGCAGGAAGCCATGCAAAACAAGCAAAATGAAAAGATGCGGAGTTTGCAGGATTTCGCTTTCATGCTCGGAGAGGAAGAAAGTAGAAAGGCACAGGAAGTAAACACTTCCATTCCGTCCGATAATCAGGAAGTACCGACAAACAATCGCACTCCACAAACCGGAATCCAATCTTCGGCAAGTGCCTATCAGGATGTAAACCGACAGTTGAATGACTGGTACGAACAACCTGCAACGCAAGCGGACAACCAAGAACAACTTGAAATGGAATCCCGCATTCAGGAATTGGAACGGCAATTGGCTGAAAAATCGGCTGCCGACGGGCAGTTGGAACTTATTGAAAAATCCTATGCGATTGCAGCGAAATATATGCCCAACGGACAGCCTGAACAGGTGCAACCAGTGGATAACACAATCAATCTGAAAGAAAAGGTTATCCCGAAACCTGTTTCGCAAGTCCACCAAAGCGTGGTTTCGTTGTTGGCTGCTCCAATGGAAAACGATGATTTTTTGGAGCAATACAGTAAGCCTCGTAATATGGGATTTATCACGGCTGCCGGGAACGAAACGGTAACGGATAAAAACAGTATCAGGGCTTCGGTCTATCAAACAATAACTATCTCCAACGGAAAAGAAGTGCAGTTGCGCTTACAAGAGCCGATGCAAGCTGGAAATATGCTGATTCCCGCAAATACAATCCTGACGGGAAGTGCAAAAATTGGCGGGGAACGCTTGCATATAACCATTACATCTATTCAGTATGCGGACAATGTGATACCCGTTGAAATGGAAGTGTACGACATGGACGGTATGCAGGGCATCTTCGTTCCGAACTCGGATGAAGTAACCGCCATGAAAGAGATTGCTGCCAATATGGGTACATCAATGGGTAGCAGCATAACCATAACGGACGATGCAGGCTCACAGCTTGCCGCCGATTTGGGGCGTAGTCTTATTCAGGGAACATCGCAGTTCTTCAGTAAGAAAATGCGGGAAGTAAAAGTAACCCTGAAAGCAGGCTACAAAGTATTGCTGCTTCCCAAAGCGTAAATAAACAAATAACAAAAGGGTCTGCGACCCCCACTAAAAAAATCCAAATAGTAATAAGTAATTAACAATTAAAACAAAATTCGTATGAAACGATTCATTTTCGCACTCGCTATGATCGGGTGCATCTTTACAGCCAATGCGCAGGAAGTAGAAACAACACAGGAAACAAAGAATGTGTCTTCGCCCTCGAAAGGGGATTATTTCGACGGTCTGACCAGACCTGTAACATTCAACCGTATGATACCGCCTTATGCATTAGAAGTAACATTCTCAAAGACGGTGCATATCATCTTTCCGGCAGCAATTCGCTACGTCGATTTAGGTTCTGCCGACCTGTTGGCTGCAAAAGCAGACGGAGCGGAAAATGTACTCCGTGTGAAAGCGGCTCTGAGGGACTTCTCCACAGAAAGCAACTTGGCTGTCATTACCGAAGACGGTGCATATTACACCTTTAATGTCAAATATGCCGATGAACCTATGAAGCTCTCCATTGAAATGACCGACTTTATCCATGACGGGGAAGCCGTGAACAGACCGAACAATGCAATGGAAATATATATGCGGGAATTGGGGAGCGAATCACCATTACTGGTAAAACTGATAATGAAGTCCATATATAAGAATAACGACAGAGAGATAAAACATATAGGCTCTAAGCGGTTCAGCATCCAATACACACTCAAAGGGATATACACGCATAACGGCTTGCTTTATTTCCATATGCAACTGAAAAATTCTTCAAATGTACCGTTTGACGTGGATTACATCACTTTCAAAATCGTAGATAAGAAAGTCGCCAAACGTACCGCTATTCAGGAGCAGGTAATTATGCCGCTTCGGGCGCATAACAACCTGACCTATATCGGTGGTAAAAAAACCGAAAGATGTGTCTTTACCCTGCAAAAATTCACTATTCCCGATGATAAACAACTCATCATCGAGTTGAACGAAAAAGAGGGTGGCCGTCATCAATCTTTTATAGTTGAGAACGCCGACCTCGTTCGTGCCAAAGTTATCAACGAATTGAAAACGAAGTAAGATGAAACGGCTATCTCTTATACTAACGTTGGCGTTGTTCCTGGTCTTTACAGACCAGCTACACGCCCAACGTTGCTTACCCGGTATGCAAGGCTTACAGGTGACAGGCGGAATGGTTGACGGTTTTCATTCAAAAGATAACCGTAATGAACTGGGATATTACTTCGGTCTGCAAATGGCTACCTATACCCAAAATGCTAATAAATGGGTGTTTGGGGCGGAGTTCCTAAACAGGTACTACCCGTATAAAGAAGACAGAATACCCGTCAGCCAGTTTACTGCTGAAGGCGGTTATTTCCTGAAATTCTTATCGGACAGAAACAAAGTAGTGCTTTTCTCTTTAGGCGGTTCGGCTCTTGCAGGATACGAAACAAGCAACTGGGGAGAGAAAACGCTCTTTGACGGTTCTACGCTTCGGAATAAGGATGCTTTTATCTATGGCGGTGCGATTACGTTGGAAATGGAAACGTACCTGAGCGACCGTATTGTGTTGCTCCTGACTGCCCGTGAACGGGTACTGTGGGGAACATCGACAGGGCATTCCCATACGCAATTCGGATTAGGGCTGAAATTTATAATCAATTAAACAGCATATTACAATGAAAAAATTCTTAGCATATTTTTTATACACGCTATTGCTATCGGCAATAGTCTGTGCCTGTAGTGACGATTTGGATATTCATAAGGTTTACACATATGATTTGGTTTGTATGCCAGTACAGAAAAAAATCGTTCAGGGAGAAACGGCGGAGATACGCTGCCAACTGGTAAAAGAGGGCGAATACGAACAGGCGAAGTTCTTCATCAGGTATTTTCAGCCTGACGGATTTGGCGAGCTACGGCTGGATGACGGAATGGTCTTTAAACCGAATGACCTGTATCCTTTGAATAAAACCACATTCAGGCTTTATTATACTTCACACAGCACGGATCAGCAGGTTATCGACGTATATATCGAAGATAACTTCGGGCAGGTCGTCCAAAAGACGTTCAGTTGGCAGAATGACAAAGGGGATGATGAAGACAACGAAGACAAAGAATAAGGGAAGTTGAATTAGCAAGCGTCCGCCAATAGTCCGGACGCTTGCTGTATTTACAGATAGATTATGAAATACATAATAACTTTCTTTATCGCTTTGATGTCCCTGTCTGCATGGGGACAGCCTGCCGATTTTCTAAACAGAAAACAAAAAATAGAAAAATGTACCGGGCAGATCTACTCTATAAAAGAATTTTGGCGGATAGCAGATTCAATGCAAATGTCCGTCAGCGAATTATCCGACTATCCCGTAATATTTCCGATTAAGAAACCTGTAATTTCATCGGGCTTCGGAATGAGAAAGCATCCTGTTTACAAGGTTCGGAAGTTCCATACTGGGATTGATATTCCGAAAACAAAGGGTACTCCCGTATATGCTACCGGCAACGGAGTGGTAAGCCGAAAAGGATATAATTCGGGATACGGGTATTTTATAGAGGTTGAACATTCAGGCAATTTCCGTTCATTCTATGCGCATTTAAGCAAGACATTGGTAAATGTAGGGGATTCGGTAACGATAACCCAACAAATTGCTTGTGTGGGCAATACAGGGGTAACAACGGGTAGCCACCTGCATTACGAAGTAAGGAAAGCCAAACGCTTCCTGAACCCGTCTGAATGGTGCTATTGCCTGTTAGATATATTGAAAAACGAATTTATAAAGGAAAAAACAGCATGAAATTTCTTACAACATATTTACAACCCAGAGAGGAAGTCAGGTACAGGGCAAGGATACATATTTTCCTTTTTCTGCAACCTGTCATATTACTGGGTATTGGATTTATGTGTTATTTCGATGATTTCAGAATAACACATTATTTGGGTGTAACCCTGTTATTCTTAGGATTGGTTTCGCTTGTGCAGCGTGTGTTTGTAAAGGTCGGCTCTGTCTATGCCGTTACCAACAGGCGTGTAATCATCAAAACAGGGGTAATCAGTCGTCGGACGGTGGAACTGGTACTGGCAAAATGCGAGGGTGTACAGGTAGTACAAAACGTGTTAGGGCGTATCTTCGGATATGGCTCTATTGTGGTTACTACGGGTGGGGCTACCAACTGTTATTATTATGTGGCTAATCCGTTCCTCTTTAAGAGAGCGATTAATATGCAGATTGGATAGTCTAATTTTTATGAGTCAAGGCATTCTTGATGTTGCAAAAGAGCTTTCTTGCTAAATTACAGAAGTGTAGCGTAGAAATTCGTTAATATTTTGCAACTTTGCACCGTTTGTAATTATCATTGATTTATATGAAAACAAGGCTTGATAGGTTTAAAGTTTATAACTTTCGCTCAATAGAAGAAAGCGATTGGATTGAGGTATCCGATAACTCATGTTTAGTCGGAACAAATGAGGCAGGGAAAACAAATCTTCTTATAGCTTTGTGGAAATTAAATCCGGCAAACAATGAGCCAATCGTTCCTTTAGATGACTTCCCAAGGCATTTGTATAGTAATTATAAAGCAGACAACCATAAGGATGACGTTTTTATCGCTGCTGATTTCATATTGGATGACGAATTACAATCCGAAATATCTAAAGAATTAAAATGCGATAAAGAGCAGATAAAAAGGGTGTTGGTCAAGAGAAAGTATGATGGATTATATTACATTTCTTTCCCATATTCAAAAGTAGACTCTTACCCTGTTGAAAGCCTAAATACAACAATATCGAATTTTGAAGCGAAACTTTATAAAGAAGATAGCTTTACTAAAGAGGATGCAAAATTACAGAAGACAATAAAAGATTTTGTTGCTCAAATTAGCACACCCGTAACAGACGCTTTTTTTTCAAAACAAGAAGCCGAAACAATTATTAGCAATATTAAGGTGTTTTGCGAGAATAACTTTGGGAAAAAGAAAAACCTACCAGAGTTCTTTAACCTTCATCTAATTATTCTAATTAAAAAAATGGTTGACGCTTTTGACGGTAAGCCAATTGAAACAACAAAAGAAATAAGGCAGAAGGTTTTAAAGAAGATTCCGAAATTTGTTTATTACTCTGATTACGGTAATCTTGATAGTGAAATATACTTACCACGAGTTATTGAAGACTTCAAGAGAGACGATTTAGGTGAAGCAGCAAGAGCAAAAGCAAGAACTCTTGATGTTCTATTTAAGTATGTTAAGCTTTCTCCTGAAGAAATCTACGAATTAGGAAATGATAGAAAAATCGTTATAAAAAAACTTGATTATAACAATAGAGAAATCAGTTCTGTAGAGCAAAATCTTACCGAAGATGAAGTGAAAGAATGGTCAGATAAAAAAAGAGAAAGAAGTATTTTGCTTGATTCTGCGGCATCCCAACTGACCATTAATTTTAAGAAATGGTGGCTGCAAGGAGATTATATTTTTAAATTTGTTGCCGATGGACATCATTTTAGAATAAATGTTTCCGACACATTACGACCTGAACCTATAGAATTGGAGGGTAGAAGTCGTGGATTACAATGGTTTTTTAGTTTCTTTCTTGTATTCTTAGTAGAGACAAAAGAAGGACATTCAAATACTATATTGCTTTTGGATGAACCTGGATTATCCTTACATCCACTCGCACAATATGATTTAGCAAAGTTTTTCAGAAAGTTATCAGAAGAAAATCAGCTAATATACACCTCTCACTCTCCATTTTTAGTAGATATGGATAATTTAGCTAATGTTAAGGCTGTGTATATAGATTCCGAAACAGGGAGAACTAAGGTTTCTTCAAATTTGAGATATAATGCAAAAGATGCTGAAAAATCCATATATCCTGTCCATGCAGCTTTAGGGCTTACGGTTTCTGACACTTTATTATTAGGTTGCTTGCCTATTCTTGTTGAAGGGCCAAGTGACCAAATATATTTGAATCTGATAAAAAGGTATTTAGTGGGAACAGGAGATTTGAAAAATTCCAAAGAAATTGTTTTCATACCTGCAGGAGGAGTGAAAGGAATGGGGCCGCTTACAAAACTTATATCATCAAGAGATGACTCATTGCCATATGTACTTCTTGATTCAGATAAAGCGGGGAAGGAATATCAAAAACAACTAAAGACAGGTCGCTACCGTGACGCAAAAGATAAAGTTTTGGAAGTTGCACAGTTCTTATCAGAAGGAGAATTTGAAATTGAAGACTTAATTCCTTCTTCAAGTATCATTCCTATTATAGACAGGCAGTATAGATGCGACCAATACTTTGAGGATTTTTATCAAAAAGGTCTCCTTTAATCAAGAGTAGGAACTGATTTTTCTACTACCCAAACATCCTCAACTCCACAATCTAAGTAAATCCAATCATTCCAGTTCTCAACAACCCACTTCCAATTTAGACCGAAATTAGTGGATAGTGCATCTTTAGGTAATCTTACCAATAGAGAACCTGCTTTATATCCAGATATAACATACAAGACATAACGTAATTCTCCATTATCAAAAGACTCGGCAACCATAAAGTCTACGACCTCCTCATAGGGATATTTTGCTTTACAGCGAAATACACACCCTCTACTTATATCTTGCTTATAGTCTAGTAATCTTGATCTTTGTTCCATTTTCTATCCTCTTATCTCTATTATATCCCCAATCTTCGTACTAGGACACTTTGATAGAAAATCTCTTCGCAGATTCCAATCAGCCTTTCCAACGCCTTGAGCAGCTAGTTTAATGCAGTTTGTGCCATTCTTCTGATTGATGGAATCTATCATTTGCGAAATGCGTTTTTGCTTTTCTCTATCTCTTGGGTCAAAAAGGTCGTGCATATAATTGGTTTCGCTGATGATATGCGTAAGTATAACTCCAGCTTTTTTGTATTCATAACCCTCTCTGTAAATCTCTTTCAGAGCACAACTAGCATGCTTGATTATCTCCATTGTATCAGCAGTAGGGAAAGAAAATTGCATTGCCTTAGATGGAAAATATTGTTGTAAATCTTCTCTGTGGCGATTGGTATAAGCAAAAACAATCATGCCCTGTGTTAATGAATTTTGTTTTCTCAACTTCGCAGCACAAGCTGATGCAAAGTTAGCAATAGATTCTCGTAAAGAATCGAAGTCTGTAACCATTTCACCAAAACTGCGAGAGGTGCAAATTTGTTGTTTTTCAACTACAGAATCAGAAGTGATGCAAGGCTCTCCATGTAGTTCTAACCAAGTACGTTCACCTACAACAGTCATCTTGCTACGCACCCATGAACGAGATTTTTGAGTTAAATCGTAAGCTGTTTTGATTCCATAATATTCTAAAGTCTTGGTCGTTTGCCTCCCTATGCCCCAAATGTATCCTACTGGAGTCTTCTGTAAAGCTTTAATTCTTTTTTCATCAGAATCCATTATACAAACTTTGTTATAAGCAGGATATCGTTTGGCAAAGCTATTAGCCAATTTGGCTAAAGTGCGTGTTGGAGCAATACCAAGTGAGACAGGTATACCAGAACTTCGACAAGTTGTTCTCACTAGTTTCTGTCCAAATTCTGAAAAGTTTTCGATACCAGCCAAGTCCAAGAATGCTTCATCAATAGAATACACATCTATTTCGGGAACTTGCTCAGCTAAAATGGACATCACTCGCCTTGATAAATCTCCATAAAGTGTATAATTTGAAGAGAATACATTGATATTTTGTTGTCTTATTAAGTCTTTGATTTGATAGAATGGCACACCCATCTTCACACCTAACCTCTTAGCCTCTTCACTTCTTGCAATTATTGCTCCATCATTATTCGAAAGCACAACAATAGGTTTTCCATCCAAATTTGGATTGAAAACTCGCTCACATGATGCGAAGAAATTATTACAGTCGATGAGTCCTATCATATTAAACAGACTTCTTTTGTGCTTTTTCTATATTCTCTTTTACACGAAATAGTGTAATTTCAGCAATAAGGTCGTAAGGAATGGATTCAGTGTATAGAAATTGTATACCTCCTTTAGATATGGTATATCCTTCTAATTTATCTTTAAAAGCTTCAACACCTGACGGATCTGGATAAAAGCCTAGATGTTTCTTATATGCAGCAAAGTGCACCAAATTACCATGTAATATAAAAGTTGGTATTCCGTACTTTATAGTTTCTTCTAATTCAGTGTTGCACGACAAAATTATTTCTCGCACTCTCTTTAAAATCTCTTGAATATTTTCAGGAAACTTTTGGATGTATGTTTCTATTGTTTCTTCTTTCATCTCCTCCTCTTATTTTGAATACAATACGTTACAATTCCCCAAATTAAGAAATCATTTTCGATTGTCACTTTTATTGGTTCATAATTCTCGTTGGCTGGTTCTAGCCAAATAACATCTTTTTCTAGTTTGATGTATTTGATAGTGAACTCACCATCAATAAAGCAAACGGCCATATCACCGTTCTGAAGCTCTAGCGATTTGTCAATCACTAGAATATCGCCATCATGCACATTAGCATCTATCATGCTATCACCCTTTACACGTCCATAGAAAGTGGATGCAGGATGTTTTATCAACTCCTTATTCAAGTCGATAGCACTTTCAATATAGTCTTGCGCTGGACTAGGAAACCCAGCCTTGATTCCTCCATCTGCATAGGGCAAAGAGAGTTCTAGACTTTGGTCGGATGGATGTATTTTGAGGTTTGTTTTATTCATGGAGCAAAGGTAGGAAAGAATATTTTTATTCTTGATAGATTCTATTTGGCAATAATTATTCCTTCAAAATCGTCATATAAAAATCCTCCAACTTTAACTTGCCATATTGATTTGCAATATTATCCTGAGCCATAGCTGAAAGGAAAAATTCAAATGGACCATATGCTTTGGAAGATGTGAATGTTCGCAACACCCAAATAGAGAGTTTGCGAGTCCAATCTGGCAGAAAAGTAATCTTGAGAGGTTTATTCAAAACTCGCAATGCTATTTTGGCAATATCCTCTTGTGTCAGTATCTCTTGTCCTCCAGCAGTTTCCTCTCTGTTGCCAGCAATCATTTTGTCAACGCAAACAACTGCTAGATCTTTACCATCTATAGGGTTGAGCTTAAACTGTCCATCACCAAACAAGTAAACTCGCCCCTTCTTAGCCATTTCTAAAAAGTCCTTCATATCTGAGAAAAAACCATTAGGACGCATAATGCAATAGTCCAAACCTGACGATTTCAATTCATTTACAAAACGTTCTTTTGCCTCAAAAATCTTTAAGTGTCTTTGTTTATCTCCATTAATGGCAGAAATATATTCAAATTTCTCTACTCCTGATTTTTCAGCTTCGTATAACAAGTTCACATTTCCTTGATAATCTACATCCATGTAAGTCAAGTCCTCTTTTTGCCTTGTGATGCCAATGGTAGAAAACACCCAATCTATATTTTCTGCAATACTAACAAGTGTTTTGGGCATGGTTATTTCTCCTACAAAAAAGTCGTCCACATCTTTGAACAATTTCTTTTGGCTTTCTTTTCTGATTAATACTCTTACCCAGTATCCTCTACTTTTTAGCTCATTGACAATGTGTTTCCCTAAATAACCAGTAGCTCCAGCAACTAATACTTTTTTCATGTCCTTTTTGCTGTAAAGATAGGGTGATGAATTAGCTATTGTACTTGACGATTGTCAAGAAATCATCGTTTCAGAATGCGACTTTTGATGCGGCTCAATGTTTCAGGTGATACACCGAGGAAAGATGCAATATATTGTTGAGGCACATTCTGAAAAAGTTCGCTATTGCTTTCTAATAATTCAAGGTATCGCTCTTCGGCTGTTTGAGTAACAAAAGATGCAATTATCTTTTGACTGGCAATCAATTCATTTTCGGTAGCTATACGTCCTATTGCTTCAAACTTGGAATCTTTTTGGAGCAAAGTTTCTACCTTCTTCTTATCCAATATAACTATCTCAGATTGACCCATAGACTGATAATTCTCTTTAGCAGCAATACCTAGATTATAGCTTTCTCCAGCACATATAAATTGCCCTTGCGAATAGAAAAAAGCTGTTTTCTCATCCACATCCACTTTGTAAAATAATCGGATACAGCCTTTCGTTACAAAATAGAGTTCATTTGCTATTTGCCCTTCTTCAAAAAACACCTCATTATTTCGCAGTTTCCTTATTTCAAATAAAGACATGAGCACTTCGCACTCTTCATCTGATAATGCGACATAGGTTTTGATATAGTTTATTAGTTGATTCATATGGTGTATCTAATTTAGCAATCATTTATTATGAAATGTACAATTTACAACAACTTTTCCTTTCCCATCCCAGCTCCACAATCCCACTATGTCATCTTCTTGTTCGGTGTTTAGTTCATCAGGAATAGGTATGAACGGATTTTCTAAGATAACGATTTAGGATAGTTGATTTTAAAATTTATTTTCTACCTTTGTCACACTATGCGGCAGTAAATAATATAATTAGAAATACGAATTCAAGTTCTTGTGGTACATTCTACCATCAAGGATGTATTTTTTATGTGATGCATTTCTACAAAGCATCCGCTATATTATTTACAAAATCAAATGAAAACTATAAATATAGGTATTCTTGCACATATTGATGCAGGAAAAACCTCCATTACTGAGAACTTGCTATTTGCTAGTGGAGCAACTGAGGTACGTGGAAGTGTGGACAAAGGTAATACCACAACCGATTCGATGGATATTGAAAAACGAAGAGGTATCACCGTTAGAGCTTCTACAACGTCTATTCAATGGAACGATACAAAGATTAATATTATCGACACTCCTGGACACATGGACTTTCTAGCAGAAGTGGAACGCACTTTTAGAATGCTAGATGGTGCTATTCTTGTGGTGTCTGCTAAAGAGGGTATTCAAGCTCAAACGAGATTGTTGTTCAATGTCTTGCAACAACTAGAAATTCCAGCCATTCTATTTATCAACAAAATAGATAGAGAGGGAGTAAATCTAAATCAGCTTTATTTCGAAATACAAAATAGCCTTTCAAAAGATATTCTTCTTATGCAATCCGTTGATGGCAAGATTTTAACTTCTAGCTGTACAATACACAACATATCAGAAAAGGACAGAGAAACAATTTTGGAGAAAGATGATTCTTTGCTTGAAAAATACTTAAGCGATACGCAACTCTCAAATTCAGACTATTGGAGTTCAATGATTCATCTTGTTCAATTCGCTAAACTACATCCTATCTACCATGGCTCAGCAATGTATGGCATTGGTATCGAAGATTTGCTAAACTCAATCACTACTTTTATTGAAACATCTCTACCTCAAGAGAACGATTTATCTGCCTATGTCTATAAAATTGAGCATAATAAGAAGGAACAGAAACGAGCCTATCTAAAGATTATAGGGGGAAGCCTTAGAACAAGAAAATCATACAACCTCAATGGCTCAGATGAGAATCTGAAAATAAGAAGTTTAAAGACCTTTTACGCTGGAAACGAAATAGATGTAGATGAAGTTTCTACAAACGATATTGCAATTTTAGACCATGCCGAAAGTCTGATGGTAGGTGATTATTTAGGAACAATGCCAAGTTTATTTGATAAATTGAATATTCCTAGTCCTGCTCTCAAATCATCTATACATCCTGCCAAAGTAGAGGATAGGAGTAAATTAATTTCTGCTATGAATGTATTATCGGTAGAAGATCCATCTTTAACGTTTGGTATCAATGCTGATAATAATGAGCTAGAAGTTTCTCTTTATGGAGCAACTCAACGGGAAGTTATTTTGACTTTGTTGGAGGAGCGATTTTCGGTAGATGCTTACTTTGAAGAGGTGAAAACGATTTATAAGGAACGTCTGAAAACGAAATCGGAATACACCATTCATATCGAAGTGCCACCTAATCCTTATTGGGCATCTATTGGCTTGATTATAGAACCTTTGCCAATCGGTGCGGGACTTACGATAGAGAGCGATATTTCATTGGGCTACTTGAATCAATCTTTTCAGAATGCAGTATTCGATGGAGTCAAGAAAGCCTGTGAATCGGGTTTGTATGGCTGGGAAGTAACCGACCTTAAAGTCACTTTTTCTCACGGAATCTATTATAGTCCAGTGAGCACACCTGCCGACTTTAGAAGTTTAGCTCCCTATGTTTTTCGATTGGCTTTACAACAAGCTGATGTTGAGTTGTTGGAGCCAATCTTAGATTTTAAATTGCAAATTCCAATAGCTGTGAATGCTAGGGCTATTACAGACATCAACAAGATGCAAGGCGAAATATCTACTATTACTTCAGATGGTGATTGGACTACTATTTTGGGTGAAATTCCTTTAGATACTAGTAAAGAATACTCAGCAGAAGTCAGCTCCTACACTCAAGGCTTGGGCATTTTTGTTACTCGATTTTCGGGCTATCAAATCACCAATAAAAAGGTAAGCAGAAGTGTAGAACTGAATGAAAAAGATAAATTGATGTATATGTTTGAGAAGGAATTAGGATAAGAGAATGATAAGCAAAATAATCAAAGAATGCATTCTCGCACTATTTTTGTATCTTGTTCCTACAAATTAACTATACAATTATGTCTGAAAGAAAAATCCCTATATATCTAGAATGTGGTTATAGCATTGCTATGCAGGTGCTTGGCGGAAAGTGGAAAATTTGCATCATAGAAGCACTTCGAGATAAGCCACTACGCCCAAGTCTGATATTCAAGGAGGTGCCTGATGCAACAGAACGTGTAATAAATCAACAACTTAAAGAATTGTTGGAGTATAAGATTATAGATAGAAAAATTTATGCAGAACAACCACCTCGTACTGAGTATTTTCTGACTGATTTAGGTCGTTCCGCATTTCCTATTCTAGACGCATTGGACCAATGGGGCGAGGAAAATAGAAAGTTCTATGAGGAGTTGTTTAATGCTGAAGATGAAGACTAAATGGACTTTAAATAAAAAACAGTGCTTATATATCCAAAGAATATATAGGCACTATTTCTATCGATAATATAATTTAGCTGAGTTGTTTTGTGGCAGCTATTACAATTTCTCGGATACATACATTGTGAATCAAATAGAAGATTGGGCTAAAAAATATAATGTAACATTAAATGATGGTTGGAAAGTTGAGATTGCTCGTGCAATCCAAAATCGTTTTGAAAAAACGATGGAATCTATACCCACAGACTTAAAAGACAAGTGGATTAAATTATTTGAAACTATAACGACAGAATAGTTTTTTATACAGCATAATTGTCAATCCGAAACCTACCAAAAGTTTCGGATTGTTTATTTAATAGGCTTTTTGTTACTTTTTCTCCCTGTCCGTTTAGTTAGTCATGGAAAAAGTAACGGCGGAAAAATCCGCCGTCTGTTCATGCTATATCAGTTCCAAACATATCATTGAAGAAAGTTACCAGTTCCTTTCGGTGTAAGCTGTCCCAATATAGGGAAGCAGGATGATATGGTTCATGGCGTCCGATTTCATAGGCAATATCTAATTTTGTGAAACGTTTGCCTTCTTCATAACGCATTTTAGTACCGGGCAACCAGTTGTTCCGCCTTTGTTCCTGTCGGATTTCTATTAGTTGAATTAGCATATACGCATAATTTTCGCCAACAGTATGCCCTGATTCCATTTTATAAGGGCTTTCTATGCAGTCTTTACATTGCTTGATAGCAGCATCGAGGTCTGTTACCTTGATGCTGTTTCCTGTGATGTCTTTTATTATTTTCATACTTGTTCTTGTTTTGATTGTGATACATACCATGCGTCCCGATAATTGTCGCCTAACAAGTTAAATGCTCCTGTTAATCCGCTATCCTGTGCATATTTCTTAGCTTCACTAATGGTGTCGAACTCTCCCAGTCGTTGAAAGCCTAAGAATAAAATATACTTATCTTTACTTTTCTCGGCTATCCATTCATTCCGACGGGAACGGCATTCCTCCAAAGTCGGTGCTACTATGCTGAATAGTTCCCCGTCCGTATGTCTATAATCATATTGGTAAAATGCTTGCTTCGGACGGTAGGCAGGGCGGAATGTTGTGTAATTCTCTTGTCCCTGTTCGCAGACGGAACAGCCGTTTTTATTGATTGAATTTGTTTTCATTGCTGTATATTGTTTTAGTTCAAATTGTCTATTATTCTCATTGGGGTATTTTTCGCAAGCCATTCCTTTACGCAATCCATGTTGTATTCAGAAGTAATAATGGCAGTATATTCGTCAATCTGTGTAAATCGGGAACTCTCATAATTATCAATCCATTCTTTCAGATTGACCGTCTGCCAGTTCTCATAATCACGGGTAAACATTCGGTCTATCTCCTTAATGGTCTGCGAAAATGTTACTTTTATTGCCTGATACTGGTCGTCTATGATTTCCAAATGACGGAGCGATCCGAACTCATCATGCACTCTTCCGAATGCCCAACCATATTCATATTCTAAGTTTCCCCATTGATGCGGTTCATCGTAACGGACTTTCACTTCTGCGGTATGTTTCCCGATCTTTATTTCCTCGATCGTTCCTGTTACCATTAAGCCTGTAAAAATACACTTACAACGTTTTCCTATTATGCTCTCGTTTACTTCTGTCGTTTTCATATCTATTGATTTACTTGTTATTAAAAGAATGATAATTCTAACTGTACAGGCTTACGTCCTGTAATCTCGTCAAATAGGGCTTTTGCCTGTTTAAGTACGTTTAGGGCGTATCTGTCGGTCTTACTGCTGTCTTTTTCAAGCCCTGTCAGCATATCGTTTAATGCCGATTTCAGGCAGTCTTTTCGGTTGTCGAATATCTTACCCCACACGCCTAAACCGTAACCCGATCCGCCCGTACTATGGGAATAACTTACTCCGTAACTCCATTTGCCGTTTAAACCCTTGCCCACTGTGATATAATTGGATACCGCCCAACCGTCCCGATGGGGGAACTTTATTTCTTCCCGTTCCAAAAAACAGGGACATTCCAACCAACCATATTGGTTAAATTCTTTCTTTGTAAACCCGAAAAGCAGATGCTTGTCGTAATCTCGCTTATTCATAATCAACTGGCGTGGGCTATCTCCAAAGCTCTCGTATTCTTCAATTACCGCTCTGTAATTACGTCTTAATGCATTCAGATAAACCGCTACCTCATGGCGTTCGGCTCGGCAGTAATTTACTTCCTGTATCCGTTCCAATTTTTCGTATATTGATAATTCTTTGTATTCCATGATTTTTGTTTTGTGGGGCAGGGTTACTGCCCCGTGTTACTACTTAATCCAGTCCGAAATAACAGGCTAACTGCTGTTCCTGTGATTTAGAAAATATCCAACCCGCCAGTTTTTTACCGTTAAAGGTCAGTCGGGCGTTAAACCGTCCGCCCATCGCCCGAAGTTCGTCTTTGATACTCTTGGTATCTCCAAATACCGCTACCGCTTTTGTTGAATATTCCACCAATGTACAGCCGTTTTTTCCTGCTCCTGTTGGGTTGCTTGGGGGTGTTGAATTTGGTTTGCTGATATGTATGTTATCTTCATTCCCTGCGGTATAGGCAAATTCTTCTATTGTATTTTCCCTTTTGTAAATAGGCGTTTTTTCGATGATCCAACCGCTGTACTTACTTTCGCCTAAGTAGTAGCCGTCTCCCATGCTGTACTTTTCCCGATGCTCGTAATCCTCGTTAAATTCGGCTAAATAGGCGGTTCCCTCAAAGTTGGGCGCGTGTTTACGCATTTCGGAAAAGATGTCCCTTTTGTGGGTTGAAAAGCCTAAAATAACGGTACGTTGTACGCTACTTGCGTAATAGTCTGTTTGGCTGTCGCTTTCATTTTGTTTCAATCGAGCCACGATAACCGCCTGAGCGTTTTCGGGAAAAATGGCAATCATGCGTAAACGTCCGATTTTCTTAACTTCCTCTACCCGTACTTTTTCTTTTTCGGCTTCTTCCTGCTCCGCTTTCTTCTTTTGCTGTGCTTCCTGAAGAAGTATTGCCACCTCGAAGCTGTCCATATATTGAGGATTTTCGCTGTCGTAGTAGTAACCGATACCGAATTTTTCTTTCAATGGTCTGATAATGTCGGCTGTCTGATAGTCCTTTGTGCGAAGATTAACCAACTTGTAATGCAGTCCCCAATCATTTTTAACAATGTCGTACACTACATATCTGTCATAACTGTAACCCTCCATTTGGATGATTTCGTTTACTTCAACTACCTGTTTACTCCTGTCTATGCTCTTGTTTGCACCTAATAAAAATACTGTACTCATAACTCTAAATTTTAAGGGATTTTAAAAAGGTCAGCAGAATGATAAGAAAGAGGATTATAGCCCCAAAACCTACCAACACGGAGAGGATAGCCCGAAGTATGGGAAAGAATAAATACAGGCCAACTAAAGCCCAAATAAACCCTGTTCCCCACACGCAGAATCCCAAAACCACCAAAACGATTTTTACAACCAATTTTATGCTAATTGGAAGGTAGATTGTCGGTCGTTGTTTCCTATTTTTTACTATACTTCTCATAATTTCTGACTTTTTTTTTCTGCCGTATCGGAGCCGGTGAGTTGTGATCGAGTTTCAGGGGCTATCGGAAAGTAGTGTTTAGCCGAAGACAAGTTTTTTGGGAATAAATACGCTCGCCCGAAAACATGAGGGAAAGAGGAAGATTTTTCACAAAACCGACAGGCTCGAACTTGCAAGCGGCGTGAAGAACACGGAAATACTTTCGCCACTGTAACCGATTACAATGAGCCGCTTTAGTATAAGTAGCTAATAGAGGAAGAAATTATGAGGAGAGAAGTGTAGTAAAAAGAAAGATTGATTGATATACTTTGCGTTTGCTTAAAACGCAGACTTTCCCCATAGAAAGGAAAGCCATAAAAAAAGCCCGTATCACTTTTTTTGAGATACAGGCTTGCTTTGAGTTAATGAGATATTTTTTATTTCGCTTTTGTTTTAGCATAGCATTTACTACCGTCAGGAGATAAGTAGAAATCAAATGTTTCAGCGACGGAACGTCCTTTCGCTTCTACTGAATATTTACATCTTACGATTACAGCAAGAACGTCATTTGCACTCCGCTTATCATAACCATTCAGATTGTCGGGAGAAGCATTTTTAAGTGAATCAATACGGGTATCCATTCGTGCGATATTAGCCGTGTATTCATCAATGTCGGCTTGTTTCTTTGCTTTCGACAGCAGTTCCTTGCTCATATCTTTAGCCAGTTCAAGCCGCTTGACAAAAAGGTCGTTGTCTTTCCGGTACTCTTCGGTAATATAGGCGATACTATCGGCAACGGTTATCGTTCCATGTTCCGCCAGTTCCTCAATCTTAAAATTGAAGTCGGTAGCCGATTTGCCTTTCAACAAATAATCAGTAATGGTTTGTCCATACTTTTTACCGGATGAGTTTGAGCCGCAAGAAACCATTAACAGGGCGACCAATACATAAACTACATTTTTCATCTTTGAATATATTTATACGTTTGAATTAATTTAATATTATGGCAGGGAGTTTTGATGATAAGTTATATATAATCAATACTTCTGCTTCTCTTTTGGGTTTCGTCCGGGTATATTCGGTCAGAGCTTTCATTACCCACTCCCGAAAAACCCGTGCTTCATAGGACGCAATACGATAACTGACAAAAATCAGTGCTTCAAGATTGTATTCCGTTACTTCGCACTGGCGACCATTGTTCTCGGATTTGTGTATCCGGGTTACGTCTTCCTCCCGCAATATGTCCGATTTGAATATAGCCTGAAGGTTATTCCCGACCGAGCTTACAAAGACGTTTAGCAAGTCAGCTATCTCATGCTTTGTCATCCAAAGGGTGCAATTTACGAGTTTCGCTTCAACAATTAGCTGATTATCACGATTTTCTTTTATTCTTATATATCCTCGTTCCATAATCTTATTCTTCATCTTGTTTAACATTAAAGCCTATACGTTTGCGGGGTTTATTCTCTAATTCCTTTTGGGAAGCCAGTTCTGTGAGCGCTTGGTAAATATCGCTAAACTGCATATTGGTTTCTATCATAAAATCCTCCAATTTACGATTTATGTCGGCATATCCCAGTGCATATTGGCGTAAAGCAACAAAAGCCCTCATTATAGAAATGTTTACTTGAATTGCTTTCTTACTTTTCAATACGGATGAAAGCATGGCTACTCCGAGTTCCGGGAACGCCATTATTAATGAAGAGCCGACGTTGTATCCGGGGGGTATCACATTTTGTGACACCCCTAATTTGATTGCTGCATCGCTTTCTTCCCGTGTCAGTTCAAACATAAAGTCAGGCTCCGGAAACCTGTGAATATTGCGTTTAACGGCTTGTTTCAATGCCCTTGTTTCGGTTTCATACAACTTTGCAAGGTCATAATCAAGCATGACACGCATACCTCTGATATCGTATATCTTATTTTGAATGATTTGTAATTCCATAATTATATCTTTTATTGATTAACTGCTAGTTTCATCATAGGTTTGAAAGAAAGGGATTCTTCTTGTTCAAATGTATTTGACCAAAGAGAAGATTTTTCTTCCTCTGAAAGGCTGTGCCACATTACAGATATTCGTTTCACCCTTTCAGGATCATTCGATAACGTTTGTGGCAGATTAAATAAAGCCATCTTTTCGCCTAAAGAAAGACACTCAAATAGTTTATCCAGTTTGGAATTAGACTTAACTCTTTTATCTTCCAATTTTTCAGCAAAAGAAGCCATATCCGTACTAACTTTAACATCGGTTACTCTCGCATATATCTGGGTGGTTTTAATATTCGTATGCCCTAACATCTTCGATACACTTTCAATAGATACGCCTTTTGTAAGCGTAAGGGTTGCAAATGTATGTCTTGCAAGATGATAGCTTAAATTTTTATCAATTCCACAGACTGTCCCGATTTCCTTCAAGTATTCATTCATCTTTTGATTGCTCATAACCGGAAGCACCTTTTCATCTGGCAATTTACCCGAATATTTTTCTATGATTTGCTTAGGAGTATCAAGTAAGGGAACATTATAATTAACTCCCGTTTTTTCCCGTTTGCCGATAATCCACAATCCGTCGTCAAAAGAAGTGCGAATATTGGACTGGCGTAGATTCTTAACATCAATATAAGCAAGTCCGGTGAAGCAACTGAAAATAAATATATCTCTTACTCGTTCAAGACGTTCAGTAGCAAATTTCTTTCGCATAATTATGTCAATTTCCTGCTGTGTTAGATAGCCACGATCGGTTTTCTTAAATCGTATCTTGAAATTGGCAAATGGATCAATATGTATCCAACCGTTATTTTTTGCCATGATAATAATTGTACGAAAACGTTGTAGGAATTTAGCAGTAGTATTTTGCTTGCAATTGCAGGAAGTCATCAGGTAAATCTCAAAGTTATGGAGAAACATGTGATTTACTTCTTTCAAAGAAATATCCGATACATTATAATACTCCTTAATGAAATCTGCCATACGCTTGCGAGCAACTTCATACTTTTGAAATGTTTCTTTAGATTTACTTATGCCAACTAATTTTTTCACATCATCATTATGCCGTTGAAAAAGTTCAAGCACAGTTTGGTGTTTTACTTCAGTGCCTAAAAAGATATTCTTAACTCTTTCGGCATTTACGTTGTTTTCCTTTGTCTGTAATTCGTGGTACACGTTATGAATACTTGTTTTTATAGTATTCAATAAGGCATTAACTTCAACAGCTTCGTTTGATTTGCCGATAGCGATTCCGGCTTTTGCATCCCAAATATCGGGATTGACATTTGCTTTAGTGTTGAAGCGACTTGGTTCTCCGTCGATAGTGATTCGACACATGATTGGATAAGTGCCGTCTGATCTTTTTTTGTCTTTCTTTACATAGAAAAGAATGCGAAATGTACTTCTCATAAACTCATTTTTTAATATTACAAAATTACTGTGAACTATTTCAAAATGAACTTTATGCTCTGTGCCAAATCGGGACAACTCCCTGCCAATTTTGACCAAACTGTACCCCCTTCGCTTCGAATTACTGTACCCCCTTGCGTTTTTTCGGAAAGGGGGTACAGTTTAGGTTAGATGCTTTGTCGTTTTTTGTCTTTTTCTTGGCTTTAGACCAAGACATGATAAACGAAAAAAGCCCCTCATATTCACTGAATATGAAGGGCTTGTCTTTCTTTTGGCGCCTCTTGTCGTAGGCTCTCTGCGGTACGGACGGGACTCGAACCCGCGACCTCCGGCGTGACAGGCCGATATTCTAACCAACTGAACTACCGCACCTTTGAGTAGTAAGTATTTAACTTTTCCCGTTAGGAACTGCAAATATAGATACTTTTTCTAAACCGGCAAAAATAAATCATACTTTTTTGAAAAAAGTAAAGTGTACATTGCCGTAGCGTTTTTCTTTGACAAAGTAGGGGTATCCCGTAAAGTTCAATTCATTTGGATGCTCAAGTATGAGATAGCCGTTATCTGCCAATATGTTATGCTCAATAACCCTGTCCGGGATAGTATCAATACCCTCAAGCTGATAGGGAGGATCGGCAAATACTATGTCAAATCTCCTGGTACAGATATTAATGAAATCAAAAACATTGTGACGCACAACAATTAGGGAAGAAAGCCCCAATTTCCCTGCTGTCTTTCGTATGAAATCAGCCTGCATGGGATTCATCTCGACAGCAACTATCTCTTTACACCCTCGTGATGCAAATTCAAATGAGATGCTCCCTGTACCGGCAAAAAGATCGAGGACAGATGTTTCTTCAAACTCAATCTCATTTGTAAGAACATTGAACAAGCCCTCTTTTGCAAAATCAGTCGTAGGACGTGCCTTTAAACCTGAAGGTGGAATTATGGTTTTGCCTTTGAGTGAACCTCCGATTATACGCATAAGATCAACCGATTTGTTTAGACAAACTCAACATAACGGAAATGTCTGAACATCTCCTCAGTCAGAGCTGAAGGGATTTCACCGTGAAAATAGATTGTAGTCACCCTCGGATTGATCTGGAACTCTCGCAGAGCGGCGAAAATAAAATATTGGGCAGTGACAATGTCAGTTGCAGGATAGGCATTAGCAAGAAGCAGTTTGTCTCCCTCCGCCAATACGATGTATATAAACTCTTTATCTAGTGAGACTACAAGTCGGTTATGTGCGGAAATTGAGGGCGCAAAGCGCAAAAGCTCAGCTATAGGTGGCTCCGAAGGGCTTTTGTTGTCACTTTGCCGAGCATAAACAAGAACTGCCTTGTAATCAGGCAGTTCTATGTATTGCACTATATCCGTATCCTTGAGCGGTACTACTTCGGATAAGATTCTGTATGCATCTTCCGATGAAAAGAATTCGGAAGGTACCAGAGTAAATCCTACCACTACTCCCAGTTACCCGCGTTGTTATTGGGGTTCTCAATGCTGCCTACCATTAGGCCGGGATAACGCTCGGTGTCCTCTCTTTCAGCAATGAGGTTGATAATCATCTGACGATCCATCTCCTTGAGAAGGGAGGTGTACGGCATTTTAGCCTCAAACAGAGGAACGTTCACACCCGATACTACCTTAATGACGGAGCTCATAATAACGGTGTCACCGTGAGAGAAAGGGATGTACCTCAATGAGTCAACGCAGAAATCGGTACGTGTGGTAAAAAGGGTATCCCTTACAAAGATTTCAATGTTTTCACGTCTTACGAGCTTCTTTGCCACGGCAACAGAGTCGTCCATCGAACCAATTTGCCTTACAATAGTAATCTTACCGTTCTTATAAAAATCAACGAGTGTGTCCATTACCGGTGCATAATAGCCAAAAGCTGCTTTAAATGTACTCTGAAGCTCGCGGAGATCCTTGAGGCGTTGGATAGCGACTTCCTGACGGGCATCTCTTTCATTATTGAACTTCAAAGGCTCGGTGATACTCCTAACAATAAGTACTGCAAGAATAACAATCACTAAAGGGAGGATGAAATAGGTGAATAGTTTTTTCATTTTATAATTTTAATTAAATAATATTGTCCTTTGTGAGTCTCAGAAAAAAGTTCTATTTTGACTTACAAAAGTAAAAATAATATTTAGTACTTGCAATATATTTTTAATTTTGCAACTATAAAAAGAGAAAAAGAGTGAAAAAAAGATTTGATACAACACTTCTTGAGGAGATGCTGGCAGCATCCGTTAGGCCTCTCTTGATCGGTCACTTCAATCCGGATGGAGATTCGGTGGGTGCCCTCACGGCCATGAGTCATTACCTGATATCGAGGGGAATGTCCCCTTCGGCGGTTTTGCCCAGTCCTTATCCCGATTATCTTGCTTTTCTCATAGGAGATGAGATGCCGGTCACAATTCACTCACAGGAGGATGACAGTGCAAGAGAGCTGATTGCATCTGCAGATTTGCTACTCTGTTTCGATTTCAACCGCTTAAGTCGTACAGAACAGTTGGAGGATGATATATTGGCCAGTAATGCCCCAAAGGTGCTTATAGACCATCATCCCCAACCTGAAGTGGAGCATTTTGACCTTGTTTATTCCGATACGGAGCTCTCTTCATCATGCGAGTTGCTTTTCTGGATACTTTTGAGTATGAGCGATGTTCGGGATGATGTATCGCGACTCAGCCTAAAGTGCTCAGAGTCGCTATATGTAGGGATGATGACCGATACCAACAATTTCTACAACTCCGTAAGCGCATCGACTTTTGAAATGGCTTCAATGCTGACCGATGCCGGAGTAGATAAAACCAAGCTTCAGGAGGCTGTTTATAATAACTATTCCGCCGATAGAATGCGACTTATGGGCCATCTGCTAAAAAATTGTCTCCATGTGATAGAGGATTGCGGTGTTGCCTATCTGCTCCTTAGCGCCGAGGATAAGCGATTATATAATTTTGCAATCGGAGATTCTGAGGGGTTCGTCAATTTACCGCTCTCCATCAAGGGTATTAGGATTAGTGCTCTTTTCTCGGAGCTGGATAATGGCCTGGATAAATATATTCGTGTCTCGCTACGCTCTAAGGGGGATTTGGATATTAATCACTTCGCTTCTCTCTATTGCAATGGCGGCGGTCATACCAATGCAGCGGGCGGAAGACTCTATATGCCATTTGAAGAGGTTGCTTCATATATAGAAAAAAGTTTTAGAGAGTACCTTAAAATTGGTTGAGGCACATCTTTTGTATTATATTTGCAAAATGTTTCGGATTTTAGGACTTATATTGGTGGCTGGTTTAATGCTTTTCGCAACGGTTTCCTGCCAAGGCGAAAAGTTGCTAAAGCTCACCAATCAGGAGGAGCAGATTGACAGCTACATAAAGAAAGAATTTCCCGACAATGAAGTCATTCGTCTGGAGGGAGCCAACCGTGTTATAATTACACCGGGCATTGGACCTAAGGCTGCTGCAGGAGACTCAATATGGTTTTTTTACGAAGCCTATCTCTTCTCAGGCAGTCCCGCAGGTATGTTCTGGCGTGATAGTGCCAATGTGATGCTTGGATCTTCACATTTGGTGGAGGGACTCAATCGTGGTATTGAGGGCATGTCTCTGGGCGAACATTCCATCATTCTCTTTTCTGCAAAATATGGTTTCTATGACAAAAACAATGGATTAGTACCCTCAATGTCTGCATTGATGTACAATGTTTTGCTGACAGGTATAAAGAAAAACAACTGACAATTAAAGGTTATATGTTAAGATACAGATTACTGCTTTTAACTCTTGCTATAGTTAGCATGCTCTCTGTCATATCTTGTGCAAAAGAGGTAGGCGAGAGTAATGATCAGATCCAGGCACGTGTGCTCGACTCTTGGATAAGGGTTAAACATCCCGGCTCTGAAAAGACTCCTTCAGGACTATATATCATTGATTTTTCTGAGGGTACCGGTCGCAATGTGACCGATAGTGCTTATGTTTTTGTTAAATATACCGTTAAAGAACTTTCAGGCAACATTCTGGCTACCAATGATCGGGCCCTTTCCGAGCAATTGGGACAGTTTACTCACTCCAGGCATTACGGCTACAATATTTGGCGGGTTGATCAGGATGCGCTTTATACAGGTGTGGAAGAGGTTTTAAAAAGGATGAGGGTAGGAGGTAGGGCAACTGTAGCATTTACTCCGGCACTTGCCACCGTATCTGTTTCTCTATATTCTCTCTTTTCTTCCCTTGAAAGTACAGCGCCTTTTATATTTGAACTGGAACTTGTCGATTGTGTAAATGACATTTATACTGACTATGAGGAGCCTATGCTTAAGTTGTATAGTGAGAAATATTACGGAGGTCTGGACACAATAAAGCGGGGATTCTATTTTGCTAAAATCAAAGAAGCTCCTGCTGCAGATTCCATTGTAGCAGATGCGCAAATCAAGATTCGCTATATCGGTCATATGCTTGACGGGGTTGTTTTCGATACCAATATTCAGGATACGGCGAAGCGTTACAGGATATATGATTCCAAGAAATCATACGAGGCAATGGATATCACATTCAAGAGTAATATCGTAGATTTTAAAAAATCGAACAGTATAATTGAGGGCTTTGCCGAAGCCATTATGCGCATGCGATATGGAGAGAAGGCCGTGGCTTTTTTCTGGTCCCAGGTAGGATATGGAGCCGGTGGAAGCTCTCCCTCAATTCCGGAATACACTCCTCTCTGTTTTGAAATAGAAGTAAAGGGCAAATGAGTAGAGTGTGTAGTGTGACTCGGAACTTGAAACTCAGAACTAATAACTAAAAAACGGGGAAGATCCCCGTTTTTTCTTATGCTTTATCGTTGCTACCCAGCACATTTATCACCTTGTGCTTGTAAAGCTCTTTTAGTTTGTCACGTGCCGGTCCCAGATATTTACGGGGATCAAACTCCTCAGGTTTCTCAGCAAATACCTTTCTCACTGCAGCAGTCATGGCCAGACGGCCGTCGCTATCAATATTGATCTTGCAGACAGCAGACTTTGCGGCTGCCCGAAGCTGCTCTTCCGGAATACCGATGGAGTCTTTTAGAGCTCCGCCATACTTGTTGATCTCAGCGACAATATCCTGAGGAACGCTGGATGAGCCATGAAGTACAATGGGGAAACCGGGGAGGCGCTTTTCAATCTCGTAAAGGATATCGAGGCGTATTTCAGGTTTTTGACCAGGTTTGAATTTGAATGCTCCGTGTGATGTGCCGATGGAAATTGCAAGAGAGTCAACTCCCGTTTTGCTTACGAAATCCTGAACCTCTTCCGGCCTGGTGTAGGTATGTTCCTCAGCAGATACGTCATCTTCTACTCCGGCAAGAATTCCCAGTTCACCCTCTACCGTTACATCATGTTTGTGAGCATATTCCACAACTTTCTTGGTCAGAGCTACATTCTCATCATAAGGAAGATGTGATCCGTCTATCATAACAGATGAAAACCCGAAGTCAATACATGACTTACAGAGTTCAAAAGAGTCACCATGGTCGAGATGAAGTACGATGGGAATATTATATCCCAGCTCCTTTGCATATTCTACGGCACCCTGTGCCATATATCTGAGAAGTGTCTGATTTGCATACTTGCGTGCACCACTCGAAACCTGGAGGATAACCGGAGACTTGGTCTCCACACAGGCCTGAATGATGGCCTGTAATTGCTCCATATTGTTAAAATTGAATGCGGGGATGGCATAACCACCTTTCATTGCCTTTGCAAATATCTCTCTGGAATTTACAAGGCCCAAATCTTTATAAGAAATCATATTATTTAAACTATTATCGGTTTAGTTGTTTTATAAATAAACCTCACAAAGATAATAGTTTTTTGGGGAATATCACTATTTTTGCATATTCCAAGCAACTCGAGGCACTATAGGCATGAACAAAAAAGTCATAATCTTCTCAGCACCCTCCGGGTCGGGCAAAAGTACTGTGGTCAATCATCTCCTGACTAAATTTGATAACCTCGAATTCTCCATTTCCGCCACCTCCAGAGCCCCCAGAGGGAAGGAGAAGAACGGTAGGGAGTACTACTTTTTATCTGAGGAAGAGTTTCGTAGAAGGATTTCAGCGGGCGAATTCGTGGAGTATGAGGAGGTCTATGCAGGCTCCTTTTATGGCACGCTTAAGTCGGAAATGGAACGTATCTGGTCTAACGGCAACATTATTCTCTTCGACGTAGATGTCAAGGGGGGAATCAACCTCAAGAAGCTTCTGGGCGACCAGGCCCTTTCGGTTTTTATCAAGGCCCCCTCCATAAGGGAGCTCCGCAAAAGATTGCAGCTGAGAGGTACCGACACTCCTGAGGCTATAGAGGAGAGAGTGTTAAAGGCAAGGAAAGAGGTGCGCTATGCATCCAGATTTGATGTGGTGTTGATTAACGATGACCTGACAACCTGTTTGAGGGAAGCGGAGGAATGTGTGGCTGAATTCATTGCACGCCCACAGAAAAAGGTTGCGCTCTTCTTCGGTACCTTTAACCCGATGCATACCGGCCACCTCGAGATTTTGAGATATCTTAAGGAGCATACGGAGGCAGACGAGGTAAGGGTGGTGGTTTCGCCGCAGAATCCGATGAAGCAGAAGAACCACTCAAAAAGAGCCAGACTTAAGAATGTGAAGGAAGCCATAGCGCGCAGCGGTCTGGATGTGACAGTTTCAGATGTGGAGTACTACCTTCAGGAGCCGCTCTACACCATAAATACTCTACGCTATCTACGCGAGAAAGAGCCTGCCTGTCGTCATATATTGGTCATAGGTGCCGACAATCTTACCATCCTAAGTCGCTGGTATCGCTACCGGGAGTTGATCGACGAGTTTGAGATTTGGGTTTATCCCAGGGAAGGGGTTGATGCAGGCTCACTCTCTGAAGAACACAACCGACTTTCTGACCTTAAGGGTATACGTGTACTGGAAGGAAGGTTACATAATATCTCCTCCACGGAAATCCGTAGAGCGGAGCTTTCAGGCAAGGATATGTCTGCCTGGAAGGCTTAATCTCTTTCTGCCATTTTGTCCTGTTTTTTCATTGGCAGATTATTTGTTCCTATAGGCACATAATGTAGTTTTATGAATAAAAAAGAGAAAGATATGAATAAGAAAGACCGCATGAAAGAGCAAGAAACTCCTCAGAATGGGCATCAGACAGCCCGGGAGCCGGATTTTGAAGAGAATAACGGGCTTACGACAGAGGAAGCGCTCATTGCGGAGATTGAAAAACTCAAAACCGAAAACGAGGAACTTAATGACAAATATATCCGCAATGTGGCAGAATTTGACAATTACCGAAGACGTACTGCAAAGGAACGTCTCGAGATGATTGCTACGGCGGGTAAAGATATTCTTGTGGGTTTTCTTCCCGTACTGGATGACTGTGAGAGAGCCATTAAGGTGCTTAAAGAGTCGGATGCCTCACAAGCGGCAATCGAAGGTACCGATCTGATCTACACCAAACTTATGACCTATCTCAAGTCAAAAGGGATGCTGAGGATTGAGGCTTTAGGCCAGACCTTCGATACCGATTTTCACGAGGCTGTGGCCCAGCTCCCGGCCCAGGATGCAGAGTCTAAAAATAAAGTTATTGACGTAGTCTTACAGGGTTATATCCTAAACGGTACAGTAGTAAGATATGCTAAAGTGGTAGTTGGAGTATAAGATTATGGCAGAAAAAAGAGATTATTACGAAGTACTCGGCGTAAGCAGGAATGCCTCGGCGGAAGAGATCAAGAAGGCTTACCGTCAAAAAGCCATTGAATATCACCCGGATAAAAATCCCGGTAATGCAGAGGCCGAAGAGAAGTTTAAGGAGGCCGCGGAGGCATACGATGTACTCAGCAATGCTGATAAACGTGCCAGGTATGACCAATTTGGACATGCGGGCATGAGTGGCCAGGGAGGATTCTCCGCGGGAGGATTCTCCATGGAGGATATTTTTAGTCAGTTTGGAGATATCTTCGGAGGGGCCTTTGGAGGTGCTTTCGGAGGTTTTGGCGGTTTCTCAGGTTTTGGAGGTGCGACTTCCGCGCAGCGGGTTTCACGAGGCTCAGACATAAGAATTCGTGTCAAAGTCACTCTATCCGATGTAGTGAAGGGGGTTGATAAAAAAATCAAGATCAACAAAATGGTCCAATGTCCCGAATGTAAGGGCAAAGGAGCGCTCTCGGAGGCCGACATCAAGAGTTGCGAGCATTGCGATGGCAGGGGAGTTGTGACCAGGGTGGTCCAGACTATGCTGGGTCAGATGCAGACACAGTCTACCTGCTCTCATTGTAAGGGAGAGGGAAAGCGTGTGGTTAATCCCTGCCGTAAATGTAATGGTTCAGGTCTTGTTAAAAAGGCTGAAGAAATATCATTCTCGATTCCTCCGGGAGTTATGGATGGCATGCAGCTTACCATCAAGGGTAAAGGAAACGCATCTAAAGCTGGTGGGGTCAATGGAGACCTCCTTGTGGTTATTGAGGAAGAAGAACATCCTGAACTCAAACGTGATGATAATGATCTGCTCTACAATCTCTACATTTCGACGATTGACGCAATGCTCGGAACCGATGTAGAGGTACCTTCCATTGACGGCAAACTTAGGATAAAAATCGAACCAGGCACTCAGCCAGGTAAGATATTGCGTCTCAAGGGAAAAGGAGTTCCGGATATAAATCGCTATGGTACGGGTGATATGATTGTGTTCGTACAGGTATGGATTCCTAAGAAACTCGACAAAAAGGATAAAGAGATATTGGAGAAATTCAGAAATTCGGAAGCATTCAAACCCGATCCCGATCAATACGACCGACAATTCTTTGATAAAGTCAAAAACTTTTTCAATAGATAACATGCGTAGAATTCTCTCTCTTCTGTTGCTGTTCTGCTTGTTTGTGCTTAACGCACAGGAGATTCCTATTTCTCCGCTAAATCTGCCGATTTCTCTTGCAGGTTCTTATGGGGAGTTGAGGCGCGACCACTTTCACACCGGTTTGGACTGGCGTGTCGGAGGTGTAGTAGGAGATAGCATATATGCCATAAAATCGGGCTATATCTCTCGTCTCAGTGTTTCTGTTGGAGGGTATGGTAATGCAGTCTATATAACGCATCCGGATGGTACGCTCTCCGTTTACGGCCACATGCATGACTTTGTTCCCGCTTACGCGAAGCTGGTAGAGACGGAACAGTATGCTTCCGAACGATTTGAAGTCTCGCTTGAATTTGAGCAGGGAGAGTTGCCGGTATTACAAGGAGAAGCCATAGGTAGAGTGGGGAATACCGGTTTTTCCGTTGCACCACATCTTCATATGGAAGTGCGTGATCTTGCTACTCAGACCCCGCTCAATTATTTGGCCAGGGGCTATTATAAGGTAAAAGATGATATAGCTCCACAGTTTCAGCGTCTCTTTTTCTTCGGTTATTGTGACACGCTGACACTTCCTTTAAGATATCCACTGAGAAGCTCCAATTCTCCCACTTCTCTCTCCGGAACTACAGTCAAATTGCCCCATAAGAGCTATCTCGGCATAGATGCAATCGATCGACAGAATGGTACTACCGGTAAGCTGGCAGTCATGGAATATCTGGTCACGCTTGATAAGGACACCATTTTCAGATTTGAAGTAGGTGAGATCCACCCGAGACAGGGGCGTTATCTCAATGCCCTGCGCGAGACCACCATACAAGGCGATGATGTCATCAAGACTCTTGTAGACCCCAATAATCTTCTATCTGATCATATATATGCCCCCGGAGGTGGTCTGTTGGTTCTCAATGACTATCAGGAGCACGATCTCAGGGTTCGTATCAGTGATGAGCACGGCAATCGCTCCACTCTCACTTTTAAGGTAAGGCGTGATGACTCTCTTGAAACTTCCCTCTCAGCCGTAGCGGCAGCCATTGAAAGTGATGAAGATGTTCAGCGCATAGCTATACCTTGGTATTTGCCCCATCTATTTATAGATGATGGTGTTACCTATACTCTGCCCGCGGCATCACTTTATGACTCCGGATGGTTCCCCTATGCCAAAGTGGCTGATGCCGACTCATCTTCAAATATTTTCTCTGCCGTCTGGAAACTGGGAGATCCCTCGCTTCCCATGCATCGCAGGGGCGAAATATTCCTTGAGTCTTCTCTTCCGGACTCCCTCCGCCCAAAGGCCTGCCTTGCACATTATAATGATGGTATTCTTTCTTATGCAGGTGGCAAATGGGAAGGTAATGGAGTACGTGGCAGTGTAGGTTTCGGTACCTGGTGTGTTACAACTGATACCACACCTCCCAAACTCTCGTTTTGGGAACGAAAAGGCAACATCCTACGTGCGGGAGGTGAGATTCTTATCTATGTTGAAGATGATTTTTCCGGAATTAAGGATCACCGGGTGGAAATTGATGGCAAATGGCACCTTTCGATGTTAAAACGTGGCCGTATCTCCCTCCGTCTAGATCCCTCACGAGTTCCGCGAGGCAGTAAGCATACTATTGTGGTCAGGGCTGAGGACAATTGCGGAAACAGCACTATAATTTCCCGAGACTTTTTCTTCTAACCGGGATAAAACAACAACGGAGTGATGAAATCACCCCGTTGTTTGCTAATAACCTATATATCTCACCGTTATTTTCTATACAACCCTTCGCGTGATAGCAGGTGGTCGAGGTTGGCAATACCATAAACTATAACAGCGGTAACAACTGAGGAGTGTTCCATGTAGTCGGGGAAGACCTTTTGATAGACATCGTTTTCAGTATGCCAGATTTCTCCATAACTAAAGTTGTACCCCTTGTGGTCGGTTTCGCTTAGTGAGATAGTAGGTACTCCATTCATGGCAAAATGGGCGTGATCACTGCCTCCTGCGGTAGTCGGGCGCGGACGAGGTTCACCTTGACGTTTATTTACCTTGAAAGGAAATTCTTCCGAGTAGCCTTCAAGCGGTGCCGCAACCTTTACAAAGTCGTCATACATTGCTTCCGGAACAGTAATGCCGGTTACGCAGAGTGGCCCTCCATCACGGTTGAAATAGTTTGAGATTTTTTCCAGATTGACGGTTTTATTTTCAACAAAATACTTTGAGCCTAAAAGTCCGAATTCTTCACCCGTCCAGAGGCAGAAAAGGATGGTCCTTTTGGGTTTTGCTCCACTCATTGCGAGCAGCCTGGCAGCCTCGAGTACTACTGCAGATCCATTTGCATCGTCAACCGCACCCGTAGCAATATCATAAGCATCTATATGGGCACCCAGCATCACATATTCATCGGGGTACTTGCTGCCCTTAATTACTCCGATCACATTGCGGTATTTGATGGGACCTATGCTGAAATGGTTGCGGATGTCAAATTCGAGAAAAAATGTCTGACGCTCTTTGACCTTCTGTTCAATGATTTTATACTGGTGTTCATCGAGTTTGATGTCGCAGACCGTAGGCAGATTGTCATAAGTAATATTGTATGCATTTTTTCTGTTGGAAAGAATGGTCATAGGCAGGGAAGCAGACTGTATAAAACCGAGTACTCCTGCTTCAATCATCTCCTTGTAGAACATTGCGGGACACTCTACATAGGGGATCATTTCCTTTGGATTCTCCCTGTTGGCATAGTTGTAGGCTCTGATTTCATTGTTAAGGCGTGCGATGGAGTCGTTTTGAGCGATTGCTTTAGCTCTCTCCTCTTCGCCTTCAGCGGAATTATCTATCGGGTTGCCGGTTGACTTGCCTGATATAAGCACCCAGGCTCCTTTGAGCGCTCCTTTCATTCTTTCCAGTTCGCTTTTGCTCTTAGGTTCAATTAGTACGTGGCCTATCTGACGTCCCTTTGTGCCGGCAGTGTAAGAAGGTGTAGCAAAATGGAGCTGCATACCATCTTCACTAAGCATGCGTCCAAACCAGGGACCTCTGTTGAATCCTACGTTTATAGAGCCCACCTCCTGGGTATAATACTCTATTCCCCACTCTTCAAATTTGCTGATAACCCAATTTTCGGCATCAGTGAGTGCATGAGAGCCTATAAGACGACCGCCGATGCGGTTGGCGAGGATATCAATGTGGTCCATTGTGGTATTATCACTCTTACCGAGTTCAAGTACCTTTTTAACCACTTTGTCCTGCGCGCTGATAGAAATTATGGTGCATATCAGAAGCACCGGAATAAGGAAAAGTCGCTTCATGTTGATTGTATATAAGGGGTTGATTTGTTTTCAAAAATCGCTGCCTCCGATAAATCCACGCATAAGTGAAGTCGAGGGGACATCTTTGTCTGAGACAGGTGTGAAATAATTAAGGAATTTAAGAAGGCGATGAGCCTCGCTATATTCCTTGCAGTTTTTGGGTATTGTCCTGAGGATTCTCTCCGCATGAGAATGAAGCACGGCAAATTCAAGCAGATAGGAGGAGTTGAACATCACATCGGCATCCTCCTGGAAGGGGTAGATCCATTTCACCTCGGCTCGCCTTACATTAGGCCAGTTTGAGATAGTTTCCATTGCGGTAAAGGAACCTAAATTGTAGTCGCGCACAATCCTGCGAAGGAGTCGGTTGTCACTGGTGGGGATACAGTTGTGGTCATCCAATGCTATGCTGGTGATGGTATTTATGAAAATCCTGTACTTGAGGCTCTCTTCCACCCGGTCGGTCAGGCGGGGGTTGAGCGCATGGATACCCTCCACAATCAGGATGGAACCCTCTTCAAGATGGAGTCTGCGTCCATTAAACTCGCGCATTCCTGTGACGAAATTATATTCCGGTACCTCAACGGTTTCTCCGTTTAGAAGTTTGAGCATGTCGCTCTGGAGATATTTATGGTCGACGGTCTCGAAATTATCAAAATCAAACGAGCCGTCAGGCAGTCGTGGTGTATCCAGGCGATTGACGAAGTAGTCATCGGTGGAGAATGAAACTGGCTTTAGTCCGCAGGCCATGAGCTGTATGCTCAAACGCTTGCAGAAAGTGGACTTTCCACTGCTGCTGGGGCCTGTGATTAGAATAAGACGCAGAGGCTTATCGGATTTCATCCTGCCGTCAATTTCTTCTGCTATCTGTACGATTTTCTTCTCCTGAAGAGCTTCAGCCACATTGATAAGGTCTGAACTCTTACCACGTGCAATGGCTGCATTTAGGTCTCCCACCGTACTGAGTCCCATTATGTGATTCCAGCGGTTGGCCTCCGAGAATATCTCGAATGTCTTTGGCTGTTCTACCAAAGCTGTCAATTGTTGGGGATTATGCCTGTCAGGTACTCTGAGCAGCAATCCATTTTTGTAAGGGGTCAGACTCCATACCTTGAGGTATCCGGTGCCGGTAAGCAGCGCATCGTAATAGTAGTCGGGAGTTTCTAAAAGGGTGTAATATATCACATACACATCTCCTGCCGTTTCCAGCAGTCGTACCTTGTCTTCTGCGCCTACGCTTCGAAAAACTTCCATTGCTTCCTCTTTCTGCACTTCATGCCGGCGGAAAGGGATATCCTGATCCACCAATTCTTGCATTCTTGCACGCAGTTTATCCAGTTCTTCTTTAGAGAGGGTTGTGGAGCCCTTTCCATCTTTATCGATATAGCAGAAGAAGCCCTTTGATATGGGTCTCCGAATGACCACCCGGCATTCCGGAAAAATATCGCGTGCAGCTTTGTAAAGCAGGAAGCAGAGGGACCTGCGATATACGCCGCGACCGGTATAGGAGGTGTAGTCCAAAAACTCCACGTTGCGGTTGTTGAAAGCGCGGTAGCGGAGTCCTTGACTTACATTGTTGACCTTTGCGGCTATAATAGGATGAGGCCTTTCGAAATCGAAGGCCTCAACCATATCTTGAAGGGTTGTCCCTTCGGGAAATTCTTGCCTGGTCCCTGTATTGACGCAGTAGATGGTAATCATTGCTTACGGCAAGGCGAGGAATGTAGCGGCAAATGTGAGAATGGCGTAAAGCTCAGGGAATACGGCGAGAATCATTGTCCTGGAGAAAACATCATGTCCGTTACCCATCTCGTTAACACCGTTTGCACAGAGCTTAGCCTGCCAGATGGCCGAGAAGTAAGCTGTAAAACCTAATGCTACAGCAGCTGCTGCCATTGCGAGTGAAGCGCCTAGTGTGATCTCAAAATTGAGTCCCTTGATGGCATTCAGCATGAAGAAAAATCCTGCAAATCCGTATAGACCCTGGGTCGAAGGCAATGCACAAAGGATCATTGCTTTACCGAAAATATCGGGATTTTTCTTAAGTGAACCGATAGTTGTGTTTCCAGCCATGGTTACACCGATAGCACTGCCTATACAGGCAAATGCCAGCATTATTGCCATACTTGAGTAAGCGATGATAAGTGGTAGTGATAAAGTCATATTGATTGAAATTTTAAGTTTGAAATCGGATTAATTGTTTTTATTTAGAGGACGGTAAGGTTTGCCGCCGCCTGTAAAATCGGCATTTTTATAAAATTCTACGAAAGTCAGACGCATGGGGTGCACAAATGCACCAATAGCCGAGAGTAGCATTACGAAAAGGTGACCGAAGATCAAAAGTACAATGAAAAGAATCCATCCGGCGTATGGGACACCCTTGAGGGCCATAGACATGGCATTAATTACCATACCAAGGCTGCCTCCGGCTGCACCTAGTCCGAACAGACGGATATAGGAGAGTACATCTCCAAAGAACCCGGTGATGTCATATAAGGCCCCAACTCCGCCGAAAAGGCGTTTGAAAGGGTTGCGTACCGGTTTGGTAAAGAGCAGCACCAAAGCAAGGCCACCTATTCCCAAAATCCGTCCGACCCAGGGAGACATCAGCTCTCTCCCCATCTGCGAACCCGCATATAGCAGCGCAATCCATATTAATATCATGCACCAACCGATGTTGGACATGCCATGTTGCCATCCTATTCTGCGCATCTTGTAAATTGCAGAAATCAGTCGTGCTACGATAATCTGGAATAGGCCGAATATAATGGCAAACCAGAACATCTTGATATCGGTGAAGAAAAGTCCCTTTATGTTGTCAGACATATTAAACAAGTCATAAATCTTTGCACCGAAAAACGTACCGTTGAGCATCGGCATAATTATGGTACCTATACCCAGCCAAAGTCCAAGTTTGCCATATTCTCGCAGGGAAGGAACTTTCCAGATGACAAACAATGAAGCCAGTAGGATTATCAGACCATATCCCATATCTCCCAGACAGAGTCCGAAGAAGAGCATATAGAAAGGAGCAAAATAGGGGGTGAGGTCAACTTCGTCGTATGTCGGCAGCATATACATATTGCCGATAATCTCAAAGAGTCTGGAGAAGCGGTTATTCTTGAGTTTAATGGGAGGGTTATCCTCAGCCTTTGCAGGCTCGGAGAGCCAAACTACATAATCACAACTGTTGAGGAAATCTGCAACGGAAGCGTCAATGTTGGTAGGGGCAAACCCCTCCAAAACCGATAATGAGCCTTCCGCTTGACTCTTCGATGCAGCACTTGCAAAATACTTGTCCAACTCCTGAGAGTCGAGTGCATATTTGCGCTCCAGCTCTTCAAGGGAACCCCTAAGAGCAGCGAGAGTTGAGTTCGTATCCTGTATCTCCTGCTCCAGAGAGGCTATTCTAGAATCGAGAGTCCTTGCCGACTGCAACGGTAGTTGAAATTCCTGTAGAGGAAAATTGTAGGGTTCGCCAATGGGTGATAGCACCACAAAGCAACTCTTTCCCTCGTATGAGTTGAGCAACTGCAAAGGATACTCCTTCTCCCAATCCGGATTGAATTTTTTGTCCGGTATCATATGGAAGTGAGGTGTAAATCCGGCCTTCTGAAGACGGTCAACATCCGCAGGGTCAAAGTCTCCCCATGGGAGCGCATCATTTCGTTCGCGTATTGCGGTAGTGAGCTCCTGCTTCAAGGAAATTGAAGAGTCGAGCAGAGTGTCGATTCTTTCAAAAATGTCTGTATCTGCCTCCGGCTTGATAATTTCCTTGACAGGTGTCTCTTCGGGGAGGTTTTTGAGAAATTCCTTGTAGCGCTTTATCAGCTTTTTCTCTGACGTGGTGATTTCAATAAGATGACTGGAAGTCTCGTCAGTAGCCTTGAAAGAGCGGGTGATATCCATTACTCCCAGCTCCTGGAGCTGGTCAAGGAAATCCATCAGTTCGGGTTGAAATGCAATGATGGAGTATCGTGTCATTTTCTGTATCATGATGCTTCCTCCTCTTCTTCTTCAGCTTGGTGGCGTGCCTTGACTATCTTTTGTGCAGCTTTGGAGAGATTCTCCTCATCCTCAATAAATCGTTTTATTTTGAGTATTGCCTCCTGATATCCCGGAATCTGTACCTTCTCATATAGGTTTACTTTCTGTGTGGTCTTTTTCCTTTGAAAATCCAGAATTCTGCTCTTCTCCACATATACCTCAGACTCAATACCGAGTTGTGCGAGCTTCTTAAGAATTTCTACACCTTCTGAAAACCACAGAGGACTCGTATAACGGTTAAATTCAGTAACATCATAACTTACACTCTTCAATTCGGGAGTCTTGACTCCGGCAACCTTTACAGTCGCCAGATCAACATCCTTAACCTTTATCAAGCCGGGTTCAAATTCGTGCCAAAGTGCAGCGAGATAGTCATAGTGCTGCAGCGCTCTCTCCAACTCCTCCACGAGCTCCTCTGAACGTTTCTTAGCCTTCTTTACCTCCAGGCGGAGTGCCGACTCCTTGTTTTTAAGGGTTGGTAGGGCCAGTAAACGGATCTTCAATTGCTTGTTGATCTCGTTCAGGGATGTTTTGTTGAATTGGAATTTGATAGCCATAAGTTATTGTTCTTTCCAGTATTTTTCTACAAGTGATTCCCTGATGCCTGTCTCCACTTTGGAGAAATATTTACCGAAGAGCTCCCAGGCGGTATCGAGCATCTCGTCAATGGAGATATTGACGTCGATAGCGAGTAAACGGGTAGAATATTCCTTGGCGTAATCGAGGCAGCGCAGGTCATAATCGCTAAGGTCAAAGCCGTTTTCAAGTTTTGTCTTGGCGTTGGCTGCGTCAGCATAGAGACGAACGGCGGTATTCATCACCTGGTTGTGGTCTTCGCGAGTCTGCTTTCCTATCACGAGTTGTTTGAGTCGTGAAAGAGAGCGGAAAGGGTCGATGATCACTTTACCCGTGTCTGTATCCATACGGAGGAAAAGCTGTCCTTCGGTGATATATCCGGTATTATCCGGTATGGCATGCGTGATGTCACCGTCATTTAGCGTAGTCACTGCAATGATGGTGATAGAGCCTCCATCCGGCAATTGTACAGCCTTCTCGTAGATCTTTGCGAGGTCTGAGTAGAGCGATCCTGGCATAGAGTCCTTGGAAGGGATTTGATCCATACGGTTGGATACAATGGTTAATGCGTCGGCATATAGCGTCATGTCTGTAAGTAGTACGAGTACTTTTTCATTTTTGTCAAATGCAAAATACTCTGCAGCCGCAAGTGCCATATCGGGAATGAGCAGACGCTCCACAGGGGGCTGCTCAGTAGTATTTACAAAACTGATGATTTTGTTAAGGGCTCCGGCGCCCTCAAACATCTGTTTAAAGTAGAGGTAGTCATCATTGGAGAGTCCCATTCCTCCGAGGATGATTTTGTCTACATCCGCACGGAGAGCTACCTGAGCCATTACCTGGTTGTAGGGTTGGTCGGGGTCGGCAAAGAAGGGTATTTTCTGTCCGGAAACAAGTGTATTGTTGAGGTCAATGCCGGCAATACCCGTCGGAATCAATTGTGATGGTTGTTTTCTCCTAAAAGGATTAACGGAGGGGCCTCCGATATAGCGTCTTTCGCCCTCAACTTTGGGACCGTCATCTATAGGTTCCCCATACGCGTTGAAAAACCTCCCGGCCAGATCATCGCTCACATTCAGTGCCGGGGCTTCGCCGAAAAACAATACTTCCGCATTGGTAGGTATGCCTTCAGTACCTTCAAATATCTGAAGGGTAACAAGATTGCCTTTGATTTTCACCACCTGTGCAAGACGACCTGCTACAATGGCAAGCTCGTCATTGGTAACACCTGCCGCCCTGAGCGAAACAGTAGCTCTAGTGATGGCTTCAAGCTGTGTGTATATTCTCTGGAACGCTTTTGTTGTCATTTTTTCACTATGTTGTTAAGTTGCTCAAGGTATCTGTTAAATTGTTCGCTTTTGAATTCGGAGTAATTCATCTGTCGCAGAATGTTTATAAGTTCTTTGTAAAATGCCCCGCACTCTTCGAAGTTATCAAATTCAAATTTGGTATCGCATAAATCCAGCACAAGGGTAAGCATATACTCCTGTCTCTCCATAGAAGTTAGAGAATCGATAGGGTCAAATGCATCTTGTTGCAGAATTACAAAATCGATCAACTCCGATTTCCAGTAGAGTTCATGATAACTCATAGGTACTCCGTCGTCTCCCAGAATATTAATCTGGTCGGCTACCTCCTTACCTCTACGTATGATATTTTTAGCATGGTTAACTTTGTTCACCCAGTTTTTATCAACACGCTCGGATAGGAACTCTATCACTTCGGGATATTCAAGATACTTGGAATAAGAGTCTATGGGATCCACTGCCGGGTATCTCTTCTTGTCGGCGCGGGCCTGAGAGAGTCCGTAAAAACAGCGTGCAGCTTTTTTTGTAGCCTCGGTCACGGGTTCTTTCAGGTTTCCACCGGCAGGGGATACCGTACCGATGAAAGTTATTGAGCCTGTCTCGCCGTTACGGAGATTAACTATGCCCGCTCTCGAATAGAAGTTGGATATAATTGCAGTAAGGTCCACCGGGAATGCATCAGCACCCGGCAGCTCCTCCATACGGTTGGACATTTCTCGAAGCGCCTGAGCCCATCTGGAGGTTGAGTCTGCAAGCAGGAGTACCTTCATACCCATTGCGCGGTAATATTCACATACGGTCATAGCGGTATATACCGAAGCTTCACGTGCCGCTACCGGCATGTTGGATGTATTACAAATGATTGTGGTCCTCTCCATGAGCTTGCGGCCGGTATGAGGGTCTATCAGCTTCGGGAATTCGGTGAAGATCTCCACCACTTCATTGGCTCGCTCCCCGCAGGCAGCCATAACTATAACTTCGGCATCTCCCTGACGGGCGATTGCATGTTGTAGTACAGTCTTTCCGCAACCGAATGGACCCGGAATAAAGCCTGTGCCACCCTCGGCAATGGGGTTGAGGGTATCCATGCAACGAACTCCGGTCTCCATGATGCGATAGGGACGGGGCTTATCAATATAACCTCCGATGGCAACTTTAACCGGCCACTTCTGAACCATTGTCACTTTGTATTCTTCCCCCTGGGAGTCAATTAAAAGTGCTATTGTATCATCTATCTTATAGTCCCCTTCCGGAGCAATGCTCTTTATGGTAAATTCACCCTCAAAGGTGAAGGGAACCATAATTTTGTGGTGCAGCCAGCCCTCCATTACCTCTCCGAGCCAGTCGGAGGCAAACACCTTGTCACCCGGATTTACGCAAGGTGTAAAGTGCCATACCCTGTCGTGGTCCAGAGGTTTGGTGTATTCTCCTCTCTTAAGGAAAACCCCCTCCATGGTTTCGAGGTTATTCTGAAGGCCATCATAACTGCTGGAGAGAAGTCCGGGACCCAGGGTGGCTTCGAGCATATGGCCGACAAACTCGACTTTATCTCCTTGTTTTAGACCTCTTGTGCTCTCGTATACCTGTACAAAGGCATTCTTTCCGGAGATTTTGATCACTTCGGCCATAAGTTGGGTGCCTCCGAGATCGATATAGCAAATCTCATTCTGGGAGACATGTCCATCAACTTCGACCGTCACCAGGTTGGAAATGATGCCTGTTACAATACCTGTACTTTTCATGCTTGTATGTATATTATTCTTATTTATGATTTATAATTGACTCCCTTAAAAGTACCTCTTACCTCGTTTACAAGACGTGCAAAGAGTTCTCTGCCGCTTTCGGGATCGAGTCGCGTCCATCTCTCAACAATCCGTGCCTTAGTGAAGAAGGCAAGCAGGATATTAATATTGAAAAGTTCCTTGGAGGTTATTTCATTGATTTTGTCCCAAATTAAATTGTCAAGTCTGCGTTCTCTCTCTATGAGGTTGTCCATTGCGAAAATCTGTTTCAGACGAGGGTATTCCTCGAAATCGCCTTCGTAGACTACATTGTCGAGCCAGCAGATGCGGGCATCTCTTAGAGATTTGTCAAAGGAAAAGTATTCCCTTATAAAGAGGTTGGGATGTTGTGCCGCGGCACGGTAAAAATGACGAGAGAGTTTCTCCATGTCCAGACCGAAGTCGAGCCAGTCTATGATCCTTCGGTCCTCATCTGAAAGCATTTCGGTAACGCTCTTCTGAAGTGAGGCGGCATCTAGATCATGGGAACCATAGTCGAGCAGAAGATCGGGCAATCCTGCGATTATATAGTGATAATTGCCCATTATTCGCCAAATAAAATTCGTCTGGTAGAGGGTCTGAGATATCCGCCGATCATTGCACTAAAGTCTTCGTCAGTAAAGCTTATCATGTAGCCTCCATCTTTAGGCCCGATTTTAAATCCTGAAGAAAGCCCTTTAACATATTTCACTTCAAGTCCCTTGCAGAGCTTCCCGTTGATTTCCTTTTTAAGAAAATCCTCAAGCTCCGACTTCAAGCTCTGAGGTACTATCATTTCTAGAGCAATTGAGTCAGGGTTTGCAGCATTAAATGCACCTGCGATAGTGGTAATAACGGATTTGATCAGTTTTGTATCGGACATGGCTTCTTTGACAGCCGGAGTGATGGTATTTGTGATAATCATCTTCTCAACTTGCTGTCTTACTGCATTAATGGCTTGGTTAGAGGCCATTTTTACATCATTGTCGGCACGAGTTATAATCTCTGTTGCCTCTTTTTCAGCTTTTTCGACAATGGCGGCAGCTTCTTCCTTTGCCTTAGATACTATTTTTTCTGCTTCACGGAGTGCCTTGGCTTTTAGCTCTTCAGCATCCTGTTTTCCTTTGGACAGCCCTTCGTTATAGAGCTTGTCTGTAAGTTCCTGCAACTTGTTTTGCATATCGTCAGATTTATAAATACATATTGTTTCAAGCGACAAATATAAATAAATTGAAAAGCAATAGCAACAAAAAAGACGGTAAATTTTTCTTTTACCGTCTTTTTTATTCAGAATTTGTCTGAAATTATGCCAAGAATCCAAGTAAAATACCTGCTGCAACAGCACTGCCGATGACGCCGGCCACGTTGGGTCCCATTGCGTGCATCAACAGGTGATTTGTTTTGTCGTATTCGAGACCAACAAGTTGGGACACCCTGGCTGAGTCAGGCACTGCCGATACTCCGGCATTACCGATAAGAGGGTTGATCTTGTTACCTTCTTTGAGGAAGAGGTTGAAGATTTTTACAAAGAGAACACCCGCAAATGTTGCAATCATAAATGATAATGCACCAATGGCGAAAATCTTTACAGAGTCGGGTCTGAGGAAATGATCTGCCTGAGTCGAAGCTCCAACTGTAAGACCTATAAGTATGGTTACCACGTCAACCATAGGCCCGCTTGCTGTGTTTGCGAGACGTTTAGTAACACCACTTTCCTTGATAAGGTTACCGAAAAATAGCATACCGAGTAACGGAATACCTGAAGGTACTATGAATGCCGTTATCAAAAAACCGATGATTGGAAAGAGTTTCTTCTCAGTAGGAGATACCGCTCTAGGGGGTTTCATACGGATCAGACGCTCCTTCTTTGTGGTGAGAACTTTCATGATAGGTGGCTGTATAACGGGTACCAAGGCCATATATGAATAGGCTGAAACTGCAACTGCACCCAAAAGGTCAGGAGCCAGTCTTGATGTCAGGAAGATGGCTGTCGGACCGTCAGCACCACCTATGATACCAATAGCGCCCGCTTGCATAGGGTCAAACCCAACAGCGAGAGAGATGGCATAAGCTCCGAAGATACCAAACTGTGCAGCAGCACCGATAAGAAGTAGTTTGGGGTTGGATATCAACGCAGAGAAGTCGGTCATTGCCCCTATTCCCATGAAAATCAGAGGCGGGTAGAAACCTCTCTGAACTCCCTGGTAGAGAATGTTCAATACTGATCCCTCTTCATAAACTCCGACACTCAAGCCGGCAAATAGAGGAATATTTCCTATTAAGATACCGAATCCGATAGGAACTAGCAGCATCGGCTCCCATTCTTTCTTTATCGCGAGATACATAAAAAAACAGCCAATGACGATCATTATCAGGTGTCCCCATTGTAAGTTGGCGAATCCTGTAAATTGCCAAAACGTTTTGAGGTTTAATAAGATATTTTCCATACTAGACTAGCCTATTACTACAAGTGTATCGCCTTCAAGTACTGAATCGCCCTTGTTAACTTTTACGGTTTCAATTTTTCCATTAGCAGTAGCTTCAATGACATTTTCCATCTTCATAGCTTCGAGAATTAGGATCACGTCGCCTTTTTTAACTGTATCTCCAACGGCACATTTCACCTCCAGGATAACGCCCGGGAGAGGTGACTTGACGGGAGTACTAACGGCGGAGGGTGCTATAGGTTGAACGGGTTTAACTGAAGAAACGGCTGCCGGAGTGGAAGTTCTGATAATTTTTATGGGAGCTGATGATTTTGCTACGGGCTTTTCGAATTCAACAGTGTAGTTGGTACCATTGACCTCAACCATAGCAGAAGTATCCTCCACATCACCAATTACAACAAGGTAGTTGTTACCGTTTATTTTAAGTTTGTATTCTTTCATTTCGATTAAAGTTATAAATATTATTTCCTTTTGAGTTGTGGAGTCTGACGAAGACCATATATCTTGGAACTCCAGGGTGAATATGACCTGTCTGTGTGCTGGAGAGTCATAACATAACTTTCCTCATCATGTGTTTCATTTTCGATTTTGTAGAGGTGGAGAGCCAAAGCTATGGCAGCATAGGCCTCACCTGGCAACTCTCCATACTGGACCTCGGATATATCCTTTCCTGATTTGGCTGCTACCCTCTTTTTGCCCTGTTGGATGTTATATTTGCCGATGTATTTGAAAATGAGGTAGAGTATGATTAGTGCAATAAACACTACCGTCATAGCTAATACGGCCATCATCCATCCATAAGGGTCCATTTCCCTCATTCTATTGGATTTGAGAGTTTTGTCAATGGTGATGTTGTTGGTGCTCGGGGTAGTTCTTTCCATTATCTGCCATCCTTCTCCATCTCCGGTTATTGATCCTACACCATCATTAGCACGACCGAATGAGACATTGGGACCAAGATCCTTACGTACGGGAATCCTGTCTATGATGGTGACACCATCACTCTTTACAAGGATAATTTCTTCAGCATTTATGAGATCGAAAGAGATGTGAAATGTTCCGCGGTAAGGCTGATTATCAGCCCAGAAAAGTATATGCTGACGCGGTTTTATAGCTGTAAGCACGTCACCACCCGGGATAGGATACTTTTTCAGGTTGTTCGGATCATCCGTGAGGTAGCAACCTCCGATATCCACAGTACCGTAGGACGAGTTGAAGAGCTCTATCCATGAGTTCTGCTGTCCGAAGTCATCCTGAAAGTCGTCGGTATTGATTACGAGATACTCGTTAATTCGCATTGATCCCTGGTTCTGACCATTCGCGCTCAGTGCGATACCCAATCCGGCGACTACAAGAAATATTTTTAATATTCGTTTCATTGGCATTCTCCTGAATTAGAGTGGAAGGTTATCGTGTTTCTTTGCAGGGTTCGTGAGCTTCTTGGTAGAGAGCTGCTCCAGAGCACGGATAATACGGAAGCGGGTATTTCTAGGCTCTATAATATCGTCAATGTAGCCATACTTGGCAGCATTGTAGGGGTTGCTGAAGAGATCTTCATACTCTGCTTTCTTTGCCTCTATAAATGCAGCACGTTTGTCCGGATCTTCCTCTGCTTTGATTTCTTTTGCATAGAGTACTTCTACTGCACCGTCTGCACCCATTACTGCTATGCTGGCTGTAGGCCATGCATAGTTGATATCACCACGTAGCTGTTTGCAGCTCATAACTATGTGTGCTCCACCATAAGATTTTCTAAGAGTAATGGTCACTTTAGGAACGGTAGCCTCACCATAAGCATAGAGAAGTTTTGCTCCATTGAGAATAATGCCGCCATACTCCTGCTGTGTGCCGGGAAGGAAGCCGGGAACATCCACGAGAGTTACGATAGGGATGTTGAAAGCATCGCAGAAGCGTACGAAACGGGCAGCTTTCTTTGAAGAATTGATGTCGAGCACCCCGGCCAGATTTTTGGGCTGGTTGGCCACAATACCAACCGATGTGCCGCCCATTCGTGCAAAGCCGACGATGATGTTCCTGGCATAGTTCTTATGGATTTCAAGGAATTTATTGTCGTCAACTATGCTGTAGATTACCTGATACATATCGTAAGGAGCGTTGGGACTATCTGGGATTATGTCGTTGAGTACATCATCCAGACGGTGTATAGGGTCCTCAGTGTGAAGATAAGGAGGCTCTTCCATATTGTTCTGGGGGATATAGCTGATAAGTTCTCGGATTGTCGAGAGAGCCTCTTCCTCAGTGGGGAGTGCAAAGTGAGCTACACCACTCTTTGAAGCATGTACGCTGGCACCACCAAGTTCTTCCTGTGTAACAACTTCACCGGTAACTGATTTTACAACTGCAGGACCGGTAAGGAACATGTAGCTGGTACCTTCAACCATGAGGTTGAAGTCGGTAAGTGCAGGAGAATAAACAGCACCTCCGGCACAAGGGCCTAGGATAGCTGAAATCTGGGGGACTACACCGGATGCTAGAATATTCCTCTGGAAAATCTCGGCATAGCCGGCAAGGGCATTTACACCCTCCTGAATACGGGCTCCACCGGAGTCATTGAGACCGATGATGGGGGCACCCACTTTCATCGCCTGGTCCATAACCTTGCAGATCCTGAGAGCAAGAGTCTCAGAAAGAGAACCGCCGATAACGGTAAAGTCCTGTGCAAAGACATAAACAAGTCTGCCGTCGATAGTACCGTAACCTGTAACGACACCGTCACCAAGGAATGTCTTCTTTTCCATTCCGAAGTTGGTACAACGGTGGGTCATAAACATGTCAAATTCTTCAAAACTACCCTCATCGAGGAGCAGACTGATCCTCTCACGAGCGGTATATTTGCCTTTTGCATGCTGGGCATCAATGGCCTTTTGACCACCACCCATACGAGCTTTTTCCCTGAGTTCGATAAGCTCTTTTACTTTTTCGAGTTGATGACTCATTCTTGTAACTTTTAAAATATTAATGATTAATTATTCGCCTTTTTCGCAAAACTCCGTCAGAACACCCATTGTTGACTTCGGATGAAGGAAAGCGATGTTCAGACCCTCCGCTCCCCTTCTGGGAGTCTTGTCTATGAGTCTGAGGCCCTTGGCTTCGGCTTTAGCGAGGCAATCCTTTACACTGCTTGTTGCAAATGCGATGTGGTGGACGCCTTCGCCTCTCTTTTCGATGAATTGTGCTACGGGTCCTTCGGGAGAAGTGCTTTCGAGAAGTTCAATCTTGGTGTCACCAATACGGAAGAATGCAGTCTTGACCTTCTGGTCTGCTACCTCTTCAATTTTGTAACACTTGAGGCCTAGTACATCTTCATAGTAGGGAATAGCCTCTTCCAAAGATTTGACGGCTATACCGATGTGTTCAATGTGAGTTAAGTCCATATTTATTAATGATAATTTTATGAGATAATTATTTTTAACAATTCGGCAAACTTAACAATTATTGTGATATAAACCATTTATTTTAATAAAAAAAATCGTTCCCCAAGGGAACGACTTTTAATTTTCAGAAAAAACGGCTCTACTCCTCTATTTCCAGAGTGTGATATACATTTTGTACATCCTCATCCTCTTCCAACTTCTCGATAAGTTTATTCAACTCTACCCTCTCCTCAGCACTCACTTTCTTCAGTTCTCCATTTGGAAATCTCTCAAATCCGCCGGATACGATTTCAAACCCCTTCTCTTCAATAAATTTCTGAATGTTGTTGAATGCAGTAAACTCACCATAGATGTTGATTATATCGTCATCGTCGTTTTTGAATACCTCGTCGGCACCATAATCGATCAGTTCCAATTCCAGTTCTTCGAGATCAACGGGCGCTTCGCTCTTAATCTTGAAAGCGCACTTATGATCAAACATAAAAGCTACGCTGCCCGATGTACCGAGACTGCCGCCATACTTCGCAAAATAACTTCGGATATTTGCTACCGTCCGGTTGGTATTATCCGTAGCAGTCTCCACGAGGAAAGCTACTCCATGAGGGCCGTAACCTTCATATACTACCTCTTTGTAATCACTCTGATCCTTCTCGATAGCCCTATTGATAGCCCTCTCGATGTTATCTTTAGGCATATTCTCGGACTTGGCGGTCTGGATCAACGTTCTGAGGTGTGGATTGCCTGCCGGATCTGTACCACCCTGCTTGGCTGCTATGGTGATTTCCTTGCCGAGGCGGGTAAACACACGGGCCATATTGCCCCAGCGCTTGAATTTTCTCTCTTTCCTGAATTCAAATGCTCTTCCCATAGCACTATTTGTTTTTCAGGCGTGAGATATACTTGCCAACTTCGTAAGCTTCGATAGAGTTGGGATATTTTATGGAAATTTCGTCGTAGAATTTGAGTGCCTGCTCATTGTCTCCCATCTCTTCGCTGATGATGCCGGCTTTGAGCAGATAACCGGCAGTGTAGGCGTGAGACTCCTCTGCAATAGCCTTCTTATACCATTTCAGGGCTTCGGTATTTTTGTCAAGATTGACATAGGCGTCACCAATGCAACAGTAAGCTCTTGCTTTGGCAATCTTGTCCTTTCCGTCATATTTCTTGAGAGACTTGATTGCACCTTCATTGTCACCGGTTTGAAGTTGGCATATACCTTTGTAGAAATAGATGATTTTGCCGGCTTTATTGCCATATTGGTTAGCAATTTGAGCAAATCCCATCACATTGCCGTCACCGTTGAGGGCTGTAGCGTAGTCGCCATCCATAAAGAGCTGCTCTGCAGGAAACATCTGTGCCCTCGCTTCAGCCTTTAGAGGCTGGAGATACCATCTGTTGATGGCAATTATGCCAAATACTATTACAATAATTGCTGAAGTGACAATAAAGAGCCTTTGCTGGTTTTTTTTGTCTTGAAAGAAGAGTTCAATTGAAGAAATCGCTGTTCCTAATTTTACTTCCTCCTGAGTGGAATGTTTTTTCTTGGTAGCCATTGTTATATCTATTGTACTATATTTATAATCGTATTATTCGTGTAATTTATATTCGCCTTCACGGGTATTTATAAAATGCAAATTTACAACAAAAATGGGAAACACAAACATTATTTTGTACTTTTGTAAACTCTGAAGAGACTTATATGTACCTTAAAAGCATCATACTTCAAAATTTCAAAAATATAGCCTCCGCTTCGCTCGATTTTTCTCCCAAAATCAACTATATATCGGGCAATAACGGAGCTGGTAAGACAAATCTGCTTGATGCTGTCTATTACCTATCCATGACCAAGAGCTTCTTCTCCTCCTCTGACAGATATGTTTGTCACTTCGATTCAGACGAGGCTCAGATCGGAGGAGTATATGATGTAGATGGTGTTGAGGAGCGTATCGGCGTTTCGGTTCGTAGGAACGGCACCAAGATTGTTCGCCGCAACGGACGGAATTATGAACGTTTTTCCGAACATATCGGGCTATTGCCCATAGTGATGGTTTCGCCGGCTGACGGCTCACTTATACATGATTCCGGCGATGAGCGCCGCAAATATCTCAACTTTATCCTCTCGCAGACCGATAGGGCCTATCTTCGACATATCCAGGCCTATACACACCTGCTTGTCAGGCGCAACCGTCTGCTCAAGGAGGATCTCCTTCCTGATGTTTTACTGGACACATTGGCTGAGCAGATGGCACCGCACGCACATTATGTCTGCGATGCAAGGCGAGAACTCTGCAATAGTCTCAATCCGCTGGTGAGTGAGTATTACTCCAGACTTTCCGGTGGTAGGGAACAGGTTAAAATAAGCTACCGTACAGACCTTGATAGCGGGGATTTTTCTTCGCTTCTGCTCCAGGATCAAGAAAAAGAACGCATTCTAAAGTATACTACCGTAGGCCCCCAGAGGGACGATATGACCTTCCTTATCGAGGATCATCCCATACGCAACTGCGGCTCGCAAGGTCAACAGAAGAGCTTTCTGCTGGCAATGAAACTGGCGCAGTTCTCCTTTATGAAACACATATACTCTAAACCCCCAATCCTGCTGCTAGACGATCTATTCGATAAGCTGGACATGGAGAGGGTAGAGTCCCTTCTCAAGATCGTCCTCCAAGATGACTTCGGCCAAATTTTCATCTCAGATAGCAATAAGGTGCGGATAGAGAGGTTGATGGAGAGTCTGCAGGGCGAATCCCGCTCTTTCCTGGTTGAAAATGGAGTATTTCGGCCACTTTAAAGTACTTAACTATGAGAAGAGAGAAGAGCCGTACGATAGCAGAAGTTCTGCATGAGTATATAAAAGAGGAGAATCTGGAATCCGGACTTCTATGTGCACGCATCTTTGAGGCGTGGGATCAGGTTCTGCTCGATATTACCTCCTCCTATTATACTCCAGAAGAGATTCCGGGGCTCACTCTAAATAAGTTCTTTAAGGATGGGGTACTCTCATGTAAGATTGCTTCTTCCGTACTTCGCAGTCAGCTTTTTTTTCAACTGGAAAGTATAAAGAAGAGGATAAATACGATGCTTCAGGAAGAACGTGTACTCAAGATTACGATTTACTGATATGGGGAGAGAATTGAGATTTGTGGTAGATAGTGCTATTCCCTATATAGACATTTTAAGGGATTATGCCGACTGTACCTTCTGTAAGGCTTCGGATATCACACTGGAGGCGGTGCGTGATGCAGATGCCTTATTTGTACGTACCCGCACTCTCTGCAACGAAACTCTGTTGAAGGACTCACGTGTCTCCCTGGTTGCCAGCGCCACTATAGGTACCGATCATATTGATCTTGAATGGTGCTCTAAGCATGGTATACATGTAGTGAGTGCCCAGGGATGCAACTCCTCCGCCGTCAGGCAATACCTCTTTACCGCCCTCTATGCTCTGGCTGCCCGCAAGGGCATCTCTTTGCAGAAGCCTACCCTTGGTGTCATTGGAGTTGGGAATGTCGGCTCAAAAGTGGCCGACTTTGCACATAGGTTAGGATGGAAGGTGTTGCTCAATGATCCACCGAGGGAGATGTCAGAGCCTCAAAACGCCCATCTATTTACCCCTTTGAACCTACTGCTTGCGCACTCCGATATTGTGACTATCCATATCCCTCTTTGGAAAAATAATTATGGGTTTGCCGACTCTCTTTTCTTTGAGAATATGAAAGAAAAGGCTATTTTTGTTAACACTTCCCGTGGAGAAATTGTCTGCGAAGATGCCCTTCTGAGCAATGTGCAAAGGTTTTCGGGTGTTGTCGCTGATGTGTGGAGAGGAGAGCCGGAGATTAATGGGGAAATGCTTGAGGCGGTTGATATAGCTACACCACATATTGCAGGCTATTCCAGACAAGGAAAGATAAATGGCAGTATGGCTGTTGTGAGAGCTACCGGAGAGCATTTCGGCATAGATGCCCTGAAAGCATTTGTCGTAAGAGATGAAGGTGCTGTAGTCAGGTTCAATCCGGAAGGGTTATCACAGAAGAAAGTATGCGACAGATTGTGTGCCATTTACGATATTTGGGAGGATGACAGGATGTTGCGCGCCAATCCAGGAGAATTCGAAAAGATACGTTCACATTATAATTACAGAACAGAATTTTGATTTATGTTTACTAGTGAAGATTTGAAGGTTTTTGCCGAAAGAGGCATTACCGTTGAACAAGCCACCAAACAGATGTCTCGTTACGAGACCGGTTTCGAGTGGCTGGATGTATTGAGTGCCGCTACACCCGCAAAGGGCATTAAGGTCTTCTCCGAAAATGACAAGAAAGCTGCATTCAATGCCTTTGTTTCCAATTCTCTCAAGGTAACCAAGTTCGTACCCGCTTCAGGGGCGGCTTCCAGGATGTTTAAGGATCTTTTCAATGTGTTGGAAAGCGGAGAAATGTCCGAGTATGGAACCAATTTCACATCCCGCATCAAGGATTTTGCATTCTACACTCCGGAGATCTTCAATGGATCCACTCTAATGGAGATCATTGATAAGGTACTCAATGACAGCGGCCTTGGATATGGTTCCAAACCCAAGGGACAGCTCCTTTTCCATAGGTATTCCGATGATGTGCGTACGGCTTTCGAAGAACATCTGGTAGAGGGAGCCCTTTATGCCAAAATGAAGGATGGTACCATTTCCATCGTGATTTCGGTTTCACCGGAACATCTGGAAGGATTTAAGGAGTTGTCGGATTCGGTCAAGGAAAAGTATGAAAAACGTTACGGAGTAAAATATTCCATCACTTTTACGCTTCAGTCACCTTCCACTGACACTATTGCCGCTACGGAGGAGAACAAACCTTTTCGAAAAGAAGATGGTTCCCTGCTCTTCCGTCCGGGAGGTCATGGTGCTCTGATCAAAAATCTTAATGAGATTGACTCGGACATCGTTGTCATTAAGAACATAGATAATGTGGTTAAGGAGGATTTTATAGAGCAGACTGTAATGTGGAAAAAGCTCCTCATTGGAAAACTCATCATACTCCGTGAACGCTGTTTTAACTATATTGAACGCCTCGACAATGCACTCAAAGTTGGATGTAAGGATGATATAGTGCCATTGTGTAATGAAGTCGCAGCTTTTCTTGAAGACCAATTTTGCATTACATTGCCCAAAACAACTCCTTATGAGCTGCTCCCTTTGTTGCTCCGCTCCAAGCTCGACCGTCCAATCAGGGTTTGCGGGATGGTACGCAATCTTGGTGAACCCGGTGGGGGGCCTTTCATAGTTAGAGATGCAGATGGCTGTACTTCGCTCCAGATACTCGAAAGCGTAGAGCTCAATCCTTCGGATCCCCGTACCGCCGGACTGTTTGCTGCCGGCACACACTTCAACCCCGTGGATCTGGTATGCTCGATTACAGGTGCGGACGGCAATAGATATGACCTCTCACGTTTTGTTAATGATGATGCCGGCTTTATCTCTTCTAAGAGCTATGAGGGACGCAAACTCAAGGCACTTGAACTTCCAGGTCTTTGGAACGGTGCGATGAGCAACTGGAACACCACCTTTGTTGAGGTTCCGCTCATAACATTCAATCCGGTTAAAACAGTTTCTGACCTGCTACGTAAAGAGCATCTTGGCTAACAAATGGAGATTATGAAACGAAAATCAGTTTTAAGAAAGAGCAATTGGATAGCAAAGATTTTTGCCATTATTTTCCCTTCGGTAATACTTGCGGGATGTCCTGCAATGTATGGTTCTCCTTATGCATCCTACACTACCAGAGGGCAGGTAACAAATGAAGAGGGGAAAGTGCTGCAAGGCATTCAGGTCTCTCTTGCCGATTATTCTTATATAGATGCCCAAGGTATGGAACGCACCAATTGGCTGGATTCCGTAGTTACGGATAGAAGGGGTGGGTATTTTTTTGACACTCAACATCTGGAATCCTTCAGGTTGATTGTCGTTGCAAAAGATATAGATGGGGAGGAGGGAGGTGGTGAGTATATGAGTGACACAATCCAGGTGGAGAAATTTGACTATAAGGGTGGAGGAACTTGGTATTTGGGTCATGCTGATGTCGAGGTCAATTTCAAACTTAAGAAAAAATAGCTCGTTACGCGGGTTAGGGATACGGTTCCGTGTAATTCATATTTAATAATGATTATCAGATAATTATAAGAGGGCATGACTAGGATCTGCCCTCTTTTTCTCTTTATGCCATTCTCCTTACTTTGATTATTTGTTATTCAAAATACGCAAGCCTAGACTTTCAGAACGACACTATCCTCATTCACACTTTGAGAGTATTTATTATCTCAACCAAACCTTATATCATGTAACCCGTGGGACTAAATGCAAAGCCTCTAATTATCATTTATCTTATAATAATTATAAAATAATAGAGGTTTTATATCAAGTTATCGAAAAAAAACATATTTTTACAAAACAATAGTTACCCATAAGATCGGGCTATGAACTAAAACTTGCTTTTAACTCTGAACCAAGAATTCAAAATTCAAGTACACAAACCTCCTAACTTAGAAACATAACTTACTTCGAACTCGAAACTCGCAACTCGTAATCTGTAACTTATAACTCATAACTCATAACTATAAAAGTATGGCTAAAGTCAAGACGGTTAAGGACTTTTTCATGATGTACGTCGATGGATTCAAGACCTTGTCGAAGACATCGAAAGTGTTGTGGATATTAATATTGGTAAAACTGTTTATAATGTTTGCCATCCTCAGGGTATTTTTCTTCCCAAACTTCCTAAACTCGGTGGCCTCCACGGAAGAAGAAAAAGCACAATACGTCATTGAAAAGCTAACAAGTGAATAACAACAATTTATTTCTAAAAATAACAACTCTTTTATTATGGACATTGCATTAATTGATTGGTCGAGAGCGCAATTTGCTCTAACGGCTATGTATCATTGGGTCTTTGTTCCGCTCACATTGGGATTAGGACTGCTTATGTGCATTTACTCAACTTATTATTACAAGACAGGTGATGAGAAATGGAAATCCACCACAAGATTTTGGCAAAAAATATTTGGAGTAAATTTTGCCGTAGGTCTTGCTACCGGCTTGATCCTAGAGTTTGAATTTGGCACCAATTGGAGCAACTATTCTTACTTTGTCGGTGATATTTTCGGAGCTCCGCTTGCCATTGAAGGCATTGTGGCTTTCTTTATTGAAGCAACTTTCTTCGCCGTTGTCTTTTTCGGTTGGGATAAGGTGAGTAAGAAGTTTCATTTGGCTTCTACATGGATTGCAGTATTTGGAGCTACACTATCGGCATGGTGGATACTTGTAGCTAACGCATGGATGCAATATCCCGTGGGTATGCACTTCAATCCGGAAACAGCTCGAAATGAAATGGTAGATTTTATTGCTGTTGCATTTTCTCCTGTTGCAGTAAACAAGTTTTTACACACGGTGCTTTCAAGCTGGGTACTCGGTTCCGCCTTTGTCGTAGGGCTTAGCAGCTGGTACTTATTACGAAAAAAGCATGTGGACTTCAGCATTCGTTCCATCAAAATTGCCGCTATTGTCGGTTTTGCGGCAATACTCCTGACAGTTCTTACTGGACACTACTCAGGACAAAAGGTGGCAACATATCAGCCAATGAAACTTGCAGCTATGGAGGGGTTATACAACGGCTCAAACAAAGCTGATTTAGTCGGTTTCGGTATTCTTAAACCCGACAAGCTCTATGACGATGGCCAAGACCCATTTGTATTTAAGATAGATGTTCCAATCCCCGGCTTCTTATCATTTATGTCGTTTAACGATTTTAACTCATTTGTGCCAGGAGTACAAGATATAATTGACGGTTACACCCTTTCGGATGGAACAGTCCATCCGTCGTATAAAGAAAAGGTGTTACAAGGCAAAGCTGCCCAACAAGCTCTGCGTGATTACCGTCAGGCTTTGAAAGCAAACGATGAAGAGGCCAAAGAGACTAATATGGCTGTTTTAGACGAAAATATGAAATATTTCGGATATGGATTCTTCGATAGTCCTAAGGAGAGCATTCCGCCCATAGCTCTCACGTTCTATACTTTCCACATAATGGTACTACTAGGTTTCTATTTCATAGCATTATTTGCACTTGTTTGGTATTTGAATAGAAAAGGTACTTTAGGCAAGGTAAAATGGTTGCTGTGGCTTGGGGTATTGTCTATTCCGCTAGCTTACGTAGCTTCTCAGTCGGGTTGGATTGTAGCCGAAGTGGGTCGTCAGCCGTGGAGCATTCAAGATGTGTTGCCTTTATCACAGTCAGTATCAAGCATACCTGTAGCCAATGTAAAGACGACTTTCTTTATATTCCTTACCTTATTTACGATATTTCTCATAGCTGATATAGGCATTATGATAAATATTATCCGAAAAGGGCCTAAAGCTGAGGCTGAAAACAATGGCTATTAATTTTGTATAACATTGTAATAAAAACTGATATGGATTACGGGTTTTTTCAACATTATTGGTGGTTTTTAATTTCACTATTAGGAGCTCTGTTGGTCTTTTTAATGTTTGTCCAGGGTGGACAATCACTAATATATAGAATAGGCAAGACAGATGACGAGTTAAAGCTTATGCTCGATAGTCTGGGTAAAAAATGGGAGCTTACTTTTACCACCTTGGTTACCTTTGGCGGTGCCTTTTTTGCCTCCTTTCCTCTATTTTACTCTACAAGTTTCAGTGGAGCATTTTGGGTTTGGATTCTGATACTCTTCAGCTTTGTCATACAAGCAGTCTCTTTTCATTTTATCCACAAAAAAGGCAATTTGCTTGGTAAAAATACTTACAAGGCATTCCTCTTCATTAACGGCCTGATGGGACCAATACTCATAGGTGCGGCTGTCTCTACCTTCTTTTTTGGAGCGGAATTTACCATAAATAGAGGCAATATCGCCGACATGGGCAATCCCATCATATCGCAGTGGAATACCGCATGGCATGGTTTGGAAGCTCTATGGGGCAGCACATTGCCGGGAGGCTTCCACCTCTGGAACGTGGTTCTCGGTTTGGCTATATTTTTCCTTGTTCGTTCGCTCGGAGCTTTGTATTTTATTAACAATATCCGTAACGAAGAGATAGTGAGCAGAGCTCGTAAACATGTGCTCATCAACTCTATAGCCTTCTTAATATTCTTTTTGCCTTATCTGATACGCCTACTTCTGAAAGATGGTTGGACCGGGCAACCTGACGGTACCATAGTGGTAGAGGAGTATAAATACCTGAAGACGATTTTGGCAAATTGGTGGATGATTGTGATTTTGTTAGTAGGGGTAGTTGGGGTATTGTATGGCTTTATCCTGGGATCTTTCTACAAAAAAAGTCGTAAGGGGATATGGTTTGCGGGTGTAGGTACGGTTATGGTTGTGCTTGTCGTATTACTGACAGCCGGCTTCAACGGTTCAGCATATTATCCATCGCTGACTGATCCAAATTCATCGCTAACCATAGCCAATTCATCATCCAGTCTCTTTACGCTACGCACTATGAGTGTAGTGTCGCTCTTTATACCATTTGTTGTGGCCTATATTTCTTACGTGTGGAAGAAAATGGATTTTCACATTTAGGTTTGAGAGGTTATTTCTTTTTTACAAGCAGAATGGCATCGGCTATATCACCTGCCATTTTTGCTCTATATACATATTTGAAGCGACCATCTCTTTTTTGGGTATAGTTGCATTCGAATACCCATCCGTGCTCGCCGGGATCAACATCGCCAAAATCGTTGCGACCTTTAGGAGGTTCTACGTTTTGTCCCGGAAGATAGCGGTAGAGTTTATATTCTCCCGCTTCCACCATATCTGCCCTGTAAGTTATCTTGGATCCGGCTGCCAATGCACTCCAACCGCTTTCACCCATATAGGCGATGGTCTGGTTGGAGAGGGGTATCCAGCCTTTCGGATTCTCAGGATTCTCTATAAGGAGACGGCCGGGGGTTGATAATCCAAAGTACTCGGCAACGGCCTCCAAAAGGCGCTCACCAAAGTACTTGAGGTTGGAGTCATTTACCCATTCACCCTCCTTGTTGAAGGAGTAGAAGGTGTATGGACTCTCCAGAGTCAATGCAATGGTGCGCTCGCCTGCATTATTCCAGAACCACCCCTCGCAATATCTAGGAGCTACATCGGAGAACAACATCTCTTTGGGATACATATAGGGATTAAAGGCACAAGTGAGTCCCGCAAAGACCCATTGTTTACGCGCATACTCCATGGAGGTGCTGCTGCTGGTGTGCATCCAGTAGATGGCACAGTCGGCATGCTGAGAATGGTTGTTGATCAACAGGTCTATAGGTTGTTCATCGTGTAGTTTGCGGAACATCTCTTTCATTGCCCTTACTTCCACTACTGTGCTGTCTTCGCTCCTGCCAAAGTTGATCTCTTGATTCACTCCGATTACATTTGATCTCGAAAGTCCGTTAAAGACTCCGTCCGGGTTGGCAAAAGGGAGTATGTATGCATCTATTTGAGCTCTAAGTGATCTTGCCTCCGGCGTATCAGAGGTAAGTTTTTCTATGAAAGCATCGAGGAGCCACGAGCCGGGAGTTTCGCTTGGGTGTTGACGGCCGTGGATCCACAAGCGTTTTTTCTCTGATGCAGGTACGTTGGGATCGGTAATGTGCAGTAGCTGCAGGGGCCTCTTTTCGAAACTCCATCCTATAGTGTCAATTTGAGTGCCTTTTCTCTTGCCCCACTCTGCAATGCGTTCCTGGAGGTAGGAGTATGTGTAGGGACGGTAGAGTGCGATAAAAACAGTGTCTTTGTCAAATCGTTTGTCCAGCCGTCTGCGGGGTGACTCGTTTAGGGGGAAATGGTTCCAATTGTCGCCATCGTAGGAATATGAGAGTCCGTGTACTCCGTTGTCCCTTAGAGTAAGATATATCTGTTTGCCTCTTATGCCGCTAATCCGGAAGTAATACCAGTTGGCATTTGCTGCCAGGGAGGTATCAATCGGGTTGGGAGGATCAAATTTTCCGTGGATAAGGTAGGAGAGGTGCTCAACCGTATCTCTTGGGGAGACTATCACTTTTGTTGAGTCGAGAAGCACCACTTTTCCGAGGTTCCCGCTCTCGAAACCGGCGTCAAATCGGACTTGTGAGAATGCAGTTACTGATGCAGCCAGAAGCAGTGTTGTAAGTAAGAAATATCTCATTATAGTATGGCTTATTTTTTGCAAAAATAACAATTAATCACTACCTTTACAAGTAAGGCAAATGCTCAAGTTTATGAACAACAGGTGGAGAAATATACTTTCGAATTTCGAACTGGAAGGCACGCCGGTAGAGATATCCCGTCTGGGTAACGGTCTGATAAACGACACGTACAGGCTTAGAATTATCGAGCCTGATCTGCCTGACTATGTGGTACAACGCATCAATAGCAATGTCTTTAAGGATGTTGACAAGATGCAGCGCAATATTGACAGGGTAACGGCTCATATTCGTGGAAAAATGTTTGACCGGGGGACTCCGGGTGGTCCTGAGAGGCTCCTTACTTTTGTTAAAAGCAGTACAGGCAAATCTTATTATGAGATAGATGGCGAATTCTGGAGGATTTCCAAGTACATTGACCGTTCCAGGAGTCGCGAAGATGTAACACCGGAATTGGCATATATCACAGGCAAATCGTTTGCAGACTTTCAATATATGCTTTCAGATCTGGATGGTGAGCCTCTCGAGGAGACAATTCCCAATTTTCACAATATCGAGTTTCGAATCAGGCAGCTTAGAGAGGCTGTAGATGAAGATAAAGCAGGCCGTCTGGAACGAGTGCGTCCTTTAGTTGAGGAGTTGCTTGACAGGGCTGAAGAAATGTCACTTGCTGAGCGTTTGGGACGTGAAGGCAAACTGAAAAAAAGGATAACTCATTGCGATACCAAGGTCAATAATCTTCTATTTGATGAGGATGATAATGTCCTATGTGTTATAGACCTTGATACTACAATGCCCGGCTACGTACTCTCAGACTATGGTGATTTTATCCGTACGGCGGGCAATACAGGTACGGAGGATGATAAGGACCTTGACAATGTGGGACTTGATATTGAGATATTCAAGGCTTTTACAAAAGGTTATTTAGAAGGAGCAAAGCCTTTTATTACCGATATTGAAAGGGAATTGTTGCCATTCGGAGCCAAACTGCTGACTTACATGCAGACAGTCCGTTTCCTGACAGACTATCTCAACGGTGACACCTACTATAAGATCAACTATCCTGAGCATAATTACGATCGTACTCTGGCCCAAAAACGCCTCCTGGATTCCCTGGATGCTCACGAAGAGGAGATGAAAGAGTTCATAGCTTCGCTATAGTGTTGCGCGGTACGAGTTACGAGGTGCGTGGTACTTAACCCGCAACCTGCAACCTGCACCAATAAAAAAGAGTCCGTGAGGACTCTTTTTATTACTTAGTTGCTGTGTAAGCAATCATGTCCAGAATCTTATTGGAATATCCCCACTCGTTGTCATACCAAGCTATAACCTTGACGAAGTTGGCGTTGAGCTGGATGCCAGCGTCTGCATCGAAGATGGAGGTGCGGGGATCGGTGATAAAGTCACTTGAAACAACTTTGTCCTCAGTATAACCGAGAATACCCTTGAGTTCCCCTTCCGAAGCTTTTTTCATAGCATTTTTAACATCATCGTAAGTGCAGCCCTTTGCAAGGCGGCAGGTTAGATCGACAGCTGAAACGTTTACCGTAGGTACGCGGAATGACATTCCGGTAAGCTTACCGTTCATCTCAGGGATAACTTTACCAACGGCCTTTGCAGCACCTGTGCTGGAAGGAATTATGTTGGCACTTGCTGCGCGACCGCCTCTCCAGTCCTTTGAGGAGGGACCGTCAACTGTTTTCTGGGTTGCCGTAACAGAGTGAACTGTGGTCATTAGACCCTCCACAATACCAAAATTGTCATGGAGTACCTTTACTATGGGTGCCAAACAGTTTGTGGTGCAGGAGGCATTGGAAATAATATTCTCACCGTTGTATTTGGTATGGTTTACACCATAGACAAACATGGGAGTGTCATCTTTGGAGGGAGCAGACATTATAACTCTTTTTGCTCCTGCTTTAATATGTGATTGTGCTGTCTCTTTTGTTAGGAAAAGACCTGTAGACTCAACCACATATTCGGCGCCCACCTCGTTCCACTTTAGATTTGTGGGATCCTTCTCGGATGTTACTCTTATAGCATGGCCGTTGACAATAAGTTTGCCATCAGCTACTTCTATCGTACCGTCAAATTTGCCGTGAACTGTGTCATACTTCAACATGTAAGCTATGTAGTCCACATCAAGCAGGTCATTGATGCCTACTATCTCTATGTCATTTCTCTTCTGGGCTGCTCTGAAAACCAGACGTCCGATACGGCCGAAACCGTTAATACCAACTTTTACTTTTTTCATTTTATCTATTATATTAGTATATTATATTTGAAATATTTTATAACTTAAAAACCCTGCAAATTTAGCAACAATTATCTAAATAACAATGAAAATATTACCTTTGCGAAATGAAACATATTGAGATTTTGGTCACCAATGATGATGGCCTCAATGCGAGAGGCGTCAAAGAGGCGGCCACGCTTATGCGCACATACGGCAATGTGACTGTTGTTGCCCCATCTGAACCTCAGTCCGGTAAGTCCGCATCCATTTCTCTGGAGAATACACTCAGATTGAACCTGATTGAAAGTGTACCGGCCGAAGAGGGACTGGGTTCGCTACGTGTATATAGTTTTACCGGCACACCGGTAGATTGTGTAAAAATGGGTGTCAACCTTTTCATAAATGAGGACAGGATGCCGGACCTTTTGGTTTCAGGAATCAATCATGGCTCAAATGCCTCAGTGGCCTCGATCTACTCCGGTACTTTGGGTGCAGCTGCCGAGGGTGCTGTTTACGATATCCCCTCTATTGGGCTTTCTATGAATACCCATAAAGCAGAACCTGATTTTGAGGGAGTACTCCATTACTCACGCATTATAATGGACAAACTATTGAAAACAGGTATCAGCAAGGGCATATATCTGAATGTAAACTTCCCTAACATCCCTCTTCAAGAGATCAAAGGTCTCAAAATAGGCCACCAAGGGCATGGCAGATGGGTTAGGGAGTTTGAAAAACGGACCGATCCTCGCGGAAGGGAATACTACTGGATAATAGGGAGGTTTCTCAATCTGGACAAGGCTCCCGACGCTGATCACAATCTGGTCGATGATGGTTATGTCTCCATTGTTCCGCACCGCATAGATAATACCGACTATCAGGAGATTGAACGTCTGCGTGACCTTTGGCCTGCCTGATCCCAAATTCTGCTCACATGCGCTACTATCTCATTGCCGGAGAGGCCTCGGGAGATTTACATGGCTCCAATCTGATGAAAGGATTGAGGGAGGAGGATCCTGAGGCTGAGTTCAGATTCCGCGGTGGAGATTTGATGGCGGCTGTAGGAGGGACTCTGGTTCACCATTATAAATCTACTGCTGTAATGGGGATTGTAGAGGTTATCTCCCGTATGGGAACTATTCGACGCAATTTGGCAGAATGCCGGCGTGATCTGCTGGAATATGATCCCGATCTACTTATCCTCATAGATTATCCCGGCTTCAACCTTAAGATGGCCCGCTTTGCCCACAGACATGGCATTAGAGTCTTTTATTATATCGCTCCAAAGCTCTGGGCCAGGGGAGAAAGACGCATCCGAAAGATTCGCAGGTATGTAGATGAGCTATTTGTCATATTTCCTTTCGAGAAGGAGTACTTTCGCAATCTCGGAGTTGAGGCGCACTATGAGGGTAATCCTCTGATAGAGAGCATCGATGCCTATAAGGCTCTCCACATGGGAAGGGAGGAGTTTACGACACGGCACTCTCTTGCCGATAGCCCTTCCATAGCATTGCTTGCGGGTAGCAGAAAGGTAGAGATAAGTTTTTTGCTCCCTCGGATGGTAGCCATGGAGAGGCTTCTGAAACAGGATCCGCTCCTTTCGGGTTATCAGTTGCTGTTGGCGGCTGCCCCTTCGGTTGATTTGCAACTCTACCGTTCGCTTATACCCGCTGATAGTTCCATAAGGATAGTCTCAGATGATACCTATGGAGTACTTAGCCACTCCGAAGCGGCTATTATCAGTTCCGGTACGGCAAGTTTGGAGGCAGCTCTTATAGGTATCCCTCAAGTTGTATGCTATGGCTTCAACAGGATTACCTATCTTATTGCGCGTATTTTGGTTAAGGTAAAATACATCAGTCTTGCAAACCTCATCCTCGATAAACTCATTTTTAAGGAACTTGTTCAAGATGATGCCTCACCGGAAAAGATTTTTGAGGAGGTTTTGCGTCTGATTACTGACAAGGAGTACAAAAGTGATATGAAGAACGATTACGCCCATTTACGTGATGTGCTTGGAGGTTCCGGCGCATCGCGAAAAATAGCCTCCAATATGATTACTCGAATTAATAATAAGTTGAACAAATAATACCTTTCTTTATGGCAAAAAGAGTCAAAGTCTACAAATATCAGGGAGCCGGCAACGATTTTGTAATAATTGACAACCGCGATGGCTCAATCGATCTTAATGATTCACAGATAAGATGGCTCTGTGACCGTAGGTTCGGCATTGGGGCTGACGGAATGATGCTTCTCGGAGCAGGTGGAGAGTATGATTTCACCATGCGTTACTATAATTCAGATGGATTTGAGGGCACAATGTGCGGCAATGGAGGCAGATGCCTCGTGGCTTTCGCAGCTCACAGAGGCATTAAAAAATTTGAATTCATCGCAATAGACGGATATCACCGTGCCGAGGTGCTCGAGTATGGAGATTATCGTTGCATAGTTCGTCTCAAGATGAGGGATCTTCTTCCTGACGAGGAAGGCAATCCTCCCATTAAAATCTATCCTGAGGGTTATTTTCTTGATACAGGGTCAGATCACTTCGTGATTTTCGTAGATGATGTGGCCAACTATGATGTAGATGGTGAGGGCAAGAAATGGAGATGGGCTGAGCGTTTTCCCAAGGGGACAAATGTCAATTTTGTAGAAATCGCTCCAAACAAGATCAAAGTCAGGACCTATGAAAGGGGAGTGGAAGCTGAAACCTTGGCTTGTGGTACCGGAGTTACAGCCTCTTCAATAGCATCTTTCATACATGGTGCAAAATCTTTTACAACCGATGGAGAAAGGGTAAAATTTGATATAGAGGCTCTAGGGGACTCTTTAGCCGTTGATTATATTCCTAGCGATGATGGAAAGAGATTTGAAGAGATCTGGCTTACCGGCCCTGCTACATTTGTATTCGAAACTGAAGTAGAACTCTAGCGTTTATTTTCTATCTTTGTAAGACTAACCGTTGATTTATGGAAATTTTCCGATACATAGGTATAAAGAGGAAAGTCTTCCTCGGCTCCATCGTCCTGGCCATGGTTCTGCTGATTTCGAGTTCCATCTCTATGTTTGAGTATACAAGGATGAATGATCATGTTGCTGAACTCATTTCCGATAACACCAACAGTATTGAGGTATCAAGAGAACTTCTCGCAAAAGCGGAGGAGTACAATCTTCGCCTGATGCACCTGGTCTTAGGAGAAGTTGGTGAAGAGAGTATAGAGGTAATCAACGACGATGCATTCATCTCTTTTTTCAGCGGCATCAAGGAGAGTTTTGTAACCGAGCAGGATAAGGCTAATGTTGATTCTGTGATGTATGCCTTTGCTGCATATATGCATATCGTGCGTGAGGCCTCCGATATATGGCTTACCAACAGAGATGATCTTCTCAAGGAGTGGTATTTCAACCGTTTGCAGCCCGTTTATGCTAAACTTAAAGCATATATTGAAAAGCTGACTAATGATAGTCAGGATGCATTGATTCACAATTCTCAGTCGCTCCAGGACAATTTTTACAGAAGTCTCATGCCGGGCCTGATCTCAGCTTTACTGGGTTTTCTTATGGTTCTGCTCTTTAATTATTATCTGAACCACTACTTGATCAATCCGATTTTGAAGATAACTCGGGGGATAAAGGGCTACATGAGTTTCAACAAGAAATATGAAGTTAAGATTGAGAGCAACGACGAACTCGCAGAGCTGAATGACTCCGTCAACGACATTATTGATATTAATAAATCTGCAAAAAAACAGAGTTGATGAACGCCGGCGTTATATCCAGATACGTTGGAATTGCGCTGATATGCAACGCCTTCTTTATGTTGCTTTCTGCCGTGATTTCGGCACTGTACGGCTTTGATTCCTCTTTCAGCCCTCTCCTTGTGAGCTGCTTTTTGACTTTTCTGTTCGGAGTATTCCCGTTGATATTTGTTACAGGCGGTCGTGACATCAATATCCGTGAAGGACTGGCCATATTGTTGCTGGCATGGTTTCTTTCTTGTATTTTCGGTATGTTGCCTTACGTACTGTGGGGAGGAGAGTTTAACCTGGTCAATGCCTGGTTTGAAAGTGCTTCAGGCTATACCACCACAGGTGCTACGATTCTCAATGAGATTGAAACGCTACCTCACGGACTGCTTTTCTGGAGATCTTCTACTCACTTCATTGGTGGATTGGGAGTCGTTGTGTTCATAATCATGTTTCTTCCTACTGTGGGTATGATAGGTTTCAGGATGTCTAAAATGGAGGTCATGGATGTTTCGAGGAGTAATTTCCGATATAGGTTCAAAAAGCTTATCCGTATCTTTGTCACAGTATATCTAGTTATCACAGTCATCTCATTTGCGGCATTAGTGCTGGCGGGGATGTCTCCTTTCGATGCCATAAACCACGCCTTCAGTGCAGTTGCTACCGGGGGTTTTAGTACGCGCAATCTCTCCATAGCTGCATTTGATTCTCCTTTGATAGAGTTTATACTGATTCTTTCCATGGTACTATCCTCCATTCACTTTGGCGTGATATATGCCTCATTCGCAACCAGGTCGGCCAAAATATTTAAGGATCCGGTCACCAGGTTTTATCTGATGACCATACTTATTTCCACGGTTATAGTGGCCATTACTCTTTTGTTGGAGGGAGTTGAACAAGGCATTTTCCACGCATTGCGCAATGGTGCTTTCGCGGTGGTCTCTACTATCAGTACCACAGGTTTTTCTATTAGCGATACCTCCGGATGGCCTATACTTGCCATAATGGTTATCTTGTATGTTTCGGTCCAGTGCGGTTGCTCCGGATCTACCTGCGGTGGTGTTCGTTCAGACAGGATGTGGTTGATACTAAAGGGTGTAAGAGCTCAACTTATCAAGATGGCCCATCCAAATGCAGTTGTACAGGTTAAGTCCGGTGGCCAGGTGATTGAAAAGGATCTGATTTCGAGTGTACACACATTTCTATTCATATATCTGGTTTTAACCTTCCTCGGCTCACTGTTCTATGCTATGACCGGTATGAGTATGATGGAGTCGGTGAGTTCCTCAATATCCATGATGGGCAATATGGGCCTTGCCTTTGGTGAGAATAATTCTTTTTATAATTTTGCCAACGCTCCACAGATTTCAAAAATTGTAATGGGTATTCAGATGATAGTCGGCCGTCTTAGCCTCTACCCTGTATTGCTTATATTCACCCTCTTCAGGAAAAGATTTTAATGGCAGCTGAGGAGTATCTCATAGAGAAAATAGGGGAGAAACTGGGGTATGAACCCACTACTTGTCAGCAGAAATTAATAGCCTCCCTGGCTCGTTTTACTGTCGAATACGACACTTGCGATCTGATGCTTGTCAGTGGATATGCCGGTACCGGCAAAACCTCCGCAATCGCCGCATACGTCAAGACACTCAAAGAGCACGACCACCGTTTTGTGCTCCTGGCTCCCACAGGCCGTGCAGCAAAGGTGCTGGCAGGTTTTACTCAGGAACAGGCATTTACCATACATAAACATATTTATCGCCAAAAATCCATTAACCATGGGTTCGGCGAGTTTGAACTGGATATAAATAAGCACAAGGAGACTATCTTCATAGTGGATGAGGCCTCACTGATCTCAACTTCCAGCGCCCAACAAAACATATTCGGAAGCGGCGATCTGCTATCCGACCTGATAGCTTACTTGCGTGCCGGAGTCGACAACAAACTTATCCTAATTGGAGACAAAGGACAGTTGCCACCTATAGGGCTTACCTACAGTCCGGCGCTGGATGACTCTTATATGGGGCGTTACGGGAAAGTAATTACTTCTGAGCTTACTACTGTGGTGCGACAAGCCGTAGATTCGGGAATTTTGAGCAATGCTACTGCCATCAGGTTACTTTTGGGTAGCAGTGGTCCGATGATACCACAATTACGCACAAAGGGGTTTGATGATGTTATTAGAATTCATGGAGGTGAACTCATAGAGTCGCTCTCCGATATGTTTGACAAATATGGCACAGATGAAGTGGTGGTACTTTGCAGGTCCAATAAACGTGCTAACCGCTACAATATGGGCATACGCTCAAGTGTACTTTTTCTCGAGGAGCGTCTCACGCGCGGTGACAAACTGATGGTGGTTAAAAATTGCTATCAGTTTCTGGATGATGTGCCTGAACTCGATTTCATTGCAAACGGCGATGTTGCCGAACTTATTAGAATATATGGATATGAAGAGAGGTATGGATTGAATTTTGCAGAGGCAGTATTGTCATTCCCGGACTACAATGATATGGAGATTACGGCGAAAATTATCCTCGATACGCTCCAGTCGGAAGCTCCGGCTTTGAGCGAAGAGCAACAGAGAGTTCTTTATGAAGGTGTCAATGAGGATTATGCTCACATAAGAGGTAAGAGGAAGAGATACGCTGCTGTGCGCGAAGACAAATATTTTAATGCCCTCCAGATCAAGTATGCGGCAGCCATTACAGGTCACAAATCGCAGGGAGGCCAGTGGAAATGCGTTTTCATTGACAATCCTTTCTGGAAAGAGCCGGTCGAGGATGATCTGAAATGGCTTTATACTGCTATTACCAGGGGAGTTGAGAGAGTTTATTTTGTTAATTTTAAAGATGATTTTTTTATAGATTAGAACGAATATTATGTATTGGATTTTATTTATTGCTGTCGCGGTAGTCAGTTTTGCCGTTCAGTATAACCTTAAGAGAAAATTTGAGAAGTACTCCCGGATACCTCTCGGTTCAGGTATGACCGGAGCGGAGGTTGCGGAGAGGATGCTCCGCCAAAATGGCATAAATGATGTCAAGGTGACAGCTGTCGGTGGTCAACTTACAGACCATTTCAACCCTCTGACAAAGACTGTCAATCTCAGCGAGGGAGTATACCATTCCAACTCGGTGGCTGCTGCAGCTGTAGCCGCTCACGAGTGCGGGCACGCCGTGCAACACGCAAATGGTTACATCCCGCTCAAAATGCGCTCGGCATTGGTGCCGGTGGTGAGTTTTGCATCCAAAATAATGTCGTGGGTACTTTTGTTGGGTATGTTTCTCATCAATGTCTTTCCACAGGTACTGATGGCCGGCATAGCGCTGTTTGCACTTACGACACTATTCAGTTTCATTACACTTCCGGTGGAAATCAACGCCAGCAAGAGGGCCCTTGTATGGCTCAATACCACAGGTATCACAGATATTTCTAACCATGAGCATGCCGAAAAGGCCCTCCGTGCCGCTGCTTATACCTATGTAGTGGCCGCCCTGGCCTCACTGGCTACCCTGGTTTATTACATAATGCTTGCAAACAGAAGATAATATGAAACACTTCAGATCAGCATTAGCGGCGCTGCTTATTCTTTTAACCTTTGCTCCCTCTGTAGGCGCGCAGGAAAAAAAGAGTCTCACAAATGCGGAGATTCTGGGCAATATGCCAAAAGGTATAGTGGGACAGCCTGCCATACCGATGGCATTTGATGACAACAGGACATTAATTTATAGGGAGGGTCAGGAATTTTTCAGATATGACCTCCGAAAGGGGACTGCCGAACCTTTCTCATATACTCCACCTAGAGGAACTTCACGTTTTGAAGAATTGGTTCCGGGTTGGAAAAATCCCACATTCTCTCCCGATTCCACTAAAATAGCATATACTCTAGATAACGATCTGTATAGTATAAATGTGAAGAGTAAAAAGATCATAAGGCATACATTCGATGGGTCGGAACTCAATCTAAATGGGTATGCCTCCTGGGTCTATTATGAGGAAATATTTGGCAGGGGCTCCAATTACAGGGCATTTTGGTGGTCTCCCGATAGTGAGGTAATTGCCTATTACAACTTCGACAACTCTCAGGTGCCCATGTTTCCCATTTATAATTCACAAGGTCAACACGGTTCACTTACTCAAACCCGTTACCCCAAGGCAGGTGATTCCAATCCCAAGGTTAGGATAGGCTTTGTATCGGCAAACGGGGGAGAGACTGTCTGGTCCGACTTCGACCCGGAGCCCGACCAATACTTCGGTATACCCTTTTGGAGCGGTGATGGCAAGCGTTTTATGGTTGCAAGAATGGATCGTGCACAAGACAATCTTGAGCTCTTTTCAGTTGACCCCATATTAGGAAACTTCGTCTGCGTATATGCAGAACATCAGGATAGTTGGATTGATTGGATGGAGGAGATGCTTTTTACACCTGAAGGTATCTATATTGTAAGGGATTTCGAGGGATGGGAGCAGATCTACTTTCTCTCTTATGACGGTAATCGTTTTGAAAAACTTACCGGAGGTCGAAATTGGGGTATAAGTCTGCTCAAGGTGGATTCAAAATATCTATTCTTTACAGCCAAGAGAGAGGCAACTACGAGAGTGGATATATACAGAGTAACCCTTAGGAGTCAAAAGACCGAAAGAGTCTCTTTTGACAACTATAATTTTGCCAATATCATCATCTCTCCCGATAGCCGCAATGTGGCGGCAGTCGTTTCAAATGCTCAAACCCCTTATTTTCTCGTAAATATTGCGCTTCCTACAGGAAATCTCAACAGGAAGAAAGTAACTGTAATTTCAGACTCAAAAGGTCCCGACTTCGACAAATATGACATAGCTCTGCCAGAGATCATCACCATTAAAACCCGTGACGGGCTTGATATTCCAGCCTCAGTGATCTGGCCTGTCAACCTGGATAAAAGTAAAAAATATCCCGTAAAGGTTAATATTTACGGAGGTCCCAACTCCCCGCAGGTGCGTGACAGATGGAGCGGAGTCTCATTTTCCAACCAATGGTGGGCTAACAATGGAGTGATACAGGTGACTTTGGACAACCGAGCAGGTGGTCATTTCGGAAAAAAGGGACTTGAGCAGGTTTACAGACAACTCAGTATTCCCGAACTCCGGGACTTTATCGATGGTATCAAATATTTTCTCGCAATGCCATTTGTGGATGCTGATAAAATAGGTATAGAGGGCTTTTCATATGGTGGTATGATGACAGTTCTCTGTGTTACCGAAGGCAGCGATTACTTTAAATATGGAATTGCAGGAGCCGGAGTGTATGATTGGCATCTGTATGACTCACACTACACGGAAAGATATATGGACAGGCCCCAGGACAACCCAAAAGGTTATGAAGAAACCAATGTGTTAGGACGCCTCTCCAATTATAAAGGTGATAAAACTAATATGATACGCCTTACCCATGGTACCGGTGACGACAACGTTCATTTCCAGAATACACTTCAGTTGATTGACGTACTACAGAGGCAGAATAAGGATTTTGAATTGATGATCTATCCGGAGGCAATGCATGGTTACCGTGGTACACAGGGTCGTCACTCTGCAATGCAGGATTATATCTTCTGGTACCGCTATCTTCTGGATTCGGAACTTCCTTCCGATCTACTGGAATATTTCAAGAAGTAACAGGCAGTGGATCCGAGATAATCATTACTTTCTCGCCGGAGGCGAGGGTAGTGGCAAAAAGATGTAGATTACCGCCATCACGAATCTTGAGACGCTGCTTTAATGCGTTAGTATCAATAGGAAAATTGAGTGCCACGCAATTTATAAAAGGGTATTCGTGCGATATGGTACGGATACCCTCTTTGTTGAAGGGTATAATTCGTTCGATACTGAAGGATTTTCCGGGGAATCCCTCTATAATAGTATCCGATGTATAGAGATGGGTACTAGTAGCAATCTTGGAAATCCCGAAACGTATGCAGGGAAGCTTGAATGCTCCTGCCTTAAGAATTGCCCGACCGGGCTGATGAAGGTATCTTCCCGGAGTAGCAATAGGGCATTGGGCTATTTTTTCCTCCTTGATGGTAAAAGTAAAACGACTCTCTTTCCCATGAGTAGGATGAAGTTTGCCCACTCTGCTTAGTTCAACGGCATGAATGGGAACATCCTCGGAAGGCAAAAGCTCTTCTGAGCCACTCATAAGCAGTAGCAGTTCCTTACATTCGTTGTCAATAGAGAGGACGTGTACCTCTTTGACACATGGTACTTCTCCCAAAGTAGCAGAAATGTCGGCCATGGGCGAGAGTTTGACCAGGACTTGTTTTGCAGCCCTGAGTAGCGCATCGCTAAGCTCTGTCAGATCGGGTTCGTACTCTTTTATGGAGAAGACTCTACGAGAGGTTTTGGAGCGTCTGGCAGGGTCGAGGTATATCAGGTCGAACTCTCTCTTTTCGCTCTCCTTGGTTTCCGGCAATTCTTCATTTGCCCCCTCCAACTCTTTATTTATTGTTGTTAACTCTTCATTAGGCTCCGTAAACCTCTTCAGATATTCCTTGCAATCACCGTTTATCACAGTAATATTTTCAAGTCCGAGCACTTTAAAATTGTGTTGTGCTGCTTCATACAATCGTGGGTCGCGCTCCATATAAAAGCATTTCTCCGCTCTGAGAGCCATAAAACTGCAATCCACTCCGAGTCCTCCCGTAAGATCGGCAATAGTGCCGCCTTCAGGCACGAAACGCATTTTACATTCCGCCGTAGTCTGGGAACTGCATTGTTCCACGCTGAGAGAGGTGGGGTAAATAAGTTCAGGATAGGTGTGCCATAGAGGTACCTTGTAGACAATTTTCTTGCGCGCCTCTATTGCAGATGCCGCTCTGTTCATATCCACTCCGGGATAGCGCGAGGCGCTAAGAAGCAGTTGAGCACTCTCTTCCTCTGCATGTTCCAAAATGAATGATATGGTTTTATCTTCTTCCAAGGGGTTTTCGTCTCTTATAGGGGGCAAAGATAGCTTATTAATCAACTTTTTTATGTAAGTTTGTGTGTTTTATTAGCTATAATTTATAATACTATCAGATCAATATGGAAACGAATTACCTGGAAGTTGCAAAGAGTTGGCTAGGCGTCGGATTTGACGATGAGACAAAAAAAGAAGTTGCACGCCTCATGAGGGAGGATCCAAAAGAGCTCGAGGATTGTTTTTATCGCCTGCTGGAATTCGGTACCGGAGGATTGAGGGGCCTCATGGGTGTTGGTACGAACCGTATGAATAAATATACAGTTGGTATGGCTACACAGGGCATGGCAAACTACCTCAAATCATATTTTAAAGACTCCGGCAAGATCAGTGTCGTGATTTCATACGACAGTCGCAATAACAGTCGTGAGTTTGCGATGATTGCCTCCAGAGTGCTTATGGCCAATGGTATAAATGTTTACCTTTTTGACAATATAAGACCCACTCCCGAATTGAGTTTTGCCATCAGACACCTCGAATGTCAGGCAGGCATAATGATTACTGCTTCCCACAATCCGAAGGAATATAATGGTTACAAGGTATTCTGGGAGGATGGAGCACAGATTATAGCACCACATGACAAGAATATCATAGCAGAGGTGGCCGGCATAACTTCGGTCGCACAGGTGAATTTTGGTGACGATCTTGCGCTTTTCCCCACACCTATAGGGGAAGAGGTGGACAAAGCCTATCTTGATGCAGTACTTTCTCTCACACTTTCTCCCGATTCCGTAAAGCGCCATTCGGATTTAAAAATAGTCTATACACCTTTACATGGCACTGGAGTACGTCTTGTTCCCCAAGGGTTACGACAGATAGGATTTTCAAACATTTATAACGTTAATTCACAGGATGTCAGTGACGGAAATTTTCCCACAGTTACTTCGCCCAATCCCGAAGATCCTGCCGCACTTAAACTTGCGATTGAGAAAGCCCTGGAAGTGGGTGCAGATATAGTGATGGCAACTGACCCTGATGCAGACCGTGTAGGATTTGCAGTACGAGATGACAAAGGGGAGTTGGTTTTGTTAAATGGCAACCAGATATTCTCTATTCTCACAAGCTATATGCTTACCCGTTGGTCTGAGCTGGGTAAACTCCAGGGAGGTGAATATGTGGTCAAGACCATCGTTACCACCGAGTTCGTCCGTGCTATTTGTGAAAAATATGGAGTTGAACTCTATAATGTGCTTACCGGATTTAAATATATAGCTGAAATTGTGCGAAAAAATGAGGGTAAAAAGGTTTTCATTTGTGGTGGTGAGGAGAGTCACGGCTTTAATGCCGGTGAATTTGTAAGAGATAAGGACTCCATAGTTTCATGTGCTCTCTTTGCGGAGTGTGCTGCATGGCTGGCCGATAGCGGTAAGAGTATCTACGACTATCTTCAGGAGATTTATTCTGAGTATGGTTATTACAAGGAGAAGCTCCTTTCCGTTACTAAGAGCGGAAAAGAGGGACTGGAACAGATACAGCAGATAATGAGGGATTTAAGAATGACCCCTCCTACAGAACTTGCAGGATCACCTGTTGTAAAAATAATAGACTACAACATGCCGGAAGAGACAAATCTGCCTAAATCCAATGTACTGCAATTTTTTAGTAAAGATGGCAGTCTGGTCTCTGCGAGACCCTCCGGCACAGAGCCGAAAATCAAGTTTTATTTCGGTGTAAAGGGAGACGACGCCGATAAGAAGATCAAGAAGGTTTTCGCGCAATTCGAAAAATTTGCGCAAAAATATTAATCAGCGTGTAAAGTACGAAAATCGCTGAAATAACCGGCGGTAGAGTCTCAAGTATGCTGTTTTGGTGTGGGATAAAAAGCATACCTAAAATAAGGACTATAACCGCAATTATTATAAATGAGGAAAAGAGTGGTGCTTCCCTGAAGCTCACTCTTTTCTTTTTAAGCGAAAACATAGGTATCTCACTTACCAGCAAAAGGGCAAGTATAATGGATATTGTGGGGATAAACCATGCGCTGTCAAGCAGCACGTTGACAAATGATGGCATGTTATGGAGACGGCATATATCGGCATAAGCAACCATAGGTGCAATGATCATGGCATTGGCGGGTGTGGCAAGGCCGATAAAGTCGCTCTCCTGGCGAGTGTCAAGATTGAATTTAGCCAGCCTGAGAGCAGAAAAGGCTGTTATTGCCAGAGGGATAAATGCCCAAAAAGTGTACTGGTGTCCCGAATTGTAGTACCAGTTGAAAAGGATAAGGGAAGGAGCCAGACCGAAACTTATCAGATCTGCAAGAGAGTCCAGCTCCTTGCCTATATCAGAATATGCTTTGAGCAATCTCGCACTGAAGCCATCCAAAAAATCAAAAACTACAGCTGCTGCTATAAAAAGGAATGAACCGAGATAGAGGCCCCATAAGGCCATTATAACTGCGCAGCAGCCGCAGGTCAGGTTGAGAAGTGTTATGATGTTTGGGATGTGCTTCTTCATAATGTGCTACTCTATGCCCATCTTTTTACGGATCGCCTTTGGGATCGCATCCTTGTGTACAAGTATAGCCAATGTCCTCATCTTCACATAGGTTTCGGACATATAGAGGTAACCGCCCATCTCCTCGTTACGAGCTGTACCCCAGGAGTTTTTGGTTTTATAAAATTTTGTACCATTCTGGTCTTTGAAGAGACCTGTAAGATGCATCAAGTGGTCATCCACAGTCTGGAATGTTTCAAAATAATTCTGTCTTAGCTCCTGTGTCGCCTCCAGTTCGGGATAGATTTTCTCAAACTTGACTGCCTCTTCAAAAAACTCGGGTTTTGGGTCAATGGCAATTCCGCGGTTGTGGTTAAATGACTTGGAAATCAGGTCTCCATCCCATGCAACAGTGTAGCCGTTGAGAAGAGCATTGTCGATGATGGCCATAAACTCATCCAAAGGTACATTGTAGTAGAGCTGGTGGTCCCAGTTATCGGGAATCTCCAGCGGAACTTGTTTGTAGAAAGGATGGTGGGTCAAACTGGTAATTTCAACATAATCGCTCAGATCGTCAAAGCCCAGCATTGCGGCAAAACTCTTTGGAGTGTGCTTTTTTCCGTTATACTCAAATTCTTCAGGAAGTTTGCCGAGGTAGGTATCGAAGAGATGCTCATGAATTTTCCAATATTCGGGTGAGCGTACCTTTCTCTGAACGCTTACCTCGGAAAGAGCCTTTACAAAGGCACTCAGTTCACTATGGTTGTGTTTGTCCGAATCATAAGCTATGCCGCTATAGGTACTCTCGGGTACAATGCCGTGTTCCGTAATGGCATTTATGGTCATGTGTGATAGTGAGCCCGGACCTACATTACCCCTACCAAGACGGAGGTAGTTGTCGCTCATTCTCTTGTTGTAATTGTGACGCACTACAAACATTTCGGAAAGGTCATAATATCCCTTCCCCTGGCGTATAAGCTCTGCTTCCAGAAGTGATATCGTGGCGAAGCACCAGCAAGTGCCGGTACGGGCCTGATCCTTTACGGGAGTTACTTCAATGTCATTTACAGGAGTAAATTTGTAGATGGTCTGTGTCTGCGAGAAAGCCGATGCTGCAACAATTACAGCTATGACTATTAGTAAAATACGTTTCATAGTATGGTTGTTATATCTGATTTGTTATTTGATGCCCAGCTTCTTACGGATCTCCCTCGGAATGGCATCTTTGTGTACCATTATGTCCATGGTCTTGTACTTCACATAAGTTTCTGAAACATACCAAATACCTTTGTACTTGCTATTTTCACCCCATGAGTTCTTAACCATGAAATATTTGGTTCCATTCTGGTCCTGTGCAAGGCCAAAAATGTGCATTCCGTGGTCATCAGTAGTCGTTTTCTCCTCATACCCCTGCTGGCGGAGCTCCGCAGTCACTTCAATTTCCGGGACAGGTGCCTTGAATATAGGTCTGCCGGTGCCGGGATCTGCGCCTACCCAGTGTGCTTGGTCGGAGCCCACTTCTTCAGTTTTCTTACGAATTGCATCCATATCGGGGACAATGCCAATCCCATCTCTGGTAAAGCCGGTTTCACTCACATCTGATGCCCAGGCAATAGTATAGCCGTTGTCAATGGCATAGTACATTACTGCCATGAGTTCATCGAGAGGGAGGTTATATGCTCTCTCCCAGCGCCAGTTGTCTCCAACTTCCACTGGGTGTTCTTCATAATAGGGAAGGTGTGTCCAGGATACCAGATCCACATAATCATCCAGATTGATGCCCAGTGACTCCATGTAGGACTTTGGAGTGTATTCTTTTCCTTCGTATTGGAATTTCTCAGGTATAGGGCCAAGATAAGCGGCGAGGATACCTTTCAGTCCGGGAATCCAGGCAGTGGAGAGCTTCCTGTTGGGATTCTTGAGGATACCGTCAACATAGCCTTTAAGACCGGCAGCGAGTTCTCCATGCATGTGTCGCTCCGTTCCATAATTGAGACCGGGCATTATGGAATTGGGAACGATGCCGTGCTGCTTCAGTACACATAATACATCACCGAAGGAGCTACCTTGCGCGTAATTGAGATGACCGTCAACACGGATGTACTTGATGGCTTTGTCAACGTATGCATTTGAAACAACGAACATCTCTGATAGATCAATGTCACTTTTGTAACCCTGACGGATGGCCTCGGACTCAAAAAATGAGAGTGCGGCAAAACACCAGCAGGTACCGGTACTGGCCTGGTTCTTTACAGAGGTAATGGGATGCTCTTCAACTGTGGTAAAGAGGAAGCCTTCAGGCTTTGTCTCATCTTTGGACTGAGCTGCGGCTGAAAAGCAGATTATAGCTGCTAATGAGAGAGTTAGGATTTTTTTCATTATAAATTGGATTAAAATTATTCGCATCCAACAAAATTAATGAATATGTCTCTTTTATCCAAAATAATTTCGCCGCTTATAGCCGCTTTAATCTTGACAAAAAGTCAGTTTGTAACCGGTGGCAAACAAATTGAAACTAATAATATATAAATAAATGAAAACGAAAAAACAGAATTAACAAGTATGGACAAGCAGAATCTCGAAATTTTGAATAGATACGCCATAAACCTCAATGAGAAGGCTAGGCAGGGCAAGCTTGACCCTGTCATAGGGCGTGATGATGAGGTGCGCAGAGTACTGCAGATCCTCAGCCGAAGAACTAAAAACAACCCTATACTAGTAGGCGAGCCAGGTGTTGGTAAAACAGCCATTTCCGAAGGTATCGCCCAGCGAATTGTCAATGGCGACGTGCCTGAGAACCTAAAGAATAAAGATCTGTACTCACTGGATATGGGTGCGCTGATAGCGGGAGCCAAATACCAGGGCGAGTTTGAAGAGAGGTTGAAGGGAGTGGTTAAAGCGGTTACCGAAAGTGAAGGTGAAATTATCCTCTTTATTGATGAAATCCACACTTTGGTCGGAGCCGGACGCACTTCCGGAGCTATGGATGCCGCAAATATCCTCAAACCGGCACTTGCCAGGGGAGAGCTCAGGGCCATAGGCTCCACCACTCTGGATGAGTACCGCAAATACTTTGAGCAGGATAAGGCGCTTGAGCGCAGGTTCCAAATGGTGATGGTGGATGAGCCTACTCCTGCTGAATCCATCGCCATTCTCCGCGGACTTAAGGAGAGATATGAAAATCACCACAAGGTACGCATAGAGGATGATGCAATCATTGCGGCGGTAGAACTCTCGCGCAGATACATTACAAACAGGTTTTTGCCGGACAAAGCGATAGACTTGATAGATGAGGCGGCCTCAAAGCTCCGCCTGGAAATTAATTCTGTGCCGGAGCCAATAGATGAACTGAACAGAAAGATAATGCAACTCGAAATTGAGCGGGAGGCGGTAAAGAGAGAGGGCAAAACTCCAAAACTTACCGCTATACAGGAGGATATAACCCGCTTATCAGGTGAAAGGGATGTTTTGATGAAACAGTGGGAGGAGGAGAAAAAGCTTTTGACTGCAATTCAGAGTAATCGTCAGGCCATCGAAGAGTATCGCATACAGGCAGATGATGCAGAACGTCGTGGAGACTACGGTAAGGTGGCTGAGCTCAGATACGGCAAGATAGCTGAAGCTAAGGCACAAATTGACAAGCTTATGGCCGAAAAAGAGCATAACGACCACCCTATCCTAAACGAGCAGGTGACCAGCGAGAATGTAGCTGAAGTGGTAGCCAAATGGACCGGAATTCCCGTTCAGAAAATGCTCCAGAGCGAAAGGGATAAACTCTTGAATATGGAGGAGGTACTCCATCAGCGTGTAATAGGACAGGATGAAGCTATAGCAGCAGTATCTAATGCCGTGCGCCGCAGTAGAGCGGGATTGCAAAACGAAAAAAGACCGATAGGCTCATTCATGTTCCTCGGAAGTACCGGAGTAGGAAAGACCGAATTGGCTAAAGCTCTTGCTGAATATCTCTTCGATGATGAAAACATGATTACCAGAATAGACATGAGCGAATATCAGGAGCGTCATACAGTCTCTCGTTTGATAGGAGCTCCTCCGGGTTATGTCGGATATGAAGAGGGTGGGCAGCTGACCGAAGCGGTACGTCGCAAACCTTACTCTGTGATCTTACTGGATGAGATAGAGAAGGCACATCCGGATGTTTTCAATCTGTTGTTGCAGTTGCTGGATGATGGTCGTCTTACAGACAATAAAGGCCACACTGCCGACTTCAAGAATACTATCTTGATAATGACCTCCAATATCAATCCGGACCTGGTCAAGGAGTCTTTCAGACCGGAATTCCTCAATAGGATAGATGAGATTATAGTCTTCCACGAGCTTTCACCTGAGCATATTCGCAGCATCGTCAAACTGCAAGCTAATCTGTTGCAGAAGCGACTGGAGTCGATGGATATTAAAATTTCCTTTACCGAAGAGTTTTACGACTATATGAGTGTAAAGGGATATGATCCCGCCTATGGAGCCAGACCTGTTAAAAGGGTACTCCAGAGAGAGTTGATAGACTATTTGGCAACACTCTTATTGGACGGAACCCTCAGCAAGGAGTCCGAGATTACGGCAACCTTCGTTGATGGTAAACTCAAACTTTATTAAAGTGTAGGGAGTCTCCCCACTCACCAAATCCGATCTCTGCCTCCCCAAGGTCCAAATCCTCCAGCAGGAGGGCCTTGCGGTCGTAGAGATTGTAGTATTTGCGGTAGTCTGAAGGTGTGATGTTGGGCATCACTATATTGGCTCCTGCACGGATAGCCATGATACGTCCTTTGGGATGAAGGGCTTCCAAAGCAGTGGAGGCAGCAATGTTTATATCAGGTACTAGGATTCTAAGCAGAGATATCATCTTTAGGGATAGCTCCAATCGTTCAGCTACGGAAGGGAATGATGCCCCGGGATCACTATTTGTCATAATAGTAAGTGGGGTGTCATCGTGGGGTACGTAGGGTCCCATTCCAATCATCGGGAAGTCCATTTCTTTTAAAAAGAGCAGATCGGAAGCCAGATGTTGGGTGTTTTGCCAGGGGAGTCCTATCATAACGCCACTTCCGGCTTGGTAGCCTATAGATTTGAGATCCATGAGAGCTTCTATGCGCCTTTCGTATGAATGATAGCCATCATCCGGATGTATTTTGCGGAATAAATCTGGGTCTGAAGTCTCTATGCGGAGCAGATATCTGTGAGCCCCCGCCTCGAACCACTCTTTGTAAACTTCGGCACTCTGTTCTCCTAGAGATAGGGTGATGCCCAAAGCTCCATCTCCGATGCGTTTGATACGATGAAGCAAAGATGTGATCCTCTTTGTGAACATACTATCCGTGCGTTCACCGCCTTGAATCACGACTGATCCAAATTCGGCAGCGTATGCATGCTTGGCACAGGTCAGGACCTCTTCATCAGTAAGGGTGTATCTTTCGCATAAGGTATTTCCTTTGCGGATACCGCAGTAGAGACAGTCTTTACGACAGATATTGGATATCTCTATAAGGCCCCTAAGGTGGACTTTAGGACCTATAGTCCTCAATTTGATATCGGCTGCCCTTCTATGAAGGTCGCTGATTATTTCAGGCTCCTTGCTTAGGAGCAGATCTGTTATTTCCTTACGGCTTAACATTATTTTGCTTATTCCCCTTCTTCTTCTTCTTCTTCTTCAAAGTCGTGATCTATCCAAACGTAGTCTCCTTCCATCCAATCAAAACTTTCACACTCTATAAACGATGCATCTGCGGAAGTCAAAACAGGAACGAGGCATTTTTCAAATGAGATGTTCTTACTATCAGAGCATAGAATGTCGTTTTCAGATTTTAATTTGCAGTTATAGAAACGGATGTTCTCGCATAAACGGATATCTACGTTGCTTTCCGAGCAGTCACGGACAGTTGAGTTATTTACCTTGACATTTTTTGATCTTATCGCTCTGATGCCGGTAGTACCGCATCCAAAAAGTTCGCAATTGTTTATATTTACTTTGTCACAGTCGATTAAACCGAGTACGGCAGCGTCACATTCTCCCTCTTCCGGGTAGTGTCCCAACTCAAGATTTTCGAGGGTTATACCTGTGCATTCTATGAATAAAAGAACATCAGCATAGTTGGGTGCAATATATATTTTTGTGTGATTTTCCTCATCTGATCCCCTGATTGTCAGGTTGTTCATGTTTTGAAACCATAGTTCTTCACCATATGCCAGTATACCGCTAAAGTCTGTTGGTATTGTATATCTATTATTTTCGTCAAGGCATTTAATTTCGGAATATTCTTTCAATAAGTTTGCTTCAACAGCGGCATCAATGGCCTCTGTCAGCCAATAAATGCCTTCATTGTTGTTGAGGATGATAGTGCGGTCATTGCCGAGAGCTTTGATAAATTCTTCAGCATTGTTGACCGTGATTACTTGATTGAGATCAGTATCACTATTTGATTTGCAGGATGCTGCTATAAACGAAACGAGTGCAACAAATAAAATTGTAATTTTTTTCATAGTAATATATCTTTATGGACTAGTATCCTGAGTCGGGATAGGCAAATCCCGGCCATTCGAAAAATTCACAGTTGATAAATGTTATACTCTCATCAAATGAGGTCGGAAGTGTGCACTTTTCGAATGAAATACCCCGACTATTGGAGCAAAAAATATATTTTTTTGATTTGATTTTGCTATTGTAGAAATGGAAGTTTTCGCAATCTTTTAACCACAGATCGTTTTCTGAACAATCGCGGATAATAGAGTTGTTGATTTTAAAATTCTTCGACAATACCGCTTCAATACCGATGGCACCACATCCGAAAAGGTCGCAATTACTAATGGTGATTCCGTCGCAATCGCTGAAACTCAGTACATCGCCGGTACATGTTCCTTTTTCGGGGTAGTGTCCCAGCTGAAGATTTTCGAGGGTGATATTGGTACAGTAATTAAAAACGAGGACATCTGCATGACGGGGCGAAACATATATCTTTGTGTATTCCCCTTCATCAGCCCCTCTTATTATGAGGTTCTGGATTTTGAACAAACTGAGTTCGCTGCCGTCAAATGCCCTATTTGCCGAAATGTCGCTTTTCCCTTCCATTAGGTTCCAGCCGTAAAGCAGCTGGTCGCTTGTTTCACATAATTTGTCAATAGCCTCCGTTAGCCAATAAATGCCTTCATTGTTGTTGAGGATGATAGTGCGGTCATTGCCGAGAGCTTTGATAAATTCTTCGGCATTGTTTACAGTGATCACCGGATTGCCATCATTATCACTATTTGACTTGCAGGATGCTGCCATAATCGAAATGAAAGCAACAAATAAAATTGTAATTTTTTTCATAGTATAGTTTTTTTTAAAAGTTATTGCTATCATAAAAATTCTTAATTCTTAATTCTTAATTCTTAATTGTCAACAGCCAACAGCCAACAGCCAACAGCTACTGCTGTAATGCGTGTTCCTCTTCGGCATCACTCTGTGATATAAGCAGAAGATGGTCGCCGGAAAGAATTTCCAAAGTGCCGTTAGGCACCAGATATGTGTCACCTCTCTTAATCATTATCACCAGTACCCCCTGAGGGAGATTCATATCCTTAAGTTGGTTACCATTGGCAAGCAGTTCCTCCGTAACGGTAACATCCCAGAGTTTTGAGTCAATCTCTTCCGGAAGTTCCACTCCGAAAAGATTGCCTTCTTTTGGAAGATCGGTTGCCACGCCAAGTAATTTAGCCACCCATGTAATAGTCGTACCCTGAATCAACAATGAGAGAATGGTTATGAAAAATACTATATTAAAGATCACATCTGCTCCCGGTACTTCGGCTACTACGGGGTAAGTTGCGAAAATGATAGGTACTGCTCCCCTCAGCCCTACCCAAGAGACGAAAACCTTGGGTTTGAAAGTGGGCTGCTTAAAGGGTAGAAGCGTTATCATCACAGTCAAGGGGCGGGCAAAGAATATCATAAATAAGCCAATCAAAGTGGCGGGAAGAGCCACCTCAATCAATGAGCGAGGCTCAACCAGCAGCCCGAGGGTGAGAAATACTATAGCCTGGCAGAGCCAGGTGATACCATCCATAAACTTCATACATTCCCTCTTTCTTACAAATGGAGAGTTTCCCATTATAATGCCGGCAATATAGACTGCAAGATAACCGTTACCTTTAGCTAATTCTGTAACGGAGAAGGTAAAGAAGACTATACTGAGCATTATTACGGGGTATAGGGCGACATTGTTGAGGTTAATCCTATTTATAACCCAGATGGCACCCTTGCCTATAAGAAAACCGATAAGCAGACCTAAAACAAACTGTAGTATGAAGTGGAATACGATGTTCCATGTGCTTAATTCACCAAACTTGCAGAATTGTATGAGCGCTACGGTCAGCATATAGGCCATAGGGTCATTGCTACCACTTTCAAACTCGAGTAAAGGCTTTAAATTGTGTTTGAGCCCTACTTTCTGGGTTCTCAGAAGGTTAAATACAGAAGCGGAGTCGGTAGAGGACATGGTGGAGGCAAGCAACAGACAGAGTGCCAATGATCCGGTGAAGGAGAATGCGCCATTGCGCGTAAGCAGCCAAATGAACACCCCGGTAATCAATGCCATCAACATTACCCCGATTGTGGAAAGAGTAATACCTTGCCACATGACAGGTCTTATCTCTGTAAACCGCGTATCCAGACCACCCGAAAAAAGAATGACACTTAACGCAAACATTCCTATGAACTGAGCATCCTTTACATCGGAAAACTGTATGCCGATACCGTCACTGCCAAAAACCATTCCTAAGATAAGGAAGAGCAACAGCATTGGAATTCCAATTTTGGCGCTGACACGACTGCTGATAAAAATACTTACAAACAGAATAATGGATCCGATTAGCAGAATGTTTTCCGAGGTAAATACCATAATGGGTTGCGTTTGGTTATAAAAATACAAAATTACTCATTTTATTATTAAATTTGCCATCAAAACAAAAAATAGAACAAATGAGTATCCGTACAATAGTCATTTTCGGAAAAAGGAATACAGGTAAGAGCTCGCTTATAAACTCTCTTACAGGTCAGCAGACAGCTATTGTCTCAGATGTTCCTGGCACGACTACCGATCCTGTTCGTAAAAGGGTCGAACTCCCCGGTATAGGCATTAGTAATATCATAGATACTGCTGGACTTGACGATAGTGGTGCCCTTGGGGAGAGAAGAGTCGCCAAGAGCCTCGAAGCTATGGATCTTGCCGACCTGGCGTTGATTCTCTTCACTGACAATTCATTCACCTCCCTGGAGCGTGATTTGGCAAAGACTCTTAATGAGTCATTGATACCCTTTGTGATAGTCCATAATAAAAGCGACATCCATCCGTTGGATCCGGAACTGCGGGCACAACTAACTGAAGAGTATGGTAATGTGATAGAGTACTCTTGTGAGGTGAGCGATCAGGATGTTGCACAGTCATACCGCTCAGCTCTTGTCGATAAGATTGTCCGTGTGCTTGCAACTATTGATGATGGTGAGAAACCGATGCTTGAGGGACTTGTATCAGCCTCGGACAATATACTGTTGGTATGTCCCATAGATGAAGGAGCACCCCATGGACGACTGATTCTTCCTCAGGTCACGGCAATAAGGGAGGTACTGGATGCAGGTGCTGTGGCTACCGTACTCCAGCCTGCGGCTCTTAAAAAACATCTGGAATCCGGATTTTTGCCGGATCTGGTGGTTACCGACAGTCAGTTTTTTGCTCCGGTAGCCGATATTGTGCCTCAGAAGGTGCCCTTGACCTCGTTCAGCGTACTCCTCTCTCGTAGTAAAGGCCCATTTAAAGCACTTCTAGAGGGTGTTAAGGTACTTGGGGAACTTAAGGATGGTGACAGAATCCTTATGCTGGAGTCCTGTACCCACCATGCTTCCTGCGATGATATCGGAAGAGTGAAGATTCCTGCCCTCATACGTAAGGTGAGTGGAAAGAAGATAGATTTCGATTATATTTCCGGATTGGATCCCATAACAACCGGAGGGGCCAATAAATATCGCCTTGCCATACAGTGTGGAGGGTGTATGGTTACAACAACACAGTTGCGTCGTCGTCTTGCCAGAGTAATGAGAGATGGGATTCCGGTGACAAACTACGGTATGACGATTGCCTATCTCAATGGAATAATCGATAGAGCCGTTGCTCCGCTGGTTTAGTGGTGCGGGTTACGAGGTATATGTTGCGGTGTACGCGTTACTAGGTATGTGAAAGTACTGAGTGTGGTGTTTGATGTTCTGATGTGTAATGGTAGTAACGCTACAAACTTTCTGATTTATCTTAGCCTCCATTTTACAAAGTGCCTTTTTGCGCTGACGAAGTAGAAAAGGACCCCCAGGGCGTTGACAATGCTCATCACCACAAATGCGGCATTGTATCCAAAGTGCTCTGCGGCGATACCGCCTATAAGTATTCCTACGCCAATGCCAAGGTCCCATGAGACATAAAGAGTGGAGTTGGCAGTACCTCTGCGATCGTTGGTGGTGAGATTTAGAAACATTGTCTGGAAGGCAGGGAACATCCTGCCATTACCCAAACCTATAATCAGTGCTGCTCCGTAGTAACTCCATTCTTTGTGCACAAGAGTGAAGAGTAGATATCCGGTGAGTGAAATCAACACACCTGTGGAGGCGTTTTGCATTATTTTTCCATCCCTAAGAGCTCGCCCGCCAGCGATACGTGATATGATAAGTCCTGCCGAAAGCAACATAAAGAAGAGGCCTGTACCGCTCGTAATGCCGAGTTCTTCCTTGCCATAGATGGCAATATAGGTGGAGAGGACGCCATACGCAAAACTGAAGCAGGCCATAGAAAGGCCCAGTTTCCAGCCTTTGATTAGCAGGAAGCGGTCGAGTGAAATGGGTGGTCTTACTATCTTCTCGCGATCTTTGAGGCGCACTGACATAGTACAGAGTAGCGCAAGAGCCGATATACCGATTGCATAGCTGAAAAGTACATTGTAGCTCTGCGTAGCTCCATAAATAAGCAGGGCTATCGTAGGGCTTATGGCGCTGGCCAGATTGTTGCTCAGACCGTAATACCCTATGCCTTCAGCTCTTCTGGAGGCAGGCAACACATCTATGGCTACAGTGCTATTGGAAACTGTTGCTGCACCAAAAGGAGCTCCGTGGAGAGTTCTTACTATTGCGAAGAGAAGTAAAGAGCCACTCAAGGGATATCCTATGAAAATAATGAAGACCAGTGCAAAACAGATTACCAGCACCAGTTTTCTGGGGAAACTATCCACGATGTAACCGCTGAATGGTCTCACGAGCAGAGCGGTAATGGTGTATCCCGAGAGCACCAAGCCTATCATCTGTTTATCAGCACCGAAGGTTTCGCTCAGATAGATAGGAAAGAGTGGGGTTAGCAGCATAAAGGAGAAATAGAGCAGGAAATTTGCACTCCACACTTTGATATAATTACTGTTCCATAGTCTCTCTTTCATACTGATTTCTTGAATAGTGTAGCGACTGGTCACTAAATAGAGAAGCGACCTTTGGCCGCTTCTCTATTTAGTGATCCGGGCGGGATTCGAACCCACGACCCACAGCTTAGAAGGCTGTTGCTCTATCCAGCTGAGCTACCGGACCGGTTCCTTGTCTCATTTGAGGGTGCAAATGTATTGTTTTTTTTTGGAGAAGCAAAGAAAAGTGACAATTTGGTATACATCCCAACTGTCAGCCTATAAGTCTGAACAATCCTTCAGCAGCTGAAATAAGTCCCAGCAGAGCTATTAATGTACCGGATATACGGTTGATCCACAATAATTGACGAAGTCGGAACCTTCTTCTGAAAATATTTACACCGGTACTTAAAATGAACCACCACAAAGAAGTACCTATAAAAATACCTGCCAGTATCACTACCACACTATATCTGGTATATTGCTCTCCTATATCAATTCCCACCAAGGCGAAAAAGCCAAGCAATAGCACCAGAGCTCCGGGATTTGAGATAGTTACGGCAAACCCTTGCAATACCTCCTGAGCATACTTTGATCCATTACTCTTCTTGGGTTGCCTTAGTTGCTTGACGGGGTTGCTGACAGCAATGTTAAGACCTATGAAGAAAATTACCACTCCACCTATGAAGATTACCCAAAGGCGGTTTTGGTCAATGAAATCGTTTATGAAAGAGAGTGAGAAGAGGGCAATTGTAGCGTAGAAAACATCCGCCAGCGAAGATCCGAGGCCAATGGAAAAACCGGAGTTTCGTCCTTTACTGATGGTCTTCTGGATGCACATGATACCCAGAGGTCCCAGAGGAATTGAAGCTCCCAGTCCCACTATGATCGCTTTTATGAAGTTCTCTAACATCATTTTATTTTTTTGCAAATGCAAATATAGTCAACTTGCTCTATTTGTTCAAAAAAACTATCTTTGCATGTGTGAAAGTGGAAAAGAAAATAAGACTTAAATTGTTGTTTCTCGCACTCCTTTTCGGAGTCCTGATGTCAGTACCATATCTCGTGCCACATTGTGGTCTTGTGGCGCTGGTGAGTTTTATTCCACTCCTCTATATGGATAAGATTGCATCGGACAACGGGATCCGTCGTATTTGGTGGTATCACTATCTTGCATTTTTGCTATTCAATATATTTTCAACTTTCTGGATTTGGTTTGTTTCCGAAGTGGGTTCAATTGCTGCAATTGTACTCAATACGTTACAGATGTCCATAGTTTTTGCCCTATATCGTTGGAGTCGCAGGGTATTTACTTATCGCTGGCTCTCTTATCTATTCCTTATAATTACATGGATTGCGTGGGAACATGTTTATTTTGAGATAGAGCTATCCTGGCCTTGGCTGGTTCTTGGCAATTCTTTTGCCACTTCACCCTCTCTTGTACAATGGTATGAACTCACCGGCTCCCTCGGCGGAACATTATGGATACTTCTCACAAATATTATTATTTTCTCCATCCTGGCTCTTCGTGAGAAAGTTCTTGTGTGCAGGCTTACTCTGGCTGCCTGCGTACTGTTTTTCATCCCTATAGCAGCATCCCTGATTAGGTATTATACCATAGATTGTGAGAGCGGAGGGGAGAAAATAGAGGTTGTGGTGGTGCAGCCAAATATCGATCCTTTCAAAAAGTACGGGATACTTCCTCAGGAAAAGAGTGATGATGCGATGCTCTCACTCGTACGTCAGGTTATAACCCCTCAAACCAGATATATTGTCACTCCTGAAACCTTTACTTACGATATGGATCTCAATCGCCCTACGGCTCACCACTCGTTTGTGAAGTACCATTCATTCTTGGAGGAGTATCCGAATACTAACTTGTTGGTTGGAGTTTTTTCGCACCAAATATATCCTACACTTACCCCTCCAACGCACAGTGCCCGCCGGAGTGGTGACGTTTGGTATGATGTCTTTAATTCCGCAGTCCTGATGGATGCGGGTAATGTCTATTCTTATTACCACAAGTCAAAACTTGTACCCGGTGTTGAAATTATTCCCTACGAACGTTACCTGCCTTTCCTTACAAAGCTCTTGTCCGGTTTCGGTGGTTCCGGAGGAAGTTATGGGGCTCAGGATGAGATGGATGCACTTGAGGGAAATGATGGTAATAAGGTCGGTCCCATGATATGCTATGAATCGGTATATGGGAATTTTTCCCGTATGGCTGTAGTTAAAGGTGCCACCTTCATGGCGGTGATGACAAATGATGGCTGGTGGGGGGATACTCCGGGCTACCGGCAGCACTTCAGGTATGCAGCTCTTAGGGCTATCGAGTTGCGTCGCGACATTGTACATGCTGCCAATACCGGCATATCCGGCATTATCAATAGCAGGGGAGATGTGATTATCCGCACCGGATGGTGGGTAGAGACCTCTTTCAGAGGAAATATCAATACAAATTACAGCCTGACACCATTTGCCCGTTACGGGGATATCATAGGTCTGGTTGCATCCTACATTTTCCTACCTTTTTTGGCAGTAGTCCTAATTGTTCAGATCTATCGTCGAAAATCAAAGCACTGAAGCCATTTTCGAAGCCAGTTTTGCCGCCTCTTCGGCAGCACGCTCCGCAAAATCTTCTTCCGGGGATGCATAAATGATATTGCGAGAGGAGTTGACCAGCAATCCGCAATGGTCATTTAAACCATATCGGGCAACATCTTCCACACTGCCTCCCTGCGCTCCTACACCAGGTACAAGCAAAAAGTGGTCTGGACAAATAGCACGTATTCCAAGGAGCTTTTCGGGACGGGTGGCACCCACTACAAACATAGTGTTTTCTTTAGAGCCCCATACGGAGGCAGTTCGTAGTATCTTTTCAAATAGTTGTTCTGATAACTCTCCCGCCAAAGTGAGAGTCTCGAAATCATCTGCCGAATTATTGGAGGTCAGAGCAAGAATTACAGACCATTTGCCTTCATAATTGAGAAATGGCCGTACCGAATCCTCGCCCATATAGGGAGCAAGAGTTACCGCATCGCAATCCATATTTTCAAAAAAACAACGGGCATACATGTCGGCAGTATTACCGATATCACCTCTCTTTGCATCAGCGATTACTAAAATATCGGGATAGTGCTCTTTTATATAACTGACTGTCATTTCCAGCTGTTTCCATCCAAAAAAACCTAATGCCTCGTAGAAGGCTGTATTAGGCTTGAATGCTACTGCATAGGGAGCGGTAGCTTCAATTATTCCCTTGTTGAAATCAAACAGGGGATATTCGCAGTTTTGCAAATGCTTAGGGATTAGTCTGATATCGGTATCAAGTCCGACGCAAAGGAAACTTCCTTTTCGTCGGATCTCGTCGCTGAGTTGTAAATATGTCATATAAACTATCTGAAGTTTTCGTAGAAGAGAGCTATCGAACGCATTCCTTTGAAAAATTGGGAAATAAGGAAACTCTCGTTTGGTGAATGGATAGTATCGCGTTCCAGTCCAAATCCCATCAGCAGGGGGTCAGCCTTAAGGGCTTGCTGCATTTCAGCCAGGATGGCGATGCTACCACCACCTCGGCTGGGTACCGGCTCAATCCCATAGACCTGTGTTATGGCTTTTGAAGCTGCGGCGTATGCATCCGAGGAGATGGGTATAAGGAATCCGTTGCCTCCATGATGCTCAGTAACCTTAACTTTCACTCCTTTAGGGGCAATTGCCTTGAAGTGCTTCGCAAATAGTTTGGATATCTTACTATACTCCTGGTCAGGTACAAGTCTCATAGAGATCTTTGCGTAGGCGGTAGAGGGAATAACGGTCTTTGCTCCCTCTCCTATAAAGCCACCCCAGATACCGTTTACATCGAGACAGGGCCTTATACCCGTACGCTCAAGAGTGGTGTACCCTTTTTCACCTCTAAGCGCTGTGACGCCGATAGAGTCCATATATTCTTTTTTGTCAAAAGGAGCCTTACCTAGCAATTCGCGGTCCTTGCGACTAAGATTTACCACATCATCATAGAATCCCTTTACAGTAACGCGTCCATCAACATCTACTAGAGAGTCAATCATGGAGCAGAGGGCGTTTATGGGGTTGACTACTGCACCGCCATAGTGACCGGAGTGAAGATCTTTGTCAGGTCCTGTAACTTCCACCTCCAGATATGCAAGGCCTCTCATGCCACAATTGATCGAAGGCACTTTTTCCGATATCATAGTGGTGTCTGAGACCAGTATGATATCGCACGCCAGCATCTTTTTGTGCTCACGTACCCATTTCCCTAGGGAGGGTGAGCCGATCTCTTCTTCTCCTTCAAGAAGGAATTTGATATTATGGCGGAGTTTACCCTCTCTTACAAGGTATTCAAACGCCTTAATATGCATGAACGATTGTCCTTTATCATCATTTGCTCCGCGGGCGTAAATGGCTCCGTTGCGGATGTCCGGTTCAAAGGGTGGTGTGTGCCAAAGTTCCAATGGGTCTACAGGCTGCACATCATAGTGACCATAGATGAGTACCGTGGGTTTGGCAGGGTCTATGATTTTTTCTGCATATACCACGGGATGCCCTTCAGTGGGATAAATCCTCGCTTTTTCAGCACCTGCCTCCAATAGTTGGGAAACAAGTTTTTCGGCGCATCTCTGCATATCCGGCCTATGCGCCTGAGAGGAACTGATTGAGGGAATTCTCAAAATTTCGAAGAGTTCGTTGAAAAAGCGTTCTTTGTGTTGTTCAATATATTTCTCCATAATCATCTATTTTTAACCGTAAAACACAAAAATAGTTAAAAATTACTAACTTTGCACGCTCAATTGTGAATAAACATAATAAATCAAGTATGAATATTTCAGAAAATAAAATTGACGATCTCAATCTCAGCCTTACTATTGAAGTTGTTAAAGAGGATTATGCAGAAGCATTAAAGAAAAAACTCAATAATTATCGCCGTCAGGCAGATTTCAAAGGATTCCGCAAAGGTATGGCCCCTATGTCTCTTGTAGAGAAGTTCTATGGAGAGAATGCTCTTGCTGAAACACTCAATACTATCGTTGGTGAGCAGCTTAACAAATACATAGATGACAATAAGCTCAATATCCTCGGAGAGCCCCTTCCTTCTGAGAATCCAGACAACTCTCCACGCGAGGAGGGAGCTTACAGATTTGATTTCGACATGGCCATTGCTCCTGAAGTTAAAATGGAAATAAATGCCGATGACAAGATACCCTATTATACTGTTACTGCAACAGCAAAGGCTGTAAAGGAGCGCAAGGGCCAAATACTTAAGCAGCATGGTGAACTTCGCGTCGTGAAGAGTGCAAAAGAGGATGATTTTATAATAGTTGACTTTGAGCAGGGCGACACCAGGGTAGAAGGAGCATACGTTGCTTTGAGAAGCATAAAGGATGAGAAGCAGAAAGCAGCATTTGTGGGTGTAAAAGCGGGTTCCGTTATGGAAATCAATGTAAATGAAGTTTTTGAAAACGAGACCGACAGGGCCTCAATGCTAAAGATGGAAAAAGAGGAGCTTGCAGGGATGGATCCTATATGGAAACTAACTGTAAATGAGGTTAAAAGCTTTGTGGATGCAACTGTCTCTCAGGAGACTTTTGACAAAATATTCGGTGAAGGTAATGTGAAGAGCGAAGAGGAGTTTGATGCCAAGATAAAAGAGCAACTTTTAGCGGAATATACCAGGGAGGCAGATTACCGCTTTATGATTGACAGCAAAGAGTATCTTATCTCCAAGGCAAACCTTTCTCTACCTGACTCTTTTTTAAAGAGGTATCTTCTAGTATCAAATGAAGGAAAGTTTACAATGGAACAGATAGAGGCCGAATATGATCTGTTTGCAAAGGATTTCCGTTGGAATCTAATTCGCGGCACCATTATGAAACAGCAGGGGATAAAGGTTACCAGAGAGGATGTCATGAAAGAGGCAAAGGCCATGGCTGCATACCAGTTTGCCATGTATGGCATGAATGAAGTTCCTGAGGAGCACCTCGAATCATTTGCTGAAAGAATGCTCTCGGACCAGCAACAGGCAGGCCGTATCTTCGAAAGGGTTGAAGATGACCTGACACTCAATTGGATCAGAGGAGTAGTCACAGTTGAGAAGAAGAAAATTACCATTGAAAAGCTCCACGAGCTTACAAAATAATAAACCTGGAAAACTATCAATATGGCATCAGAATTTGAAAAATTTGCAGTCAGACACTGCGGTATCAACTCAATGACCTATCACCGGATCAACTCCATTTATGCCGGATATGTCAACCCAATGATTATTGAAGAGCGTCAACTCAATGTAGCCCAGATGGATGTGTTTTCCCGTCTGATGATGGACAGGATTATTTTCCTAGGCTGTGCAATTGACCCGGATGTGGCGAACATCATTCAGGCACAGCTTCTCTTCCTGGACTCTACCGGATCGGATTCGGACATAATGCTCTATATAAATTCTCCGGGTGGAGGAGTATATGCCGGTCTTGGTATTTATGATACTATCCAGACAATTGAGTCGGATGTTGCTACCATTTGTACAGGTGTGGCTGCCTCTATGGCTGCAATATTGCTGGCGAGCGGTACCAAAGGCAAACGCTCAATTCTACAGCACTCAAGAGTAATGATTCACCAGCCTCTTGGTGGTGCTGAAGGAGCGGCCTCCGACATTGAGATTACAGCAAGAGAGATCCTAAAGCTCAAGGGAGAACTCTATGACATTCTTGCCTATCATACCGGTAAACCTCTTGATCAAATTACAAAGGATGCAGACAGGGATTTCTGGATGACTTCGCGTGAGGCTATGGAGTACGGAATGGTAGATGAGATTGTGACCAGAAATAAGAAAAAGTAATTTAGTTCTGAGTGTGTAGTATGTAGTATGTAGTATGTAGTATGTAGTGTGGAAAGCAGAGTGTTTGAAATTTGAGACTTATTACTACTAATAGCTATAAACTTGAAAATCACTCAGAACCGATAACTAACAACTTCCTTAGTACTCACAACTCACAACTCACAACTCAAAACTCGAAACTATCAATCGTATGGCAAAGAAAAAAGAGGGTATCCCACATCATGAACATTGTGTTTTTTGTGGCAGAAGTCAGGATCAGGTAGAACTGCTTATTTCAGCAGAGAATGCCTCCATCTGCTCCGATTGTGCCCTTACCGCATATGAGTATGCCAAGGAAATACTAAACCCCAGTCCCGACACTATCAAGACTAACGGAAAGATTGTCGGCGACCCTATACTGCTGAAACCAAAGGAGATCACCGATTTCCTGAGTCAGTATGTCATAGGTCAGGATGAGGCCAAAAAGACCCTTGCAGTGGCTGTTTACAATCATTACAAGAGGATTGGGAACAAGGAGTATGACACTATTGAAAAGTCCAACATTCTCCTTGTAGGTCCCACAGGTACTGGTAAAACTCTTTTGGCACGCACCATTGCAAAGATGCTAAATGTTCCCTTTGCGATTGTTGATGCAACGGTACTTACAGAAGCCGGATATGTAGGTGAGGATGTAGAATCTATCCTTACCCGTCTCCTTCAGGATGCAGACTACGATGTCGCCAAAGCTGAAATGGGTATTGTCTTTATCGATGAGATAGACAAAATTGCCCGTAAGAGCGATAATCCATCCATTACACGGGATGTATCGGGAGAGGGTGTACAGCAGGCGCTTCTCAAAATTATAGAAGGAGGCATAGTCAACGTACCCCCGCAGGGTGGTCGTAAGCATCCTGAACAGAAGATGATCGCTGTTAATACTGAGAATATACTCTTCATCTGCGGAGGTGCTTTCGAAGGCATAGAAAGAAACATTGCTCAGCGTCTTAATACACAGGTGATAGGTTTCGGGGCTCAGGAGCAGCGTGCAAAAATTGACAAGGACAACCTCATTCAGTATATTGCTCCGCAGGATCTCAGGTCCTATGGGCTTATTCCCGAAATCATAGGACGCCTACCCGTACTTACACACCTAAATCCTCTGGACAGAGATACATTGCGAGCAATTCTCACAGAGCCTAAGAATGCACTGATAAAGCAGTACGTCAATCTTTTTGCTATGGATGGCATCAAGCTTTCATTCAAGCCTGAAGTGTTGGATTATATAGTGGATACAGCCATAGAGTTCAAGTTGGGCGCAAGAGGACTTCGCTCCATTTGTGAAACCATTATGCTGGATGCCATGTTTGATGCGCCGACAAGTTCACGCAAGTCGATGACCATTACGCTCAACTACGCTAAGAAAAAGGTTGAGAAATTTGCCGGCAAGATGATAGGCCAGTAAACTATTCCGGTAAGGTTATTTTTTTGTATTTTTTCTGTCGTTGCTCCCAACGTTCCCGGGCATATTGCTGCATATCTCCAACCTCATCCATCTCATCGATAATCTCAAGCCCTAGGATAGTCTCTATTATATCTTCAAGGGTAAGTATGCCCTGGAAACAGCCATATTCATCTATGATTAGTGCAATCTGCTCTTTATGCTCCAGAAGTGCCTCCCATATATCGCTAATCGAAGCCTCTTCATTGAAGTAGGGGATATCCCTTCTGATGTCTCCCAATTTTACCTCAAACTTGTCATCAGCAAGGTATTCGAGGGCCTCTCTTCTGAGGATATAACCGGTGATAAACTCGGGTGAGTCGGCATAGACCGGTATCCTCGAGTGGTGTAAGTAGGAAGAGTCTTTGTAAAACTCCTTTAGCGTCATGTTCTCTGAAGCAATTGCAGAGACCACTCTCGGAGTCATGGCATCATAGGCTTTAATACTGTCAAGTTTTATGAGGTTTTGGATAATTTTGTTCTCACTCTGCTCGAAAACACCCTCCTCCTCACCGACATTCACCATTGCTGAAACCTCCTCACGACTTATCGTCACCTCCTGCTCCTTAGGAGAGATAAGCTTAGAAAGGCTTTCGAAGAGGATTACCAGCGGATAGGTGACGAAAATCATCAAACGTATCGTGTAAGCAGCAAAGTTGGTCATGCGCTTCCAATAGGAGGCACCGAGGGTCTTGGGGATAATTTCTGAGAATACCAATATCAAAAACGTAGTGATCGCAGAGACCAGTCCGAAATAGGAATTATTGAATATTATAGCTGCTTGTGCTCCTACTCCTGCGGCACCTACGGTATGTGCAATGGTGTTAAGAGTTAGGATAGCAGAGATGGGCCTGTCAATATCTGTCTTATACTTCTTAAATAGAGCGGCACCTTTCAAGCCTTCATCCTCTTTCATTGTTATGAAAGAGATTGGAGTAGACAGCAGGACTGCTTCCACTATCGAACAGAGGAACGACACGCTAATAGCCAGAAGCAAGTAGAGGATTAGAAGTGATACGGCACTCATATATTAGGTATATAATTATTCTCCATTTGCCATTGTAACCAGGAATTCTTCGTTATTGGCACATCTTTGCAGTCTTACCTTCATAAATTCCATAGCTTCAACCGAGTTCATATCTGCAAGATGGTTACGGAGAATCCAGATGCGGTTGAGATAATCGGGATTGTAAAGAAGGTCATCTCTGCGGGTAGAGGAGAGGGTCACATCTACTGCTGGGAAGATGCGCTTGTTGGAGAGTTTCCTATCGAGTTGCAACTCCAGATTGCCTGTGCCTTTAAATTCTTCGAAAATTACTTCGTCCATCTTAGATCCTGTCTCCGTCAGAGCGGTAGCAAGTATGGTAAGCGATCCGCCATTCTCAATATTGCGGGCGGCACCAAAGAAGCGTTTAGGTCTATGGAGAGCATTGGCATCAACACCACCGGAAAGCACCTTTCCGGATGCAGGTTGCACCGTATTGAAGGCCCTGGCAAGACGGGTAATGGAGTCGAGTAGTATAACAACATCGTGACCGCACTCAACCAGACGTTTTGCCTTTTCAAGCACCATATTAGCCACTTTTACATGTCTCTCAGCAGGTTCGTCAAACGTAGAGGCCACTACCTCCGCTTTTACGTTGCGCTGCATATCTGTCACCTCTTCAGGACGTTCGTCAATCAGAAGTACTATCATATAGACTTCGGGATGATTGTCGGCAATAGCATTGGCAATATCCTTTAGGAGAACAGTTTTTCCCGTCTTGGGTTGAGCCACGATCAGTCCTCTCTGTCCCTTTCCTATAGGTGTAAATAGGTCTACTATCCTTATGGAGAAGTTGTTGTTGTGTCCCTTTCCGGTAAGGTTAAACTTTTCATCGGGGAAAAGAGGTGTCAGAAAATCAAAGGGCACTCTATCGCGGATGAATTCCGGCGAACGGCCGTTAATCTTGTTTACTTTTACCAAAGGGAAATATTTATCGCCCTCCCTGGGAGGTTTTATCTCCCCCAGTATAGTGTCTCCGGTTTTTAGCGCAAACATCTTGATCTGCGCCTGAGAAACATAGATATCATCGGGTGAGTTGAGGTAGTTGTAGTCTGAGGAACGCAGGAAACCATACCCATCCGGCATAATTTCCAGCACTCCGGTAGCCTCTACAATACCTTCAAACTCAATTTTTGGTTTTGCATTATGCTGTTCCGGGTGTTGATGAGTGTGTTCCCCTCTCTGAGCTTTGCTACGTTGTTCGCGTTCGTTAGACTCTTGTTTTTGAGTCTTATCCTTTACGGGTTCTTCTTTAGTTACAGCAACTGTCTTCTCCTCTTTTTCACTCTGCTCCTGGCTTACAACATTTTCGATATCAATGCGTACGGGATCTTTCTTCACAACCTGTCTGGGCCGTGTGCCTCTTTTGGGCTTCTCTTCGCTCTCGCTCTTAACTCCGGTCTGCTTCTTACCGGTTGCAGTTTTATTCTCTGATTTGCTATCAGTCTCTTCGTTGCTTGCAGATTGAGCAGCAGTCGGAGTCTCCTCGCTTTGCTTTTTAGTCTTTCTTCCGGTTTTCTTGCTTTCAGCAGGTGTTTTTTCGACTTTCTTCTCTTCAGCTACAACTTCACCGCTCTTAGGAGCAGCCACAGAAGAGACAACCTTGGCCTTAGAATTACTCTTGGCTTTGGTGTCGCTTTCCTTGGTGGTTTCTTTAATAGCCTGATTTGCAGACTGTGTTTCAGCTGTTTTTTCAGTACCGCCGGTAACTTGTTTTATCTCTTTCACAACTTTTTTCTTTACCGGTTTGGGCCCGGGTCTACCCGTACCTTGAATGGCTTGCTCATCAAGTATCTGATAGATGAGGTCCTCATGCTTAGATTCAGGTTTTTTAATGTTAAGCTTCCCTGCAATGTCAATCAATTCTTGTAGACTTTTGCTCTGTAATTGTAGTATGTCGTACATTATAATGGTTTTGGAACGGGAGACCATAAGTATCCAGCCACGTGAAGACCGTAAAGATTTGTCTCCCAAAATGAAATCGTCACAAAGTTAGCGGTTTTTATCGACTTTGCAAAAAATGTGTACAATTATTTTACTGCAATTACATCAACTTCTACAAGTGCGGCTTTAGGAAGTCCGGCAACAGCATACGCTACACGTGCAGGATAAGGCTTGCTGTAATATTCTGCATAGACCTCGTTCATAACAGCGAAATCTTTCATATCGGTAAGATAGACCGTCGTCTTGACTACATCGCTGAAGTCATAGCCGGCTTCTTTTAGGATGTAACCGATATTTTTAAAAATTTGGTGGACTTGTTCTCTAACCCCGCCCGGAGCAAATTCGCCCGTGGCGGCATCAATTGGAAGCTGTCCGGATACATAGATGGTATTGCCGGCAACGATAGCCTGGCTGTAAGGTCCCACGGCTGCGGGAGCAAGGGGAGAGGATACTACTTTTTTCATAATTTCTTCGTATTAATGTTGTTATCTATAGTATATTAATTGTCCCAAAAACTTGAGGCTTTCTTAAACTGGAGGAGGTCGGCTAGTGCAGAGGCCTTTGCAGCAATTCTAAAACTCCAGCTTTGCCATTGGCCGGTAGGCACCCAGGATACGGAAATTGCAAAGCAGTGCAGGTCATAGGTTGCACTCAACTGAGTGGTCGTAATCTTCATCTTTGTTAAATCAAAACCGGTATTAAGGCTAACATTGAGAGCCTGTGTAATGCGTATCTGTCCATTTATACCTAATGTCTGGGTATGATTGTGTTTGGTCTGAAGCTGTTCGTTGGCATAGCTATAACTCTTTCCGTAAGAGTAGGTATAGTTGAAACTTACCGACCAGGGAGAGTTAGGGTTCATATAATATAACCACCCTCCCGGGATATATTCTCCAGTTATAGGGTGGTAATAGACATAACCATAGGCATTGGCCTCCTTCTTCTTAGAACCGGTATCCTTGATGCCGTCATTGCCTTTGCCCTGTCCCTCTCCATTAAGTGAGAAACTCAATGAGGCACTTGCGTTGACAAGGCGTGCAAGTTGTCCGTTTTGAATGACCTGGAATTTGTTTATGCGCTTTCCTGTGTGGTCAATTGCATAGGGGTCCAGAGATAAATTACCATTAATTCCGAGTTTTTGGAATATTGTGGTACCGGCGCTGATATTTATATTTGACATACCCATGGAGTCCGCAAGGAAGTTGTAGGATCCGGTTAGATTGAGATTGTCTATCAGTTTTATTTTTGTTGTACCCCTTCCTGTAGTGTCAGCTGCATCTTTTATTTTCGCCTCTAAATTGTTGGCAAAACCGAAGTTGAGGGCAGCGGTTTTTCCTTTTGCCGGAGGTGAATACATCAACCCCTGGTATTTATTGTATTCATAAGTTTTCTCCACTCCATTGATGTCGGTATACTCGTACGTCATATAGCCGTTCATAGGAGTACCCAATTCGGGTTTATAACTGAATCCGAACGTGGGCGTTATCATATGTCTGATAGCTTCAATCTTGCTCCTCTTGCCAAAATTGAACATACCGTATAGGCGGGTGCTCATCGAAAGTCCCGCCGAGAAGTTCTGCATCACGCCAAAAGTGCTGAATTGGTCGGAAAGTGTGGTGACCACCTGGTTTTTTTCAGGATCATATTCGACCTGATTTTCTCTGAATACCCAGTTCATGCCGTAGGAGACGCTGGGTGAGAATTGTAAATATTTGAGCAGAGTAAAAGAGGGGAGACCTATCTGGAAGGTGTGAGACATGCCATTTTGCATCTTGTTGATGAATCCCGGTTCTGTTACCTCGCTGGCTTTGAAGTTAACTCTATTTTGTAATGTAGTATTGTAACTGAGAGAAATCTGTTCATAAAACCGCTCTTTGCCTACTCTGTTTTTTCTCTTGAAAGGGAAAAATCTGTTGACAGAGAAGGTTAAGTTGGGAAGAGTTATGGAATATGAGCTGTCTCTTGAGTTTTGACTATGCAATGCATTGACCGAGAGACTCAGACCACTCCATTGTTTGGAATAGGATATTGAGGAAGATACCTGGTTTTGAAGACTCTGTGATATATCTCTGGAGTTGTATCTGCTATTAGAAGGGCTGGAGAAGTTGACCGAAGCTCGAAATGAGGTCCCTGGTCTCGCTTTGGCATCCTGCGAGTGACTCCACATTACTCCAAAGTTCTTGGACTGGAAGAAATTGCTCTCTCCGCGTTCTCCTGTAACGTCATTTGAGTAGGTGAGGGAGAGCGATCCATCAAAAGAATATCTCTTTTTGTATCTGGAGGTGGCCCTTACGGCCCATGATCCGTATGAATAAATATCTCCTGTCAATGCAAGGTCAAAATAGTCACCTATTACAAATGAATAGCCGAAATCTTTGAGATAGAGTCCGCGGGCATTCTCCTCACCGTATGTGGGGACAAGTATGCCGCTGGCTCTGTCAGGCATCTCAGGTACGAACCCAAACGGCAGTATGATAGGCAGAGGTACATCGGCCACAACCACATAGGCTGGTCCGAAAACTGTCTTTTGGCTCGGTTGTGTAATCATCTTGGCAGCGGTGAGTTTCAGATAGTAGTGGGGGTGTTCATGATCGCACACCGTATATTTTCCGCTGGATATATTGACCGACTGGTCGGGCATCATCTTAAGATTTTCTCCCAAAAGTTTCGCATCCTGCTGCTCGGTAGTCATATTTTTTATTTTGGCCTTCTTTGAGGTGAAATTGTAATAGACCTCCTCCATCTTATAAGTATTGCCACGATCAGTCATTTCAGGTATACCAACGAGTTCACCGGTAATGGTATCTCTAGTACCTCTTGCATAGACCACATTCTTGTCCATATCATAGGAGATGTAGTCAGCCGTTAGGGAGAGATCGCCATATTTCATGGTAACTTCACCAAAATAGTATATGAGTTTTCGTCCGTTGGTAAAATCTTCTATAACGGAATCTCTCGCATTGGAAAATGCAGGTCTCTCAAGCATTCCTTTTACCTCTCTTTTCAGCTGGTCCATAGCGGTAGTATCAGTTTCGTGCCTTAAGGCGCCAAGAGAATCGAGTGGAGAGATGAGTGTAGTATCACGCTCAATATCTGAAGTTGAAAGAGAATCGATGAGGATATCAGGTATCGTATCTCTCAATGCATGCTGAGCCAGGGAGTCTCCGTATACTGTAATCTGTCTTCTTGCAATGGAGTCCGGGGATTGTGCGAAAAGAGTCACGCACCCGCACATCATAAGCAATATGGTTGACAGAAAGTATGTTATTTGTTTGTTCAGTGACATTGGCACTAAAAATGCATTTTTTGTCTATATTTGCAAAGTGACAAAATTAGTAAAATTTTAACAAGTAGTATGCCATTCAGACCAAATAGAGCACTGTTTTTCTTCTTCTTAGTGATGTTGGTACTTCATAATCCGCTACTCTGTGCCGGACAGAGTTCGGACATGAAACTCCGCACAGTAGTGATTGATGCCGGACATGGTGGGAAAGATCCGGGAGCCATCTCATCAGACAACAAGATTCAGGAGAAGACAATTACTCTGGATGTAGCGCTCAAACTTGGTCAGCGCATCAAGGATGCTTATCCGGATGTAAAGGTGGTTTTTACTCGCTCCAAGGATACCTATCTTACATTGGCGCAGAGGACAAATATCGCCAATCGAAATCATGCAGACCTCTTTATTTCCATACATGTCAATTCTGTTCCAAGCACAAAACCGCGTGGGAGTGAAACCTATATAATGGGTACGGACGAGAGTCATTCCAATATGGAGGTCTGTAAGAAGGAAAACTCCGTGATTCTTCTCGAAGATGATTATACCACCACATATCAGGGCTATGATCCCAACGAGCCTGAATCTTTTATCTTCTTCAATCTGATGCAGAATGCGCACTTTGAGCAAAGTGTGATAATGGCTTCAAAAATCCAGGAACAACTCCGCAAAGGGCCTATTACAGTGGACAGAGGTGTCAAGCAGGCTCTCCTGCTGGTCCTATGGAGGACCTCTATGCCATCTGTGCTGGTAGAAATTGGATTTATCTCAAATGGAGCCGATCGTAAACAGCTTGCATCCGAATCCGGGCGCAAGGAGATTGCCGGAAGGCTCTTCACTGCTTTCTCCGATTTTAAGAAACAATATGACTCTCACTCCGGAATAGCTATTGATACTCCCTCATCTTCCGCTGAAATTCCCTCAGGAAAAGAGAAACCGATCTCTTCCAATTCAACTGCTATTTCTTCTGAAAAAGAGAAACCCCAGTCTTCTTCATCCACCCCCTCCGATTTGTGGATGATTCAGATTTTTGCATCAAAAAAACAGGTTAAGCCGGGTGCACCGGACTTTAAGGGTCTTAAGAATTGTGTAGAGATATTTCAAAATGGCTACTACAAGTACATGACAGGTAGATATGCCACAAGAGAGGAAGCAGTTCGGGCTCTTCCGGAACTTCGGAAAAAGTTCGAAGGGGCCTTTATTGTTCATGTTGATAAGAGCAATCGTATTTTATAACTATTATAAATTATAGCCCTATCATTCTCAATGTAATAGAATTGTAATATGGGTTAAAACTCTGTATATCAGAGATTTAACCTTTTTAAACTTTTTTATCGTTGATAATGAATAGGTTGTAAAAGTTTTCAAAAAAACAATGTAAAAAAGTTTTTTTTATTACTTTTTTTTTCACCAAATTTGTAGGCCTTAACAGTAAGATACGAGTAGAATTTTTCCTGTTTTTATTTAATGAGTTTATCCAATCATATAGATGTATGGAATAGGTGCCTGTCGATTATACGGGACATTGTTCCTAAGGAGCAATATGAGACCTGGTTTCAACCGGTGAGGTCGGTGTCACTCGAAAATTCTACAATTACACTTGCCGTTCCCTCTCATTTTTTCAGAGAATACCTCGAAGAGCATTATATAGATGTACTCAATCTTGTGCTGCGTCGTGAAATTGGGTCTAATGTCACTCTCATATATGCGGTAACTGTAGTAGAAGGGGAACAGGTACGCCTTCCTGAGCAGAGTCGTAAATCTTATTACAACAACGAAGTTCCAATTCCCGAAGTGGGGGAGAATTATAATGGTAATCCCTATATGATTCCCGGTCTGAAAAAGCTTACCATAGATCCACAACTCAATCCGCAGTACTCATTTTCCACTTTCATTGAGGGAGAATGTAATCGTCTCGGACGGGCCGCCGGGATGAATATCTCTCTCAACCCTGGCAGGAGTACATTCAATCCTCTTTTCATTTATGGAGGACCCGGTCTGGGTAAGACTCATCTTGCACAGGCTATTGGAATTGCAATAAAGGATAAGTACCCGGAAAAGGTAGTCCTCTATGTTTCTGCAAACATTTTCCAGAATCAGTACACCACGGCGGCTTGTTCTGCCAAGAGCAACAACAATAATACACGTGTTGCGGATTTCTTAAGGTTTTATCAGCTTATTGATGTATTAATCATAGATGACGTCCATGAATTTGCTGACAAGAAAGGGACACAAAATGCCTTTTTTCACATTTTCAACTACCTACATCAGAGTGGCAAACAGCTTATATTAACATCCGACAAGCCACCCGTAGAGTTGCAGGGGCTGGAGCAGCGTTTATTGTCTCGTTTTAAATGGGGGCTTTCTGCGGAGCTTCAAATGCCATCGTACAATACCCGTCTTGAGATCCTCAAGTCCAAGAGCGCTATTGAGGGAGTAGATATACCTGAAGAGGTGCTCTCTTTCATTGCCAAAAAGGTTAAGACCAATATTCGTGAGCTTGAAGGTACACTCTTCTCACTTATAGCCAGTGCCACATTTGATCGCAAAGAGATCAATCTGGAGCTTGCACGCAACCTGATAGACAAGATTGTCACCGAGCATAAAGTAGAGATTACTATCAACCGGATTCAGAATACAGTCTGCAATTATTTCAACATAACTACGGATCAATTCTTGTCCAAGACAAGAAAGAGGGAAATAGTGCAGGCAAGACAGATTGCAATGTATCTCAGTCGCAACCTTACCAAGACCTCTCTCGCATCCATCGGATCTCAGCTCGGAGGTAAGGACCACGCCACAGTGCACCACGCGTGTAACACCGTATGCGACCTTATGGACACAGATCGCAATTTCCGCCAGTATGTTGCGGACATCGAGAAGCAACTTACGGTGATTGACTAGTACTAAGTAGATACAATAATATATATATTGCATTCATTATGAAGAGTGAGAAAGTATTATCTTTTTTCAAAGAGATAACCCGTATTCCGCGTGAATCAGGTCATGAAGAGCAGATTATTGCATATTTGCAGGAGTTTGCAGCATCACACAACCTAAAGTGTAAAACTGATAAAGTAGGCAATGTGCTAATCATCAAAGAGGCCTCCAAAGGGTATGAAAATAGTCCTACGGTGATTCTCCAGAGCCATTCCGATATGGTTTGCGAAAAAAACGCAGGCTCTACGCACGATTTTTCCAAAGATCCCATCAAATATGTGATAGAAGATGGCTGGATGATTGCCAAAGAGACTACCCTGGGTGCCGACTGCGGTATAGGGATAGCAGCACAACTCGCAATCCTTGAGGATAACTCTTTAGAGCACGGCAGGATTGAAGCTCTTTTTACAGTTTCTGAAGAGACCGGATTGGATGGCGCCAAGGCGCTTAAACCGGGATTTCTAACAGGTGACATCCTGATTAATCTCGATTCGGAGGATGAGGGTGAGCTTTTTGTGGGTTGTGCCGGTGGCATTGATACCACAGCTCTCTTCAAATATAGACCTAAAAAGGCTGATCCATCCAGAGTCTATACCCGCTTTACCGTACTTGGAGGTATAGGCGGCCATAGCGGTGACGATATCGACAAGGGAAGAGCCAATGCAGTGCAGCTCCTGGGACGCTTCCTCAATCAGTGTTTTGCGCAATTTAAGATTGATCTATGCACCATCGATGGAGGTAATAAGCGCAATGCCATTGCACGCGAAGCTTATGCGGTGGTTGCTATTCCGGCAAAAAGTGAAGATGCGGTAATTGCACTCTTTAATGCATTTGCAGTTGACATCAGAAGTGAGTATGCAGTGACTGACCCTGCCGTAAATGCAGTGGTTGAGCCTGTTGCACGAGAGAAACATGCCATTCCCAACGGTGTCGCCAAAAGATTGGTAGCTGCTCTTGTGGCAGCTCCTCATGGAGTGCTTGCAATGAGTGCTGAGCTCGAGGGTTTGGTAGAGACCTCTTCAAACCTTGCTTCTGTTAAGATGGGTAAAGGAAATACCATCCGTATCGGATCAAGTCAACGCAGTTCTATCAATTCCGCTCGTAGATTTGCCGGTGAACGCTTTGCTTCTGTGTTCAGGCTTGCCGGTGCCAAGGTGGCTCATGAGTCAGAGTATCCGGGTTGGAAGCCAAATATGAATTCTCCTCTAAAGGATATAACTGTGGAGGCTTATGTTCGTCTCTTTGGTGAACAACCAGTAGTACGCGCTATTCATGCCGGACTAGAGTGTGGTCTGTTTCTCGATATTTATCCCAACCTGGACATGATCTCTTTTGGCCCCACCCTGAGGGGAGTCCATGCTCCGGGAGAGCGCCTAGAACTTGCTTCCGTAGATAAATTTTGGTTACTTTTGCTTGAAGTACTGAGATCTATTAAGTAAAACTATTGCTATGCCACTGATTATCGCCCCCTCGATGCTTTCCGCAGATTTCGCAAATCTCTCTGATGACATACGGATGGTCAACGAGAGCCAGGCCGATTGGTTTCATCTCGATATAATGGATGGCCTCTTCGTACCTAATATCTCTTATGGCTTTCCCGTTATCAAGGCAATTGCTTCCCTCGCTGAAAAACCGCTTGATGCTCATCTTATGATCATGAATCCCGATAGGTATATCGACCGTTTTGCAGAGGTGGGGGTGAGTTGGCTAAGCGTTCATCTTGAGGCCTGTACACATCTCCATCGTACTATCCAGCATATCAAGAGTGCCGGTATGAAGGCAGGTGTTGCTATAAATCCTCATACTCCAGTATCCTCTCTCGAGGAGATTATACCTTATTGCGACTATATATTGGTAATGGCTGTTAATCCGGGATTTGGAGGTCAGTCATTCATCCCGACTACGGTTAATAAGGTGGCTAAACTCTACACAATGATTTCCGGTTCCAATCAGGATTGCATCATTGAGGTGGATGGTGGAGTCAATGAGGCAAATATAGCCTCTCTGGCTGCTGCAGGCGCAAAGGCTTTTGTTGCGGGTAATTCCGTTTTTACGGCAGAAGATCCTTCTGCAATGATTGCTAAATTACGTAACCAATCTCTTTAAAGGCATAAGCCCTTATCTCCCCTTCAACCGTTTCTACCTTAAGGAGGCCCTGGTTGTCCAGGCCGATGATGCGTGCTTCAAAGCTTTCTCCGGTAGCGTTATCTGAATAACGGTGGTATTCCCCCTTGCGGTAAAGCAGATCAAGGTAATCTTTCTCCAGTTTCCCTCCCTTTTGAGAAATTGCCTGCTTATAGCGTTCGGAAATATATGATACGACATCGGTCAGTTCTTGTCGTATATCATATTCTTTTCGTGTCAGAAGTTTGAGGGAAGTAGGATTTGGCGCATTCGAATCAAATATCTCCTGATTAATGTTTATACCGATACCGGCGATGCTATATGTCAATTTGTCACACGCAATGCCATTTTCAATGAGGATGCCACATATCTTTAGGTCCTTATAATAGATGTCATTAGGCCATTTAATACGGCACTCTACACCATGTTGTATCATATAGTCGGTAACACCCAGAGCAACGGCTTTTGAGATAATGAACTGCTCATTGGCTGCGATGTTGTCAGGCTTGAAAAGTATTGAAAATGTGAGGTTTTCGCCTCTTTTGCTCTCCCACCTATTGCCTCTCTGACCTCGTCCTGCTCTCTGGAAATAGGCTGCATAAACAGTTAAATTCTCCAGAGTGTGGCGATCATTCATCAATTTGGTATTGGTGGAATCTATCTCTTCAAACCATACAATGTTGTGTGTGCCTATCATTAATAACTCTATTATTTTAGGTTGGCTAAAAATTTGCAGTATATTTGTCGCACCAAGTTAGTAATTTTCAGATGAAGAAAACCAAAGAAGTTAATAAAAGTGAGATTGAGACCAATCTCAATGAGATAAAGATCATAGCCGACGCTATGATGGAGAAAAAGGGCAAAGATGTTGTTTCTCTCGATCTGAGGCGCATAAATTCAGCCTTTACCGACCACTTTGTGATCTGTAATGCAGATACGCCCACTCAGGTAGTTGCCATTAGTGACTTTATTGAGGAGATGATGGAAAAAAAGGCTGACAGAGCTGCTGTAAGAAAGCAGGGCAGGGAAAATGGCTTTTGGATTATTCTCGACTATACAGATATTGTTGTCCACATTTTCAAGACGGAGCAAAGGTTGTTCTACCGGCTTGAAGATCTTTGGGCAGATGCTGTTAAAACCGTTTATGAGGAGGCTTAATATGACTAAAAATATACGCAATACAGGTAGTGGTAACCCTATCGGCAGTCCCAATAAGAGAAAGGCACCCAGTTGGCTCTTCTGGTTTTATATCATGCTTTTTTTAGGACTGGGCTATATGTTTCTCACTAGTAGTGGGATTGAACCCATCAAGAAGGAATGGATAGAGGTAAAGGAAAATATACTCCCCAGCGGAGATATTGATAAGGTGGTATATGTTCGCAATGAGCGCAGAGGTGAGATTTATATCTCAAAAGATAGCATTTCCAAGTATAAAAACATATTCGGGGGCAAGGAACCTAAGTCCGGTCCGCATTTCTATTTCCTTGTTTCAGATAAATTCGATGCTGAGGTAGAGTTGGAGGCTGTACGAGAGCTGCAAGCAGAGGAAAGTAAATTTGATGTGGTAGTGGATGAGAAACATAACTATTGGGGTAGAGCGCTGGAGTGGCTGATGTTTCCTTTGCTTTTCATCCTTATGTGGTTCCTGCTTTTCCGTCCCATGCGAAATAATATTGGTGGAGGAGCCGGTGGTGGTATATTCAATGTAGGAAAATCCCAGGCCAAACTCTACGAAAAGGAAGATCATACCAAGGTAACATTTAAAGACGTTGCCGGTCTGGAGGAGGCCAAAGTTGAAATTATGGAGATTGTGGATTTTCTTAAGAGTCCAAAGAAATATACCTCCCTGGGTGGAAAGATTCCCAAAGGAGTGCTTCTTGTAGGTCCTCCGGGTACGGGAAAGACTCTTCTCGCCAAAGCTGTTGCCGGTGAGGCAAATGTCCCCTTCTTCTCAATTTCAGGCTCAGATTTCGTCGAAATGTTTGTCGGTGTGGGAGCATCAAGAGTGCGTGATCTATTCAAACAGGCTAAGGAAAAGGCCCCTTGTATCGTATTTATTGATGAAATCGATGCCGTAGGTCGTGCGAGAAGTAAAAATGCAGGTTTTTCATCAAATGACGAGCGTGAAAATACTCTCAACCAGCTCCTTACTGAGATGGATGGCTTCGGATCCAATTCTGGAGTCATAATACTTGCAGCTACAAATAGACCTGATATCCTGGACAAGGCGTTGATGAGGGCAGGTCGCTTTGACCGCCAGATACATGTGGATCTCCCTGAACTAAAAGAGCGTCTCGAGATATTCAAGGTGCATCTTCGTAATCTAAAGCTCGTCAGCGGTTTTGATATAGACTTTCTTGCAAAGCAGACACCCGGATTTTCCG
>Ga0255347_1000088_pt1 | contig 166216 bp, 137 predicted proteins | sample wastewater_treat_2_FD_192479 | JGI IMG/M metagenome (GOLD analysis project Ga0255347, IMG submission 192479) | Wastewater microbial communities from Lulu Island WWTP, Vancouver, Canada - plant24 | ecosystem: Engineered > WWTP > Wastewater > Unclassified | place: Canada: Vancouver, British...
CGCCGAGAAAAGCGGGTCTGACTTACACCATTTATGTATTGGTTAAGAGCGATGATTCCTTCGGTAAGTTTGACGCAAAAACATCTTTCAACGTAACGGTCTAAACTCAAAAAACAACATACAAATAAATCTCAAAGGCCCTCGGATAAAACCGGGGGTCTTGTTTTAACTAAAATTAATAATAAAGGTTAATATAATGGTATATGTTGGCTGGCAAAACATTAAAAATTAGTGTATAATACGCAGTTGGAGTTAGGATTAATAGACTTTGACCTCATCTTTTAAGGAGAGAGGGAGTGAAAATAATCAAAAGAAAGATTAGCTGGCTGTTAATATCCGCTTTAGTTTTCGCAAGCATGGTTGTCGGTTTCGGTCAGGTAAAAACCGAAGCGGCGCCCATGTCAGGCACCGGCTTTTTCAAGCTGGAAATCCAGGTCGCGGCAAACGGCGTTTTCGAGCTAAGTGGAAGCAGCGGTACGGACTCCGACTTTCGTCTGGAATTGCTCAACTCCGACAATATCGTTGTAGGCCAAACAGCCGATGATACCATAATCGGCGACCCCGACAAATTACAGGTTTGGGGCGACCCGTTGGAAGACGGCAGGCTCACCACATATGCCGCCACTGCCGGTGCCGGCGGGGATGTACAGGTTGTTGCGTTGCCAATGGGTAATATTACCGTAAACAATACAATTACAAAAATGCGTTTGACCTGCACGACTTTTAAGGACAACTGGCGGTTTGCCGATGTAAGGCTCTGGTATTCTACAACCGGAGACCACAGCAACTGGGTTCAACTTACCGCCGGCGATTGGCAAGGCGATAGTCAAGGCGATGTGGGCATATGGATTATTGATAACGAATGGTTTTATTTAAACAACAAGATCCTCACTTTTGACGCTGATGGCGGTACCGGCGGGGGAGTTTATGACGCTATTCCGGGGCAGACAATTATTGTACCTGATGCAGGTTCTAAAACAGACCACATTTTTACCGGATACGACCCTGCCGTACCGAGCATAATGCCCAACGCCGATACTACATATACCGCTCAATGGACAACAGATATATACTATATAATATTCAACGGCAACGGCAATACGGATGGGGGCATGAAAAATCAAGGGATTGTAAGCGGAACCTCTGCCGCACTTAACCCGAACACATTTATCAAAACGGGATACTCTTTTACAGGCTGGAATACAGCCGCCGACGGTAGCGGCACCGCCTATGCCGATAAGACTGATTTCGGCCCTATGGGTACCGCTGACATAACCCTTTACGCCCAATGGAGTATTAAGCAGTATAGAATAACCTTTAATTCAAACGGCGGTTCAGCAGTTGCTTCCGTCACTCAAAATTACGGTACAACCGTAAATGAACCGCCTGAACCTGCCAAGGCCGACAGCATCTTTCGCGGTTGGTACAGTGACGCAAGGCTTAAAAAACCCGTGGTTTGGCCATATATAGTGGAGGCGAAGAATACCACCATCTATGCCGGATGGATTTCGCCCAATGTGGATATCACCTTTGATGCCAATGGCGGCGAAGGGAGTACCGGACCGAACTCTATGGAAGTAGGTTCACCTTTGAACGCCCCTGCGGTGAGCAGACCGGGCTATGTGTTTGTGGATTGGGAGCCGACGGTTCCTGCGGCTGTGCCCTTTGACAGTACTGTTTATACCGCTGTGTGGAAACCGGTAGAAATGGGCGTCACTATGAGCGGTTCGGATTTTATTGTAAATATCAAAGATTGGACCGAGGACCAAAACTACCAGATATGGACTTATCAGAAAGCTTCAAAAGATAATTTGCTTGCGGACAATAAAAATTTTAAAAAGATCAATGGATACTTTCCATGTCATATACCTCTGCCCTTGCCGGTGATTTTCAATCTGACGGAAGTATTGACTTCAGAATACCGATATTCTCTTCCCCTACGGAGGATTATGTTGTCGCCCTGCGTGTGGCAGACGAAAAATGCAGATTTGTAGCGGAAATCAGGGAGGATTTTACCGCCGAAGAAGTGCAGGAAGCCGTTATTACTAAGATATTGGTTGACGGAAGAACAGCTGCTAAGGGTGATGTACGCAAAAAGATAGAAAGCGGTGCGAATTTAACCATTGAGGTTATCGGAAACGATGTGGAAAACCTTGCTTACAATGCGGAGGTTATAGCCGGAGCATGCTCTACCTTTTTGACGCCGGGTAACGGCGGCAACTTCAGTTGGGACATTTCCGCCCTTGAGCAGGGAAATTATGCGGTTAAGTTTACAGCTATGAACAGTACAACAGCGGATGAAAGAATAGTGAATTTTGAATTCTATGCAGAACCGGGAGAGAATGCCGCCGTTCTTCACTCAATGAAGGTCTCCTACTCAAACGGTGTTATCAATATTGTCCCGAACTTTACAAACGGACAGTTTTGTTACCGGCTGTGCGAGCCGGGGTGTGCTCCTTTCCACGGTGCGGACGGTTATGCCACAAATGACCCCATAGACTATGCCTACGATGCTCCCGGCACATATGAAATAATAGGTTATGCAAACGGAACGCAACTTATCGATTTGGAAAAAGGCTATAATGACAGTATGGCAGTAACTTTTGTGATACCGAGAACAGACGGCCCGCCTGTGAGTGTAACGCTTAACGGGAATGTGCCGTTAAAAAGAGTAAAAATAGGCACTGCACTCCAAATTACTGCAAATGCAAAGGGCGTTACGGGTGAAGCACTATATTCGTTCCGGCGCCATGATGACGCAGGTACGGTGTTGTTACAGGATTGGAGTACAAACAATACTTTGAACTGGACGCCCGGCCGAGTGGACAACTATAATATTGAAGTCAGAGTCAAGGGTGACGGAGCAGGTTCTTTTGAGGCTCATAGTAATGTGGTAATTAAGGTGATATAACAAAAAAATGAAAATATAAAAAAGTGTGTTGACATCACTATGCGGATGCGGTTGCAAAACGAATAAACCTTTAACATGGCAGCAAACCGACAAGTTCATTATACATAACGCTCCGACTGTAAGGCCGGGGCGTTATGGCGCTTATAATGATTGACACCGTTAGATATTTTATGATATATTATGGCAGTGAAACTGGAATGAATCGTGTTCAATTGTTTTTTTTAAGATGTTAAGGAGGGGATAGGTTAATGCTAAGTAAGATTCGCAAATATGTTGACAATAAGAAGCATTTTCTGATTTCTGTTGTGGTTTTGTGTGTGATAGTCTTGGCTTTCACAGCGACGGAACTTGCTTTGAATGCCGTGGGGCGTGTTGAAACTGCAAAGCTTAAAGAGGCAATCCGTGTTTACGATGCTGCAAATGAAAAAATGTACGCAGAAAATATGGCGGCTTTTGAAAAAACCATATACGGAAGTTTTAATGAGCCGCAGATTATCAGGATTGGTCAAAAAACCACAAACTACGGTATTTCGATCAACGGAAATCCTCTCTTAGATAATGAAAGCGTTATCTATTCCGACAGGCCCACCGTGGCAGTGCTACTTTCAGAAAACTACGGCAAGGATTCTTTGGCATACCTTCCCCGCAGCGTTATTGAAAAAACAAGCGTAATACGTCTGAATAAGCCGGAGGATCTTATTAAAGTTACATACGGCGCCGGAATGACGATGGAAAATAATGTTTATGACTATCACTACGGTCAAACACTTTCCTATCTTGTCAGCGGCCTGACCCCCGGTTCCATAGTGACTATTGAAATCAAACCGGAAATTGCCCGGAGTATGGCTCTTTCCGATAACATTATTGAAATAGTGTACAATAAAGATGTGGAGACGGAGGCGAAATGAAGATGAAAAAAGACAGGGATGCGAAACCTTCCGAAACACAGGAGAATTTAGCGGAGACTTCTTACGGCAACGATTATTCCTCGGACAAAAGCAAAGCGGCTTTAAGTTTGAGTATTCTGCGCTTCATACTGATTGTGGCACTTGCAATAGGCGCCATTACTGCAATAATTTTCGTTTTTGTAAGTATAAAAACGAATGCCCGTACCGTTGAAACCACAAAAGATTTCCAAATAAAAACCCAAAATGTTTATTATGATCTTGATAACAATCTGGAAATCAAGAATGAGGAATTTGCATCTGAACGGCTCTTTATGTTTTTCAGCCGGGACGAGGTATACACAATAACCAACAGTCTGTGGAAGTATGAGCTTTTACTGAATGATACTCCTGTTGATAAGAGTACTTCCGCTCTGACAATAAGTCCGGGGGACACCTTTTCAATAAGAGAAACTTTTGAAGAAACTCTTCTCCCCGCAGGTTTTTTAAATGTTGGAAAAGTCACCAGAGGAGATGAGAAAGATAGAGTGCAAAACCACTTCGGGTTGAACAAAAAAATGTACAGCCTGACGGAAAAGCGTGAGGGGAATACGACTCTTTACACCACGGAAGGTCTGGAACTCGTTTCCGGAGAGAAGTTTAATCTTTTGATTTCCGTTCAATTTCAGGAGCGTCTCGGTTTTGAGCATGATGTTATAGAAGTAACTGTCAGATAAAAAACAGATTGCCGGCAATTTGTCTGATTTATAAGGAGTTTATAATGAAAATCATTCTTTATGGCAGCATGCTTGAATACAATTTAGGGCTACCCTCCTTATTAGAGGGAGCTGAAGTGTTGTTGCACAAAACATTCCCCGAAAAGGAACTGGAGCTTGTTTATTACGAAATCGGGAGACTGAAGGGAAAGATACCTGAAGACGTGGAAAGCGATGTTCGGTATATACCCTTCCCCGATACGAACAAACTGCTGTTCGCAGTTCAGCTAATAGAAAAAACGCTGCTATATAAACTCGGCATAAAGAGAATGAGTGATGCACAGCGTCAATTTTTTGATGATCTTGCAAGCGCGGATTTGGTCGTTGATATCTACGGTATTATGTTTTGCCATACTCTTGACAAAAAAAGGTTCAACAGGATAACGGCGAAAATCTTTGCTATAGGGGATTCCTGTATCGGTTTTTTTGCCAGAAATTTTTTCGGAAAACATGTAATTAAAACGGCATCGAGTTACGGCCCTTTTGAGAAAACCGGCCATGAGTATAAGGCAAGATTTGCTTACAAACATATTTATCATGAAATGTTTGCGAGGGAAGTTGAAAGCGGCGAAGAACTTTCAAAGGTAATCGGTAAAAATGCTAAAGTTCCGGTTACTCCGGACCTTGCCAATCTTCTGCCCTATGAGAGCACACCCTTTGGCGAAAATCGAAAAATAGGGTTCTCCGTAAGCCACCAAATCGCCCGCCAATGGAAGTCGGAATCAGGTTATTATGAGTGCATAGTCGCACTGATTGAACACATTCAAAACAGTCTGCCGGGATATGATATTATCCTGCTCCCGAATGAAACATCGCCTGCGATTGAATATAACGATCAGGTTGTTGCGGCGGAAATTAACAAATTGCTTAAGTCACCGGTGCAAGTATTTGAAAAAAGTGACTATTCACCTCAAGAGATGAAGTCAATTATTGCGCAGTGTGATCTTTTTATTTCCAGCCGCTATCATTCTTGTGTTGCCTCTTTATCTGCGGGTATACCCACCCTTATTATAGGCTGGCATTACAAATATCTGGAACTGATTAGAATTTATGAACAGGAAGGGTGCATTATATCCAGCGAGGATTGCAACCCTGATGCATTAATAAAAATGTTTGATGAGCTTTTTAAAAAACGCGAACAGGAGAATGCCAACCTGATAAGGAAGGCGGCAGAAATCAAAGACCGTTTGTTTAAGGAATATTCGCAGGTGTTCAAGAATGCCGAAAAGAAAGTCCTTAAAAAGTAACGGAAATGAAGCCGCAACGAGCGGTAAACGGCGCTCTTGTTAATCAAGCATGTAATAAACTGCTAAAAGGGGTTATTTTTTTGGACAGAAAACGAGTATATCTGGCGTCCCCCCACATGAGTGAAGAAGGTTACGAAAAGCAGTTTATAGAAGAAGCATTCAGCACCAATTGGATTACCCCCTTGGGTCCCAATGTAAGCAAGTTTGAAGAAGAGTTATGCACCTTTACCGGTGCAGGTTATGCGGCGGCACTGTCGAGCGGGACCGCCGCAACACATTTAGCGCTTAAAGCATTGGGCGTTGGGAAAGGTGACATTGTTTTTTGCTCCTCCTTCACTTTTTCCGCCACCGCCAACCCGATAATTTATCAAAATGCGGTACCCGTTTTTATTGACAGCGATTTTGAAACTTGGAATATGAACCCAAACGCCTTGGAAGCAGCGTTCAAAGAGTATCCACAGGTTAAAGCGGTGCTAATCGCTCACCTTTACGGGCTTTCGGCCGATATGGACAAAATAACGGCTTTGTGTAACAAATACGGTGTTCCGGTTGTTGAAGACGCCGCAGAGAGTCTGGGAGCCACATATAAAGGCAGGCAGACCGGAACTATAGGCTTCATAGGTACTTACTCATTTAACGGCAATAAAATAATAACAACTTCCGGCGGCGGAATGCTGGTAAGCGATAACGGCAACATAATAGAAAAGACGATTTTCTGGGCAACGCAGTCCAAAGAAAAGGGACTCTGCTATCAGCATTCGGAATTGGGATATAACTACCGTATGAGCAATGTGTTGGCGGGGATTGGCAGAGGGCAACTTAGAGTTTTGCCGGAACGGATAAAAAAGAAAAGAGAGATATTTGATTTTTATAAAAATGAGTTGATCGGGCTTGAGGGCCTTTCGATGATGCCGGTAAACGAATGGCTTGAACCTAATTATTGGTTGAGCTGTATATATTTAAGCGGAAAAGTACGTCCGCAAAAAATTATGGAAGCGTTGGAAAAAGAAAACATAGAGTCCAGATTTACATGGAAGCCAATGCATCTTCAACCGTTTTATAAGGGATATGAGTTTTTCGGGGACGGTACAAGCGACAAGATATTCGAAAACGGTTTATGCTTACCCAGTGATACAAAAATGACACTGGATGAACTGCAACTTGTTGCAGACACGATAAAAAAACTTTGGTGAAACAGGATAAAATCGCAGTTATTTTTATCGGAAAAGTGATACGAAGTCTAAAATGCTGATAGTTGACGGGAGATTGGAATATGAAGAAGATAGAGGTATTAAAATTACCGGCTTATTGCTATCCGGAGCAGATTTCAAGCTCCCATCTTATTGAAGATTTGAATAAAGCTTTTTACCAAGCCGGTTTCCATACAACAGCCTATGCACCCACCCCCTGTCGCGGGATTGATGATGAAACAAGAAAAAAATACAAGAAAATCAAGCACGAACGGTTGGAGAACGGAAGCCTTGATTTATACAGATTTTCTCTTTTTAAGGAAGGAAAGAATCCAATCGGCAGAGCTTGGCGATATGTTCTCAGCAATCTGATACAGTACCATAAGGGGATAAGCGCCAAGAATATCGATATTATTTTTGCATTGAGCACTCCTCCGACACAGGGTATCTTATGCGGGAAGGTTGCAAAAAAGCTTAGCAAAAGATATGGATATAAGGTCCCCTTTGTTTACAGCCTGCAGGATGTTTTTCCTGACTCCTTAGTTTCAGCGGGGATGACATCAAAGGGCTCTTTAATCTGGAGAATCGGAAGGAAGATAGAAGATATCACCTATAGGTTTGCTGACAAAATTATAGTTATTAGCGATGATATAAAAAAGAATATTTTAGCTAAAGGCGTTCCCGAGGAAAAAATTGCGGTTATTCCCAATTGGATTGACACGGAAAAAGTATATCCGGTTCCCCGGAGTGAGAACGCACTTTTTGATGAACTCGGAATAGACAGAAATGATTTTATTATTGTTTATGCAGGCAATTTAGGAATGGCCCAAGGCATTGATGCCTTTATTGATGCTGCCAAACAAATTGATGATGTGAAGTTTTTAATCTTTGGCGAGGGCAGCAGTAAAGAAGAATATGCAAAAAGATGCGAGGGCTATAAACATATCCATATGTTGCCCCTTATGCCTCGGGAGAGAGTATCAGAAGTATACAGTATGGGGGACTTAAGCCTTGTAGCTTGCAAACAAGGCTCAGGCAGCGGAGCTGTTCCAAGCAAGACATTCAGCATTATGTCAACGGCAACTCCGGTGTTGCTGAATTTTGATGCGGGGACAGAACTGTGGGATTTAATCGAAGCAAATAAATGCGGGTTGTGTACAAATGCCGGAAAAACACAGGAACTTGTTGAAGCAATCAGATATGCAAAACAGCATTCCGAAGAGTTGGATGTTATGGGTGAAAATGCAAGGAAATGTGTTGAACAAAATTACTCAAAAGAAACAGGGACAGGCCGCATAATAAATTTAATGGAAGAAACATTGAAAAAAGCAGGTAATAAAAGATGAAGAAAGTAGCTATTCTCAGCGCAGTCAATGTAAAGCACATGTCGCTAATCTCGCTTTATACGGATATTCTGAAAAAATATGATGTCCGGGTAGATTTTATTTACATGGATAAATACGGTGAGGATGAGCCTTTTGATTGTGACAATAAGTATCGCTATGTCAATGTGATTGAAAGAAATTGGAATCCGGTCAAAAAGGTGATGGGGTATTTATCATTTATCCCTTATGCCCAAAAAATCTTAAATGAGAACGAGTATGATTTTGTGATTGTTTGGAATGATGTTGCAATCTTTATGTTTGCGGATTATCTGCGCCGAAAATATAAGGGTAAGTATTGTGTAAACATCCGTGACAATGTGCTATACGACAAAAAATTCTTTCAACGCAGATATGAAAAATGTTTCTTAAATTCGGCATTTAACACGATATCTTCAAAAGGATATTTAGATTTTCTTCCTAAGAAACCGGAGTATATGCAGATACATTCGCTGAACTTAAGCGCCCTTCAGGGGATGAAAGTTCATGACCGAATCCGAGTTGAGGGAGAACCGATTCGGATAGGATTTATCGGCTATGTCAGATTTTTTGAAAGAAACAAAAAATTGCTGGATGTATTTAAAAACGACAGCAGGTTTGAACTGCACTACTATGGAAAGGGTGCAGAAGTGATGGAAAAATATGCGGAAGAAAACGGAATAATCAACACGAACTTTCACGGGGGCTTCCCGGTTTCGGATACGGCAAAATACCTCGAACGAATCGACATTATTAATAATCTGTATGGAAATGACAACTTAAATCTTAGAAAGGCTATATCAATCAAGTTTTTTCACGCTTTATACGCTAAAATCCCGATTTTAATCTCTCCGGATACATATGTTGGGAAATTGGCGCAGGAATTAGGCGTGGGGTTTGAGGTGTCGGACGACAGCATCGATGAAGAACTGCCGGACAGATTGTATTCATGGTACAAAAGCATTGATTTTAATGCTTTGTGCAGTAATGCGGAACAATACCTGACAATGGCCAAACAGGAAAACAATCGCTTGGAACAAAGGCTCACTGCCATATTAGCCGATAAGAGTGAATAATAAGAACGCACTGTTTTAAAGGGTTAGCGAGAACCGATGAAGTTCGTCTGTGCGTGGTGTGCGGCACAGGACAGGGAACGCATAGGTGTGTTATGCTAGAATAAATCTATGACAGATTTTTTACGGGCTTGCGTCATAAAAGTTTAACCTCTATACAGAAATTACCTTTAAATTACATCAATTCACTATTAAAAATTACTCTTATATGTTAAAATATGCGATAATATATGTTAGTTATCCTTATGAAGCAATGACACAATGTTATTTGAAACTTAAAAAATGTAGTTATATGAGAAAAAATTACAAAAACATATAATTATAAAATTACAGACGGTCATTCGGTACCGTCTTTTAGTTGTATGATAAAATATTAAGGGTGAGAATATGAATTACTTGGTAGTAGTAGCGCATCCCGATGATGAAGTTCTTGGAGCAGGGGCTACAATGTATAAATTAACACAGGCGGGACACACGGTAAATGTATGCATCCTTTCCGGAGAAGTCCATGCCAGAAATCACAGACCTGAAACAGAAGAGCTCTATGAAGATGTCAGTAACTCACTAAACCTGTTAGGAGTTACAAAAATCATAAAAGGCGACTTCCCAAATATAAAATTCAATACGGAGCCGCACCTCCGCTTAGTCCAATTTGTAGAAAAAACAATAGTAGAGACAAACACCGAGGTCATATTTACACACCACCCCGCAGACCTGAATAACGACCACCTGCACACCTCGCTTGCATGCCAGGCTGCAACCAGACTCTTCCAAAGAAGACCCGAACTCACCCCCATAAAAGAACTCCTTTTTATGGAAGTGCCGTCAGCTACGGAGTGGTCACTCAATAAAGCCATGAATCCGTTCAATCCGAATACATTTATTGAAGTGGGTGAAGAAGCCATAGATAAGAAGATAGAGGCACTATCTATGTACAGAGGAGTAATGAGACCGTTTCCGCATCCGCGCAGTCCAGAAGCGCTCAAAGGACTTGCGGCATACAGAGGCGGACAGGCAGGTATGACATATGCGGAAAGCTTCGAGAGCGTATTCAGGAGAGGATTTTGATTCTGTAGGTATATTGAAAGGAGTAAAAAATGAATAAAAAAATCGCATTTACAACCTGCGTCCAATTAGGACTCAGCTGTATAGAAGAAATATATAATATAGGGGGTAAGATAGACCTTCTTATTACACTTAAAGATGAAAAGGCAAAAGATAAATCCGGCAGAATTACACTTGATGAAGTAGCCGAAAGAGAAAATACTCCGCTGCTGAAAATAGATAATATCAATGACCCTGAAGTAATATCTGCACTCAAAGAATACGAAATAGACTGGCTGTTTATCATAGGGTGGTCGCAAATAGCAAAAAAAGAAGTATTGAATACGCCTAAAGACGGATGTATAGGTATGCACCCCACGCTTCTTCCTGTAGGCAGAGGCAGAGCGCCTATCCCATGGCCTATTATAAAAGGACTTGATAAGACCGGTGTTACCATGTTCAAGCTTGATGAGGGAGTAGATACAGGTGATATCATAGCCCAGGAAGTTATAGAAATAGACGACACCACAACCGCCACGGAACTATATCAAAAAGTAGACAGACTGCAAGTAGATATAATCTCCAAATATTGGGACGACATCGTAAACGACAAAATCACCCTTATAAAACAGGATGAGACAAAAGCCACCGTATGGCCCGGCAGAAAACCCGAAGACGGAGAAATATTTAACACCATGACTATGATGGAAGCCGACAGACTTGTAAGAGGAGTCACACACCCGTATCCCGGAGCATTTTACAAAGACGGAAATAAAACGATACGAATCTGGTCGGCAAAAACAAACCCCGATATTGGAGAAATACAACTGTCGGACGGATATTTAATTCCCGTTGATTACGAAATAGAGTGATTGCGGGCAAGAGAAGTATTCTATATCCTTAATAGAAAGGTACAAAATGAAAAAAATTATAATTATAGGCGCAGGCGGTCATGCTAAAGTAATCGCAGATATAATAAAATCAAACGGCGACGAACTTGTAGGATTTTTAGACGACGATGAAACAAAACCCGTCTTAGGTAAAGTGGAAGACTATGCTGAATATCCCGATTGCTGCTTTATAGTAGGTATAGGCAATACAAAAATAAGAAAAAAACTGTCAAATCTGCCTGTAAAATGGCACACGGCTATACACCCTTCAGCAGTAATCTCCGACAGCGTAACCATAGCGGAAGGTACAGTTGTAATGCCGAATGCCGTGATTAATTCAGACACAAAAATCGGAAGGCATTGTATTATCAATACCTCTGCAGTGGTAGAGCATGACAATGTTATAGGAGACTACGCACACATATCCGCAGGTGCAAAACTCGGCGGTACGGTAACTATAGGTAACTCTACATGGGTAGATATGGGGGCAGTAGTAAAAAATAATATAAAAATCACAGATAATGTAATCGTAAGCGCAGGAGCTGTAGTGATAAATGACATACCGGAATCTGCTATATATACAGGTATGCCCGCAAGCAAAATAGATATGATTGAGCAGTCGGAACTCCTTAAAAGATGGGGAAGATACTACGGCTGAATTAATAAGAAAAATATAAAAGTAACAGGAAGTGAAATATACTATGCAAGAAGTGAAAAATAATCCGGTTGATAACAGAAGAATTCCTTTCAGTCCGCCCGATATATCGGAGTTGGAAATAGAAGAAGTGGCGGCGACGTTAAGATCCGGTTGGATTACAACGGGACCGAGAACGAAGCAATTGGAAAAAAATGTTGCAGAATATGTTGGTACGGAAAAATGTGTATGCCTTAACTCTCAGACCGCTTGTGCAGAGATGGCGCTACACGTTATGGGAATAGGAGAAGGCGATGAAGTAATTACATCGGCATATACCTATACGGCAACAGCCTCCGTTATAGCCCATGTAGGAGCCAAAATAGTTTTATTAGATACGCAAAAAGACAGCCTTGAAATGGATTATGATGCAGTAGAAGCGGCGATTAACGAGAATACAAAGGCAATTATACCGATAGACTTGGCAGGAATACCTTGTGATTATGATAGAATATTTGAAATAGCGGAAAATAAGAAACACTTATTTAAACCGAATAATGATATACAGGCAGCCTTGGGCAGAGTAGCAATAATGGCGGATACTGCACACGCTTTTGGTGCAAAACTTAAAGGTAAGATGGTGGGCTCTATTGCCGACTTCTCAAGCACCAGCTTTCATGCAGTCAAAAACTTTACCACGGCAGAAGGCGGAGCAGTTACGTGGAATACTATCCCCGGCATAAGTAACGATGATATATATACCAAATTTCAACTACTCAGTTTGCACGGGCAGTCTAAAGATGCATTGGCTAAGACAAAACTTGGCTCGTGGGAATTTGATATATTAGGTACATACTATAAATGCAATATGACAGATATAGCGGCAGCCATAGGACTCAAACAATTTGAGAGATATCCCGAGATGTTAAGACGCAGAAGAGAAATGGTAGGAAAATATGACTCTGCACTCAGAGCGATAGGAGTACAAACACTTGACCATTATACGGACAAGTGGGAATCGTCCGGACACTTATACATTACAAGAGTTCCCGGTGTTACAGAGGAACAACGTAATAATATTGTAATAAAATTGGCAGAGCAAGGAATAGGAATTATAGTACATTATAAACCACTTCCTATGTTTACAGCATATAAAAACTTGGGCTTTGATATAAAAGACTATCCCAATGCTTATACACAATATGCAAATTCTCTTACACTACCGCTTTATACTCGTTTGACAGATGAAGATGTAGAGTATGTGATAGAGAAATATTCAGAAATACTCAAGGAGTATATATAGATAAAATCCTTCCATAACAAAATATGTATTACAACCTTAGAAGCGGTAGTTAGTAACGGTATATGTAAAACTTGATTGAAACTAAGAATAATCATATAATTAAGAAGTAATGCTACAAGCATATTTGTGATTGTGTTATTTAAAGTCTACGTTTTCGAAGGAATTTATCTGCTTCAATTAGTAAGAAAAACTTGCTGTAAGAAGTCCAGCATTGGGTGCGAAAGGGATGTAAAGAATTGATTATTATCCATTTTGGTATAGTTATAAGCACCATTGTTTCAATGGTGGTGACAATGCCTTTCTTTAACACCATTTCCGATGCCTATAATTTACTTTTTCTATTGCCCGGTGTTTTTCTTCTGGTATACGGTCTTGTTTATTCTCCCTTACTCAAGCAGGTGGATATTCGCTACAGCACATGGATAATTGTGTTTTTTTCTTGGCTTAAATGTACGCTTATGCCTTTTTTGGGTGTTATAACAAAACAGTATTTGTTCCCCGGCGCCTTTTCTACGGCCAGGTCTACAAAAATTGCAATTATGCTGATTTCTTACGAACAGATTATTGTGGGGTTGACGTTTTTAATATATTCACAGGGCAAGCGAAAAGATATTAAGAATTTAGAGACCGACATCAGGCTTGCCGGAAGTATTCCGGCGTATATAGTTTTTATAATTGTTGCTACCGGTATATTCTTTAGATTTGGAGATTTGAACAGCGTGGAATTCGTTGTGAAAAGTGCAAGCACGGGAGTCCGTTCAGGGGACGTTATGTATACAGGACATCGCCTGCTAAATGCGGTTATTTCGGCGGCGCTTTTGTTTACTTTTTTAATTTTGACGGAAAAAATGAGACAGGCAAATGAACTTAATAAGAAAGGTATATATTCTACTGTTTCAATGATTATGGCAATGCTCATGATTGCGATAATTTTTGACGAAAGGCGAGCCACACAGCTTTACACAGCTTTTTGCACCATATGGTTGCTGACGAGGGTTTTCCCGGAGCGAAAAAGAAAAATAATTATTACGCTTGTTTCTGTAGCGGGTTTTGTTTTGGTTATGATGAGTATATACAAGTTTTTCAATGCGTTTATATATGGATATCGCGGCGCACTAAGCCGTACAAATATTGACTTACTGTGGATATCAAGAACACTTGAGTCCTACTTTTTCGGTGTGCAAACAAATTCAAACAATGTCGGCTTTGCAGATATGGCCCATTTAGGTATAAAAAACATGTTTTTTGACTTTGGGCGATCCACCTTCGGACTGAGCTTTTTGCTCAAAAACCGGATGCCGATTACTTCCGAAATTTACAATTCAACATTTTATTTTGGCAGCCAAAAAACCGGGATGTTATTCTCAAGCGTGGCCTACGGGTACTTGTATTTGGGGCCTGTATTTGCGCCGATTATGACTGTCCTAAATATTTTAATATTGCTTAACCTTGAAACCGCTTTGAGAAAATGCCGATCAATGGAGATGACATACATTCTCAGCTTTGCTTTTGCCAGATTTGGATTTACTATTTTTCATCATACCCCGCCGCTTATCAGTTCTGCCGGCACTTTTTTTGCAATTAACGGATTGATTTTTCTGGCGGGGCGGATGTTCCAAAAAATACAAGAGCCGACTTATCAGCCTCATATGAAACCCTCGGATTACAGCAAAAGCGGCACCGGGCAGAGGATAAAAACATAAAGAGGTTTTTATCCTGCCCGTGAAAGCAATTTTAAAGAAAACTGAAAGCGTAATGGTTCAGAAGATGGTGAAAATTTAATTGCGAGATAAAATAGTCAGACTTAAGAACAGCAAGTTTTTAAAATCCATATCGATTCTAACAACGGGCTCAGTTATCGCTCAGATAATTACTGTTGTTGCTTCGCCTTTAATTACAAGGCTTTTCAGTCCGGCAGATATCGGAATATACACATATATTTTGTCTTTGGCAAACATATTTAATGCGGCGATGAACGGCAGATATGATTTAGCCATTGTGTCTGAAGAAAAACAGGAACGGGTCTTTCCGCTTATAAAACTGTCGTTTCTTTTTTCCGTAGCTATGAGTGCGGCTGTAAGTACCGGTTATTTTATTTATTTTAAATTTTTTTCAAAGGAGTATGCGGACTACCCCTATATTCCCGTCTTGATTTTTGTATTACTGATGTCATTCGGTCTGATAAACATACTGACATCTTTTAATAACCGCAACAAAGAGTATTTTGTTATGTCTTCGGTTTATGTTATTCGCACCGCTTCACAAAATATCGGGGCAGTTATCGGCGGACTTTTGAAGGCGGGAATGCCGGGTTTACTATTACCTTATGTTTTGGGGCAGTTTTTGGGTATTAACAGGCAGGCGAAAATGTTAAAACCCCACTTGAAAGAGGTTGTGAAAGTTTCTAAGGAAGAAATGAAAGAAGTAATGAAAATTCATTACAAGCAACCGCTTTTTTCCGCTCCCGCTCAACTTCTTAGCGGACTATCATATTCTTCCGTGACGCTTTTTATTAAGGCACTGTTCAATACCAGCGTGGTGGGCTATTATTCTATTTCAATGAGAGTCTTGGGCTTGCCTCTATCGGTAATCAGCGGAAATGTCTCCAAGGTCTTTTTTGCCGATGCATCCAGAGAGTATGATAAAACAGGACAATTCTATAACTCTTTTAAAAAGACGGCGCTGTTTTTAGTTGCCCTTTCAATACCGATGGTGTTGGGGATGTTTTTTATCGTTCCCCCCTTATGCCGCCCGATTTTCGGGGAAGGGTGGGAAGTTGCCGGAACTTATATCAGAATTCTCTCATTTATGTTTGGCTTCAGGTTCATTACAACCTCATTAACTCCCGGACTTATTGTTGCTAATAAGCAAAACTACGACTTGCCGTTTCAAGTTGCTCTCGTCGCTATCGCATTGGGGTGCTATATTGTAGCAAAAACATTTAATCTTTCTATGGAAGAATTCCTGATTCTTATTAGCGCTTTCTTCTCTTTGAGGTTCTTCAGCTATTTTCTTTTCATAGGAAGGTTGTCAAAAAAGAAAGGTGAGATAAAAAATGAAACCGATTAATGTGATCGGCCTTGGGTATATCGGGCTTCCCACGGCTCTGATGTTTGCCGCCAACGGGGTGGCTGTTACAGGCACTGACTACAATAAAGACCTTGTGCAAACCCTAAAGGCAGGCAGAACCACTTTTGAAGAAGAGGGACTCGATGAGCTTTTTCAACAGGCACTGGATAAGGGTGTTGTTTTCTCAAATGAATACATAAAAACGGATACCTACATTGTTGCGGTGCCTACCCCTTATGACAAAGCCAGCAAAAAAATTGATCCTTCATATATCATAAGTGCGGTCAAAAGTGTGATGGAAGTCTGTGTTAAGGGCGCAACGGTTGTAATAGAATCCACTGTTTCCCCCGGAACTATGGACAAATACATTCGTCCCGCTGTGAAAGCGGCCGGCTTTACGGCGGGTAAAGACATCCATTTGGTTCATGCGCCCGAAAGGATTATCCCCGGGAATATGGTTTATGAACTTAAGCACAACTCCCGCACAATAGGCGCCGACGATATAGAGGTGGGGGAGAAGGTCAAGGCCTTATACGAGTCTTTCTGTGAGGGTGAGATTGTGCTCACGGATATAAGGACCGCCGAAATGACCAAGGTTGTTGAAAACACTTACAGGGATGTCAATATCGCCTTTGCCAATGAATTGGCTAAAATTTGCCGCTCGGATAACATGGATGTTTATGAAATTATCCGTATTGCCAGCAAGCACCCCAGGGTCAATATACTTCAGCCGGGACCCGGCGTGGGCGGGCACTGCATATCGGTGGACCCCTGGTTCTTAGTGGGTGATTATCCGGAACATACGAAACTCATTCTCAGCGCCAGGCAAATCAATGATTCAATGCCAGACTTTGTTTTAGAACGAATCCATAATATTATGAAAGAAAACGGTTTAACCGATGTTTCAAGAGTAGGTCTTTACGGTTTGACCTACAAAGAAAATGTGGACGACACCAGGGAGAGCCCGACTCTGCAGTTGTTGGAAAGCATGGAAAGACATCTGGCACCGGGGCTAAAGGTTTATGATCCTTTTGTTAAAAGGGATGTTGTTCCGAACCAGTATCATAATCTTGACAAGTTTTTGGCTGATGTTGATATTGTTGTTATTATGGTGGGCCATGATGAGATAAAGAGCAACATGAATAAACTGGCTGATAAGATTGTTTTGGATACCAAGAATATTTGCAAGGCAGAGGGAACATACAAACTATAAAAACATATTGAACGGAGAATTGAGATGAAAAAAGTTATGCTTGTCTTCGGCACGAGGCCGGAAGCGATAAAAATGTGTCCGCTGGTCAACGAGCTTAAGGCAAGAAAAGGCGTTGAAACCGTTGTATGCGTTACGGGACAACACCGCCAGATGCTCGATCAGGTGCTGGAAGCCTTCGATGTTGTGCCCGACTTTGACCTTTCAATAATGAGGGAAAAGCAGACCTTGTTTGACATAACAACGGACATTCTCAACCGTATTAAAGCCGTTTTGGACGAAGTTAAACCGGATGTGGTTTTAGTCCACGGGGACACGTCCACCACTTTTGTAACGGCCTTAGCCTGTTTTTACTCCCAAATTCCCGTGGGTCATGTGGAGGCGGGGCTACGCACCTACAATATTTACTCCCCCTATCCTGAAGAGTTTAACCGGCAGGCGGTCAGTATTATAGCCCGCTATAATTTCGCTCCTACTGAGCTTTCCGCAGAAAATCTCATAAAAGAGGGTAAGGATCGGTCGGAGATTTATATTACCGGCAACACCGCCATAGATGCACTTAAAACAACGGTGAGGGAAGACTATAGCCACGAGCAGCTTGATTGGGCAAGTGACAGCAGACTGATTATGCTTACCGCCCATCGCAGGGAAAACTTGGGTGAACCCCTGCGCCATATGTTCAGAGCTATTAAGCGGATTGTAGATGAAACCCCGGATATTAAAGTTATCTACCCAATTCATCTTAACCCGGCAGTGCGGGAAGCAGCTAAAGAGGTTTTTAAAGACTGTGACAGAATAAGAATAATTGAGCCTTTGGATGTTTTGGATTTCCACAATTTCCTTGCCAGATCATATTTAATCTTGACGGACAGCGGCGGAATTCAGGAAGAAGCGCCGAGTTTGGGTAAACCCGTATTGGTTATGCGGGATACTACTGAGCGCCCGGAGGGGATAAAGGCCGGGACGCTCAAGCTTGTCGGGACCGACGAGACCGTCATATATGAAACCTTTAAACTGTTGCTTGAGGACAAAAATGAATATGAAAAAATGAGCCGGGCAAGCAACCCTTATGGCGACGGTTTTGCCTGCCGCCGAATTGCTGAAATATTGATTGAGGAATTAGGGAGGGCGAAGAAATGATTGAACTTTTTGGTTCAAAACAGGACTGTTGCGGCTGTACCGCATGTGTCAGCATATGTCCCGAGTCGGCTATAACCATGGAATCGGACGCAGAGGGGTTTCTGTATCCGAAAATTGATGTCAGCAAATGCAGTGAATGCGGTTTGTGTAAAAAAGTATGTGCTTTTCAAAACGGATATGATTCAAGTGGTAATATCCTTCCGCCAAGAGTATTAGCGGTAAAGCATGCTGATGAGACAACCAGAACAAGCAGTACTTCAGGGGGCGCTTTCTCAGCAATTGCGGAATATTTTTTAAAGAACGAAGGTATTGTTTACGGTGTTGCTCTTGACAGTGATTTAAGGGTAGTTCACCAAAGGGCGGATACTCTTGAGGGAGTAGAGGCGTTTAAAGGGTCAAAGTATGTTCAAAGTAATTTGGACGGTATCTTTGAATCGGTAAAGAAAGACCTGTCAGATGGTCGTTTCGTTCTCTTTTCAGGAACTCCATGCCAGATCGCAGGTTTAAACGAATATCTGATGAAGGCGGATAAGAGCAAACTGTTTCTCTGTGATGTTGTTTGTTGTGGAGTTCCAAGTCCGTTGCTCTGGGAGGATCATCTGCGTTTATTAGAGAAAAAGAATAAATCTGTAATTGAAAAATACTTTTTCAGATCAAAGGTTAAGGGTTGGACATCACCAACGGTTCAGATAACATTTAAAAATGGAAAAAAAGATTACAAGACCGCCCTTTCCCAATCTCACAGAGCGCTGTTTTCTTCACTAAACGCAATGCGGCCTGCTTGTTATAATTGTAAATACAGAAACTTTGAAAGACCGGCAGATATCTCGATAGCAGATTTTTGGGGAATAGAAGACCACATGCCGGACTTTATTGACGAACTTGGAGTTTCTCTGGTTTTAATCAATACTCCGAAAGGCGAAACAATATTTGACAACATATCGGAGAACTTGATATACCGAGAAGGTACAACCGACATGTGCTCACACGCATCTCTCCGCACTCCACTCCGGAAACCGCCTCAAAGAGATGCTTTTTGGATTGCTTATCAAAAATACGGTTATGAGTATATTGTAAAAAAATACGGTGACTGTGCTTTTTTCGGGTTAAAGCGTGTTGTTAAAAAGTTTGTGGGGAGAACATTGAGAAAACTAAAAATCGACAAAATTGTCAAAAAACTTTTAGGAAGAGTGTAAAATGTTTAAAAATAAAACTTTGCTTATTACCGGCGGTACCGGCAGTTTCGGAAATGCGGTATTGGACAGATTTTTGGCTACTGATATAGGTGAAATCCGCATTTTTTCCCGCGACGAAAAAAAGCAGGATGATATGCGCCATGAATATCAGCGCTCTATGCCGGAAGTAAGCGATAAAATTAAATTCTACATCGGGGATGTGCGTGATCTCCAATCGGTAAAAAATGCAATGCACGGGGTTGATTTCATCTTTCATGCGGCTGCCCTCAAACAAGTGCCTTCCTGCGAGTTTTTCCCTTTGGAGGCGGTTAAAACCAATGTTTTGGGAACGGAAAATGTGCTCACCGCCGCTATTGAGGCGGGTGTTAAAAAGGTCATCTGTCTTTCTACGGATAAAGCCGCCTACCCGGTGAATGCTATGGGAACCTCCAAGGCGATGATGGAAAAGGTTATCGTAGCGAAAGCCCGTACCGTTTCCCCGGAGGAAACTCTGATTTGCTGTACCCGTTACGGCAATGTTATGTGTTCCAGAGGCTCGGTTATTCCCTTATTTATCGACCAGATTAAAGCGGGTCGGCCACTGACGGTGACAAACCCCGATATGACAAGGTTTATCATGAGCCTTGACGAAGCGGTGGACTTGGTGGTTTACGCCTTCCAAAACGCCGAAAGCGGAGATATCATGGTACAGAAGGCGCCTGCCTGTACCATAGGTGTGCTTGCACAGGCCGTGAAGGAACTTTTCAATGCGGATAATGAAATAAAGGTTATAGGCATACGCCACGGTGAAAAAATGTACGAAACTCTGCTCACAGATGAGGAGTGCGTCGACGCCGTGGATATGGGAAATTTCTACAGAGTGCCGGCAGATAAGCGGGATTTGAATTACGACAAATTTTTCAGTGACGGGATCCGGCACAAGAGTGCTTTGACGGCGTTTAATTCAGATAACACCGCTTTGCTCACCGTGGAACAGGTTAAAGAAAAGCTTTTGACTTTACAGTACATCCAAGATGAAGTTGCGGCGTGGGGAGGCAAATAATGAGAGTTTTAATCACCGGCTCCGGCGGGTTTGTAGGGAAAAACCTGGTCGCCGAGCTGGAAAGCGGAAAAAAACATGAGATTCTGGGCTTTGATATTGACACTCCGCCGGAGCTGTTGGATGAATATTGTAAAGATGCCGATTTTGTGTTCCATTTGGCCGGAGTAAACCGCCCGGAAAATCAGGCGGAGTTCATGAAGGGGAACTTCGGCTTTACCTCAACGCTTTTAGATACTCTCAAAAAACATAATAACCGCTGTCCGATTATGATTTCCTCCTCTACCCAAGCCGTGCGTGACAATCCCTACGGCCTAAGTAAAAAAGCCGGGGAAGATTTGATGTTTGCTTACAGCCGGGAAACAGGCGCAAAGGTGTTGGTTTACCGTTTTCCTAATGTGTTCGGTAAATGGTGCAGACCGAACTACAACAGTGCGGTAGCTACTTTTTGCTATAATATAGCCAGAGAACTACCTATCACCGTAACAGATCCTGATATTGAGCTTACTCTGGTTTATATTGACGATATTCTCAAAGAGATGCTCAACGCCCTTGATGGGAAAGAGAATACCGCCGGGGAGTTCTGCGAAGTGTCCGTAACACATAAGGTGACATTGGGCCGGATTGTAGATTTGCTGACGAGTTTTAAACAGAGCAGACAAACCCTGACGGTGCCTTATCTTGAAGACGGTTTTGAAAAAAAGCTTTACAGCACCTATCTTAGCTATTTGCCCGAGGACGCCTTCGGTTATCCTCTAAAGATGAATGTGGACAACAGAGGCTCTTTTACCGAGATTATACGAACCCCGGACAGAGGACAGTTTTCAGTTAACGTGGCAAAGCCCGGTATTACAAAGGGTAACCACTGGCATCATACAAAAAATGAAAAGTTTCTTGTAGTCAGCGGCAAAGGGCTGATTCAATTCAGAAAAGTGGGTGAAACGGAAGTTATTGATTACTATGTAAACGGCGAAAAGCTGGAAGTAATTGATATTCCGCCGGGTTATACACATAACATTAAAAATGTCGGCGATACGGATTTGGTTACCTTTATGTGGGCTAATGAAGCCTTTGATCCTGAAAATCCGGACACAATATTTTTAGAAGTATAAATCTTTGACGGTCGGTATTATGATTTTAAAGTGAAGGAGCGGCTATGAACAAACTTAAGATAATGACAATCCTCGGCACAAGGCCGGAGATAATAAGGCTGTCCGAAGTGATAAAAAAATGCGACAAATATTTTGACCATGTTCTGGTGCACACCGGGCAGAATTGGGATTTTACCCTGAACCAAATATTTTTTGAAGATTTGGGGTTGAGGGAGCCCGATTATTATCTGGATGCAGTGGGCGGCGACTTGGGCGAGACTATCGGCAACATTATTGCCAAAAGTTACCGTGTACTATCGGAAGTAAAACCGGATGGCCTGCTTGTGTTGGGAGATACCAACTCAGCCCTCTCCGCTATTTCAGCAAAAAGGCTTAAAGTGCCCATTTTCCATATGGAGGCCGGGAACCGTTGCTTTGACGAAAACCTCCCGGAAGAAACGAATAGGCGTATTGTGGATCATATAGCGGATGTGAACCTCTGTTACAGTGAACATGCCCGCCGTTACCTCAATGCGGAAGGTGTGGCTAAAGAGAGAACCTATGTTTCCGGTTCCCCCATGGCGGAAGTGCTTACCGCAAATTTGGATAAAATCCAGTCCAGTAAGGTGCTCCAAACTTTGGAGCTTGAAAAAAACCGGTACATTTTACTTTCAGCCCATAGAGAAGAAAACATAGATGACGAGAAAAACTTTTTTTCCCTGATGAACGCCGTCAATGCCATGGCGGAAAAATATGATATGCCCGTAATTTACAGTACTCACCCCAGGAGTGCCAAATTTATTGAATCCAGAGGGTTTAAATTTCACCCTAATGTGCGGAGTTTAAAGCCTTTCAGTTTTTCAGATTATAATTATTTACAGACAAATGCTTTTTGTGTTGTCTCCGACAGCGGCACCATCCCTGAAGAGGCCTCCTATTTTAAGTTTCCGGCGGTCTCCATCAGAACAAGCACGGAACGCCCGGAAAGCATGGATAAAGGTAATTTTATTATAGGAGGCATTACAACGGAGCAGGTGCTCCAATCCGTTGACTTGGCGGTGGCCATGGTTGCAAACGGCGATTTCGGCATAGCTCCGCCGGACTATGTAGACGAGAATGTGAGTACAAAAGTGGTAAAAATCATTCAAAGTTATGTGGGTATAGTAAATAAAATGGTTTGGCGAAAGTATTAAATGTTTTGCGTTTTTCATTGGATTACAACTGAAAGAAAAAAGCGGTTGCGTCGCAGGATGAATCAAGGTATAATGTACATCAGTGATTTGAGACCTGTTAACTAAGCAACCGTAAAATTAGCAACGGTAAGGGGTAGCGTATGGATATCAGAAGAATATTGTCAATGCTCAGGAAAAAGTGGCCTTTCATTGTTATTTTATCCATAGCCGGGGCTTTGGCGCTTTATATTTACAGCAGTTTGGCTGTGACACCAATTTATGCGGCAAAAGCGACAATGATTGTCAATAAGTCCCAGTATCAGGCGGCGGAGCAAAATCAGATGAGTTATTCCGATATTTTGCTCACGCAAAAACTCGTTAAATCCTATACGATAATCATGATGAGTGATACGAATCTGGAATTGGTGAAGAAAGACCTCAATTTAAATATACCCGTGTCGGACATAAAGTCCTTTATTAAAATTTCCGCCGTTGGAGAGACGGAAGTTCTTCAGATTACCGTGGAGCATGAGGATGCCGTGTTAGCGCAACAAATCGCCAACTCCCTTGTGAAGGTTTCTCCCCCGACAATTATCAGGGTAATCAAGGCCGGCAGTGCGGAAGTAATTGATACGGCAAAGACGCCGGACAAGCCGGTTAAGCCCGTGGTTTGGCAGTATGTTCTTTTAGGGGCATTTCTCGGCCTGATTTTTGCCGTTGCCATTATCTTCCTGCGCGACTTCTTTGACAACACTTTCAAGACTGAGGACGATGTCCGAAACGCTCTGGATTTGCCGGTTATTACCTCATTGCCGGAGATTGCCAAGGACGGCGTAAAGATTATTACGGGAGAAACGCCTTTCGATTACAGGGAAGCCTTTAAAGTGCTGAGGACTAAAATTCAATTTTCAGCCGTTGACGGCAAAATGAAGAAAATCGCCGTTACAAGCTCCGGCCCCTCGGAAGGTAAAACCACCGTGGCTATTAACCTTGCTCTTTCCATAGCGGAAGCCGGTCAAAGAGTTCTCCTAATTGATGCTGATATGCGTAAACCGAAGGCGCACAGAACCCTTAATCTTCCTGCGGAACCCGGCATTTCTAACGTGTTGACATTGCAGGAAGACTTTGAAAAAGTTATTAAAAAGGTACCCAAGTTTGACGCTCTTGACGTGGTCACCTGCGGTGTAATACCTCCCAATCCGGCTGAACTTCTGGGTTCAAACCAAATGGAGCAATTTATTAATCAGGTGGAAGACAACTACGACTATATAATTTTTGACACCCCGCCTATCGGCTTGGTTACGGATACTGCAGTGCTTGTTAAACACCTTGACGGTGTTGTCTGGGTAGTGAGCTATGGCAGAACCGTAATTCAAACGGCTCAATTTGCCAAGGAAACCCTGGAAAGCGTCAACGCAAATATAATCGGCTGTGTGTTTAACTCTGTAAAGCCCGACAGTTACGGCAACAGGGACTACTACAGAAAATACGGCGGCTATTACAGGTACGGATACAGGAGGGGCTACGGCTACTCCAACCGCTACAGTTACGGTTACAGATACGGCTACGGTTATGGCTACCAGCAGGAGCCCGAACGCGAACGCAAAAGCCTGTTTAAATTCGGCAAAGGCGGCTCAGATCATGAAGGCGGCGGCAACGCCGGCCAATAACGGCGGATAAAAAAGACAAAACCGCATTGCGACAACCTGCGCAATGCGGTTTTGTGGCTTAAAAAACGGAAAAATCAACCCAAAAATGAACCCAACCCTTTAGTTTTGCTTGACTTTAGTTATTTCTGCTGATATAATTTCAATTCGCTGCCGATTTAATGCGGCAGTGCTTTGCCGTGAATTTTTACGCGGCAAAGGAATCCTTGCCGCACTGAACTGCGGCCAAAGACCGGAAGGAGGTGCTTTTAGAATGTCGGCTTTACCAAAGTATGAGTCCATGGTGGTTTTCTCCGTAGCAAGGGGCGATGAATTCACCCAAGAGATGCTTGAGAAGTTTAAGGCCCTTGTGGAAGAAAACGGCAGTCTCGAGAGCGTTGATGAGTGGGGGAAGCGTAAGCTTGCTTACCCGATTAACGACGAACCCGAAGGCTATTACGCTTTGTTCCACTTTTCCAGCGAACCGGATTTCCCGGCGGAACTCGACCGTGTCGTAAAGATTACGGACGGAGTTTTACGTTCACTCACCATCAGAAAAGACGGGGAGGATGCATAAGATGCTTAACTGTGTTGTTTTAATGGGCAGACTGGTTAGAGACCCTGAACTGCGTACCACGCAGACCGGCATATCCGTACTTTCATTTACCATTGCTGTAGACCGCCCTTATGCAAAACAGGGCGAGGAGCGGCAGACGGATTTTATTGATATTGTTGCCTGGAGGCAGACAGCGGAGTTTATTAACCGGTTTTTTCACAAGGGTTCTCTTATTGCGGTGCAAGGCGCTTTGCAGACTCGCAACTATGAAGACAAAAACGGTATCAAGCGCAAGGCTTTTGAGGTAGTGGTTGATAAAGTCAGCTTTTGCGGCCCCAAATCGGAAAGTGCTGCTGCCAACCGCATTGAAGAGATGACGGCAAATGAACCCGAACCGGCTTTTTCAAATGCGGAGCCGGACGATTTTGAAACCCTTGCCGATGATGACCTGCCATTTTGATTAAGAGCGAAATTATTTTTAAGAAGGAGGAACTTCCATGGCTTACGATAAAGAAGACCGGGGCGACAGAAGGCCGAACAGAAGAGGACGCAGAAAAGTCTGCACTTTCTGTGTTGAAAAGGCCGAAACAATAGATTATAAAGACGTTAATAAGCTTAATAAATTCATTTCCGACAGGGCAAAAATTCTTCCCCGCAGAGTTACGGGAACTTGTGCGGCCCATCAGCGTGAATTGACCAGAGCAATTAAAAGGGCTCGTATTGTTGCTTTGTTGCCTTTTTCCAGCGACTGATTACCTTGGCGGCGGGGTTCAACCGCCGCTTTTATTTTTTTTAACAGGAGTGATTTCATGCCGCTTGTATCATCAAAAAATATTCTGAAGGCCGCCTATGAGGGCGGATACGCCGTCGGGGCGTTTAATGTTAATAATATGGAAATAATTCAGGGAATAGTCCAGGCCGGCGTAAAGCTCAACGCCCCTCTTATTCTTCAAGTTTCTGCCGGGGCGCGCAAGTATGCAAACCACACTTACTTAACCAAACTTGTGGAAGCGGCCATTATTGAAACGGGCCTCCCCATTGTTTTGCACCTTGATCACGGGCCGGATTTTGAAACCTGCAAGAGCTGCATTGACGGGGGATTCACCTCAGTGATGATTGACGGCTCACACTTTCCGTATGAGGAAAATGTGGCGCTGACTAAAAAAGTGGTGGATTACGCCCATGAAAGAGGCGTCACCGTAGAGGGAGAGTTGGGCCGCCTTGCCGGAATTGAAGATGATGTTAAGGTTAAAGCCGAGGATGCCTCATACACAAACCCCGACCAGGTATATGACTTTGTAACCCGTACCGGGGTAGATTCCCTGGCAATTGCCATTGGTACCAGTCACGGCGCCTATAAGTTTAAACCGGGGCAAAAACCGGAGTTGCGTTTTGACATACTTGAAGAGATAGAAAAAAGACTCCCCGGCTTCCCTATTGTTCTGCACGGTGCGAGCTCCGTGGTACCGGAATATGTGGAAATGATTAACAAGTACGGCGGGAAAATGCCCGATGCCGTGGGTATCCCCGAAGAAATGCTGCGCAAAGCGGCGGGTATGGCGGTGTGCAAAATAAATATAGACTCCGACCTGCGTTTAGCGATGACGGCAGCCATTCGCCGCCATCTGGCGGAAAATCCCTCGGATTTTGACCCCAGGCAATACCTTGCGCCTGCACGTTCTGCCATTGAAGATATGGTTGCCCACAAGATTAACACAGTCCTCGGTTGCGCAGGGAAGGCTTAAAAGGTAATAACAAAAAACATCGGGGGCGGATTGTATCCGCCCCTTTTGCCGTTTTAAAATATTTAATAAGTGCTTATTGGTGGCGGCGCCAGTGGAAAAGGTATTGCTGAGCGACACCCTCAAACCCTTTTGTGCAGGGAGGAAGACCCTCTGGATACATTTCCGACATTACCCGCTTTACCCATACATCCACGGGGAAGGCGTCAAGCCGTCCGAGACCGTATAATAAAACACATTCCGCCACTTTGGGCCCAACGCCCTTAATCTTCATTAACTCTGCGCGTGCGTCTTCCAGAGGCAAATTGCTAAGGTTTTCGAGCACCACTTCTCCGCTCGAGATCTTTTGAGCGGCATTAAGAATATATTTTGTCCTGAAACCGGCACGGGCAGACACCAAGCCTTCAAAACCGCCGTCAAGAATCGCTTCAGGGGTTGGAAAGGCAAAATTACCATCCCCGAGGGGCTCGCCCAAACTTTCGCAAAGCCGAAGGATAATGCCTTCAATCCTGGGGATATTGTTGTTCTGAGATATGATAAAAGAGCAGAGCGTCTCCCAGGGTTCCTGCCGCAGAATGCGAATGCCGTAGTATTCCTCAACGGCGGTTTTGAGGGATTTGTCCGCACTGAAAGATTTGCAGATTGAAGCATAATCTCTGTCAAGGTCAAAGTATTCCCGCCAATATTTTTCAAAATCTTCCCTATCGGTGTTATCCAGCAGGAGTTCCCCGCCCTTTTGTTCAATCCCTAAAACCCTGCCGAAAGCTATGCCTCGAAAACGGTTATCCCCCGTTTTTTTCCAGCGAAAAGCCTGGCCGCAGGCCAGTGTATATTCCAGGTTGAAGCAGTCCGGGGCTTCTACCTTAAGCCCCTCGGGAGTTTGAAGAATTTTCAGAAAAATCTCTCCTTAATCACCGGCGTAATAAGAAAAAAATTCAACAAATAGTAAAATATAAGCAGAAAAGTAAAGAAAATATAACTCGGCGTATATAGAAAAATGTCTTTAAGAAGTTCTCCACAATACAAAAACACGGTAAAATGCGGGTTTTTAGTCGGGTTATCAACATTTTCCACATAGTTTTCCACAAAACATACGGAAAGGCGGTATTACTGTCTGTATAAATAAAGCCGCTTAAAAATCCAATTCAGTATTGCCTCCGCTTATGGCAATTTTGAAACTAATCTTTTATTGCCGATTTGCAAAAATCTTTCATACAGCATTGGGAGCATTGGGGTCTGCGGGCAATGCATACAGCACGGCCGTGGAGTACGCACCTGTGGCAAAAGTCATTGCTTTCTTCCGGTGGCAGAAGCTCTTTCAGCTTCATTTCCACCTTATAGGGATCTTTTGTATTCACCAGACCCAAAAGGTTGGTGATTCTGATTAAATGGGTGTCCGCAACCACTGCCGGCTTCCCGTACACATCGCCTAAAATCAAGTTTGCGGTTTTTCTGCCTACCCCCGGCAGACGCAGAAGTTCGTCCATTGTGTCCGGCACTTTGCCGCCGTAATCTTTCAATATCATTTGGGCGGACTCAATTATATAGGCCGCCTTGGAGCGATAAAAGCCGCAGGAATGTATTAAGTCCTCCACATCATGATTTTCGGCTGCGGCAAAATCGGCAACCGTAGGGTAATGTTCAAACAGAGCGGGCGTAATAAGGTTTATCCTCGCATCCGTACACTGGGCGGAGAGAATTGTAGCCACAAGCAACTGAAAAGGGTCTTCAAATTCCAATGTGCAAAGGGCGTCGGGGTACTCTGCTTTAAGGGCCTCAACCGCTGCTGAGGCCAGTTCTTTTTTTGTCATAAATATGCCTCCGGCACTTATCTTTTAAAAGTGTGTTCCGCCAAAGGGAGCACAACATTATTGCCGATATTATATACGAAAACATAAAAACTTTAAAGGGCGCCCGGTGCCGGGCGATAAGGGCGGCGGTATTGCCCGCAGGCGGGGAAAATGATATAATATCGTTCGGTTAACGGAAAGATTTTCGGCATTAAAACGAGGTGTTATTTTGAAAAAATATAATGCGGTCATAATCGGAGCGGGCCCGGCCGGTATATTCACCGCACTGGAGATTTACAAAAACAAGTCGCCGGATTATAAGGTGCTTATTGCGGATGTGGGTATATCCATCAAGCGCAGAACCTGTCCGGCCAGGAGCAAAGGGGTTTGCGTAAATTGCAGGCCCTGCAACATTATGAGCGGCTGGTCGGGTGCCGGAGCTTTTTCAGACGGTAAGCTGTCTTTAAACGAGGAAGTCGGCGGAAATCTGACCGATTATCTCCCCTTAAACGAGGTTCGGGAACTTATCGGTTATACGGATAAAATTTATCTGGAATTCGGAGCCCCCGAAACTGTTTACGGCCTTAATGACAAAAAGGCGGACGAGATAGCCTATGAATGCTCAAGGCACAATATTCGCCTTATACGCTGCCCCGTACGCCATTTGGGTACCGAAAACGCCTATAAAGTACTTGCAGCCATGTACGACTATTTAAGCGCCATAGAGGGCTTTACCTTTATGGAGCGCACTCATGCCGACCCGATTATTAAGGACGGGGAGGCTAAGGGCGCTTTACTCACCTTTAAAGACGGCAGTACCGAAGAGGTTGAGGCGGACTATGTTATAGCCGCTCCCGGCCGCGGGGGAGCGGAGTGGCTCAACAGGATTGCCCGTGAGCACGGTATCGGCCTGCGCAATAATGAGGTGGATATCGGCGTCAGAGTGGAGGTGCCCAACTCCATAATGGATAAGGTAACCGAGCACCTTTATGAGGCAAAGATGATTTACTATTCCGACACCTTTGAAAATAAAGTAAGAACCTTTTGTATGAACCCCGGCGGAATAGTAAGTGAAGAACATTATGTAGCCGATATCAATGACAGTTCGGATAAAAGCATAGCGGTGGTTAACGGGCACAGCTACGCCGATGCAAACGCACTTACGGAAAACACCAATTTTGCCCTGCTTGTTTCCACGAAGTTTACCCAACCCTTCGACCAACCCATAGAATACGGAAGATATGTTGCCCGTTTGGGGAACATGCTCACCGGCGGAGGCGTTATGGTGCAGCGCTTGGGGGATCTTCTCATGGGCAGGCGTACCGATGTTTCAAGGCTGAACAAATCCACCACCCGCCCGACCCTTACCACAGCGGTACCCGGGGACCTTTCTTTTGTTTTGCCTCATCGCCATCTGACCAGCATTATCGAATCCCTGCGTGCTTTTGACAAGGTTTTGCCGGGACTCTATTCAAAGAATACACTGCTTTACGGTGTGGAGGTTAAATTCTATTCTTCCAAATTGGAGGTGTCCGAAAACTTTGAAACAAATGTCAAGCGTCTATATGCTATAGGCGACGGCGCAGGCATAACCCGAGGGCTTATGCAAGCCTCTGTTACGGGTGTGGTTGTAGCAAGGCATATTCTCTCACGGAAATAGTTAAAAACTTAAAAAACAACAATCTCGTCTGCCTAAAGAGAGCAGGCGAGATTGTTGTTTGAAGTGACTGATTTTATGACTGAGCCAAAGCTACAGTGTTTTTAAGCGCCGTAGTGTCGTCAATAGTCGGGCTGTATTCCAAGCCGATATATCCTTTATAACCCGTCTGCTCAATGGCTTTAAATACATTCCTATAGTTTATCTCTCCGGTGCCCGGCTCGTTCCTGCCGGGGTTGTCCGCCACATGAAAATGGCCTATCAGTTCAATGTTAGCCCTGATATTCGGGATTAAGTTGCCTTCGGTTATCTGTTGATGATAGATGTCATAAAGAAGCCTTACATTTTCACTGTCAACTTCCCGGATAATCTCAAAAGCCTCATAACCGGAGTAAAGAAAATAACCCTTGTGGTCGCAAAGAATATTAAGTGGCTCAAGCACCGCCGTTATCCCGGCACTTTCAAAAAGTGGCGCAACCCTGCGCAGTGAATTTACAACATATTCATGCTGTTTTTCCCGGCTTATATCCTCCCGTTCCTGCCCGGTTGTGATAATCAGAGCGGGCACATCTAAAAACTCTGCCGTTTTGAGGGATTCTTCGACCACCCTGGCGAGTACTTCCCCGCTGTCACGGGAGAGGAGGGCCTTTTGCCCGTATTCTTCCGCAAGGGCTTCATCTTTTGAGCCTACACAAATGCTTGTGATTTTAACCGCATTTTTTTGAGAGGCCTCTTTTAGTTCGTCAAGATCCCGATGGGTCCAGCCCCAAAATTCGGCGCAATCAAGCCCCGCCGCCTTTACTGCGGCAAAACGCTCTGCAAAGGGCAGGGAGCGATACATCATCTCTATACAAGGGGAAAACTTAAGCATAGAAAAACATCCTTTCTTAATGAAACTGTTTTTATAACTATATCATCAGGTGAAAAGGCCGTCAATAAAGATTGGGCGGAAAGAGAAAGATTTGCCCCGCTTTTTCCTTGTAATTGAGGGCGCTATAATGTATACTTAATCGAGCGATTTTGACCTGAGGAAAATTTTTTAAGGAGATTGATTATGGATCCTATTAAAGTAGATTTCGGCTCCAGAGGCAAGAACAGAAAGAAAGAGATTATTATTCCGCCTGAAAAAGCGGTGCTGAAAATTATCATCAGTGTTGTGGGTACACTGCTGCTTTCGGCTTTGTATTATTACCTTATGCTCCCCCCAATAAACCTGAAAGCCCCCGAGTTTTATATGTTCATCGCCGCCGTCTTTGCCATTTATATTGTTCTTACAGGCCTTACCACAAAGGCTATGGCAAAGCCGGAGTATATCCCGTATCTGAAAAAGCATTCAATTATTCCCGTTATAGCAATCCTTTTAGTCGGAATTGTTGTAGGCTTGGGCTTTGCCGTTTCTTCCGTGTTTTTCCGCGCTAAAAAGTATAGCGAGATAATGCCGGTCAATGAAAACGGAGTATTTTCCACCGAGATTGAAAAACAGGATGCTAAAACCTACAGCAATATTCCCCGTCTGGATGAACCTGCGGCCGCTAATCTGGCAAACAGGGCTTTGAGTACCCTTTCAAATTTGGGCAAGGTTTCTCAATTTACCGTTTACCCCGAATATCCGCAAATTAACTACAAGGGTGAACCCGTTCGTGTTGCCACCCTTGATTATGCCAACATTATCAAGTGGTTTACAAACCGCAAAGAAGGCTTCCCCGGCTATATTGTTATCAATATGGCTACGCAGAAAACCGAGTTTGAGGAATTTAAAGAGCCGATGATGTATTCGCCGGCGGAGCATTTAGGCCGTCTGCTAAAAAGAAAGTTGCGTTTTGATTACCCCACCTACATTTTCGGGAATCCGGTTTTTGAGTTGGATGAAGATAGCAATGCCTTTTGGATTTGCCCGGTAATGGACAAAACAATCGGAATGTTCGGCGGAGTGGATGTTAAGGGCATGGTTCTGCTTAACCCCAATAACGGTACGAGCGTGTATTATGACCTTGAAACTGTCAAAAATGCGGATGATTTGCGTTGGATAGACAGACTGTACTCCTCGGAACTGTTGATACAGCAATACAACTATCACGGCAAATACAACGGCGGGTTCTGGAACTCCATACTCGGGCAGAAGAATGTTTATATGACAACGGAAGGTAATTCTATTATAGCTAAAGATGATGACGTGTATTTGTACACCGGCGTTACCTCCGTTACAAGCGACAAGTCGATTATCGGTTTTATTTTGATCAATCAGCGGACAAAAGCTGCAACTTATTACCGGGTGGCGGGTGCTATGGAAAGTACGGCTATGGAAACGGCTCAGGGAATGGTTCAGGACTTGGGCTACACCGCCGCTTTCCCGCTGCTTATCAATGTAGGGGATCAGCCTACATATTTTATGGCATTGAAAGACTCGGAGCAGGTTAATCAGCGCTTTGCCATGATTCATGTTGAAAAATACAATACAATTAAAGTTGTGGGGGACTCCTTAACCGATTGTCTGGAACAGTACTTAAAGGCTCTTACCGCTGCGGGAATGAATGTTGAATTTAATGTTGATGATATACAGGAAGGCGGCGAATCCGGTGAGGTTAAACCGGATGAAGTGAAAACCGTGACCGGCACCGTGGCGGAAATTCGTACAGCCGTTATGGGCGGTGAAAGCTGGTACTTTATTAAGCTTGCCGGGGGAGATGTTTACTATTCCGTCTCCGCTTCCAAAGCGAAGGACGCAATTATTCTCAACAACGGTCAGAATGTGACGGTTACTTTCGCGGCGGTTGAAAGCAGCGGTAGGATTATAGAGGTTGATTCACTGAAACTTGAAGTTCAGTAATTTACATTAATCATTTGGGGGCGGACACCTGTCCGCCCCTTTACTGTTTTATAGAAAAAGAATAAGTTTTTCCGAAAAGTTATTGACATATGTCGGAAATGATGTATAATGTTAATTGAAACGGACATATGTCAATAACGGTAAGGAGGTGAACATTATGCCGAGAAGAGACGGAACAGGTCCAAACGGTGCAGGTGAGAGAACCGGCAGGGGCCTGGGTAAATGTGCGGGAGCAAATGCCGCAAGATACGGCGCCGGCCTCGGTGCAGGTCTCGGCTTAGGTCTTGGCCTGGGATTTGCCTGCAGACGCGGTTTCGGCCGCGGCTCCGGCAGAGGTTTCGGGTTCAGACAAGATTCCTCAAAAAATCCAAAAGAACTCCTTGAGGAACGGAAAGAAGTTCTGAAAAATCAACTGTCTGCCATTGACAAAGAATTGCAGGACCTGTAAGTTAATGTTGAGATAACCGGAGGACGCTCCGGTTGTCTTAACTGTTTAAGCGAGGTGAAGGACTATACCCAGACCGAGAAAACGGAGGAACGTTTGCAGTCTCCCCGATAACAACCGCTTCGGTCCCCTTGATGCCGCCCCGGCTGACATTGAAGATGTAGTGCGGATGACGGTAGATGAATATGAAACCATAAGGCTCATCGATTATAACGGGCTTACACAGGAAGAATGCTCCGTGCAGATGAATATCTCCCGCACTACGGTTCAAGGTATTTACGACAGTGCGAGGAAGAAGCTTGCCAGGTCTTTAGTGGAAGGCAAAGCCCTGGTTATAGAGGGCGGGGAGTATCGTCTGTGTGACGGAGAAGGTGAGCGTTGCGGAGGTGCCTGTGCGCATAGGCGCAGGCGAGGCAGAGCGTTTAAAGACGGAAGAAATAATTATCATGCAAAATAGAACGGAGGTCTCTTATGAAAATAGCAATACCTGTAGAAAAACAGAACTTGGATGCACAAGTAGCCCAATCCTTCGGTCGGGCACCCCATTTTTTATTCTATAATACAAAGTCAAAAGAAAGTTATTATCTGGACAATACCGCTGTTGCGGACAGCGGCGGTGCCGGAATCAGGGCTGCTCAAGTTGTGGCGGACCACGGAGCGGAAGCTCTTTTAACCCCCCGTTGCGGCAACAATGCACAAGAGGTATTAAGCGGGGCGGAAGTTTTAATCTATAAATCAATCCCCGGCACGGCTCTTGAAAACATTGAGGCGTTTATAGCCGAAAAACTGGTTCTGCTGGACGAATTCCATTCGGGGATGCACCGCCATGGCTAAAAAAATTGCCGTCCTCAGCGGTAAGGGCGGTACAGGCAAAACTCTCCTAAGCGTGAACTTGGCTTCCGTTGCGGGGGATTGTCTGTATGTAGACTGCGATGTTGAAGAACCTAACGGACACTTGTTTTTAAAGCCCGAGCAAGTCCGTAAAGAAACGGTTTGTGTAAAAATCCCCGTTGTTGAAAAGGCGTTGTGTGACGGCTGCCGCAATTGCGTTAAATTTTGCAAGTTTAACGCAATTGCTTTTATGAAAGATAAACCCTATGTTTTTGAAGAGGTTTGTCATTCCTGCGGCGGCTGCGTTTTGGTCTGCCCTCAAAAAGCGATTGCCGAAAAAGAGAAGCCGATAGGAGAGATTCGGAGAGGAAATTCAAATCGGATTAAATCACATTCGGGTATAATGAATGTTGGGGAAGTTTCCGGCGTTCCGATTATAGAAAAACTTATGGAGGCTGTCCGCAAAGAGAGCGGTACCGTAATCATTGACTGCCCGCCGGGGAGTGCCTGTATTGTTATGGAAAGTATAAAAGATGCCGATTACTGCCTGCTTGTTGCGGAACCTACGGTTTTCGGGGCGCACAACCTGAAGATGGTTTATGAGTTGGTTCGACTTTTTAATAAGCCCCACGGGGTTGTACTTAATAAGTGTCTCCCGGGAGAAAATCCGGCGGAAGACTTTTGTATAAAAAATAATGTGCCCATTCTCGGGCGAATTCCTTTTGACAAACAACTGGGCAAACTCAGTTCCGATGCTTTAATTGCGGCTGATGAAGACGAAAGGTTTAAAACCCTGTTCTCCGGCTTGCTTAATAAAATTATGGAGGAGGCGGACGATGAAACAGCTTCTGATTCTAAGCGGTAAGGGCGGAACCGGAAAGACAACGGTGGCATCCGCCTTTATTAAGCTTTCATCTGCAAGGGCTTATGCCGACTGTGATGTGGATGCACCTAATCTGCATCTGGTTATGAACTTTAAAAACGAGTCCGAAACGGAAGATTATTTTGGAATGCCGAAGGCCCAAATTGACAGGGTTAAGTGTATAGACTGCGGTGTATGTCTGGAAAACTGCCGTTTTGGCGCTATAAGCGATGAGGGCGGTCATCATGTGGAACTCTTTAGCTGTGAAGGCTGCGGGGTTTGCGAAGAACTGTGCCCTGTCGGTGCAGCCGTTTTAATGCCGGATATTGCGGGAGAGCTTACCCTCTTTAATGAAGACGGCAATGTTTTTTCTACGGCACAACTTAAAATGGGTAGGGGGACATCGGGTTTATTGGTGACTCAGGTGAAAAATCGGATGAAATCCGCAGCCGATACCTACACAGGCCTTGCCGTAATAGACGGCTCCCCCGGTATCGGTTGCCCCGTAATAGCCTCACTCAGCGGGGTGGATATGGTGCTGATTGTGGCCGAGCCTTCTCTTTCAGGTATAAGTGATATGGAGCGAATAATAAAGACCGCATATAACTTCGGGGTTCCCATAGCTGTCTGCGTAAACAAACATGACACCAACCCGGATAACACCGGTAAGATTGAGGAATACTGCAGAGAAAACAATCTTTTGTTTGCAGGTAAAATTCCTTTTGACCCTAAAGCGGTAGAGGCGATAAACAGCGGTATGACCATAGCGGATATAGACTGCCCTTCAGGTGATGCTGTAAGAGAAGTTTACCAAATAACAGTAGAAGCGCTTTTGAGCGAAAACAAGGGGAGCGGAATATGATTGTTAAAGTTCTTGCAGAGAACACAAGTGTTTCAACGGAATTTATCAGTGAACACGGGCTCAGCCTGTATATTGAAACGGAAAATAATAAAATCCTTTTTGACACGGGGTCAGGTTCCGCTTTTGCCGAAAATGCAAAAAGGCTGGGTGTTGACCTCTCCTTAGTTGATTTGGCGGTATTATCCCACGGTCACTATGACCATGCCGGCGGACTGAAAACTTTTTTCAACCTGAACAGCCGTGCCGAAGTATATGTTCACAAAGAGGCTTTCGCCCCGCACTATGCCAACCGCTCCGGAGGAGAAAAGGATTACATCGGCGCAGATCAAAGCCTTTTGGAAAACGAGCGCTTCGTTTTTTGTGACGACTCAAAAGTAATTGACGATGAGCTGGAACTGTTTGCCGCGGTAAGGGGTAAAAGATTTGTTCCTTCAGGCAATAAAGACCTGTTAGTTAAAGAGGGAGACTCGTTCAGAGCTGATCCCTTTTTGCATGAACAGAATCTTATAGTCCGGCAGGGGAATAAAACCATGCTTGTTGCCGGTTGTGCCCATAGGGGAATAGTAAATATTGTTGACGGTTTTAAGGAGAAATTCGGCTTCTTCCCCGACTATGTTGTCGGAGGTTTTCACCTGTGTAACCGTACTTCCGGTCAAAGTGAAAGGCCGGACAACTTAAAACGGATAGGGCGTATTTTATTGGAGACCGGCGCCGAATACTTTACCGGCCATTGCACCGGTATTGATGCTTATAATATTCTCAAAAGTGTAATGGGAGTAAAAATCGAATATTTATCCACAGGGAGTGTAAAAGCTTTCAAAGATTGAGTGCTTTTCAACTTTTATCATTGACAAAATAATGCAAATGTTGTAAATTATTTTCACTATTCTCTTTTTCAGCGGGAATAGTGCATGTGCCGTTTTAATATGCATTATTTTGCGGTTTTCATGTATAAATAATATGCGCGGAGGATAATTATGAAAAAGTTTGCGAAAGTATTGGCTGTTGTTATGGCTGCTGCTCTGGTTTTGTCCATGGCCGCGTGCAACAACAAGCCGGAGGAAAAAACCTATAATGTCGGTATTCTTCAGTTGGTTCAGCATGAAGCTTTGGATGCGGCGACAAAGGGATTCCGTGACGCCTTGACTCAAAAGCTCGGGGACAAGGTAAAGTTTGACGAACAAAACGCCCAGGGTGATGCCAATACCTGCACCACTATAGCTAACGGCTTTGTATCGTCAAAGGTTGATCTGATTATGGCAAACGCCACCCCCGCTCTTGTGGCCTGCGCCACCGCCACTGCCGACATCCCGGTTTTGGGCACATCCATAACCGAATACGGCGCCGCTTTGAATCTGGAAAACTTTGACGGCACCGTGGGTACAAACGTATCCGGCACTTCAGACCTTGCTCCTTTGGATAAGCAGGCTGAAATGATTAAAGAATTCTTCCCCGAAGCAAAGAAAGTAGGCCTTATCTATTGCACGGCGGAAGCCAATTCGATTTATCAGGTAAATACAATTAAAACCCACCTTGAAGAACTCGGCTATGAAGCCAAGCTTTATCCTTTTTCCGACTCCAACGACTTGGCTGCGGTTACCACGAACGCCACAAAAGAAGTCGATGTAATTTACGTTCCCACCGACAACACCGTCGCATCCAACGCCGGTATTGTGGACAATATTTGCGCTCCGGCAAAGATTCCCGTGTTCGCCGGTGAAGAGGGCACTTGCAAAGGCTGCGGCTTGGCCACCCTTTCCATCGACTACTATGATTTGGGCTACGCAACGGGCATTATGGCCTATAAGGTTCTTACAGGTGAAAGCAAGATTTCCGAAATGCCCATTGAATACGCGCCGGACTTTACCAATAAATATGTTCCCGAAAGATTCAAGGCCTTCAATCTTGAAGCTCCGGAAGGCTATGTGGCTATCAGCTGATTGGTTGAATCGGGCAATTTACACCTGAAAAACTTGAGGTCTGAATTGCTGCGGCTTAATGCGGCAATTCAGACCTGTTGTAATAAGAGTGTTAAACGAGGTATGCGGAAAGACGGAGACATTGCCGCAATCATTTAGGAGAAAGACCATGGATCTGAGTTTTTTAAATCTTCTTGGCCAACTTCCCGGCGCCGTATCTCAGGGTTTAATATGGGGTATAATGGCCGTCGGAGTTTATTTGACCTACAAGATTTTAGATATGGCGGACTTAACGGTGGACGGCTCATTTTGCACGGGCGGCGCCGTATGCGTCATATTGATACTAAAGGGTCAAAATGTGCTGGTGGCCTTGCTTTTTGCTTTTTTGGCAGGGATGATTGCGGGCTTTGTAACCGGCGTTTTCCATATCTCTTTCGGAATCTCCCCCATCCTTGCCGGGATTTTAACACAAATAGGCCTTTGGTCCGTGAATCTGGCTATTATGGGCAGGGCAAATCAGGCTATAAACGTCAATAATTACCGCCTGCTTGTTTCTCTCAGATACCTTCAGGAGGCTATCAAAGGGGACAAGCCTTTTTATTGGTCGCCGATTATAGTGGTGGGGCTGATAAATATTGTAATAATCGCAGCCCTTTACTGGTTTTTCGGTACGGAAATGGGCTGTGGCATAAGAGCCACCGGCAACAACCTTAATATGGCAAGGGCTCAGGGTATAAATACCGATTTTAACAAAATGTTGGGTCTTATGCTCTCCAACGGCCTTGTTGCTTTTTCCGGCGGAATATTGGCCCAGTATCAAAGTTTTGCGGATATCAATATGGGGCGGGGAGCCATTGTTATAGGTCTTGCCGCCGTTATAATAGGCGAGGTCATTTTCGGTAAGATTTTCAAGAACTTTGCTTTACGTCTTTTGGGCGTCGTATTAGGCGCAGTGGTGTATTATGTGGTTATCCAGACCGTTCTCTGGCTCAAACTTGACCCGAACTATCTGAAACTCCTCACTGCCGTAGTGGTGGCGGTTTTCCTGGCCGTACCTCATTGGAAGGAAAAAATAGCCAATAAGAGGCAAATCCGGAAAGGAGATGCCCCAAATGCTTGAGATTGTAAACATAAAAAAGATTTTTAACCGTAACACGGTAAATGAAAATGTGGCGCTGAACGGCCTTTCCCTCACCATTTCCGAAGGGGAGTTTGTAACGGTTATCGGCGGCAACGGAGCGGGCAAATCCACGATGCTCAATGCCATTGCCGGTGTATACCCCACCGACGGAGGGAGAATTATAATCGACGGTTCCGATGTAACTCCCTTGCCCGAACACAAAAGGGCGGCTTTTATCGGGCGGGTATTTCAGGACCCCATGATGGGTACAGCGGCAAACATGGGGATTGAAGAAAACCTGGCCCTCGCCCTGCGCAGAGGAAAAAAACGCGGGTTAAGTTGGGGTATAAGAGCAAGCGAACGCAAGGAATACTACCGTCTGTTGGAAGAGTTGGATTTAGGGCTGGAACACAGACTAACCGCAAAAGTCGGACTGCTTTCCGGCGGGCAAAGGCAAGCCCTTACCCTGCTTATGGCAACACTTAAAAGACCCAAGCTTTTGCTTTTGGACGAACATACAGCGGCTTTAGACCCCAAAACCGCCCCGAAGGTTCTGGACATAACCAAAACAATTGTTGAAAAGGACAACCTGACAACCCTTATGATTACCCACAATATGAGGGATGCCATTGCTATGGGCGACCGCTTGGTTATGCTTTATGCCGGTCGGGTTGTTCTGGACATCAAGGGCGAAGAAAAAAAGAACCTGACGGTGGAAAAACTTCTCCATATGTTCAGTTCCGCAAGCGGTTCCGACGAGGCGGACGACAAACTGCTGTTGACTTAATTGCTTATGCAAGCGCAATCGGTCTGATTTCGCGTTTTCAATCGGTCTGATTTCCGGTTTTCAATCGGTCTGATTTCCGGTTTTCAATCGGTCTGATTTTGGTTTTCTAACCAGTAAGATTTTATGTTAAAGGATAACAATTCAGACTTTTAAGCAAGCCCGCTAATTTCAATAAAACTCCGTTCCGGTCGACTTAAGGTACGGATTACAAAAATTCAAAGAAGATTTGTTATGTCACATTGAAAAAACATCGAAACATGCTATAATATAGTCGTTTTATTGGATTTGTATCCAAACGAGACCGTCTGGGAGGGGTATATACCTCTCTGTTTTGCTATCAATATGACAGGGTTCGGAAAAGACTCTCGACAGCGCTTAAGAGAATACTCTAAAAACACCCACCACCATGAAGAGATATTCTTGGCAGACCGATGCCTCTGAGAAGTTTTTTATCTCTTATCTCATTCGGGTAAGCCACAGGAAGTTTTTATATTTCCACAGGAACATGACAAGATGGCAAATCCATCGTCTGCTTTTTCTGTCGGTGGAAATTCACCCGCAAGGTTCAGTCTGGCTCAAAAAGGTGCTTACAAAAAAAGAGATGAAAAATAATGAAACAAATATGCAGAAAGGGGTTGACAAGATGACGAATATGGCAGACAATCGTTCGTTCGTTCGTTCGTTCGTTCGTTCGTTCGTTCGTTCGTTCGTTCGTTCGTTCGTTCGTTCGTTCGTTCGTTCGTAAATAGTCTGTCTTTTTATACCCTTTTTGTCAATACTTTTCTTATGCTTTTTAGCGTCGGACGCAGAGTGTTTTTCTGCCCTCCGGCGCTTTTCATTTGCACAAAATCAGATCTTGATCTAAGGACTGGAGTTATTGTTTTATGAACAATATATTCGATGTTTATAGTGATTTCAAGATTGATGGCTTATCAGCACCTTTCATTGGAAAGGGGAATTTGTGGGTCAACAACACTTACGATAAGTCTGTTGGAAATCTAACAAAATTCATTATCACTGAGGCGATAATGAACACTGCCCCAGGTCAACTATCTATCGTTGGTTATGATAGCGATTTGACAGGTATTTTTGCGCCGTTTGCATCTCTTTCTGCTGGTGAAGGAAAGCAAATAGAGATAATCACAAACGAAAAAGCTTTTAAGGAATATTTAGAATATACATCGCAGCATATTCAAGCGGTACAGAATGTTGTACAGGGGCGAAATGACTCACTTATCGATTCCCGTAATGCAATTAAGAGACCTGTTGAAGGATATAGACTTGTTGTATTGTCTTTGGATATGGGGCTATTGAGTAATGAATTAAGGGCTAAGATTGCGCTTTTAATGCGAAATGGGCCTGCATTTGGAGTTTCGTTTCTTATAATATCTACAACATTTATGTCCATCCAAACCACAAGTGGAAAAGACATTGAATTGTCCGTTAATGCTATTGCTCCAAATATCACAGTGCTTGAGACGCATGGAAATACTGTTTGGTTAAATCTTCGTTTGCCTTTTCAAAACGCTTTTTTTCAAACTCCTCGGTTCTGAAAGCACGGATGACCATCAACCCGGTCAGATTTTCACGGGAAATGAGGTTGAGCCTGTCCACAAGTTTTTGAAGTATTTTAAACTTCGGTATGGCAATGCTCATAAGAATAAAAATAAAGCCCACAAGCACAATACAGGCTACGGCAATAACCCAACTTGTGGAAACGGATTTTTTAACCGCCATAACTATACCGCCGATGGCCATTAGGGGAGCATAGCATACCATTCTGATACCCATCATCAAAAGCATTTGAATTTGGGTTACGTCATTTGTGCAGCGTGTAATAAGGGAAGCGGTGGAAAATTTGTCAAACTCGTTGTTTGAAAAGTTTTCGATTTTTTCAAAAAGAGCCCGGCGCAGGTCGCGGGAAGTGCCGGCGGCAATTTTTGAAGATAAGAAGCTGATTGAGACCGTGGCAGCGCCGCCTAACAAAGCGATTGCCAGCATTTTCAGTCCGACTTTAGTTATGTATGCGGCGGCCATAGCTCCGATGTTTGCTCCCAGTTCCGTGTAAAAAAGTTTGGCCATCATCGTTCCGCTTTGAGCCAAAAGGGTTTTGTCGCTTTGCTCGGCTTTACTTCGAGCTTCACCAAGCATTTGAGCGGGGATTTTTTCAAGTGCAGGCAGTTGGCGGTAAACATTGTTAAGGTTAAAATTGCCGAACCCGTCGGTTGTACTATCGGTTTTATCATTTTCAGTGGCAGAGCCTCGGGACAGATAAATCAGCGTTCGGGCGGAAAGTTCAAATACTCGGTCAAGCGCTTGGGCATTGTCTTTGTCCGTTTTATTTTTTGTCCATAAGTTGCCCGAGGCGGCGGTGTAAATATCGGAATAGGTTTTATTCTTATTGTTCTTTTCCGAAGTCTGAACAAGGGAGTAGGAAGCTTTGACAAGAGTTTTTTCACCCTCCGTCATTGCAAGGGTTGCCAAACGCATGGCGTTTTCGCTCATAGCCTCGGGGGCCGAGTGTGCAATTCCGCTTTTTTGAATACCGGTATCGACAATATCCGACATGAAGTTGGGCAAATTTATATCAGACAGGGCCTGAGCGAACAAAAGCAACACTGTCAGCACAAGCCCTGCGGAAAACGGTTTCAAATATTTAGCCAGTTTTATCAAAACCGAGGCCCCCTGTATATTTATGTATTAGCCCCGGCATTGTAAAGAATATCGGAAATTACAATGCCGGGGATTATAGGAGCAAGACAAAAATTTTATTTGTATAGCAGTAAAAGCGTCAGTGCGGAAACGGCAAGCTGAACAATACAAAGGCGATAAATCGTTTGAGTGTTGGACCAGCCCCTGTTTTTGCGAAGATGGTCATGGAAAGGCGTCCGGATGTTTTTTAAGGGGTTTATCCGCAGAAAGCGGATTAAGGAAACCTTTACAATACTTATCGTGCCGTTGAAAATCAGAACAAGGCATAAAGGTATGAATAACAAGGCGTTCCCCGTTTTTAGTGCTAAAATGCTTATAAAAAGACCGATTGCCCGGGAACCGGCGTCGCCCATCATAAGCTTGCTGGGTTCCGCATTTAACCACAGATAGGGCAGGAGTACGGCACCCATCAATGCCGCCATCAGCAGGATGTTGTCATTCCTTTGAGCATAAAAAATATAAATGCTCAGTGATGCGATTGAGATTAACGAAAGACTGCCGCTGAAACCGTCTATGCCGTCAGAGCAGTTTGTAGCGTTAATGGAAACCCAGACGAGTACCGTGGCGGCAAGGCCGAAAAGAACTTTGGGTACTTGCCACACAAAACCGCCCAGCTGCACACTGTGAAGGGCGGGGTTAAAGAAAATGAAAGCTGCGGCGACGGCTGCGCCGAGGAATAAATCTATTACCCCTTTTTTATATTCCCCCCAGGGCTTTTTAGATTTATCATCAAAGAAGCCCGAAAACATTCCCAATATAACCAAGCCGATATAAGCGGCGGATTCGAGGTTAAAAGGAATAAAAAGCAGGGAAGAAAGGGCAAAGGCGGTAATAAAGAGTATTCCCGCAGCCTTGGGCTTGCCGGCGGAAAGTTCGCCGTCAACGGCATGCTCGCGGCCCTGATCTTTCGGCAACTTGTTCTTCAGCGTCAACAGCAGGGCTGTGTCGAGCAAAAGGGCAAAAACAAGAGCGAAAGAATAAATCAGGTTAGATGGGATTTTTTCAAATCCGGGAATGGAATAAAGCATAATTTAACCTTTCAACATAAGTTTAAGGCTGTAATCAAGCCCTGTATTAAACATTACATGAGTAATTGGGTGATTCTTTTGTAATAAATACGTTGTGGGGATGGCTTTCCGCCAGACCGGCGCCGGTAATTCTTACAAATTGGGCCTTGTGAAGGTCGGCAACTGTTGCGCAACCGCAATACCCCATACCGGAACGCAGACCGCCCAGCATTTGGAACACCGTGTCGGAGAGGGGACCTTTATAGGGCACTCTGCCCTCTACCCCTTCAGGCACCAGCTTCCTGTTGTCTTCCTGGAAGTAGCGGTCGCCGCTGCCTTTGGCCATGGCTCCCAAACTGCCCATGCCCCTGTAAACCTTAAATTGACGGCCCTGATAAATCTCCGTATCACCCGGGGATTCTTCACAGCCCGCCACAAGGGAACCCACCATAACCACATCGGCGCCGGCGGCCAAAGCCTTGACAATATCGCCGGAAAACTTAACGCCGCCGTCGGCAATTACGGGAATCCCCCGGCTTGCGGCCACGCTTGCAGCATCGCAGATAGCGGTAATTTGAGGTACGCCTATGCCCGCAACCACCCGTGTGGTGCAGATTGAACCGGGGCCGATACCCACCTTGACGGTGTCCGCACCCGCGTCGATAAGAGCTTTGGCTCCGTCGGCGGTAGCGACATTGCCCGCTACGAGGGTGATGTTCGGGAAAGCGGCCTTAACCTTTGATACCGCTTTCAGAATGTTCTCGCTGTGTCCGTGGGCCGAATCCAGCACCAGAGCGTCAATTTGAGCATCCGCCAGAGCGGAGGCTCTTTCCAAAACATCGGAGGTTGCCCCGATAGCGGCAGCGCACAGGAGCCTGCCGGTGCTGTCTTTAGCGGAGTTGGGGTACTGTACCATTTTCTCAATATCTTTTATGGTGATAAGTCCCTTAAGATAGCCTTCATCGTCCACCAAGGGGAGTTTTTCGATTTTATGCTTCATCAGGATTTCTTTTGCCTCTTGCAGTGTGGTGCCTATATGGGAGGTGACAAGGTTCTCCTTGGTCATAACATCTTTAATCGGCACGGAAAATTCCGTCATAAAGCGTAAATCCCGGTTGGTTAGGATGCCCACAAGCAGGCCCTCTTCACAGATGGGGACGCCGGATATGCGGTAACGCTGCATAAGCTCCAGAGCGTCTTCTACCAAATGTTCGGGAGAAAGAAAGAAGGGGTTTGTGATAACACCGTTTTCACTGCGCTTAACTATGTCCACTTCTTCAACCTGTCTTTCAATGGACATATTTTTGTGTATAACGCCTATGCCGCCCTCTCTGGCTATGGCAATGGCCATACGGGCTTCCGTCACGGTATCCATGGCGGCTGTCATGAGCGGGGTGTTAAGTTCAATGGTTTTACTCAGCCGGGTTTTAAGGCTGACATCTTTGGGCAATACGGCGGAGTGCGCCGGCACCAGCAAAACATCGTCAAAGGTCAGACCTTTTTTGGCAAATCTTTCAGGATACTCATAATTCAATTTTGACCCCTCCTTAAAGAATAATTCGTTGGTTTCGGTTAATAATTATATCACGCTGCTAAAAAGAATATCAAGCAATAATCAAGTTTGAAAAAAGCGGGGATTTTAAATTAAACCGCTCCGGTGCAAAATAACCGGAGCGGTAAAAAAAGGGGGGAGTTATTTGTATTTCGGCCGGCGCACATAAGAGGTGTGCAGCACTTCATGAGCCTTGTGGCTGCCGGGTGAACCGAGAAACTCCTCATAAATCCGTTTGATTGACTCGTTCTGGTGGGACTTTCTCTTGGGCAGGTTCTTGTCCATCTCATACAAAGTTGCGGCACGGAGTTTTTTCAAGTCGCGGAAGTTGCGTACAACCGCATGCTGGATAGGCTGGCCTCCGCCGTTGATGCAACCGCCGGGGCAAGCCATTATCTCAATAAAGTGATAGTTGGCGGTGCCGTTTTTAACCTTTTCCATTATTTCATGGGCATTGGCAAGGCCGCTGGCTACGCAGACATTGACTTCCATTCCGGCAATGTTGTATGTAGCCTCTTTAATACCCTGTGTGCCGCGAACTTCCTTGAACTCCACATCCGGCAGGTCTTTGCCGGTAAGGGTATCGGCGGCGGTACGCAGGGCGGCTTCCATAACGCCTCCGGTGGTGCCGAAGATAACGGCGGCGCCGGTGGACTCCGCAAGAGGATTGTCAAACTCTTCGTCCGGCAGTTTGGGGAAGTGTATACCGGCGGTATCAATCATTCGGGCAAGCTCCCTTGTGGTCAGAGCAATATCCACATCGGGGTAGCCGGATGCGTTCTGATTATCCCGTTTGGCCTCAAACTTTTTCGCCGTACATGGCATAATGCCTACCACGACTATATCTTTGGGGTCAAGACCCATTCTCTTGGCATACCAGGTTTTGCAGATTGCACCGAACATCTGTTGGGGTGATTTGCAGGTGGAAAGATGACGGAGCTGTTCCGGGTAATAGTGTTCGCAGTATTTAATCCAGCCCGGTGAGCAGGAGGTGATCATGGGCAGTACGCCGCCGCCTTGAACACGCTCGATAAACTCGTTAGCCTCTTCCATAATGGTGAGGTCGGCGCTTAAATCGGTGTCAAAAACCTTGTCAAAACCGAGGCGTCTGAGGGCCACCACCATTTTACCCTGAACGTTTGTGCCGATATGCATACCGAAGCTTTCTCCCAAGGTTACACGGATGGAGGGAGCGGTATGAACAATGACATACTTGCTCGGGTCGTTTATGGCGGCAAAGGCGGCTGCGGTGTCGTCCTTTTCCACCAAGGCGGCCGTGGGGCAGTTGACTATGCACTGGCCGCAGGAAACACAGGAAACATCAGCCAGGTCCTTATCAAAGGCGGAACTGATATGAGTGTCAAAACCTCTGGCGTTGGCCCCTATAACCGCAACGTGCTGCGCTTCGCAGGCGGCCACACAACGGCGGCAGAGAATGCACTTGTTGTTGTCGCGGATCATATGGGCAACGGAGTCGTCAAAGTCGTACTGAATGTTTTCGCCCTTGAAGTAATCCTCATCGTCAACACCGAACTCCTTGCAAAGGTGCTGAAGTTCGCAGTTGCCGCTTCTTATGCAGGAGAGGCACTTTTTATCATGGGTGGAAAGAATCAGTTCAAGTGTAAGTTTACGGCTTCTTCTGACTCTTTCGGTATTGGTGAACACTTCCATACCTTCGCTCACCGGATACACGCAGGCAGTGACAAGGTTTCTAAGGCCCTTGACTTCGACCATGCAAATCCGGCAGGCACCGATTTCGTTAATCTCTTTAAGGAAACACAGTGTGGGAATTTCGATGCCGGCCACCCGGGCTGCTTCTAAAATAGATGAGCCTGCCGGGACGCTGACAGTTGCTTTGTTGATTTTTACAGTTACATTTTGCATTATTCAGCGCCTCCTTTCTTAAACTTTTGATACCGCTTTGACTTTTTTACAGGCGTCTACACAGGCGCCGCACTTTATGCACTTGGAGGAATCAATAACATGCGGCGTTTTGGGAGCGCCTGTGATGGCTCCAACGGGGCAAACTTTGGCGCAAAGAGTACAGCCGATACATCTTTTCGGGTCGATATAGTAGTTGAGCAGGGATTTACAGACCCCGGCCGGACACTTTTTATCGTTTACGTGGGCTTCATATTCTTCCCTGAAGAACTTCATTGTGGCAAGTACGGGGTTAGGGGCGGTCTGCCCCAGGCCGCACAGGGAATTTTCCTTGACATAGTAGGCAAGCTCTTCAAGCTTTTCAAGGCAGCCGGGTTCGGCCTTGCCTTCCACTATTTTGTCGAGCATTTCCAGCAGGCGTTTTGTGCCTATGCGGCAGGGTGCGCATTTTCCGCAGGATTCGTCCACGGTGAAGTCCAGGAAGAAGCGGGCGATGTCCACCATGCAGTTGCTGTCGTCCATAACAATCAAGCCGCCGGAACCCATCATGCAGCCGATAGCGGTGAGGTTGTCATAATCGATGGGCGTATCTATCAGGCGCTCGGGTATACAGCCGCCGGAAGGTCCGCCTGTCTGAGCGGCCTTGAATTTGCGGCCGTTGGGTATACCGCCGCCGATATCTTCTATAATCTCCCGCAGGGTGGTTCCCATGGGGATTTCCACCAATCCGGTGTTTTTAATGTTTCCGCCCAAGGCAAAAACTTTGGTTCCTTTTGATTTTTCCGTTCCGACGGAAGCAAAGCTGGCAGCTCCGTGGAGGATGATTTGAGGAATGTTTGCAAAGGTTTCCACATTGTTTTCAGTCGTGGGCTTGCCGAAAAGGCCCTTTACGGCGGGATAAGGCGGGCGAGGTCTGGGTTCGCCTCTGTTGCCTTCGATAGAGGTCATAAGAGCCGTTTCTTCACCGCAGACAAAGGCGCCGGCGCCCAAGCGTATATGCAAATCAAAGTCAAAACCGGAACCGAAAATGTTTTTACCGAGTAAGCCCTGTTCTTTGGCTTGCTTGATAGCGAGTTCCAGCCGAGCCACGGCAATGGGGTATTCGGCACGGACATAGACAAAGCCTTCGGTAGCTCCCACGGCATAACCGCAAATGGTCATGGCTTCAACTATACAGTGGGGATCGCCTTCCAAAACGGAACGGTCCATAAAGGCTCCGGGGTCGCCTTCGTCGGCGTTGCAGACCACGTATTTTTGATCCGCTTCGGTTCTTGCGGTAAACTCCCACTTAAGGCCGGTGGGGAAGCCGCCGCCGCCCCTGCCCCTGAGGCCGGAGTCTTTTACTATCTGAATAACTTCCGCAGGTTTAAGTTCGGTCAGGCATTTTGCAAGTGCCTGGTAGCCGTCCATAGCGATATACTCTTCAATACTTTCAGGGTTAATAACACCGCAGTTGCGCATAGCAACCCTTTTTTGCTTTTTGTAAAAAGCGGTCTGGTTCAGCGACTTGATTGTATCCGGCGATACCGTCTCATCGTAGAGCAGTCTTTTTACAATACGGCCCTTAAGAAGATGTTCTTCCACGATTTCGGGAACGTCGTCAACCGTTACGTTGCTGTAAAAGCTCCCCTCGGGGTAGACAATCATAATGGGGCCGATTGAGCACAAACCGAAGCAGCCGGTGCGCACAACCAGAATTTCGTCAGTCAGGTCTTTTTCAACAAGCTGTTCATTCAGGGCTTTAATAATATCTTCGCTGTGTGAAGAGGTACAACCGGTACCGCCGCAAACAAGCACATGGGCACGATACATTCGATTTCCTCCTTTACTTCGCAATTGCACCGACGGTAAATTCGGTGACAATATTTCCGTTGACCAAGTGGTCGCTTACTACTCTGGCTACCTTGTCGGGGGTCATTCGGACATAAGTTACCTTTTCCTTGTCCTTTTCAATGACCTCTACTGTGGGTTCGTATTGGCACATGCCTATGCACCCGGTCTGGCATACGGTAACATTTTTCAGTTTGCGCCGGGCTACTTCATCTAAAAAGCCGTTCAAAATCGGGCGGGCACCTGCGGCAATTCCGCAAGTGGCCATGCCTACGACTACACGAATAAGGTCGGTATTATCCTCCCCTACGGTCATGTCCGCTTTGGCTTTTTCTCTCATGGCATTAAGTTCTTCAAGCGTTTTCATGCGGTACACCTCCATGATTATTTTTGTGTCTGTTCCCCGATAGCGCCGTAATCCGGCTGATGTCCTCGGGGTTGGCGGCTGCCTTTTCGGAGCGTCGGATATTCTGAACTCGAAGGCCGACCGTCTGTACTATGGGTAAAAAATATGAGCGAAAACTCACTCATACTCAGGCATTGGCATATTTATTCAGGATGCCCTCAACCTGGTCTACGGTCAATTTCCCGTAAACGTCATCATTAATCGTCATGACAGGGGCCAGTCCGCATGCGCCTATGCAGCGGCAGGCTTCAATTGAGAACTTGCCGTCGGGGGTGTATTCCCCGGGAGCGATTCCCAATATTTCACAGACCTTGTCAAGAATTTGCTGGGCGCCTTTAACATAGCAGGCGGTACCCATGCATACGGAAATGCTGTACTTCCCCTTGGGGGACAGGGCAAACTGGCTGTAGAAAGTTGAAACCCCGTAGACTTTTTCAAGAGGTAAATCCATGCCGTCGGCAATCATTACCTGAACTTCAAAGGGCAGATAGCCGTAAATAAGCTGTGCCTGCTGCAACACATGAATAAGCATGCTGGGATTATCCTTAGCCTCGTCAATTATGACTTTGAGCTTGGCTTCCTGCTCCGGCGTTCCGGCGAAAGGGATTTTGCTGATAGGTTTCTTCATTAATGCCTTTCCTCCTTTAACAAAAAAATAAAACTTGGTATTGCGGGGCAAAAAACACCCCAAATCCTTGCCTGCAATTATATCACGGCGGGCAAGGCGAATTCAATTGTTTAAGGATAATAATGCCCAAAAAAACTAGCACAACTTTGGTTAATTTATCCATAGAATTTGTTGAAAAAGTAGATTGCCGCCCCTGCGGCGGGAAATTACGGCTTTATTTCATAAAAACCGCCGCCTGTGCCGCGAAAACAGCGTCACAGGCGGAAAAGCAGGTGATTTTAAAATTGAATCAGCCCGGATATATGGAGTCTAAAATCTCAATAACATGTGCAACGGCGTGGTTGTTGTTTGAGGGGACGATATGAGTGGCTACAGCCAGAGCCTCCGGTTCTCCGTTTTCGGGCACAAAGGCCGCTTTGGCGGCTGTGAGCATTTCCGCATCGTTATACCCGTCGCCCACCGCATAGCAGTTTTCCCGAGACACGCCCAGGTAATCGGCGAGTTTATGCAGACCGGTACCCTTGTTCACCCCTTTTTTAAGAATTTCTATAAAGTTACCGGTAGTGGGTAAAAAAGAGGGGTCTTTGGAAAATGACTTTAAAAAGGCCTGTACTTTCGGGGAAGTATCCCTGTCACAGCCGATCATGGCCTTTTGCCAGGGTCTCGGTGCGGAAGTCGGATCGTCAATTACTTCAAACTCGATGAACTGGTCGGTAAAATGCCTCTCGGTATCATCCGTCAAATTGATTGCAAATGTTTGGCCGAAAGGGTACATCTCTATGGAGGCTTTAGGGAAGAGGTCTCTCACTTTTCGGAGCACTTCTATCCCTTCATCGCCTATACCGTCAAAAAATGCAATCTTCTTTTTGGCGTAGTCGTAGGCCAGGGCGCCGTTGGCCAGCAAAACCGGAGCGTTAATATAACCGGGGTCATAAAGATGAAATCCCTGGTGAGTTCTGCCCGTGGACACTGTGAAGTAGCCGCCCTCCCCGATAAACCGGGCTATGGCGTCCCTCGTTTCTTTTGAAATCTCGCCCTCATCATTTTTCAGCGTGCCGTCAAAGTCGCTGGCTATAAGTACATTTTTAAATTTTTTAATCGTAACCCCGCCTCCGCTTTTTTTACTTCGCTGTCGTTATAAATTTATTGCTGCCGTTCAGCGCACCGCATTCGGCCCCATGGTGAAGACCATAGTCCCGCCCTCCGCTATCAGTGAGTGGGCAAAGGAGGGGCTTTCAACCGCTTGTCCGTTGACGGTAAGGTTTTGAACATAGATGTTTTCGGGGGACTGGTTTTTTGCAATCACTGTAAGAGTTTTGCCGTTGCCCAGATTAACTTCCGCCCTTTCAATATTGGGGGAGCCGTGCCAGTAAAGGTCGGTACCCGCTACAGGGTAAAAGCCCATGGCGGAAAACACATACCAGGCGCTTAAAGTGCCCCCGTCATCGTTGCCGTCCAAACCGTCAACATCCGTACTGTGCCGCTCGGCCAAGGCCCAGCGAACCCATTTTTGAGTCAAATCCGGCCGACCCGCCTCGTTAAAGAGGTAGGGGGCATGAATATCATGCTGGTTGCCTTGCCAGTATCCGGCGCCCGGGTCTATGGCCGCCCTGTTTTTGCTGGCATCGAGCATAAAACGGTCAAGTTCTCTTACAAAATATTTCTTTCCGAAAAGGTCAATAAGTCCTTGAGGGTCATGGGGGACAGACCAGCGCCACTGGCGGGGACTCCCCTCGCAGTAAGCATCGGACACTTTTACAGGCAGTATCTCATCATAGTAACTGGTAATCCCGGGCATCAGCGGTTTTTGCCAACTGCCGTCGGCAAAACGAGCCTGAAAATACTTTGTCACCGGATTCCATAGATTTTTATAGTTTTGGGATTTTGCGGCAAAGTACTCCGCATCCTCATTTTTGCCCAAGGCCTCCGCCATCAGCGCAATGCTGCCGTCCGCCCAGGCATACTCCAGTGTACGGCTGACGGAGTCCTTATCGGATTTTGCCAGACAATAACCGTAGGTGTTGTATTCGTCAACACGGGGGCGGTTGTCGGCTCCCGGCACTGTCTGCATTGAGGTCTTCTTCATATAGCCGAAAGCCTCTTCAGCCTCAAAATCTCTGATGCCTTTCAGGTAACTTTCGGTAACAACCATATCCGCCGGCGACCCGAACATTGAACCGGTGTAGCCTCCGCCGGAGGGCCAGCGGGGCAGGGTGCCGCCTACCCGAGCCATGCGTACAAGGCTTTTAAGGCAATCGCGCTGAATGTCCGGCGCAATGAGGTTATAAAGGGGATGGGCGGTGCGGAAAGTATCCCAGAGGGACATGTCCGTGCGGTAGGTGAAGTCCTCCGCAATGCCCACCTGCTTTTTGAACCCCAGGTACTCACCGTTGACATCGGTAAAATCCGTGGGCATTATCATTGTGTGGTAAAGGGCGGTATAGAATATAGTTTTAATATCGTCATCGGGCGTTTGGATTTTAATTTTTGAAAGAGCCGTTTCCCAGGTGCTTTTAGCGGCATTCCTCACTGCATTAAAATCCGGCAAACCGGCTTCGGCATCAAGGTTTTGTCTGGCGTTTTCAAGGCTTACAAAGCTGATGCCGATTTTAATTTCCACCGCCCGGCCTTTGATGTTGCCGAAGTTTATATCCGCACCCGCATCTTTGCCGCTCCCGGCGGAAACGGTTGCCCCCTCAACCCTTTCCCCGTCGTTCCATACGGCGAAGGACTCAAAGGGCGTATCAAAACGGGCCGCAAAATAGCCCTTCAGCCCGCCGTAGCGGCCGGTGAAAGCGGTGAATACCCGCCCCTCTCCGGTGACTTCCCTTGCTTCGGGGTTTATTGTTACCTTGCCTTCTTCCGCCCTGCCGTCCCGCAAAAAGCTGGTGGCGTCAATAAAAATATGGGCGTCTTTTCCCGACCCGAAGGTGTAGCGGTGCACTCCCGTATGGGTTGCCGCCGTCATTTCCGCCATGCAGTCAATTCCCGGCAGATAGACGGCATAATAGCCGGGGGAGGCTGTCTCTTTTTCATGGGAAAAAATAATGGGGTTGCTGAGCCTTTTTGCCGGGTCGGTATCGCCGACGGCGGGCGTCACTCTGAAATGCCCCATATCCGTAGCCCCCGTACCGCTGAGGCGGGTATGGCTGAAGCCCCAAAGGTAGTTGTGCCCGTAGTAATAACCGGCCGTGCCGCAGGTAAAGGGGTTTATCCCTCCGGGGAAGGTGGTATCCGGGCTGAGGCGCACCATGCCGAAGGGCGTTGTGGCGCCGGGGAAGAGCATACCGCTCACCCAAGGGTATCCCCCCGTTCCGATGAAGGGGTCAACCCATTGCCCGTATTCCCCCGCATCGGCTTCGGGCATTTGAACATTCCGGGGGAGCCCTGCCTGAAACAGGGCGGTAAAAAATATGACCATGGTTAACACTGTGCTGACAATGCGGCGCAAAAGAATGCCGAGCATGATTTTTCCTCCTTTAACGATGTATAAGGCGGATTGTTTATTTCAATGCCTATTTTAGCATACATACAACTAAAAGGATATTTATTTACTTAAATTTTATTGTGAAAAAAGAAAAAGCGGCCCCTTTTTACAGGAACCGCTTTTGGTGGACACACACGGGCTCGAACCGTGGACCTCCTGCGTGTGAAGCAGGCACTCTAACCAGCTGAGCTATGCGTCCCTTTACCTTTTGGTAAAAAAATCGGAAATTGAAAATCAAACAGTTTAATCTGACTTTCAAAATCCGACTGGTGGTGACCCGGACGAGACTCGAACTCGTGTTACCGCCGTGAAAGGGCGGTGTCTTAGACCGCTTGACTACCGGGCCGTTTTGGTAGCGGCAGTTGGAGTCGAACCAACGACACTCCGGGTATGAACCGAATGCTCTAGCCAACTGAGCTATGCCGCCATCTGCCACTTTGTCTGAGGCCCAATCATTATAGAGTAAGGGTTTATTTTTGTCAACTATTTATTTTGATGCGAAAAAAAGAATATATACCGGGATATATACCGGGAGCTTGTTCAGGTTTTATCTGCATCGTCCCTTGAAAAACAAATGAAACATAGAAAGATAAAAATCTTTAAAAGTCGTGCCGCAGGTCTTGCGCGGCGGAGTGTTTAAAACTATAATATTATTGGTAAATACTGGCAAATTTAGGAGCGGAAAATGAAAGCGAATCTGAAGAAAAATGTTATTTTAATTGTAGTTGCGTCGGTGCTGGGTGTTGCAGTTATTGTGGCGGCGGGAGTGTTTTTAATTCCGCGCATTATATCACACCGAACCAATTCATCAACAACAACTCTATCGGAGAGTACGCACGCTAAGAAAGATCCGCTTTTTCAACATGCCGAAAGTGAGCAGGAGGCGGGAACCCCTGAACTGATTGAAAAAAGGGGAAAAAGCCTTTCTTACGGAGTTTTTTATCCCGTTACGGGCGATGAAGCGGTGGATGCCCCGGTTAAGGCAACTGCACAAACGATAGCCGAAGAATTTGAAAAGACCCCCGCAGACCCCTCCGGCCAATCGACGGTTTTGCGTGCGGACTACAGGACGAGTGTTTTGGAAAATGCGGAAAGCGGCTGCCGCTATATGAGCGTAATTTTTGACATAGCTTCCGGACTTGATGAAAACGAGCCGGAAACGCAGTCTTACCGCAGTATGGTATTTGACCTTAACGGCGACACTAAGCTCTTGGCGCTTGACGATGTGTTCGGCGGCGATTACTTAAATGTATTGGCGAAAAAGACGGGCAAATATTTTGCCGGAACCTCTTTAGCCGATTATACGGGGACCGAGCTTTTTAAGACAAATACGGGAGCAAATGCGGAAAACTATAAAAACTTTGCTCTGCAAGACGGCAAAATCGTTTTCTTTTTTGACAGCGGGCGTCTGGCACCGGAAAAGGAAGGCTGCCAAAAGGCGGAACTGATTCCCTCAGAGCTTTATTATCAATTAAAGATAAAACTTACCGAACGGGAGCCGTTCAGGTTTTTCTCCGCAGATGAAAAGCTTGTAGCCCTGACCTTTGACGACGGCCCCTCAAAGGGGAGGACGGAAAGGATTTTAAAAATTCTTGCCGATAACGGCGGGCGGGCGACCTTCTTTACCTTGGGTATGATGGTTAACAAATCCCCCGAATCCGTCAAAAAAGCGTATTTAAGCGGTTGCGACATCGGCAACCACAGTTTTAATCATAGACAGATGAACCCCTCAATGTCGGATGCGGCAATCAGCAAGGAAATCAACACCTGCAACGATGCCGTAATTGCCGCCGCGGGTGCGCCGCCGAGCTTTTTCCGCTTTCCCTACGGGTTTAAAAATGAAAGAGCCGCAAACATGGTGGGTATGCCTATTATCGCTTGGAGTATAGATACCGTTGACTGGTCCGTCAGCGATACCAGAAAGAAAAACCGAAGCCCTCAGGAAAGGGAAGCGGATATTCAAACAACGCTGAACAGGGTACTCAATCACGTACAAGACGGCGATATTGTACTTATGCATGACGTTCACAGTATTACCGTTGACGTATGCGAACGGCTTATCCCCGAACTCACCGCAAGGGGTTACCGCTTGGTTACCCTCCACGAGCTGTTTGCCGCCAAGGGCATTACACCCGAAAACGGCAAAATTTACAGACGGGTTGTTGCGGAGCAATAGGTTTCAGGTAAAAAAATGCATAACAAAAGGATTTTTTACGAAGTAACAATCATTAAATCACTAAGTCTCTAATTTTACAATTTGACTGTGAATAGTGAATATTTTTCTTTCAAATATCTCCTCAATAAAAATGTGCAGTAATATGGGAAAGTGTAAATGTTGTTGTTAAATCCGATATTTGCCGCACACAACTTTATGCCAAACTCAATATCTGAATAAACTTCCTTTTCCACCAATGTAGAAAGCGATTTTGCTCTGTTATTGTAGGACTTTACTTCCAAAGGAATAAGATTGTTTGCTGTACGCACAAAAAAATCCTGTTCCAATGTTGAACTGTCTTTTTTATAGTAGTAAAGACCATATCCTGATTTTACAAGGGCTTCAGCAACGATACTTTCATACAATGCTCCCTTATATACGGACAGATTTTTGTTGGCTCTGAGGTCTTCCTGTGCTTCGTCGTCGAGCAAAGCCACAAATAAACCGGTATCACAAAAATAAACCTTGAATTTGTTGGGGTCATAGTTGCCCTTTAGCGGAAGTTCGGGACTGTTAAGACAGTAACAAAGATATATCATTCCCGCATCTTCTAACCATTCAATACAACCGCGGTAATCTTTAAATCGTGCCCCCTTTTGTACTTTTGAAAGCTGAAATTTTTTGTTTTCTTTTGAAAGTTGAAAAGGAATACTGTTAAATACATTCATTATTCTCGTTTGATCAAGGCTTTCAGCATATTTGCGTATATCTTCCTTATAGTCGGCAATAAGTTGTCTTTGAATTTCAAGTGTGCCCTCAAATGTATTATTTTTGATGTATTGTTTTACCACTTCAGGCATTCCGCCGAGAATACAGTAATCTAAAAACAGCGATGTAAAAACAGTATGCTGAAGCTTGGAAAAAGGTTTTAGATCAAGCATTGACTGTAATATATCATCAATTTGGGTTGAGGTATATCCTTTTGCCCATAAAAACTCTTCAAAATCAAGAGAAAACATTTGGTAGTCTGTTTTATTGCCCACACTGTTACTTTCAATCCTCTTGTAATTTATGCCTAAAAGAGAACCTGAACAGATTACATCAAAACTACCGTCATCATTGAAGAATTTAAGCGAGGTTGCTATTTCGGGGTATTCCTGAATTTCATCGAAAAAAATGAGTGTTTCTCCCGGAATAAATCTGAAAGATGGATTAATAAATGAAATGTTTTTGATAATTGAAGCAACATCGTAGCCGTCTGCCGTAATCATTTTGTACTTTTCCGAGGTAACAAAGTTTATCTCTATTATGCTCTTATAGTTTTCCTTAGCAAACTTTCTTATAGACTCGGTTTTTCCAATCTGCCGAGAACCTTTTACAATCAGCGGCTTTCTGTTGTCATCCTTTTTCCAATCAGAAAGAAATATATCAATTTTTCTTTTGAGGTACATAAGCATTCCTTCTTTACATATTCTTTCTGTATTATACACCCAAAATGCGAAAAATCAACCTTTTTACACTTTTATGAGCGTACTTCTTGGCTTTTTAACACTTTTATGGGCGTACTTTTTGAGTTATCAACACTTTTATGAGCATATTTATGAAAAATATCACATTTTAATGAGGGAATAGTGGGACCTTAAGAAAATCATTACCACGTTTAAATGTCGTTTTTTTATGAAGATTACTAATTGAATACTGTATAGGTTAAAGCCGCCAAAGGCATTACACCCGAAAATGGCAAAATTTACAGACGGGTTGTTGCGGAGTAATAGGTTTTAGGTAAAAAAATGCATAACAAAAAGACCGCCCCTGAAGCGGATGATTTTTCGGCTTGTTTTTTAAAAAAGTTTTTGATTTGTTCAATAAAACAAAGAATTTCCCCTTGCTGCTTTACAAGGGGAAATTCCTGATATAAGGGACTATTCAGATTTTAGAAACTGTTTATTATGCTCCGCTGCCCTGATTTCATTCTCTTTTTCTATTGCGGCAATTGCCTCTTTCATCTTTTTACGCATTTCTTCCTTTGAAATGCCACTCTCTTTTAAAGCAAAATATTCACTTTCGGGAATTCCGCCGATAAGGCATTCGGTGTATTCAACTTCAATTCCTTTAATGCATAAAGTAATGTTAATAACAAATATTGTAATGATCAGAGCAAGGTAGAAAAAGATGCCAAAGAAAAGAGAGCCGGCGGTATATGCCTCAAAATAGGTGTTTACATTTTGAGCAAATTTTAAAAATTCAATTACCGAAAGAAGTGCGGAACCTATTGTGAGAATGTTGAAAAAGATATCTCTGATTCTGCCGAGTTTACCACAGGACATTGAATTAAATATCAGCCCCAAAAGAACAAGAATTACTGAAAGAAGTATAGCGACAAACGAAACTGAAAAGGGGTCGAATAATTTCAAGCCGTCAATTAATCCGCCGGTTCCCGCAGAGTCAATGTAGTTATACATTGTGATTACGTTAACATATTTCACTGCTCCGGGCCCTGTCAACTTTACAAGTGGAATACAAACGGAGAAAAAGGCAATAACCGAAAAAATTGTTCGTGCCAGGACTATTTTTGTTTTGTAATAGGATGCTTTGAGATTATCAATGCGTTTGCGAAACTTTGCATGTTCGGCTTCGGCAAATTCCGCTTCATCCAGAAGACGATCTTCATTGTTGTAAAAAAGCATATTTATACCGCAATGAGGGCATTCGGGTCTCCAGTCTGTAATTTTGAGTTTCTTTTCACACTTTGGACATTTAGCCATTATACACCCTCCTTAATCTCTTGTGTTTTTAATGAATTCACCGCTGATTTCCGCTTTGCCTATGGCTGCAAGCTCATCACCGGTTGCTTCATTAACCATTTGGGCAATTCTCTCACGCCTTTCATGAAGGTCTGCATACATGGCGTTTCTCTTATCTGCATTGAGTGAATAGAAAAACTTGGGAACAACACCGAGGAAAGAAGTGATAATAGGAATGCCTGTACCCAAGGCGAAAATCCACCATTTTGTCCTATCGGTCTGAGTGCCGATTTCAAGGCCCTGTTCATAACCGATTTTTTTCATTACAATATTATTGATTGAACCTGTAACGGCGGACTGTGCTTTGTATATAAGTGATTTTGCAACACCCGTCATTGCTTCGGCTCTGTAACCGTTCTTCCATTCACAGTAGTCAAGGGATTCATTTTCAATTTCACTTGGAATAACTCTGCGTAGACCATAAACGCACATTTCCAGTATTTCCTCCACCATCATAGTGGGAAGAATTACGCTTTTCTTGAGATAGTTTTTGTTAATTGAACCTATGCCAAACACTGTGAGCCAAAGTCCGTCTGTCCACAAGTCCTCAAGAATCCATAAAGTCTTTGTGGAAAATCTTTCTTTCAGCGGTTCAACAAAGGAATAGCTGATAAATTTAATGGGAAATGCCGGGATGCCAACAAGAGTCTGGTACATTGAGCCTCCTAAAACATCGATGTAGTAAGTTGTCCGGCTCTTTGATATGCTAAAGTTTCCAAGAAAACTCGAAAGGACCGTGATTAGCAAGGGCTTGTTTGTGACAATGGCTTTGAGGCCTTGAATAACACTGGGACGCTCAATGGACTGCATAACCCGTTCACGCATATTAAACACAAAGAAAAGCGAAAAAGCCGCTGACAGAATGGCACATGGAATTCCAAACCCTGCAAATAGATTCGGAAGAGTCCATTTTACTTTGTTATTAATAACCAGGTCATAGAGCAAACGGAAAAGCAAACTCGGGATATCTTCAACAAAGTGAGACATAAGGTGATTCAGGGTAATCAGTCTTGTCCTGTCAACCGGGTCGGGTGTTATGGTTGACATAAACCCCGAACGGGCAACTTCAGTGAATGTATTACCTGTTTCGGTTATAACGGACATTACAAAATAGAAAATCCATTTTGGTAAAAAGTTTGCAGCCGTGTTTGGAAATATGAAAGGAATAAGCCAGTACCAGCAACCGATTATTGTAAGGGGAATTTTTCCGATTAGAATATAGGGACGAAATTTGCCCCAGCGAGTCCTTGTCCTTTCAACAATAACGCCTATAAATGTGTCATTTATAATGTCCCATATTGTGGCAATAAGGTTTTGTATTGCAAGAAAATGGAAATCAATCTTAACAACATCATAAATGTATCTTTCGTAAAATTCCGATATGTTCAGACTCTGCGCAGTATCTTCCAATATGTATGCTATGGTTTCTTTTCTGCCCACATACCTGCGGTGATATCTTGTGTCGGTAATCGGTTGCGCTTCTTCAGGTTTCTTTTTGAAAAAAGCCATGCTTGCCCTCCTTTATATCCTTATTTTGCCGATATTAACATTTTAACGAAGAAAATTCAAGTATTTTTATGCTTTTTTATAGTAATAAAGACCATATCCTGATTTTGCAAGGGCTTCAGCAACGATACTTACATACAGTGCTTTTTTATATACAGACGGGTTGTTGCTGAGCAACAGGTTCGGCACTCCCCCCAAACGGCATAAAAAAGACCGCCCGAACGGCGGCCTTTTTCTATCCGGCTATCCGCTTACCTTTTCCATCCGCTTTATCAGCGGTTCGCTGCGGGTGACGGAGATGTTGTTGAGGTAGAGGATATCGTCAATATTTTTTTCTTTGGCAAAGCTGACTACATTGCCGCTCCAATAGCGGAAGTCCACAACATGAATGGTTTGGTAATGGGGGATTAAAAAGGGAACAAAGGCGTTGGCGTAAGATTCTTTAACCACAATGCAGGAGGAACCGTCGGTTAAATCTTTGTTCTCAATAACCGTGTAGGGGTTGTCGCCGCCGATGAATGTGAGGTATTTTGAGGAGGCGCTCCAAGTGCTTACATCGGTTAATACCTTGTTGCCGAACTCGTTGCCCTTTTTGTCCCTGATTCGCATGGAAACATTGTTAAAAGGTTTATATGCATCCACATAATCCGGGTTCTTTTTCATACCGGCGTTTTTGTTTGTGGCGGCGTAGAATGAGCCGAGAAAACCGTCGTAGGTTACTTTTTCATATTTTGAAAGGGGAACGGGTTCCACTCCCTTTACTTTTGCCCACTCCACATAGCAGTAATAAGCGCCGAGGGCGGTCCAGTGGTGGTCGGTGCGGAAGTAGATATATTCGTTGCGGTGCGCCATAAGGGAGTCATAAACGGGGATTGTTTTAACGTCCGGCGCCATGGAGCCGTAAAGATATTCCGAGGCCTTTTTCTGGTCGGAACTGTTTATGGATTTTTTTACGCTTTCCGGCAATATGATGTCGGTGCTGATGGGTACTACCATTGAGTAAAGGGCAGCATTTGAACCGGCGGCGGTGCGGTTAATAAGTCCGATGTAGCGATTTGCCATATCCTTGCGGAAGTTATAATAATCGTAGCCGCCCGTACCGTAGAGCAGAAATGAATCAAAGCTTTCTCTGGGAACATCCGGGTCGTCTTCAGGTTCTTTGGCGGTTGTCGGCGGCTCCGTTGCGGTCGTTTGAAGCGCCAAATCCGAGGGCGGTTCCGTTGTGGAAAGAGGAGCGTCGGGAATGTCGTCCCCTTGTTCCAAATTGCCCTTTATCTGCACGTTGCCGATTCCGTGAAGGCTCTGTATTCGGGAGTTGACGGCGATAATACTTTCCCTCAGCGGGAAGGTGTCGGAAAACCAGAGGTCGATTCCGTGAAAATAACTGCCGTCAAACAGAGCCTTAAAACTGAAAGCGGGGAAGGGGCTAAGTTCCCTCTTTTCGTTTTCAGAAACGGAGGGTCTTAAAGGCAGGCATAGGGATAAAACAAAGCCGCATGCCAGAACCAGAGTGAACAGCAGGACTAAAATGCCTTCCGCTATGCGGCGATGGTGTTTTTTGTTATTTGATTTTCGGGATAAGCCGTTGTTTTCCATAAAGGTGTCCCTCTTTAAAATTGAAAGTATAAGAACGGATTGTAGCTGTTGCCTACCAAAGCAAAGGTGGAAAGAATAACTGAAAGAATTACGGCGGGTATGCGGGCATAGTTGATTATTATGCCGGGGACGGTGGCGGCAACTTTAGGCGATGCGAAATAGTCGGAGATTTTTTTGACAAGAGGCGTGACCGCAATAATCGCCACCGCAAGGAAGAAGATATAATTGAGCCACATGGTTTTTGTCTCGAAAGAGGTGAAGGGATTTTTGTTTAAAGCAAACATGCCCTTGAACACCAACCAACCTAAGGGGAGTTGTCGGAAGCGGAAAAGAACCCAGCTGAAAAGTACAACGGTAAGAGTGTAAATATGCCCGAAGACTTTCGGCAGTTTTTTAAGCACCCCGGCAAGAAAGACCTTTTCGGCGGCGATGAAGACAAAGAAATACAGCCCCCAGAGCACAAAGTTCCAGCTTGCACCGTGCCAGAGCCCCGTGAGCAGCCATACGATGAACAGGTTGAACACCGTGCGGGCAAGTCCCCGGCGGCTACCCCCCAAGGGGAAGTAAACATAATCACGGAAGAAAGAGCTTAAGGATATATGCCACAGCCGCCAGAAGTGGGATACGGAGTTTGCGGTGTAGGGATAAAGGAAGTTTTCTTTATAGTGAAAGCCTATCATCAGCCCCATACCTATTGCCATGTCCGAATAGGCGGAAAAGTCCAGATAAATCTGCAGGGCAAACGCCAAAGCGCCCAGCCACAAAAAGGCGGCGGGTCTTGAAGCCAAAACCGCCGAATTGGCGGCTAAATTCCCCGCTTCGGCTGCGGCGCTGTCCGTCAGCCAGGCGGCATCGGCAATAAGTCCGCAGGTGTTGGCAAGCAGGGCTTTTTTAGCCAGCCCTACGGCAAAACGGGTTATTCCGGCGCTGATTTGAGGGATATTCGTTTGCCTTTTGATGATTTCGGCGGAAACATCCGAATAACGTACAATCGGCCCGGCTATGCATTGGTGGAATAAACTCACATACATCAGCAGATGGGCAAAATTGCGTTGAGCCTTTACCTCGCCCCGGTAAACGTCAATTACATAGGATAGAATCTGAAAGGTGTAGAATGAAATGCCTATAGGCAGAGCGATGGCGGGAATAACCGCAGGGTAGCCCGTGAGGGCTTTAAGATTAGCCGCAATAAAAGTTCCGTACTTAAATATTCCGATTGAACCGAGGTTGACAATGCAGGCAAGCACAAGCCAGAATCTGGCTGTTTTTTTGTTTGCCGAGTTTTCAATAAGAAGGGCAAAAATCCAGTCGGCAAACACCATTCCCACCAAAAGCAGAACATACTTCGGTTCCCCCCAGGCGTAAAAGAAAAGGGAGAAAACGAGCATGACCGCATTTTTGGCCGGTATGGTTTTAGCCAGCGAATAGAAAAGCAGATTGAGCGGTAAAAAAATGTAGAGAAAAAACAGGTTTGAAAAAACCATAACTTCGCCTTTCGGCCGGAAAGATTAATCCAGCATATATTCTTTGTATTTGTCCAGCAGTTTTATACTTGTAATTACATCCAGAAAGATGCCGTCGGGGCGGTACTCCTCTTTTAAAACCGCCGAGTCGCGCCGCAGTTCGGCGGCCTGTGACCCCGCCTTGTAGGGGAAAAGGAGTTGAGCCTGTCTTCGGGTAGGGGGGAGCATTTTTGCGATTTCTTCAAGCAGATTGTCCAGTCCCCGGCCGGTGAGGGCGGAAATCATTACCGACTTACCGACCCCGGGCAGGTCATAGATTTCCGGCACGAGGTCGCATTTGTTCATGACCGTGAGCACCGGAATATCCCCGCATTCCAGGTCTTCCAGAAGATCCAGGGTAACTTTTATATGTTCCGCACAATCGGCATCGGAAGCGTCGCAGACATTTAAGATAAGGGTGGCGCTTGCCGCTTCTTCCAATGTGGATTTAAAGGCCTCCACCAATTGGTGAGGCAGGCGGCGAATAAGGCCGACAGTATCCACAAGCATTACCCGGCGGGCGTCAGGCAGGGTGAGCGCCCTTGAAGTGGGGTCCAGTGTGGCAAAGAGTTTATCTTCCGCCAACACTCCCGCCTGTGTGAGGGCGTTGAGCAAAGTGGATTTGCCCGCATTGGTGTAGCCTACAATTACCACGGTTTGTACGCCGTCTTTTGCCCGGCGTGCTCTTGCCCTGTCCCGCCTTTTCTGCAGGGCTGCAAGTTCGGACTCCAGGGTTTTAAGCCTTTTGCGGATATGGCGGCGGTCCGTTTCGAGTTTGGTTTCACCGGGACCTCTGGTTCCGATACCGCCCCCCAAGCGGGAAAGTTCGGTTCCCTTACCCGTAAGGCGCGGCAGGGCGTAGCGTAATTGCGCCAGCTCCACCTGCAGTTTGCCCTCTCCGCTGCGGGCACGGGCGGCGAATATATCCAAAATCAGGGTTGTCCGGTCTATTACCCGGGTGTCCGTCTCTTTTTCCAGATTGCGTAACTGAGTGGGGGTGAGTTCCCCGTCGCAGATAATTAAATCAATTTCTTCATCTTTGCAAAAGGATTTTATATCTTCAAGTTTGCCTTTGCCGAAGTAGAGAGCGGCATCGGGGCGCTCCCGGGGTTGAATAAGTTTACCGACGGTTAAGGCGCCTGCGGTACTGGCGAGTTCTTCCAGCTCGTCAAGGGAAGACTCCGCATCATATTCCCCGGTATCAAGCCCCGCCAACAGGGCTCTTTCGGGAGCGATTGAGGTTTCAAAAAGCTGCATTCAGTATACTGACCTTTCAGAATAAATCCGCATTATTAATATCCGTTCGGGTTTTGGGATTGCCAACGCCAGCTGTCTTCGCACATTTCGTCCAGGTTTCGTTTGGCCTCCCAGCCGAGTTCTTTTAACGCCTTGCCAGGGTCGGAATACACGGTTGCCAAATCTCCGGGCCGCCTCGGAGCAAAACGGCGGGGAATAGTCACGCCGGAAGCTCTTTCAAAAGCCGCCACAACATCCAGCACGCTGTAACCCTTGCCGGTGCCCAGGTTATAGATATCGCAGCCGGTGCCCTTTGTGATTTTTTCCAAAGCCTTTATATGGCCTTCCGCCAAGTCAACCACGTGAATATAGTCCCGCACACCGGTGCCGTCGGGGGTGTCATAGTCGTTGCCGGTGATGTTAAGCATTGGGAGTTTGCCCACCGCAACCTGGGAAACATAGGGCATCAGGTTATTGGGAATGCCGCTGGGGTCTTCCCCTATGCGCCCGCTTTTGTGAGCGCCGATGGGGTTAAAGTAGCGCAGCAGAGAAATACTCCAGCTGTTGTCCGAAGCGTACAAATCCTGCAAAATGCGTTCAATATACAGCTTGGTGGTGCCGTAGGGGTTTGTGGTGCCGAAGGCAACCATATCCTCCCGCAAGGGTGAGGCGTTGCTCGCTCCGTAAACCGTGGCGGAGGAACTGAAAACAATTTTTTTGCAATCGGCCTCCTTCATTGCCTTAAAAAGGGTGAGGGAACCGCCTACGTTGTTGTCATAATATTCAAGGGGAATGATGCTGCTTTCCCCCACGGCTTTAAGGCCGGCAAAATGGATAACGGCATCAATTTTATTTTCGGCAAAAATGCGGTCAAGCCCTTTGCGGTTGCGGATATCGCATTCTTCAAAGAGAAAACCTTTGCCGGTAATTTCCTTTATTCTGTCAAGGGCCTTAATATTGCTGTTGGATAAATTATCCAGTATAATAATGTCATACCCTTGGTTGAGGAGTTCCACCGAAGTGTGTGAACCGATGTAGCCGGCGCCGCCGGTGACAAGAACAGTCATATTTTTTACTTCCTTTTTATAATATTGGCCTGAATACCGGGGGTAGAGAGAACAGACCGAAAGTCTGATACCATTATAAATTAAATCATCGAAAAATCAATCCAATCATTAACCCGTTGAAAGGAAAGGAATAAAAGTGCCCGGTTTTGAAGATATTTTTAACGACGAAGAAGTAAGAGCGTATATTCATCACAGCAATGAGATTATGGGTGCAATAGGCTACACTGAGCACGGTCTTGCCCACTGTAAGCGTACGGCGGATATCTGCGAAAGAATTTTGCGCAAAATGGGTTATGACGAGCGCACCTGTGAACTTGGAAAAATTGCGGGTTATATACACGATATAGGCAACATGATTAACAGGCAGGACCATGCTCAAAGCGGCGGGCTGATGGCTTTTACGATTTTGAAAGGCCACGGATTCTCACCCGATGAAACAGCAAAAGTTTCATCGGCTGTCAGCCACCATGACGAAAGAACCGCAGCAATGGTGAACCCCATAGCCGCCGCCCTGATTATTGCCGACAAAAGCGATGTGCGCCGCAGCCGCGTGAGGGATAAAAATCCGGTTTTAACCGATATACACGACAGAGTAAATTTTGCCGCACGCAAGGCGGATCTGAAAATACTGCCGAAGGAAAAGCTGATCAAGTTGATTTTGGTAATTGATACCGAAATTTGTGCGGTGATGGATTATTTTGAGATTTTTCTGGACCGCATGATACTTTGCAGAAAAGCGGCGAGCTATTTGGGCTGCAACTTTGAACTCATCATCAACGATATTAAACTACTATGAAAAATCTTTGGGATATCAATAACGTCAAACGTCTGCTTGCGCAAAACGGCCTGACTCTTTCAAAAGCTCTGGGACAAAACTTTTTAACCGACCCGGAGGTTTGTCCCCGTATGGCTAAACTCAGCGGAGCACGGGAAGAAGCGGGGGTGCTGGAGATAGGCCCGGGGATAGGCGTTTTGACAAGGGAACTGGCTAAAACGGCGGGCAAGGTAGTTACCGTGGAACTTGACCGCAGGCTGTTGCCTCTGCTTTCCGACACCCTCGGCGACCTTGACAATGTTACGGTGATACAGGGGGATGTTTTAAAACTCGATTTGCCTGAACTGATTCGGGAAAACTTCCCCCCGGAGATGCCTGTTCTGGTTTGCGCCAACCTGCCCTATTACATAACCTCCCCCGTGATAATGCTGCTGCTTGAGAGTAAACTCCCCTTTGAAAGCATTACGGTTATGGTGCAAAAAGAGGCGGCGCAGCGCCTTTGCGCCCGGGTAGGTTCCCGTCAGGCGGGTGCGGTTACGGTGGCGGTTGACTATTACGCCCGTGCAGAGCAGCTTTTTGATGTTCCGCGGGAGAGCTTTTTGCCGTCACCTAAAGTGGACAGCTCGGTCATACAACTTACGGTCAGGCAAACGCCGCCCATAGAGGTTGCGGATGAAGCGGGCTTTTTCAGAATGGTCAAAGCGGCTTTCAGTCAGCGGCGCAAAACCGCCGCCAACGGAATAAGCGCCGGTACGGGCTTGCCGAAAGAGCGTATTGCCGCCGCCATTGAAACGGCGGGCTTTGCCGCGGATGTCCGTGCGGAAACCCTAACCATAGAAGAATTGGCCCGGCTTTATAACAGCATTGCCGAGACCGGGGATTGATTGATAAAAATCCCCTTGCCGAACTCTTGACAAGTTCGGCGGCGGTTTGTTATAATTCCCACACAAATGCGGATGTGGCTCATCTGGTAGAGCGCCACCTTGCCAAGGTGGAGGTAGCGAGTTCGAGCCTCGTCATCCGCTCCAACTAACAAGCAGGGCGGTTTTAAGACCGTCTTTTTTTTTAAAAGAAAAGGAGAAAATGATGCTTTTTCAGCGCCGGTTTGAGTTTGAAAATATTGTAAACTGCAGGGATATGGGCGGATATGCCGCAAAAGGCGGTGCCGTGACGCAATTCGGCAGATTGTTCCGTTGCGGTATGCCCAGAAATCCGGTACCGCAGGATATGGAGAAGATTGAAAGTCTGGGCATTAAAACCGTGATAGACCTGAGAGGTGACGTGGAGGCGACAGAAAGGCCCTCCGTATTTTTAAACCATCCCGACTTTGATTACAAGCAGATTTCACTTTTGGAAGTCAATCCCGCAGACTCCGATTATCCCGCACTTTTGAAGGATATTTATAAAATGAGTGTGGACAACTACGGCGAGAATTTTGCCGGGGCAGTGCGGGCAATCGTTTCTTCCCGAACGCCCCTTATGTTCCACTGTTTTTTAGGTAAAGACAGAACGGGCATGCTGGCCGCCTTTTTGCTGGAATTGGCCGGAGTGAGCAGGGAAGATATTATTGCGGACTATCAGGTTTCCGGCACATATTTGGAACCCTTTTACCTCGGTGAGTCGAAAAAAAATGACGGCCTCATTTGGGAACACGACGATGACCATCTTCGCTCCGAGCCCCATAACATTGTGGAGCTTTTTGAATATCTTGAAGCAAAGTACGGCGGGGTCGCCGGTTATCTTACCTGCTTCGGCTCAACGCGGGAAGAAATTGAGAGGGCTGCCGTTGTACTGCTGTGACTGCGCCGGTGCATTTTTGTGTGGACTTGAACAGGAAAAATACTTTGAAATATAATAAGACTATGCCGTGCGTATAAGAATGATTCAATATACAAAGGAGCAAAGGCAATGACGCATAAAGAACGTGCATTTGCGGCACTCGATCGTCAGATTCCCGACAGAGTTCCGACTTTTGAACTTGAGTTTCAGCTTTCGGAAGAAATGTTCGGTTTGCCGCTTGTTCCTGAAGAACTGCGGCGTGAAAACATAGGCAAACTCTCCGCAAAAGAAAAGGACGCAAAACTTTTTGAAACGGCGCAGACCGCGGCATATATTTACGGAGAACTGGATTATTCCATTATACCTTTAAAAGTATCCGCTACCGGAACTAATTGGGAGGGTAATCTTCCTGCGGAATACTTTACATATATCAAGTACCTTCAAGAACTTACAAACAACAATGTTGCATTGGGAGGCTACGGAGACGGCACATTTGCCATACCTGACGGTGACAAAATGTACGAATTTGCCTACCGTACCGTTGATGATCCGGACGGACTTCATGCCGAAGCAAAGGTAATGGCGGATTCCGCTATTGAAAGAAACAAAAGACTTGCCGCCGCAGGCGTTGAAGTAATTTTTCTTTGCGCTGACTATTGCTATAATTCCGGCCCGTTTCTTTCTCCCGCAATGTTCTCGGAGTTTATTCAGCCCTATCTTTATCGCATAATAGATGAGGGCAGAAAAAACGGTCAATATATGATAAAACACACCGACGGAAACATAATGCCGATTATCGATCAACTTGTCGATTGTAAGCCTCACGCACTTCATTCGCTTGACCCGATGGCGGGGGTTGATATAAAAGAGGTTAAAGAAAAATACGGCGACAAAGTTGCTCTTTGCGGCAATGTTCACTGCGCCGCTCTGCAAACGGGAACGGATGAGGAAGTAATTCAGAGTGCGGAATACTGTTTAACCTACGGCAAGCCGAACGGCGGTTATTTATTTTGCACAAGTAATGTTCCGTTTAAGGGTATGCCTCCCGAAAGATACAGACTTATTCTTGATGTTTGGAAGCGTATGCGTGATTATTAAAAACAAAGGCTAAAGTACGGCGGAGCCGCCGGATAATTTGCACATTTCGGCTCAATGCCGGAAGAAATTGAGAGGGCTGCCCTTATACTTCTGTGACCGCACAGATGCATTTTTGTAAAAAAACCGGTTGATTTTTTGAGTTCTCTGTGCTAACATACAACGGCACAATTGAATAAGCGCTTGTAGCTCAGTTGGATAGAGTGCCTGGCTACGAACCAGTAGGTCGGGGGTTCGAATCCCTCCAAGCGCTCCAAAACAACCGTCCGCAAGGGCGGTTGTTTGCTTGGAGGGATTCGAACCCTGGGAGGGTTTGTGCCGTAAAGAAAAGGCGCCGGGGGCGCGTTTTCAGGCACAAGGTCTGAGGGGCTTTGCCCCGAGGACGCAGTACGCAAGGCGCAAAGCGCCGCCGCGGACGGTCTTCCCTCCAAGCGCGCCAAAACAGCCACCCGTAAGGGTGGTTGTTTGCTTGGAGGGATTCGAACTCTGGGAGGGTTTTCACTCTAACTGCCTCAAATCGCAATATAGTTATTGATAAAAAATGAGTAGGAACTGAAGTCAGCTCCTACTCGTTTTTTAAGATGGTGTGACGGTAGATGTCACTTTGTCAGTTCGTAGACGAACCTCTCTTTTAAACAGTCGGGCGTATTAAAGTAGTCATCGCCGTTAGAGGCTCTGAGAACAAATTCAAACTCATCCAACTTCTCTATGTTGTTTTTTTCAAGATCATAAGAGCTTATGATAGACTTTGTATAGAGGCGGAGACCGGGTAAAACTTCCGCACCCCATGAGGTGCCGATCATAAAATCGTTTACCGAAAGCTCATCCCATCTTAACCACAAATATTTTGAGGTTTTATTTTCTATGAACAGACGGACAACATAGCCGTTATTCGGGTCGTACTCGACACTTTCTATTATGTATTTAAACTGTTCGTTGTCCACAATAACCCGCTCGCCTTCAACCGGCTTTCTGTCCTTAAACACAACTTTGCTTGCATCAAGTCCGGTAGGATAGATGGAAACTGTTTCTTCCATAATATCGTCGTAGTTGCCTTCCATCGCTTTTGCCGCTATCCTCAAAGTCATTTCATCTATGACATCGACATACGCAAGTTCAAGTTCTTGTTTCCCAATCGTCATGACTGAATTAGCTTTTTTCCCTGCATCAAGCTCCTGAGTCCAATATGCCGACGGGATGGCGTAACCGCATATTGCGGCGTTTTTCACATGAAGGTTCAACTTTTTAGCGGATTTGTTTTCACATAAAAAATTGATTTCCAAATTGCCCGAGGTGTTGATTTTAAGGCTTGAAACGGTCAATTTAATAAGTTCGTTGTCGATAATTACCTTGTCTTTAAGCTGAAATTCCACGACATTTACAACCGGTTTGGTGGATGTTACTTCATTGTTCGTCCCGTCGTTGGAGGATTTTTCTTTATTGTTTCCACAGGCGGTGAGCGATAATATCAGAGCGGCGGTAACTGCAATTATTAAGAATTTTTTCATAACTCCTCACTTGAATTAAGTGAAATGCTCCTTTCGGTTTTCATTTTTTACAGTGAAATACATTCCGGACAATTCCTATATGCGGTATATTTTTTGACGATTTCGCCTCCCCCGATTTATGCAGAACAACACTGACCGAACCGCACCGAATCTTTTAACAAGGACAGAATTTGTATGATGAACCGCAGCTTTTTCAGGGTGCATACGGCCTGATTCAAAGACTGATATGCAACCCGAAATCATTATAATATCGTACCCTTTTGGTTGTCAATCGGCATTGTTTGTTGCGGTGTGATTTTTTTTGTGTCGGCACTAATCGGAGAATTATATGACGACCTCCGAACCTCAGCCGGAAGCGGAGGGGACGCTTGGAGAGCAATGTTGTCCGGTATGATTTAAAATGTAGGGGGCGATGCCGGCATCGCCCCGCTTTATGCGGGTAAATACATATAAACAAGCTCTTGTAAAGAGGGAAATAAGATGATAATATGCGGGTAGGGATAAGGGTTTTGGTTGAATTAAGGGAGGTTTATTATTATGACTGCTCAGCTGCTGCGCATAATCAAGGTTCTGCTCTCAATAATACTTACTGCGATTATGGCCAACTCGGGTCTTTGCCTGACTGACCTTATAAGGAATCCGGGAGCGCCGGCGCCTTCAAATTTGAGCATACCGGAGGAGAAAGTTATGGAACAGATTGCCGGGGATATCTATGTTTCTACAAACGGCAATGATGAAAACGACGGCAGTTTTGAAAGACCTCTTGCCACAATAGAGGGAGCAAGAGATAAAATACGCCGCATTAAAACGGAGACGGGTCTGCCTGCCGGCGGGCTTACCGTTTGCGTAATGGCCGGAGAGTATAATGTAAACTCTTTGGTTTTTGAGGATGCGGACAGCGGTGAAGAGGGTAAACCCGTAGTTTACCGGGCCTACGGCGACGGGGAGGTTATTCTTAACGGAGGTCTTACCCTTAATGCGGATGACTTTGAACCCGTGAAAGGCGAAGCAAGGGACAGATTAACTCTGAAAGTGCGCAAAAAGGTTATGCAAACAGATTTGACTGAATACGGCTTAACCGCTGCCGATTGGGGCAAACTTTATGCAACGGGCGCCTTTAACACTGCGAGAAAATACGACGGGGATGTTGTAGGTGCTGAAGCATGTGAGTTGTTTTTTAACGACAGCCGCATGACGCTTGCGAGATACCCGAACGGCGATACATATTTAAAAACGGGTGAAATTATTGATATCGGCGATTGCGGGGAATATCCTCCGCAAAACTACAACCCCGATTGGGGCAATATGCGCAACCCCCGGGGCGGAACTTTTAAAGTCGGAGAGAAAGTAAATAAAAAAATAAAAAATTGGGCAAGCATCGAGGATGTGTGGATATTCGGGTATTTTTATTGGGATTGGGCGGATGCCTCCATGCCGGTAAAATCCGTTGATACGGCGGCAGGCACCCTTACAACCGGCCATGCCGCTCAATACGGATTTAAAGAGGGCGCTTTGTATTATTTTTACAATGTGTTTGAAGAACTTGATGCCCCCGGCGAGTGGTACCTTGACCGCAATACGGGTATTCTATACCTTTACCCTCCGGCGGAAATGACGGGTGCGGAAATAAGTCTTTCCGTTACCGAGCAAAGCATAATTAAAGTCAGCGGCGGCGAGTATCTGGGCTTTTACGGCTTCGGCATTAAGGGAAGCCGTGCTGACGCTGTGAGTATTGAGGGTAATTATTGCACTGTTAAAGACTGCGTTATATCAAACTGCGCCGGCAGCGGTATTGTCATTAACGGCTGGGGGAACAGGGCGGAAAGAAATGAAATAATGCATATGGGTAAGGGCGGTATCAATCTTAATGGCGGCGAGCGCCAAAGCCTCAGCCCGGGCAACAATGTTGCCGACAATAACTATATTCATAATTACGGTGAAACCTACAAGACATATTATGCCGGAGTAAACCTCGGCGGTGTCGGCAATGTCTGCTCCCACAACGAAATAAGCGAAGCGCCTCACATGGCGGTCTATTACAGCGGCAATGACCATTTAATCGAGTATAACAACATTTACAGTGTAGTTAAGCAGTCAAGCGATGCCGGAGCAATATATGCGGGCAGGGATATTACCGCTTATGGCAATATCATCCGTTACAACAGTATTTGCAATATCGGTTCTGGCGAGTTTACTCCCAGCGGTATATACTTTGATGACGCAATTGCCGGGCAAACGGCTTTCGGGAATATTTTAATAAACATTCCCGGCAACGCCTTTTTAATTGGAGGCGGACGGGATTTGAAGGTCGAAAACAACATCATCATTAACGCCCGTACACCCATCTGGTATGATGAACGTGCCCGGGAAGGAGTTGTGAGTCAGGGCTGGTTTAAGCACCATGTGGAAAATCTTGACTCCGGTATGTGGCGGGGGTTGCTGAATTCACCTTATCAAACTGACATCTGGAAAGCGAAATATCCTCAGTTGGCAAAAGTCAGCCATGACTTTAATGATACCGATAACCCCTATTTTGCAGTGAACCCCGCCTTCAGCGAGGTAAAAAACAATATTATTGTTTCCAAAACACCTGTTGTCGGCATGATCTACCCCTCGGTTTACAGGTTCAGCACTGTAAAAAACAATCCTGCTTATTGCCTGACCTCCAACCCGGGTTTTGTAGACTTCCGAGGCGGAAATTATCTCTTAAAGGAGGACGCCCGGGTTCTGAAAAAAGTTGAAGCCTTTAACAATCTTCCATTTGAAAATATAGGAAGATATTGATTTACTTAAATGTTGATAAAACGCCGGGCGGGGATTGCTTTAAAACAAGCTCTTCCCGCCGTATTCTTTTCAGCATCAGGCGAAAGATTATGATATAATAAACAAGTTAATTTGACTGCCGGAGGATTATGCAATGAACACAAGCAGAATGAAGCGCAAACCGCTTTTGCTGGAAGATTTCAGTAATGTCCGAACCTCTGCAGAAGGTGCGGGACGCCGATGGGGAGCAAGGGGAGAAAAAACTTACGCGTCGGTTGAAATAGTAAACGCCGAGGATTATCCGGAAATCAGCCGCGGTAAAAAGCAAATGCTTAAGTTCAATTATGATTTTCGCTATGAAACCACGGAGGGGGGGAGCCGCCGGGCATATTTTAACACCTGGGCGGGGGAAAATTTGCACCCCACCAGTGAGAATATAAAAGACGATCCTTTTGCTCTGGTAATTCCGGAGGGGGAATACCCCACTCATTTGGCCATGTGGGTTTACGGTGACGGGAACGACGCCTGGTTTAACGGCATGCTTGTGGATGCCGAGGGACGGGATATAGAGGTTACCTGCGGGGACCAGGACTGGATAGGCTGGAAGTTTGTACTTATGGATATCCCTCCGAACCTGAGTCTGCCCTTTTATGTGGCCTACCCCGCCCGCCTGTTGACGGGCAACCAAACCATCCACGGATCGCTGTTTATAGACGGCATCTTTGCCGTTTACGGCGGCATAGATTTTGACGTTTTGCCGCCGGTTATTACGGAACTTTCCTGCGAGCGGAATACCGGAAAATCGGGATTGCCGCTTTTGAGCGCGCTTATTTCCGACCCGGATGATAAAGAAAACAACTGTACCGCCTCCGGCGTTGCCCCGGAGCGTACGCAGATATTCATTGACGGTGTCCGCCATACGAAAAACCTCGGTTTTGCCGACTCGGGTAAAGATTTACGGATTGAATTTGTACCGGATTTTCCTCTCTGCGGGGGTTTTCACTGCTTGGAGATAAAGGCTTTTGATAAGACGGGAAATCGGGGAGATGTCCGAGAGTTTTTTGAAGCGGAAGGGGAACTGCCCCGCTGTGATTTGAATATCCCCGATACGGTAAACTTTGGCGGCGGGCTTGAGTGCCGCTTTGATTTTAAAGGCGCAAAAAAGAATACCCTTGTAACGGCGGAGTTTAAGGTTGACGAAAAACTGTTCCGCCCCGGCAAAAACTTTATTTCAACACCGGACGGCATTTCCGCTCAGGCGGAATTTGAAGAAGGGCTTGTACGCTTAAAAATCGACTCCGGAGAAAAAGAAGGGGATTATGAGGCGGCGGTTCTGACCCTTTCCGCTCTGGAGTTGCAAGACAAACCGCATGATACCCTGATTATGTGTGAGAAGGCTTGCCTTAAAGTTGACGGCACGGAGCGGGCCTTTTGTTTTAAAGATGCCGGGGTTTCGGTGCTGCCAGGCCTTGAGCTGAAAACGGAGCGCCTTTGTCCGGGGTTTGATACGATTTTTACCGTGACCGACAGTAAGGGACAACCCGTTGCCGGAGCGAGGGTTTATGAGAGCCTGAGCGATACCCTGTATCCCGGAGAAACCGATAAAGACGGACGCCTTATGGTTGACAGCGCCTGTGCCGGAGGGGTAGGGGAGAAAAAAGATTTTTATGCCGGGGCATCGGGAGAATACAGCCTTGTGACCCGCTATTTTGTAAGCAACGATTTGGGCAGTAACTTTGCCGAAAATCTGAATGTCACCTGCGGGGTAAATTGCAATGAGATGTATATTACCTGGCAGACGGGCGTTGCGGTTACAAACGGGGCGGTACGTTATGCCCTTAAGAGTCCCGAAAAAACGGAACTTGCCGATGACGACGAGTGCCGTCAAGCCGTATGGCATAATCATTTTTGCACCCTTAAAGGTGAGCCGGGAGAAATGAACGGCTTTAAGGTTCGCCTTGACGGATTGAAGGCGGGAGCCGACTACCTTTACCGGGTGCAGGTCGGAGAAACTTGGGGTGAAACCCGGGAGTTCAACACTTTGCCCGATTCGGGGGAAATTGTTTTCGGCGTACTTGCGGATACCCACAATGTTTGCGGCGGAGCCATGAACGCCGCACTGAAATTTGCACCAGACCTTTCATTTTTCGCTCACGCCGGGGACTTTGTTTCCGCCGGAGGAGTGTATGACGACTGGCAGACATATTTTGCCGACGGAACGGGTTTGCATGCACAAATCCCCGCCGTAACGGTTGCCGGAAATCATGATTTGAGCGACGGTACGGGAGCCTCTTACCTCATCACCCATGCCACCCCCGCTAACGGCCCCGATGCGGCGCCCGAAGGGCTGAATTATTACACGGAACTAAATGATATTCTCTTTATTTCCCTCGGGGGAGGTTTTGAGGATGACTCGGCAATGATGGCGTGGATAGATGATGTGCTGAAAAATTCTTCAATGAAGTGGAGAATTGTTTTGGTGCATGAAGGACCTTACACCTGCTATATCAACTCCGCTTCGGAAGAGATTAAATGGGGCGACTATTTTAACACCGCCGGGATTGATATGCTCCTTTCCGGCCATGACCATACCTTCCATCGGGCAACCATAAAAGATCGTGAAACCGTCGATGCGGGTGAGGTTATCTCTTCCTCCCAAGGTGTAACATACATTCAATGCGCCACCTCCGGCGGCCCCTCCCGCCATGATTGGCCGCAGCACCGGCCCATTTGGAATGCCGTGTTCGACAGCCTGACCCCGAGTGTTTCAATATTTCGGGTTAAGGATGACCGCATTTTAGCAAACTCTATCTGCCTTGCCGACAATGAGCAGGGCTACACCGAGTTTGACCGCTTTGAACTGAGAAAATAAAAAATGCCGCCGCAAACATTACTGCGGCGGACAATTAAGCGTGTGCTTCTAATAATCCTTATTCTTTTTAATAACTTTAAGCCGGGAGAAGTCCTCCCGGTCTTTTTCTTCCAGAGAGTCGGTTATGTATTTTACGGTATCCTTGAAACGGGGGATAATTATATTTTCCAAAGCGTTGGTGCGCTTTTGCGTTTTTTTGATGGCGTCAGCCAGGCGTAAAATGCAGCTTTCCGTTTCGGCAAGCTTGGCTGTGAGTATTTTTGCCTCGTTAAAGCTGTCATAAGCTTCGTCTAAAAGGGAGTTGGTCAAATCCAGACCGTAGTACAAATCCCGTGCTTGGGGTTCAAGAACTACTGTGGGCAATTCTACCCCCATTACGGAACGGTAGTCCATGAAAAGACCGTTTTCTTCAGGCACCGATTTAGCCGAATAGTCGCACTTGCCCAAAGTTATCTGAGCTATCTGCAAAGCGGAATAGGCTTTCGCATAAGTCTTATCAACATCGGTGCGGATGCTTTTGGCGTCCTCAATCTTTAACATGAGTTCGCGCAACAGAATATTTCGCTTGCGATCCATGAGGTCATAGCCGAGCTTTGCAAGCGCCAAAGATCGTTGGGTATTTATCAGATTGTTTTTGGTTGGGAACACTCGGGATGCCATGTTTATCCGCCTTTCAAGCAGAGGGGTTATGAGGTTTGGTTTTCTTTGTTTTCTTTATGGTATTTGTTTAAGGTTTCACCGTCCACCCTGTCCAAAAGGCGGCGTGGAAGCATTGAAAGAAGATCCCAGCCCAAGTTGAGAGTATCTTCAATGGAACGGTTTTCAGTATACCCCTGGTTCAGAAAATGTTTTTCAAACTCACGGCCGAAAGCCAGGATCATTTTATCATCCGGGGAAAGCTCATCTTCGCCGATTACGGAGGCCAGAGCTTTTGCATCCTGTACTTTGGCATAGGATGAGAAAAGCTGGTTTGCCAGTGCGGAGTGATCTTCCCGTGTGTATTCTGCCCCTATACCGTCTTTCATTAAACGGGAAAGAGAGGGTAAGATGCTGACCGGAGGATAGATACCTGTGGAATCCAGGGAACGGTCCAGCACAATCTGGCCTTCGGTTATGTAGCCGGTCAGGTCGGGTATGGGATGGGTTATGTCGTCATTGGGCATGGTAAGGATAGGTATTTGAGTGACGGAGCCCTTACTTCCTTCGATAATACCCGCCCGCTCATAGATGGATGCGAGGTCGGAATAAAGATAACCGGGGAAACCTTTGCGGCCGGGGATTTCGCCCTTGGAAGAACTGAACTCCCGTAAAGCTTCGGCATAAGAAGTCATATCCGTTAAAACAACCAAAACATTCATGCCCAAGTCATACGCCAAATACTCGGCGGCTGTGAGAGCGCAGCGGGGGGTAATTATCCGTTCAATAATCGGGTCGTTGGATAAATTGAGGAACATAACGACTTTGTTCATTACATTGGATTCCTCAAAGGAACGGCGAAAGTAATCAGCCACATCGTTTTTAACACCCATAGCGGCAAAGACCACGGCAAAATTACCGTCATCGGTGACGGAAGCTTGCCGTACAATCTGAGCGGCGAGTTCATTGTGTTTCATGCCCGAACCGGAAAATATCGGCAGTTTCTGCCCTCGGATGAGGGTGGCAAGGCTGTCTATGGAGGATATTCCGGTTTTTATATAGTTGCGGGGATAAACCCTGCGCACGGGGTTAATGGGCGCTCCGTTTATGTCCCTGCGGCAAAGCGGGAAGACAGCGCCCATTCCGTCAATAGGGTTGCCCAAGCCGTTGAATATCCTGCCTATTATTTCCGGAGAAAGGGGCAGATCCATGGGCTTACCGGTAAAGCTTGTGAGTGTATTATTTGTGGAGATGCCGCGAGTGCCCTCGAAGATTTGCAATGTAACACTGTTGCCATCTATCTTGATAATTCGGCCGTGTCTCTCGGTCCCGTCGTTAACTTTTATAACCGCAGTTTCTTCAAAGGAGGGGTCCCGCACATCTTCAAGCACAACAAGGGGACCGGCTATTTGGCTCAAACCTGCGTATTCATAAATCATTTATCTCAATCCCTTCAAGGAACAATGAACTCAAAATCGGAGTTTCGGTGCGGAGCTAAACCGTCTTTTTTAAGGCTGCCAGTTCCTTGTCTATTTGTGTCAGGTAGGTGTCCAGTATTTCCTGATTATCATTAGGCACGTCATATTTCATGGAGGTGAGCCTGTCAAAAAGGCCGAGAGCCGTTATTTTTGAAAGAGGAACCTTGTTTGATATAAGCTCGGCGCTGCCGTTATGCAGGCGCAGTATGCAGCGCATCATTTTAAGCTGTTTTATCAGCGGAACGTAGGTGTCCGTAGGGTCTGTGGCGTTCTGCTGTAAAAATCCTACACGAATAACCCGAGCGGTTTCAATTATCAGTTTTTGATCGTCCGGCAGGACGTCTGCGCCTATGAGTTTGACAATTTCCATTAACCTTTTTTCTTCTACAAGCAGGGTATGGATTTCATTACGGCAATGCACAAAGTCGTTCCCCACCTCTTTCCGGTACCAGTCAGCCAGATCACCGAAATATTCGCTGTAACTGTCCGTCCAATTTATGGCGGGGTAGTGTCGTGCGTATGCCAAAGCTTTGTCCAGCGCCCAAAAACAGCGGGTAAACCGCTTGGTGTTTTGAGTAACCGGCTCGGAAAAATCGGCTCCCTGGGGCGAAACGGCGCCGATTACCGTTATGGAACCTTCACTGCCGTTGAGGTTTTTAAAGCTGCCGGCGCGCTCATAAAACTCAGAAAGCCGGGAAGGCAGATAGGCGGGGAACCCTTCCTCAGCGGGCATTTCCTCCAGCCTGCCGGAGATTTCTCTGAGTGCTTCCGCCCAGCGGGAGGTAGAGTCAGCCATGAGAGCCGTATGATAGCCCATGTCCCGGTAGTATTCAGCAATGGTTATGCCGGTATAAATTGAAGCCTCCCTTGCCGCTACCGGCATGTTGGAAGTGTTGGCAATGAGTACCGTGCGGTCTGTAAGAGGTCTGCCGGTGCGGGGGTCGGTGATTTGAGAGAATTCGGCAAGAGCCTGGGTCATTTCATTGCCCCGCTCCCCACAGCCGACATAAATAATGATGTCTGCATCGCACCACTTTGCAAGTTGATGTTGGGTGACGGTTTTGCCTGTCCCGAAGCCGCCGGGAACTGCCGCCGCACCGCCCTTTGCTATGGGGTAAAGCGTGTCCAGAATTCGCTGCCCGGTTATCAGCGGGCGTGAAAGAGGCAGCCTTTTACTGGCCGGACGGGGAGTTTTGATAGGCCAGCGTTGGCATAAGGTAAGGGGATGTTCCCGACCGTCTTTGTCCCTGATTTTTAAAATACTGTCGTTAAGCTTGTACCGGCCGTTCGATGCGGACCATATTACCTCACCGCTGAGGCCGGGAGGAACCATAAGGCGGTGTGTGACTACGGGTGTTTCAGGTATCTCGGCATAAAAATCGCCCTCTTTCAGCAAATCGCTAAGGGAGGCGGTTATAAGCGTTTCCCATTCTTTTTCTTCATCCAAAGGGGGGCGTTTGCTCCCCGGGCAATAAAGTCTCCCGTTAGCTCCGCCACGATTTTAAGGGGGTTTTGAATACCGTCGAAGATGTTTCGTATTATCCCCGGCCCCAAAACGGCGCACATGGGTCCGCCTGTGGGATAGACGGGCTGACCGGGTTTCAGCCCCGAAGTATCTTCGTAAACCTGAATTACGGTTTTATCGTCATCAATTCTGATGACTTCACCGGTGAGCTTTTTTTCACCCACATAAACCATATCCAGCATCCCGAGTTCCCCGGCGTCCTTCAGGGTGATAACCGGGCCGTTTATTCCGTATATGGTGTTGATTAAACCGTTGCTCATGGCTGTTTCCCTTCTTAAAATAATGGCTCAGTCCGGCTGTATCGTGAGACCGGAGTTTTCATAAAAATACTGTTTTTGCATTTTCAGGCGTGAGTCCAGGGTATCGTCCAGACGCAGGGACATTTCGCTGCAAAGCGCTTTCAGCCCGCCCAAAATAATGCCGGTGTCAGTTTTAAGCTCACTGTTCACAGGCAGACAGTGGAGCAGCCCTTTAACCTGCTGCAGGTCTGAGGGCCGGGCAAAAACGGTTATGGGATTTCTGCCGTATATTCCGGCGATATTCATTAAACTTTTTGTTAAGAAAAGCTCGTATTCGGGGGTTTGGGTGAAAGCGGCAATGTTTTCGGCAGCTTCGGCGAAAACCTCGTCGGTTATTGACTCCCGTGCGGCGGCGAATTCATGTTTCAGTTCGGTTTCCAAAGCACAGCGGGAGGAGTTTATTTGCAACCTGACTTTCCGCTTTTCCGTTTCAAGGTATTCCGTACTCATTGCATAAGCCTCTTCGCAGGCTATTTGAAGTTCTTTTTCCTGGCGGTCGGCAGTTTCCTGTTCGATATTTCGGCGTAAAGCGTTCAAGTTTTCGCTTATAGCGTTAAGGAAGAGTTCCAGCTTGTCATTTGACGTATTCATAAATTCACCTCACAGGCGGATAAAGCCGCTTATAGTTTAATCCCCACAGCTTCAAGGATATAGTCGGCAAGAGCATTGCCGGAGTGTGAAGCGTGCCTGTCGGGTATTTCGGTAATCAGGGGATAGGAACGCTCCTGTTTTAGTTTCAGCAGCAACTGAGCGCACATTTTCCCCAAAAGAGGTGTAATCAGAATTATTCCTACATCGGGCAGATTAACTGCACGATTAAGGGCATCGGCGGCGGCTTCCGGAGTGTTTGCCACTTCACCCTCAATGCCTGCAAGGCACAGCCCGGTTTGGGTGTCGGTATTGTCACTGATTAAATAAAAACGCATATTTTGCTCCGAGGCTTAAAGTTTATTCAGTATAAGAATGGATATTACGACGCCGTACAGTGCGATAGATTCTCCCAAGGCAACAAAGATAAGGGCTTTACCGAAGGTTTTCGGGTCTTCGCTGGTAGCGGCGATTGCCGCAGGTGCACCGGCGGCAACAGCTATACCTCCGCCTATACCGGCAAGGCCTGTGACCATTCCCGCGGCGATAAGGCCGAGTCCCAAATCATTTGATTTTTCCGACGGAGCGGTGCTTTCATTCTGAGAGACGGGAGCATCAACGGCTTTGTCGGCCGCCGATACGGAAAAGGTCAAAACCGAAACCAGAACCATGAGTACGGCAAAACCTGCAAACTGAGTCAGCAAGGCTTTCTTTGCCGATTTGCCCCGGGTGTTTTTGCGAAAGGTAATGGCGGGAAGAGAGATTAATACAGCGGGGGGAACAATTAAAACGGCCAAAAGAAAAAATAACATACAAACAACCTCCAAAACTAATTTTTTCTATCTTGCACAGCCGGACCGGCGGCGACAAAAGGACGCCCGTCGCCTTCCAAAAAACGGCTGAACATTTCATAAAACTGCAGACGTAAAGCCTGGATTCCCGTGAGCAGCCCCTCCAATGCGATTACAAGGATATTACCAAGAACAATCACAACCATATTTTTACCGTTAGCCAGAGCGAAAACCACCATCATCATTCCGGCATGTACGAGTACGAAGGCTCCTACTCTCAGGAAAGATACGGTATTGCTCAGGTAGGAAAGAGCGTATTCCAACATTTCAAATACATTCTGAAGCAAAAAATCCATTACACTGCTTTTCTTTTCAAGGTGTCCCGTGTCTATGACCTCGATGAAAAGATCTTTAAAAAACAGCATAAGGGCGCTCCCTGTGGCAATGGTGATGAGAACGGTTTCAGGCAGAAGATTTTTTACACCGAAAATGGATAAAACGGCAAAAACTCCCGAAGTGTAGAAAAGAATCCCCGCTATGCCGTTGTTTGAAAAGACGGCTTCTCCGAAATGCCGGAGTTTTATACAGGAGTAAACATTGATTGCCATTGATATAAGCACCAAAAGCACGCCTATGCCTATGGAGAATATTAGTACGGAGTTTACCGAATCCATAACACTGACAGGTTTTGAAGCAAAACCCAAGGCTTTGTAAACGGGGTCAAAAAAATCTTCAAAGCCGAAGAAGGAACCGAAAAGAAACCCGAAGAAAACCGACGAGGCTCCGCAGGGGATTAGTATCTTTCCCAAGGGCATACCCTTGAGTTTCCACATTAAAAAGCCGGCAAGCATAAGAACCATACCTTGCCCCGCATCCCCGAACATTATGCCGAAAATCAGGGTGTATGTTATTGCAACAAAGGGAGTAATGTCCGCACTGCCATAAGCGGGAAGACCGTACATATTGACGAAATACTCAAAGGGGCGGAAAAGTATATTGTTTTTCAGTTTGACAGGTACAAGTTTTTGTTTTTTCTCGGCATCCTCGTATTCACAGTTGATGTCTTTAATACTTTCCAGTTTTTCCCGAAGTTTGCCGAAGTTTTTGGAGGGAACCCATACCACGTAGTAAAATTGCTTGCCGCGTGCGGCGGCATAACGGCGCAGATCAAAGGCATCGGAATACCATTTTAAACGGGAATAGGTTTGAATAATCTTTTCTTCATTTTTACTCCAATAAGCTGAAAGCTTATCGTCCAGTTTGGCAATTTGATTGTTGAGTATTTCTATATTCTCTTCAAGATTTTCAATGATTTGTTGTGCAGTCCCTGCAGCTCCGGGGATATGCAGGCGTTCAAAATACAGCAGGGAGAAAATTCGATCAATTTCTTCACTTTTGTTGTAAGGGGTGAAGTAGACGCCCCAGGTGTTTGTTTCATCTTCGGAACAGGGAATAAAGAGCATATACGGCATGTCGCCGTAAGCAAAAAGCTTTTTATAGTTTTCTTTTGGAAGATGACCGAATCGCACCTTGATAAACTCGCCGGCAAAGAGTTCATCCAAAGGGGCGTCAAGCGATGTAAAATGACTGAATTGCTCAATAGCGCTTTGACTGGTCTCGCGTTGCTCGGCAAGCAATTTACGGTCATTATGTATCTCGGCAAGAAAACTGCTGAACTCATCGATATACTGAGATGTATCCGTATCCGCATAATCGCCGGGCGTAATCGTGCCGGAATGTAATGTTACTCCTAAAACGCCGGCGAGTTCTTCGATTTTTTGAAGTTTGGCTGCATATGAGTTATCCTCAATAAGGGGCGAGAAACCCATTGCAGGGGAGAGGTAAGCGGCGGTGTTTTCGGGATGGAAATCACCAACGGAATAACAGGCTTCAAGAAAATCGTCCAACATTTCCAGAGAACCCGTAGCTTTAATAAACTTCATTTTTACAATAGCCAAATAATCACCGCCTAAGATGTGGTTTGAGGTGAAAAACCGATTAGTGTAAACTGTACTTTTTCTGGGGGCAGGCCGTATCTGATTCCTTCGATAATATGAATGAGGTTGCCGAGTTCAATTTCCGCAAGGAAAAGACAGCTGAGCATCGCAACCATGGGTTCACCGGAAAAGCGGAAAGATTTTTTACACACTTTGAACATTATTTCTTTGGTAAGCAGTTCAATAGGAAGTGAGTTGGGATTTTCAGAAAGCCCCTTATAAATCGAAATTTGCCCAAGCAACTTGAGCAACTCGTCGGAGTCGGAAGCGGTAACAACGGCATTGATTTGTTTAGCGGAAAGCAGAGTAAAATCGGGGTAAACAAATCTGCGCAGTAAAGACTCGTCGGTGCACCCGTTTCTTTTCAGGCGATACAGCTTCTCAGCCATATGGATATCCGCTTGCACGCTCAATAGACGCTGAAGGCTTTTAAGGCGTTTGCCTCGAAAGTCTTTGCGTATTATTTCATCCAGACGGGCATAAAAATAACGATACAGATCCGCTTCTATTTCCAATATAAGGCGGTTTGTCATAGCTTGCCCGTTAAACTTGGAGAACACTTCTTCATAGACGGTACCGGTAAGGGTTTTCAGAATTTCAGGGAAAGAACCGGCTTTAGCCAGTTCAAACAGCGGAATTTCGGTGTAGTTATTAAAAAAAGCGGGTATGCGGTAAATGTATTCCCCGGATTCGCCGCCTGTCAGCAGATGCAGGCAGGTGAGAATTTGTTTGATGTCGCTTCGCATTATGTAGTAGTACTGGAAGTTTTGCCCGGTGGATGTGCCGAAACGGAAAAGGGATTCGTATAGGGCGAACAAGTTCTTTTGCAATGCTTCTTCAAGCTGACCCCGGTGAAGACCGGAAGTTGAAAGATTTTTAAGAACGTCACCATAGATTGTTTGGGTTTTAAGGTAGGCGGCCGCTTCATCTATAGCCCTGCAAGCGAGCAAACTTGCATAGTTTTCCCCGGTGAGCCGACGTCCGTACATGGCTCCCGATTTTGCAAGTATTGCATTTTGCAAAAAATAAGACGGCATAAGCGTGCCTTTCCGAAAAGTGAAAATCATTTTAAGACACAATAAACCGCCTTGCTTCAAGCAGGAAGCATAGGCGGCCTAACCTTGGTTTATTGTGCGGTTATAAATGTCCCTGATCCATTTGTCTTTACCGGCTGCCGCGAGTTCATTCAGCCGGCTTATTGCCTCGGTATTTTTTGCCCGCAGTCGTTTTTCATCTTCCTGAGCCTCGGCAAGAGCTTGAGCACTGAGCTTTTCCGCCTTTTGGCGGGCTTTGTCCATTCCTTTTTTAATCTGTGCGTCTTTAAGCTCAGCTAAATCATCAAGTGCTTTTTGCTTTGCCTCTAAGACTTCTTCTGCCTGCAAACGAGCATCTCTGTCCATTTCGAGAATGCGCATCAGTCTTTCGTCCGTAAGCCTCACCTCCGGATTCAAAGCGGAAAATATCCAACAGCTTTGAACGAACGATAGCAATTATAGCACTATGCCCAAATAATGCAAGCGTTTTATGTGAGTTATTGCTAATCGGAGTCAACAACTTTTCCGGACAGGGTGATAGATGAGGAATAGCGTTCGATTCCCTCTGTACCCAGTTCTTTAAGATGGGGACCGAAGTAAAGACTTGGAGCCCGACCTGAAGGATATAAGTCCATTAGCGGCACCATTACAAAGGGGCGCTCTAAAATTCGGGGATGAGGCAAGGTGAGCTCAAAGCTTTCATTTTTAACACCTTCATAGAGGAGCAAATCCAAATCAATTATGCGCGGCCCGTCTTTGACAATGCGTTTGCGTCCGAAAGCCGCCTCGATACCCAGGCAGGCTCCCAAAATTGCCGAGGGCGAAAGGGAGGTGCTTAAAAGAATACAGGCATTAAGGAATTTATCCTGATCTTCAAAGCCGACAGGCTCCGTTTCATATACATTGGATATGGCCTCGGGTTTGGTACGGGGCAAAAGTGAAAGGGAACGGACAGCATGTCCCAGGTTTGAGATTCTGTCACCGATGTTGCTTCCAAGGCCTATTACCACTGAACTGCTCATTGTTATTCGGAACTCCTTTTTATATCAATTTCTACCGCCATATATTCAAAATCCAGGTCAACGGGGGCGTCGGGCTTTTTAAGGTTGATTTTTATCCGCTCAAGTGAGGGGAATTCCTCAAGAAGACCCTCGGCGACACGCATGGAAGCTCTTTCCAGAAGGTTGTCTTTTTGAGCGGTAAATAAAACTGCGGCCTTTTTGGCGATTTTAGCGTAGCTTACGGTATCTTCGAGGCGGTCGCTGATACAGGCTGAGGAAAGGTCCGAATAAGCCTCAATATCCATAATAAAAAACTGACCGTTTTGTTTTTCTTCGGGGTTAACGCCGTGGTAAGCGTATATTTTAAGCCCCTTAACCGTTATTTTACCCATGATGTGCGCCTCCCGTTTTTCTGCACAGGGAATCGGCAATGCGGGCACCCTGCAATGCACCGGCAACATCGTGGGAACGTATAAAGTCCGCTCCGCCTGCCACCGCGACGGTATGGGCGGCAACGGTGCCGGGGTCCCTTAAAGCCGGATTTTCTTCCTCGGTGGCATAGCCTATAACCCGTTTACGGGAGGCTGCCATGAGAAAAGCGACATCCTCAATTTTTAAATACGGCACCGAGCGCAGAAGCTCCAGATTTTCTTCCTGACTTTTACCGAAACCTATACCGGGGTCAAAACAGAGCTGCTCTTTTTTTATGCCGGCAGCAACCGCCTTTTCCAAAAAGTCTTCAAAAAAGCGGCGGACGGCAGCGGATACGCCGCCTTCATAATGCACATTCTCGGCACGGGCTCCTCCGTCATTGTGCATTACAATCCAGCCTGCCGAGTTCTCTTGAACAATGGCCGCCATATCAGGGTCAAATACGCCGCTTACATCGTTGATTATGTGGGCGCCGTGTTCCAAAGCACTGCGGGCGGTGAGTGGATTATACGTGTCAATCGAAATAGGGATACGCAGCTTCCCCCGTAAAAGTTCCAGCAGGGGGATTAGCCTTTCCTCCTCTTCTTTTTGGGAAATTGCAGTTGCTTTCGGGCTGGTGGATTCTGCGCCGATATCCAGAATATCGGCCCCTTGTTCCTGCATTTGTAAGGCACGTTCAAAGGCCTTTTCCGGAGTTAAAAGAAGTCCGTCGCCGGAGAAAGAGTCTGGGGTAAAATTCAGAATTCCCATCAAATAAGTTCTCTCCCCGAGCTTAAATGAAAAATCTCTGCCTTGAAATAAAGCCATTCCGTCACCTCGAAAAATTATTCCGATACCCGTTAAGGGCTATTTTTCGCCGTTTAACAAAGCCATAACTTCGGCCCTTGTTTTGGCGTCACTTCTGAAATTGCCTCTGAGGGCGGATGTCCAGGTTTCCGAACCGGCGGCCTTGGCCCCCCGCATGGTCATGCAAAGATGCTCCGCCTGAATGACTACCGCTACTCCCAAAGGCTTAAGTTCTTCAAAAAGAAAATCCGCAATCTGGGCAGTCAGCCGTTCCTGAAGTTGGGGGCGTTTGGCAAAACATTCAACTATCCGGGCGAGCTTGGAAAGTCCCAAGATTCTGCCTTTGCTTGGAATATATGCTATGTGAGCCCTGCCCATAAAGGGTATCAGATGGTGTTCACATACGGAAAACAGGGGAATATCCCGCACGATAACCAGTTCCTCGCAGTTTTCCTCAAAAAAAATCTTCAGATGTTTTTTAGGGTCGTCCGAGAGCCCCGAAAAAATCTCTCCGTACATTTTTGCAACCCGTGACGGCGTTTCCAAAAGCCCTTCTCTGTCCGGGTCTTCGCCGACAGCTTCCAAAATGGAGCGAACGGCGTCTTCAATTTTTTTATAGTCCACGATATGCCTCCTAAAATCCGTGCGGTTATTTTCAGTCAAGAATTAAATACAGCTCTAAAATCTTAAAGTCATCTTTTCTTATATAACTCAAAGATTCTATTGAGTTTTCCCCTGAAGATAAAGTGTTCACTTTCCTCATGATAGTGTAAATATCTCCGTTGATAAAAAGGCTGCTGAGGGCCTTGTTATAAACATTCTGATCGGAAAACTTAAATTCCACACTCTTTCGCCCGGTATCAAGAGCGCTTTTAACGAGTGCAACGATTTTTGCTTTTTCGCTGTTGTTGAAAGAATTAAAAAGCAGCCCTTTTTTTGTAAAATAGTTTTCTTTTTGTGAAGAGCAGACAATATCTTTGAAAAATTGAGAATGGGTTATTTTTATCTCCTCATCCGTAATATTGAAATATGTGTAAATGGGGTCGTCGCCGTTCTCTCCGCTTTCAGGGGAGACGGGATCATCCCAGGTGACATCAAGATGGTAAAAGTCGCCGTCGAGTCCGACAATATTCCACATATGGTTTTCATTACCGCCGGGCCCCGAAGCGACACCTGTTATGATAAAACAGTCAATTTCGGCCATGTCTGAAAGCAGCTGCATTGCTTTTGAATATCCTTCGCAGGAGGCCTTGCCGTTTACGAGGGCGCCGTAAGCGGTGCCTTCATCTGGAGTGGAATTAAAAGCGTAGGCACAGTTTTCAATTATGTAGTCATGAAAAAACAGCTCTTTTTCAAACGGGTCTTTGTCTGCGGTTTTTGAGAGGATTTCCTCCGCCTTTTGCGTAAGCAGCCGGATGCGTCTGTTGTACTCGACGGCATCCATGGTATATTGGGGAACAAATTGAACACTGAGACCGTTCGTGGCGGTTGTACAGCCTCTGCCTAAAAAAAACAGGGAAGGGTTGTCATACAACAGCGCTTCAAATACGGCGGTCAATTCCTCCGGATTTAAGTAGGGAACTGCAACAGACTCGGGCAAATTTTCAATAACCGAGAGTACGTTATTGTAGGCCTGCTTTTCTTTATTTGAAAGGCGGTTGAAGTAGTACTTATATCTGCCCCCCGTTTTAAGTTCCTCTATAACCTTGGAATCCCAGTCAACCCTTTCGGTCATATATTCGACCAGGTTGAAAGTTTTTATTTTGACAATAATGTTTTCGGCCTCACAGGCGGCGAGGCTGCAAACAAGGAAGAAGCAGATTAAAATTGAGCAGATTTTTTTCATTTATTCTCCCACATTCAGTCGGTAATGAAAGTGTTCAGGTTTTGGTCAACCGAAAATGAAAAAGCGGATTTTGAAACGGCAATATCCTGAAGGGTTCGGCGGTGCTTGTGAAAATCGTCGCTCCGGATATCCGTTTTTTTTGTGCTGTTAATAAGCTGTTCAAAAACGGCTTCATTGTCTTCCCGGTTGGCGCAGTCAATGTATTTTTCCAACATATCGCACATAAGTTTTGCCTGAGTGTCCAGACCCCTGTCGCCTTGCAAAGCGTTATAGCGTAAGTAACGCAAAAGGGTTTCGGCGTTTATTGTGTTTTCACCGGGAGGGAGGAGTAAACTGAAACGCTCATTTTTAAAGTTGACGGTTTGCTCGACATACACTTTTAAGCCCCCGGTCTTTTCCACGGCCTTTATTGCGTTTTGAAAGCCGGTGCCGGGAGATAAGGTATATTTATTTATCTTTATGCCGCCAAGATTCTCTACCGCCTCTTTCAGGTGTTGAATTCCGCCGTTCTTATAATGGTCCTTAAGGGGCAGCAGGGCATTGTCGCCCGCCTTGGCAATGGTATTGGCGGAAAGGGAGCAGACTCTGAACTTTTTTTGATTCAAGTCCGCATTTATTACATAAACAAAGATAATCTCTTCGGGGAATTTTTTTTCGTCGGAGACGCAAACGGCCAGAAAGTTGGCATTACCGGATAATTCAGGGAGTGCAGGGTCGCCGGAATCGGTGGAGGCGGCGGTCTCTTCCCTGCCCTCAAAGAGGTTGCCTAAATCATAATCAACTGAGCGCAAAAGGATAAAGAAAGAAGCGGCTGCGAAAAGAATCAGAAAGGTAAAAAAAGCAATCAGGATTTTTTTCTGTCTGTTCTTACGCGCTTCAGCCTTTGTTTTGAAAGTCAATTTTTTTCTTTTTGACATAGAACCGCCTCCTCTGCGGAGTACTCAGGGAGATTGCAACACCAACACGGACGCTGAATAGGCGGGGATAATAATACCGTCATCACAAGGTTCGTTACCCAAGAAAGTCCGGGCGGAAAGCCAATTTTCGGGCAATTTGAAAAACACATCGGAACCGTCGCGGTTGGCAACGGTTAAAACCGCATCCTTACCCCGTCTTTCAAAGGCAAGCAAACCGCCGCCTGCGAAAAGGGTTGAATAATTGCCGTCTTTGAGCGCCTCGCAATTTTTTCGGAGTTTTCCTAAAGCTTTGTAGTGGGCAAGTAAATCCATATCTTCATTGCCCCAAGGATAACAGCCCCTGTTGAACGGGTCTTTTCCGCCCTCAAGACCCGCCTCGTCGCCGTAATATATGCTCGGCACACCGGGGAGTGTGAACTGAATTGAAGAAACGAGCTTCATCAGCCGCAACCCTTTGTTGCGCTGTTCGGAGGTGAGGGGGGGCATATAGCGCCCGTTGGCTGCGGTGTGGCCGTCGCCACCTAACAGGGTGACAGCCCTTACCGTGTCATGAGTGCCTATATGGTTCATCATAGTGTGGATTGCGGGTTCGGGGTAGTTTTCAAGTATATTTTCGACCGACTTTGCAAGGCTTTCCGCATTGCCTCCTTTTGCATAGTCGATTATCGCATTGGCGAAGGGATAGTTCATTACTGAATCCAACTGTTCCCCCAAAAGGAAGCGGCGCCGATTGCCGTAGCTTATTTTATTTGAGGCGTCTTCCCATACTTCCCCTAAAATAAAAGCTTCGGGATTGACTTTTTTTACCCTTTTTCTGAACAGGGTCAGAAATTCATCGGGCAGTTCATCCGCCACATCCAACCGCCAGCCGCAGGCGCCGGCATTCAGCCAATACCCGGCCACGCCGCCCTCACCCGCAATAAAGTTCAGAAAATCGGGGTGAGTTTCATTTGTCTCCGGCAGAATGTCCACGCCCCACCAACTGCGGTAGTCCTGAGGCCAATTGTTAAAAAAGAACCAGGCGTAATATGGTGAGTCTTTCGTGTTGAAAGCGCCCGCAGGGGGATAGCGGTTAAACTTGTTAAAATAGACACTGTCAGCCCCGGTATGGCTGAAAACACCGTTAAGTATTACACTTATACCCCTTGCCTCGGCATGGCCGCACATGGCCTTAAAATCATCCTCACTGCCCAGTAGCGGATCAACTTTCAAGTAATCGGCCGTATCGTAACGGTGATTTGAATGTGCCTCAAATATGGGGTTGAGGTATAAAACCGTGACGCCGAGTTCTGCTAACCGGTCGAGCTTTTCTTCTATGCCCCGAAGGTCGCCGCCGAAAAAGTCATAGCGGTGAACGGCACCCTTCTCATCGGGTTCCCACATAGGGGAGGCGCCCCAATCGTCACGCAGAATCCGGTCATCGGGAATATCTTTTTTCGGTTTGCCGGAGTTGAAAAAGCGGTCGGGAAAAACCTGGTAGATGACACCGCCTTTTATCCAATCGGGGGTAGTAAAATCGGCATTATAAACAGTCAGCTGCCAACAGTCGCCGCCGCCCTTTACTGTACCGTTGCCTTCATGGTCGGGACGTATTTGTTTAATCCCGTGAGGGGTATCGACCTCGAAAAAATAAAACCAAAGACCGGCTTTGCAGGAAGTGAAAGTCACCTTGCGGCAATCCGCATCGGGAGAGGCGTAAGGGTCGGGAGTCATGGGCAGTATTCGTATCTCTCCGGTGTAGTCGTCCCTGATTACAAGACGTGCCTGAGCCGCATTTTTTTTGAGAGGGAGAAGAATACGGAAAAACACATCGCTGCCTGCAGTGACGGCGCCGGCGGGTGATTTATAAAAATGGTCACGTGAATTAAAGGGGATAATCTGCATGTATGTCCTCCGGAGAAATTCAATGTACGGTCAAATTTAAAAAAGCCTGATGCTGCAATAAAAGATTCTCCGGCGGCATGTGGGAAATATCCAGCAGTACGCTCATTATTATGTAGCCGGTAATAAAAAACACAATAAAACCCAGCAAAAATATAATTAAAAACAAACGCCTGCGTCGGCGTTGCTTTTCACCGTAACTGAGCTTTTTGCTGTAATCCGGACCGGTGTAGCGGTGCTTAAACTTTCGGTTGCCGGATGTGTTTTTTATTTTTGGCGCTTTATTTTTCATATCTGCTCCGATGAGTATTATACGATTGCTTTGTTGTCAGGCAAACAAAGCTCCTCCGGAAAACCCCGAAAAAGCCAGGGAGAGAAGGGCAACGTAAATAAAGACCGCAGGTGTGCCTTGAAAGACGGGCGGAATATCCTTGTTTTCGGCAAGCTTTTGAAGACCGATGCCGATTATCGCAGTTGCCAGAAAGTAAGCTATACCCGCACCAAGCGCCATGCCGATACTTTCAAAAAAAGAGTAGCCGGCGCCGAAGTTTATAAAAGGTACCGCCAATACAAGAGTGTTCAGGGCGGATATACCCATTTGACTCAGGAACTTGGGTTCCGCTCCCAATGTAAGGCGAAGCAAGATCGCGCTTGAAAAATAGACAACAACTATAACAAAAAAGAAAATGACGGTGTGGGTTACCTTGCCTGTCTCTTTGATACGGGGGATGAAATCCAAGGCCCGGCAAATGGCGGCGGTTACAACGGAATAAAAAGAGATAGAAAGGGAGTACAGTAAAAGCCGGCGGGGCTTTGCCGCCATACGCATGGATTCGCTGATGCCGTAGCCGCCGCTGAATACCAGATTTTGAAAAAATGAAACATAAAGCGCTACGGAAATCATGTCAAAAAGTCCGGTCATTGCTCATCCCCTCCCTGCGCACTCAACTCTTTATCTAAATCGTCAAGAAAATGGGCGAGCTTTTCAAGCACTTCTTCCGCATCGGAATCATTGTTGCTGCCAACAGTTTCGGAAGATTCGGTTATGGAATCCTTTTCTTCAAGCGGAACAATATCGCCCTCTACGGATTCTTCATTATTCTGCCCTGACTCGGAACCGGAATCACCGTCGGTTTCACATTCAGGTGCCACGGCTTCATTTTGCTCGTCCTCTTTCTGCAAGCTTGAAGATTGTTCCTCTGGCTGTTCAGCGGAGACTTCCTGCCCGTTGATTTTGGAGGCGGTTTCGATTTGAGTTGCATCCTCTTCAGTGTCGGATTCGGGCTTAAACTTTATGGTTACCGGGGTGGGAGTAATATCAATGTTCAAAGTTTTGGCAGTGGAGGGATAAATCCGCATCAAGAGCTTTTTGAGAACCGCCGCAAGAAATCCCAGTACCACAAACCCGCCGAAAGGCATTAACAGGGCCTGACTTTCCGGGACAAAGCTGACCGGTTTGTCAAATACGGTTCCGCTACCGAAAAGCTCCCTGAGAAAACCCGTCAGAATAATAACAATGCTGTAACCGGCACCTGTTGTAAAAGAACTCAAAAAGGAGTTCCTCAGGTCGCTGCGCACCGAAATTTTTTCATTATGTAAGGCAACAAGAGAATTAGCCGCCAGCAAAGGAAGATATATTCCCAGAGATACTCTGATGTCGGTGAAATATTTTTCCAGCAAATAATCGGCGGGGGCAATCACTGCGAGACCTATCAAAAAATAAACAATAACACGAACCCAGCGGGCCGCTTTTTTCAAAATCAGGGTTGCCGCAAGGGCGGAAAGAAGAATAAACAGCCAGGATATTCCTGAAATAATAAGGGATACACGCAGGGAGACGGCAGCAACTGCGGGACAAATGCCTACCATTGTTACCAGTAAGGGATTTTCGGTCAAAACACCCCGGCGGAAAATAAGCGGGGCGGGAATTCTTTTTTTGCCAAGGGGTTCAAGCATTTGCCTCACCCCCTTGTTGAGAGGATGCCTTTTTAACTATTTTTGATGTTTGCTTAAGTGCAGTTGAAAACAGTTTTTCAAATAAGGGCCAGAAAGCGGAGGTTAGCAGAACCCCGAAACAGACCCCTTCCTCAAACACGCCTACATGGCGTAAAACCATGGTTATTAAGCCGGCAAGAGCGCCGTACAAAAACAAAGCGAGAGAGTTCTGATTTTGTATAGAAGAATCGGAAAGCAAAAATAGCGAAGCGAAAACCAGAGAGCCGGAGCAGAGTTCAAACAATACCCGGGGAAAAGCGCCTGCCTGTATCCGGGGAAAAATTAATGCAAAAACGGCGGCGGTAAAAAGCATACCTAAAGATTTTAGTAAGGTTGCGGGACGGGTAAAAACATAATAGAAGCTTGCCGCAGCCAATACCAAGACACTTCCCGTGCCCATGGGTCCGGGCACATTGCCGATAAAAACGTTTAATGCCGTCAAAGGCATCATAGCAGGTGCATTGCCGTGTTTCAGCATAGCGGCTAAAGAGACACCCGGCATAAAAGCTGTGTCCTTTGGTAAAAAATCCCAGCGGGCAACAATTTGGGGATAATTGAACACCTCGTCAGGCCAACACAAACAAAGAAAAGCAAAGCCGGCGGCAGCGGGAAGAAAGGGGGAGTTGTTTGATGAGCCGAAGGGGAGTTTACACACAATTATCGCAAAAGCGGACCCGATAGCGGCTTGTACAAATGAAAAGCTGGCGGGGAGCATTAGAGCGATGGCTATGCCGGTGAAAAGGGCTCCGAAATCATAGGAGGATTTTCTGCTTTTTATTATCAAACTGCCCGCAAAATCGCAAGAAGCCGCTGTGGCTGCACAAACGGCGGCGAGGGCCGGTGCTCTGAAACCGTAATAAAACCAGCCGATGACAAGGGGGCCGATTGTCATAATCAGCAAATTCAAATATTCTTTGGGTTCTTTTGCCGCAAGAGTATCTTTTGACGCAGTGTTTGTCATATGGATTCCTCCGGATTTTGCCGCATTTCCCTTTGAGCAATCAGGCGAAGCTCGTCAATTGCATCTGCGGCTTGAGGCGCATTAAAGATTGCGCTGCCGGCAACAAAAACATTTGCACCCGCACGGGCAGCTGAACCGACGGTTTGCCGGCTTATCCCGCCGTCCACCTGAATATCGAGGTCAAGGCCTCGCCGAGTGCATTCCTCCCGCAAAAGCCGGATTTTAGTCAAGGTCTCGGGAATAAAACTCTGACCGCCGAAACCGGGTTCCACCGTCATTATAAGCACCATATCCAACAGGTCGAGATGTTCAAAAAGCAACTCAACAGGGGTGCCAGGTTTTACGCAGAGTGAGGCTTTTCGTCCCGCTTGTTTTATTGTATTGATTGTTTGACTTACAGGCGACCTGGCCTCAATGTTAAAAGTAATAATATCGGCTCCCGCCAACGCAAAGTCTTCAATATAACGCAGGGGTTCAATAATCATTAAGTGCGCATCAAAAGTGATGCCGCTTAAAGGCCGCAGGCTTTTAATTATCGGAGCGCCGAAGGTAATGTTCGGGACAAAACAGCCGTCCATTACATCTAAATGAATAAGATCTGCCCCGGCTTTTTCCATGCGGATAAGTTCTTCCCCGAAGCGGGAAAAATCGCAGGAAAGCATTGATGGTGCAATTTTGACCAATATGAACTCCTCCGGCTCTGCTTGAAAATGTTAACCGTTTGTTCACGGTTAATATATGCTCTTGTAATACCTTGGGACTATACTCAAACTACAACGAGCGACACAAATCGAATGCAATTGACTTTTTCATAATTTCTTCCCGCAAAGAAGCCGGATGTTTAACATTCGGCTTCTTCTGCGTTTTACATATCAAAGCTGTTAAGATATTTCTCCTGTTCGGGGGTAAGAACGTCAATACCGAGACCCCAAAAATCCAACAGCATACGGGCAACCTGCAAGTCGATTTCTTCCGGCACATCTATGAGTTTACCGCCTTTTGTCGGCAACCCTTTGTTGCGTGCCAAATAAGCGGCGCTTAAAGCCTGAATGGCAAAGCTCATATCCATTATTTCTGCCGGATGGCCGTCCCCGGCGGCAAGATTGACAAGGCGCCCCTCGGCAAGTACATTTATGCATCTGCCGTTTTTAAGGGTATAGCCCGCTATGTTTTTCCGCCGTGTCTTTTTCGATATCGCCGCTTTCTCAAGACCTTCCATGTCGATCTCAACATTAAAATGCCCGGCGTTGCACAATATGGCGCCGTCTTTCATCAGTTCAAAATCTTTATTTGTAATAACGTCTTTGCAGCCGGTTACGGTAATGAAAATGTCCCCGACAGGAGCGGCCGTATTCATAGGCATAACTTCAAATCCGTCCATCTTAGCCTCAAGGGCTTTTATCGGGTCAATTTCCGTAACAACAACTTTGGCTCCCAAGCCCAAAGCCCGCATAGCAACACCTTTGCCGCACCAACCGTAACCGGCAATTACCACCGTTTTACCCGCTGCAATCAGATTTGTGGTGCGGTTAATGCCGTCCCAGACGGATTGGCCGGTGCCGTAACGGTTATCAAAAAGATATTTGCATTTTGCATTGTTGACCGCAATCATGGGGAAGGTGAGCTTGCCCGCTTTTTCCATCGCCACCAAACGGCCGATTCCCGTAGTCGTCTCTTCACAACCGCCCAGAACTCCGGGCAGAAGTTCTTTGTACTCATTATGAATAAGGTTAACAAGATCTCCGCCGTCATCAATTATTATGTTGGGCCCCGCTTCAATAACTTTTCCGAGATGTTCCATATATTCGTCATGACTTGCACCGTATATGGCAAAAACATTAAGGCCCTGCTGAGCCAAAGCAGCCGCCACATCATCCTGAGTGGAGAGAGGATTGCTGCCCGTAACAAACATCTGTGCTCCGCCGGCGGCTAAAACCAGGCAAAGATAGGCTGTTTTAGCCTCCAGATGAATGGAAAGTGCAACCTTCAAACCCGCAAAGGGTTTTGTTTTGGTAAAAGTTTCTTCCAAACTGCGCAGCAAAGGCATATTCGCCTTTACCCAGTCGATCTTTTTTTGCCCTTCTTCCGCCAAGGCGATGTCTTTAATTATATTCACGGTAAAATCCTCCCTTTTGTTATGTTCATAAGATTTTAAGGCTCAATAGCGGTCACAAATATACCATAATATCATCGGAATTACAATATCGGCAGCCGCTGTCGGCCCTGATTGCCGCCGGGTGATTTGCCGCTGTTATATTGACAAGCCCAACTATTCGTGATATTGTGCGAATGAAAAAAACACACCAAAAAGACAGTCGGCAGTATCGTTACCGACTACTGCCTAAACGGCGGCAACATTGTTACCGAGATTACCGGCGGCGTTCAGACCGACTATTACTACGATGAAAACGGCAATGTTTTCGGGTTAAAAAAGGAGGCTCAAAACATTTGAATAATCTTGGAAAGCAAACGGTTAAGCGAACAATTAATTCAACTACAAATAAAGGAATAAAGTCAGGGTTTAAGGAGGCCGGAAAAGCTTTTGCTTATTATGGGAAGAATACCGCAAAATACTATAGAGCTTTTGCGGCTGGCTTGCATAGAGATGTACTCTATACCGTGGGAGAAGCCGTAGCATCGTCAGATTATATGAAATACAAGTATCGACGATTGGCAAATTGGTAACTGCTATGAGTTTGGAAAGACAAATCTTACTTGTAATGCTTTGTTATCTGTTGTCATTTTTCTATATTCGGATGTTTATTTGGGGAGTAATAGGTTATCAATTAAATAACAGTGCCCTAAAGAAGAGGAGAAAAGGTCTAACATTTAAAGAGTGGCTTTTTTATAGTAGATATCGAGAAGAAATACCCAAAGTATTAATTGCTGTGTACATGGTAATGTTATTAATTCACCCGATTGTTTTGATTACATGCGTTGTTTTGTATTTTTTGTTAGGGATGAATGAAGTTGGGCCGATGCTTGCAAAAGGAGTTTCCTTGTTTTTTTTCGGCTGGCGGTTAATATATTTTTTGATGTTTTGGAGTCCGCGGCCTGGAATACCATTCGGAAGATGGATAAAGAAGAAAAGAGGTAATAGGAAAAGGTAGCGGCCGGTATTCTATTAGTGAAAAACCGCTTGCCGGAGTTAATCTGCAATGATTTAATAGCCAATCTGCAGAACGATAGCATGTTTCAGTGATATATCATTTGGCAGTTGAAAACTTTACTTTTGACTCGGTTAGTCATATATTTATTTACTGGATGGAAATTATGCAAGGAGTGTGAACTGTTGTGAAACAAATTATTATACGGGCAATCAGCTTATCGGTTATTCCAATTGTAGTTGGAGCTTTATTGGCTTACATTACAAAAAGCAATAAAAAAGAGATGCTTAACAACCTTAATAAAGAACATATATTAGTTCATTTGCCAAAAGTGAATATGTGGGTTGGGTTTTTATCGACTTCATTTTTTTTGGTTTGTTTTTTTATGATGCTTTTATTCCCCAACGATACGGTGAACATAGGTACAATCACAGTAATCAGTCTTTTCATTTTACTTGGTATTTTTCTTGTGGCATCATCTTTGAATTGGAGAATCCGAATATTCCGCGATAAAGATTATCTAATCTATAGAACAAGTTTTGGCAGAACATATAAAATTCAATACAAAGATTTTGTTTGTTATAAGGATGGTAACAGTATGCTTACATTGAAGACTGAGAATAAGAGTTTTTTCGTGGATAAAAAGGCAACTAATCTTGAGTTCCTAATAGAAAGGCTTCAACAGCAAGGAGTTAAAAAACACTAAAACATATTAAAATATTTTATCAAATTGCTGATGAGGGTTATTACAATGCCGGAAAACTCAAGCCTGCCAATAAAGATGGTAATGAAGATCCAAGGAGTAAGGTATGCCAATAAGAAAGGACAAGTACGGTCAATAGAGCTTTATTCTCCTCATAAAACCGGTCCTCATCAACAATGGCATTGGCAACTAAACAAGTGGCATAGCAACGGCATACCGAACGGACCGGCTAATTTTGCGAATCCATATAAACGCCGGTCTTTTTTCGGGAGGTCCTTCGGGACCATTATTAAAAGAGTTGGCAAGGCAAGGAATAAAAGTTGTTTTCCGTTAAACAAGGTGATGATAAATGTATTGGCAGAAGAAGAAATTAATATATGATATTTTAATTCCTCCAATTGCAAAGCCGTTTGAAGAATTTACAGTAAAAGAGGCAGAGAATTATTTTAATTGGCACATGAGTAATTTAAACGAAAGAGCACTGTATTTGGCAAAGTATTCAAATGTGCAATTAGATTATTCTGTTAATTCTTTAATTAAAATTTGGGCCTGGTTTTTAAAAGCAGCCGAGATTGAAAAAACGCCAAACGAGAAACTGAATGAAATAAAGAATCAATTAAAGAGCAAACCAAAAGACTTTATTGATACTATATTAAAAGAACAATCAGAACAATTCTCACTTGAAACAGAATACATAATTAGAGATATTGCGATGTATTTCGGAGAGGCAATAGTTAAGAACAACAACAGTATTTATTGGGGATATCATACGGATATCAAAAAAGACTCTTTTGCGAATATGCCTCTTTTAATGGGATTTGAAGACAGAGATTTCAATCCACCTTTTCAAACCGCTTTTGAGCCTGTTTTCATTGTTCACGGAATAGCATGTAATATATTTGATAACGGTCATAATAAAAATGACTTAGTAAACATGTATAAAAAGTGGCAGAGGATGATTTTTAATTAGTCTCTTCTAATTTAACATGCCTAAGTATTTTGAACTTACTAATGCAACTTAGCAAATTCTATATAAACAAACGGCGGAACAACAAGAGAATTGTCGGTAAAAAAACAGAGTTGCTCTATTATTTGAGGGTGGCCATTAATATTACGAGTTTTACTCTTGATATAAGTTTAGGTCTTGATGATATTGGAATAAGTGGTTCAATAAAAAATGGAGACACAACTAATGCGTTTGGTATAAGTGCGGATATTTCACAATTCAAAGTAGGTTTTGAGGCTTCTTCTACTGTTAAATGGGATGAGAGTACAGATGTCACGAGTTACACTAATGCCAGTATCACTGGTTGGGGTATAGCTGCTGTGTATATCTTTGCCACAACTGGACAATGGGTTTCATCACCACAACAGCAACCAGCTTTTAGATAACGAAGGGAGATGGATATAATGTTATTTAATTTGTTAAGAATAGTATTGTGGTTGATTATTTCTTCTTTCGTTGTTCTGAAAATAAGAAAAACAAAAATTGTTAGGAAAAAACTCGTTTCCCTCTTGATAGTTGTTTTGTGTTTGGGATTGATTTCGGTTTCTGGGATGTTTCCAATAGAGAATCTTTTTATTAATTTCAAATCTCCAGAAAGTGTATTTAATTATACAAACTCAGGTAAAGTCAATGATGTTTTATACGGCAAAGAGTCTTGCATGGCTATTTACTCAAATTGGAATAGTACTGGCGGGCACTACATCATACCGAAAACTGAAAAGGGGTATAAAATACCAAGCTATTTTGCCACAAAAATAGTGTCACATAAATTCGATAAAAGTGGGCTTTTCGATGTATATAATGTCAAGGGAACACAGGATTATTATGTTTTCGGGACAGTCAATTTGAAAGATGACGGAAACGAAATTGATATTTTCGACGGAAGTGATGAAAAAGTAGAAAGTAATATTATTAGAGTTGGGCATACAAATTTTATTTATTTCTTTTTAGATGATTTCTCAAACGAATACTACTTGCTTATTAACGGCGAAAAAGTATCAATTTCTAAATGATTTTAATACCCAGAGCCACCGTTTGGTAGCTCTGGGATAATCCCTAAACCTCCCCCGCAAATCTCCATACAATGGTAGCATCCTGAACTGCCTGGCCGTTGACTGTTTCTGCCTGTCCAATCTGAATCTTTTCAATGAGTTTGTTCAGGATGAATGGTGTTAATGTCTCAATGTTCAGATAGCCGGATGTTGCCGCACGGTTCAGGCAACGGCTTCCTCACTTATCAGACATGGATAAGTTCCAATGCCTATAACGCTAACAAAGTAACCGGGTGTATGTTAGTCGGTGACTTCAACGTTGACGGCAATGTTTACGGCCTCGGTAAAAAGAAAAGGTATACTCACTCCGTCTTTCATCTGTTTGTATTGCCGGGCAGTGTACTGCATTTTATTTTTATAGCGTTTTACGTGCTCTGAAAAACTCAAAAAAACAAGCGGCCGGGTTTTAACACCCGGCCGCCGTTTTTTAATGTCAGGCGTAAGGATTAAGCTGGTCTATTTGTTTAATGAAGAGCCCGGCGTCCTCAAGTTTTGCCGCGTCGCTGCTGTCTACCTTCCCGTTATTGTTCAGGTCCAGAGCAAAGACTTGAATGTCGGATAGGCTGAGCATGTAGGAGGCTGCCATGGCGGCAAAACCGGCGTCTTCTCCGTTTACTTTGCCGTCGCCGTTGGCATCGCCGAAAATAACGAGGTAGTAAGTATCCACAACTTGACCGCTGTAAACTACATCTATGCGGGAACCGGTGCCAAGCCCTTGCGGGTTAGGAGTATAGGCAAGTGAACCGTAGGGGTTGGTTATGTAAGCGGAAAGGTCCGTAGTTCCTTCGGGTACCCCGTAGACATATTTCCTGGTTCTGTCCACCGTGACGGAAGAACCCGCAACGGCATTGATTTGCGGCCCGTTGACAGTGACGGAACAGGTGGCTTGTTTGCCGCCGTCATTGGTGGTACAGGTTATTACCGCAGAGCCCGGGCGCCGGGGGGTTACCGTGCCGTTGGAGTCAACGGTAGCCACATCCGGGTTGCTTGAGTGCCAGGTGACGCTCTTGACGCTGGCTGAACCGAGACCGCCGATCGTTCCGGCAGGGGTGATTGAAGGCGTGAGGGTCTGTGGCGCATCGCCGTACATAAAGTTGAGAGAGGTTCTATCCAGGCTGACTCCGGTTACCTGATAGTTGGCGAAAGCGACCGTTACCGTGTCGGTGAATACTTGACCGAAACTGTCTGTCGTACTTACGGTAATAACAGCGGTACAAGCTTTGTTTTCCGCCGGCTTGCAGAGACCGTTCTGGTCAACCACAACGGAGGAACTGTTTGAACTCCACTGGAGGTTTTCATGCTCCGCATTGGCGGGATTAATAGTGACCCCCAATTGGATGCTTTGGGAATTATAGGTTTGATACAATTCAACTTTTTTAGAGATATGGCTCGGTGCCGGGGAGTCATTGAAGGTGATGACTATGGAGTTGATGCGCACACGGGCTACCAGTGCATCTCTCGCCGCAGTCAGGGCGGCGGTTGCCGAGTCAACAGTCTCCTGATCGGAAGCGGGGCTGGCGTAAACGGCACGGGCATTTGCCAACTCATCGGCAAGTGCAGTATAGCTTGCAGCCGTGAAATCCAGGGGATTATAGTTGGCCATCATTACCGCATTGATGATGGCGGCCAACTGACTCTTATCCAGGGCCACATTAACTGTACATGTTGCGGAAAGCTCGCCGATTTGAGTGGAGGCGGTTATAATTGCCATTCCGCCTATACCTATGGTGACAAGGCCGTTTTGATTTACGGAGGCTACGGCGGGGTTGCTGGATTTCCACACGATTCCCGGGAAGTCGGGGGTAAGCCCGTCTTCACCGGTTAGCACTGCAGTCAGCTGAACGGTTCCGGAGTTAATGCCCGTGTTGATTACAGTCGGGGTAACCGTGATGGAAGCGGCAGCGACTTTAACAAAGGCCACCACAGCTTTTGCCGTGTAGGTGTTGCCGAAATGGTCGGTGATAAGAGCCGTAACTGTGGCAAAGCAGGGAGCGTCTGAAGTAGGCTTGGCAACCCCGTTTTGTGATACTGAAATTGCGGGGTTATTGCTTGACCAGAACACACCTGAGTACATGGCATTTTGCGGTGATGTTATGAGACCGAGCGCTACACTGGCTGAAGTGTAGGCTGAATCTTTAGGAACCCGTACCACAACATAACCGTTCTGGTTTACACCGTTAACGGCTATTGCGGCGGAATTGACATACACATAATTAACCAGACTTGCATATGCGGCGGCAAGGTTGGCGGTGGCCGAATCGGTTTGAGCCTGAGATGCCAGCGGGTCATTGTAAACTGCAGCGGCGGAGTTATAAATCTCCATCATTGCAACCCAGCTGGCCGGAGTGTAGTCGGTCTGATTTAAGTTGTTAATTGCCTGGAGCTGGACGAGAAGCAAAGCTTTGTCCGCACTGATTGTAATTGTGCACACGCCCTCAAAACCGCCGTCAATTGATGTAGCGATTATTGAAACGGTACCGGCTTTAAGGAAAGAAACCTGGCCGTTGGAGTTGACCGAGGCAACCTCCGGGTCGGAGCTGGTCCAGAAAACATCTTTAATATTAGCGGCCCCTACTCCCAATGTGCCGGTGGGAGAAACCGTAGCCGTAAGGGTAGCAGAACCGCCGACAATAGCATCGGGTATGGAAGCAGGCGAAACACTGACACCGGTTACCGGATAGTTGGCAAAGGCTACGTTTATGCTGTTTGTACGGACATTACCTTTGTAATCAGTGGCAGTTACCGTTATAACGGCGTGGCAGGCATTGTTTGATGTGGGTTTGCACAAACCGTTTTCATTAACGGAAATCGATGAGCTGTTGGAGGACCAGGCTATGGTGCCCATAGTGGTGTCTGCCGGGAACAGTGCATAGCCCAATTGAATTTCCTGACTCTGATAGGTGCTTGTCAAAGGAACATCTCTTGTGACATAACCGTTAGTGATGGCGCCGCTGTATGTTACTCGTACGGCGTCAATGGTTACATACATTACAAGTCCGTCAAAGGCTGCAAGCAAATCATCTTTTGCACTGTCAACCTCACTTTGTTTTGCAAAAACAATATTCTGCACCTCAACGGCGTGTTCCATTGCAGCGGCAAACACCGCCCAGCTGTCGGGTGTATATTGTTCAGGGTTGAGGTTCAGACTGGTGATGGCATTAATTGCGTTGACAAGAGCCGTTTTATTTGCATATACGGTAACCGGACAAGTCCTGGTGAAGCCTCCGTCGTAGGTGGTTGCCGTAATTATGCACTGTCCCGCATCTATGTAACTCACTACGCCGTCCTGGCTGACAGCGGCTACTGAGGCATCGCTGGTTGTCCAGTAGATCTTTTTAACACTTGCGCCCTGTACCCCTGTCGGCGTTACGCTTGCAGTTATAGTGACCGGAGCATCGCCGACGGTGGCGGTTAAAGAGGTCTTGTCAATCGTCATGCCGGTTACGGGGTAGTTGGCGAAGGCTACAAATACCCCTCTTATTATCTGATTGCCGTAGTGATCCGTAGCGGTTAAGGTAATCAGAGCGCCCCCGGCCTTGTTGGCGGTGGGTTTTACCTTTCCGGTTTGGTCCACTTCCAGAGAACTGTCGCTGGAAGCCCAGACAAGACTTGTATACATGGCATCGGAGGGAGTGAAACTGTGACCGAGCTGAATGCTCTGATTTTTGTATATCTGCCAAAGCTCAACTTTTCGGGAAATGTGGCTGGGTGCGGGGTTACCCTCGTAAAGAATGGTGAGGGACTCCATATGAACATAGGGCTGCAGAGCCTCATGTGTAGCGTAAAGAGCGGCTGTAGCGTCATCAATTTCCTGCTGGGAATAACTTACCCCGTTATAAACATCCAGGGCATGGTTGTAAGCGTTTGTAAATGCGGTGCTTGTTGTATACTCATAATCTTGGGGGTTGATATTCAAAGAGTCGATATAGGCTATGGCGGCAGCCAAAGCCGTTTTATCCCCGTTTACGACTACATAACAGGTGCCCGTAACACCGCCGTCAACACTGGTTGCCGTTATAGTGGCGGAACCGGAGTCGACAAAGGAAACTCGGCCGTCCTGGGTGACGGGTACGGCTTCCGGATTGTCGCTGGACCAGATAACCGTCTGAATATCGGCGTCCGGGGTGCTAACCGTTCCTTCGGACTTTACTTTACAATCAATTTTTTGCGGAGTGTTGCCGATGCTGGCAGTTATGGAGGAGGGGGTCAAATCCACACGGGTGGCATTGTTTTTCGCAAAGGAAACATATACGCTGTCCGTAACCACACGGCCGTAGTAGGTGATGACCTTTACGGTAATAATCGACCAGCAGGCGTTGTTTGAGGTGGGTTTACATACCCCGTCCTGGTTGACGCTTATCGACGAACTGCTGGAGGACCAGACAATGCTCTCATAGTAAGAGTCAAGCGGGCTCATACGCAGAGAAAGCTCTATAGTTTGATTGGTATAAATTCCCAACAAACCTACTTTTTCAGCTACATAATCGCCTGCGACATTATCCCCGTGCCAAATACTTACACTGTTTATGTATATGTACTCTTTGAGTGCCGAATAAGCAGTATTCAGTTGTGCGGTTGCGGCATCAATTTGGAGCTGAACCGCATCGGGATCGTCATAGACCGCTTGAGCATGTTGCTGGGCGACAAACAAGTCGTTCCAGGTGGTAGGGGTATATCTTAAGTAGTCGAGGTTGGCATCGTTGACCATGTCAAGAGCGGCCTTCAAAAGCTGTTTATTTATGCTGACAATTATGGAGCAACTGGCGGTGTGACCTCCGTCTCTGGTTATTGCATAGATAATGGCAGAGCCGGGGCCTACGCATGTAACAAGTCCGGAATCGTTTACAGTAGCGGCTGAAGGATTACTTGAGATCCACTGCACATCCGGTACGCTGGCAGCGCCTACTCCCACAGTTCCGACAGGTTCAACCGTTGCGTTGAGCTGGTAAGTTTCATGAACAAGGGCTGCGGAGATTGAAGTGGGCTCAAGGATAATGCCTGTGGCCGGTACCCGGACAAAGGCAACATTCACGGTGTCGGTATAAACATTACCGATAAAATCCTCCGCCCTCACGGTAATAACCGAGCAACAGGGGTTGTTTGATGTAGGCTGACACTTGCCGGTGGAGTCCACGCCGATGGAGGAGTTGCTTGAGGACCAGGTGACGGACTTGTAATCCGCATCAGCCGGCTCAATGGTGAAGGAAAACTGCATGGACTGATTGGCGTAGTTTGCTACAGTGCCGACCTTATAGGTTTTGTAATCGGGAGCCGGGCTGCCGTCAAAAGTTATGGTTATACCTTGCAGAGGTCTGTACTGATTAAGAGCGTTAAAAGTAACGGCTAAGTACTGGGCTGCTTCATCGCACTCCCTTTGAGTGGCAAGTTCGGTGCTCTGCACAAACAGGGCCGCTTCAAGCGCTTGCAGAAAGACTTCAAAATCATCGGGATTATGATTCGCCGGATCCAATTCGGCTTGAACGACGATATCAATTATCTCGTTAAGTGCCGCTTTGTTAGCCCGTACTTTAACACTGCACACCGCTGTCTTAAAGCCGTCAATAGTGGTAACTGTAATATTTGTATCGCCGGGGCTGACGGCAGTAACAACACCTGCGTCGCTGACCGTTGCGATTGAGGTGTCCGCCGAAGTCCAGAAGACGTTTTTAATACTGGCTGAACCCATAGTCAAAAAGCCTTTGGGTTCTATGGACTCTGTAAGTTGATCCGATGTGCCTTCAAAAAGATTAAGACTTGTCTTATCAAGGGAAACGCCGGTGACCGGATAGTTGGCAAATGATACTATAACTGAAGCCTTATAACCGCCGTCCTGTGAAGTTGCGGTAATTGTGGCGAAAGATGCCCTGTTCCTTGTCGGGGAGGCAACGCCGTTTTCGTCCACAGCCACATCTTCGGAATCGGAAGACCAGAACACTTTTTTGTTGGTGGCATCGGGCGGAGTGAAAACGGGGGTAAGTTGAGCCGTGGCGTTTTTGTAACTCTGGGAAAGAGGCACATGTATTGCCACATTAGGTGCCTCTGCAATAGCAAGACCGGTTACAAGGGTTCCCACAAAGACTCTGTAATAGGTCTTAACGGTTTCATCGGTTTTGGCTATTACAGTAACGGTACCGCCCTCAAGGGGGGTAAGTACACCGTTGCGGTTTATTCTGGCAAGAGAGTTTTCGGCGGATGCTCCCGCAGTTGCGAAAACTTCAGTTACGCCGTCATCTGCGAGCAGTCCCCAAGTGATGACGGGTACCAGACGTGCCGGGAAAGTTCGGGCGTTCATCTGGGTCATAACCCCGATAAGGGCTACTGAGGGACCGGTAATTTCTATTTCGGTAACAGTTGTAGCAACTTTACCCTTTACGGTTGCCCCGACGGAAACCGATATCCCGTCAAGCACGGCAGTTATAGTGGTATTTCTGCTGCCGATTGCCGAACCGGCGTCTCTGCCGGTTATTAAACCGGTGTCCCGGTTAACTCCTATATATTCCGGGTTGGCGCTGGTCCAAACCACTCCCTGGGAAGTAGCGCCGCGGGGTATGATGTTAGCTATGGCAAGCTGCTGTGTGCTGCCTTCCTGTACGGTTGTGGTGCCCGCTATTTCAAAACTCTGTACGGGCAGCTCCTGCACCACCTGAACCGTTACGGTATCGTTGGTGCGCAGTTTAAGCAGATAGTTCGCTACCGTAACAATAGCGCCTTCGCTCCATTTAACCAAATTATCCGTTCCGGCAAGATAAAGCAAACCCCACAGGACGTATTTTACAACTGTATTGGAGATGGGCAAGCCGAGAGTGTTGGTTAAAAGATTTGCCACAACGCTTGCGACCTGTTCGGGATCCTGCTCGCCCACCAGTTCGGCCCATTTGACAATGTTGTCCATGAAGCCTTTGGCATCGGGGGAAGCCATAAGAACAACCTTTCCGGGGGCCTTGAAAGTGGCATGACCGTTTTCGGTAAAGTCTACAAAGTTTTTACCCTCTTTAACCGACCAGGTTACACCCATACGTACCCTGGCAGGGGTGGTGACACCCTGAAGTTGGATGGAGTAGCCCACCTCTACCGTTTTCGGAACCTGCGATTTGTTGGTTATTGTTGTACCGTTAGGGAAGAAGTCCGCAGTCAAAGAGGTTGACTTGGTGACAAGCACTCTCACCTCATCCGTTGCCAGAACTTCATTTTGAGCATTAAACAGGGTAACCTTAATTCCCGTGTCAAGCTTGTTAAGTTGTTCCCGTAAGGAATCAACAAGACGAGTGCGATAAGTTTCGGGGATGATGGTGGCGCCGTTCTCTACAACGTTGAGAATGCCTTCCGCATCCATGGCGTCTACATCCATCCCGTCAAACAGCGCTTCAATACCTTTAGCCAGTGTTTCGCCTATTATGGGTATCGGACGCACCTCGTTGTCAATCCAGTAGCGCAGTACTGCGCCCTTTGAACTGTCATGAGCACGCAGAAGCCCGTTTTCATCAACGGAGGCGAGAATTGGAGTTTCGCTCTCCCAGACGAAGTAACCGCCTTCAGGCATGCTGCAGTCGATGAGCATCGCTGTTAGTTGCAGCGAATGACTCTCTTCCAAAACAATACGTTCGGTTACCGGGGTGCCGTCAGCATAGATATCAACCACATGGGTGACAATGCCCCCCGCCGCAAAAGCCGGGGAGATAATCCCCATTGCCAGCACGGCAACCAAAAAAATGCTTACAAACCGTTTGAGCGGTGCCTTCATTAAAATCAACTCCTTATCAAGTACAAAAAATCAAAATTATACTTATACAGTGTAAGTATATCACAGCCTGAAGAAAAAACAATAATTAATTTAATATTTGATTATTAATGTTTAAATGTTTCATTAATTTACTACTGAATATTTTAAGCGTTTTGCGATAAAATGGAGAGAAGCGAACGGTTGTAATGACAGAATCTGTCTGTTATAATTTCAGTATGAAATGGGGGATTTTCTTGAAAAAGAATTTTTCAAGCCTCAGAAAAGAATATCCGCTGTTTTCTTACGATGGCTACAGCATCCGCCGTGAAGAAGGCGGAATTGTCTTGCGTTTTGATTTTTCCGTACCCGGCTTGTGCGAGTTCCGTCCTGAAACCGTAATAAAGACGGATAATTTGAAAATTCTCAATCATTTTGACTCCGTTCTTGCACAAAAAATCGCTTTTTCTCTCGGCATGGCGGAAGCCGTAAGTTATTGGAAATGTGTTTGTGCCCCCGTAATTTCGATTCCCTGCGGTTTTTTGACCGATGAGGATTTGCTGTGGTGGAAAAAGCTCTGGTTTAACGGGTTGGGAGAATTCTTTTACAAGAATAATATTGAAACAACCGAAGATAATTTTGTCAGCATTAAAGTCCGGGAGTTAGTCGCGGACATGCCTGCACTCGAAAAGAAACAGAGCTTTTTATCTTCCGCACTCAACTTAATCCCTGTGGGCGGGGGAAAAGATTCCTGTGTAAGTTTAAACCTGTTGGCCGAGATGAAAGAAAAGAACATCTGCTTTACCCTAAATGACCAGCCTGCAAGGGAAGAAACGGCCGCCGCTGCAGGCTACGGCCCCGAGAAAATTCTTAGAACTTACCGCACCGTTGATTCGGAATTGCTCAGGCTGAATGCGGAAGGCTACCTTAACGGGCATACGCCTTTTTCTTCCGTTTTGGCTTTTTTAAGTTACTATTGTGCGTATCTGACAGGTGCTGAAAATATCGTGCTGTCAAACGAAGCCAGCGCCAACGAGGCAAGCGTTGCCGGCACGGATATAAATCACCAGTACTCAAAAAGCTACGCCTTTGAGGCCGATTTTACCGCCTACACAAGCCGAAACTTTTTGGATGAGATTCATTATTTCAGTTTGCTGCGTCCCTTTAACGAACTGCAAATTGCAAAGAAGTTCGCCTCTTTACAGAATTGCCACAAGGTGTTCCGAAGCTGTAATGCGGGCAGCAAGGCCAACATCTGGTGCGGCAGCTGTGCAAAGTGTTTGTTTGTGTTTCTTATTCTTTCACCTTTTTTATCGGAGGAATATTTGACGGAGATATTCGGTAAAAACATGTTAGGAGATGACAGTCTTTTACCCGAACTGCAGGCCTTGGCGGGAGTTTCGGAGAATAAGCCCTTTGAATGTGTGGGGACTGTCGAAGAGGTTCGTTGCGCAATCAGAATGACTTTGGAAAAATATGAAGCCCGGGGGCGGGAATTACCGGTATTGCTCAGAGCTTTTGATAAAGATATCTATGATGGAAGTCCGCAGGAATTGCTTGCCGCATTTAACCGTGAACACGGAGTTCCGGCAAAGTTCGAAAGATATGTGACGGAGATGCATAATGCCGTACGGGGAACTGATTGAGTATTTTAAAAACAAAAAAGTGCTGATATTGGGTTTCGGCAGGGAAGGGCGGTCCACCTACCGTCTGCTGCGCCGTTTTTACCCCGATATGCCCTTGGGGATTGCCGACTTAAATGAGATAGAAGCCCCGGACAAAATTACTGCCATTCATACCGGCGAGAAATATCTTGCCGCTATGGAGAATTATGAGCTGATAATGAAAAGTCCCGGCATCTCCATGCGGGGGATTAAAATACCTCCGGTTGTGGAAATTACCTGTCAGACGGATCTTTTTTTACGCTATGCCCCCTGCATAAAGGTCGGTATAACCGGCACTAAGGGGAAAACCACCACCTCAACGCTGATATTTGAAACCTTAATGGCGGGCGGCAAGCCGGCTGTTTTAATAGGCAATATAGGAATTCCGGTCTTTGACAGCCTTGACAACATTGAGGGGAGAATTGCCGTTATTGAAATGTCTTCCCACCAGTTGGAGTTTTGTAAAGCGTCACCGCATGTAGCAGTTTTTACTAACCTTTACGAAGAACATCTGGATCATTATGACTCCTTTGCCGCCTACGCCTCGGCAAAACTGAACATCGCACGGTTTCAGAGTGAAAAAGACTTTTTCATTTACGGTGACGAATTGGACGAAAATGAGCTTCTCGATTTCGGCCCGCTTAAGGGCACGCGTATTCCCATAAGGGCAGAAGAGGCTAAGGGACAGGTTTTTGAGGCGGCAAAGCTCAATGACCGCCTGCTGGGGAAGCATAACCGACTTAACATAATGTTTACCGCTGCAGCGGCAGGTTGCATGGGGGTGGGTGAGGCTGCTCTTATAAAAGCGGTGACCGATTTTAAAGGAATTGAACACCGAATGGAGCCGGTGGGCACTTTTAAAGGTATAAAATTCTTTAATGACAGTATTGCCACAATTCCCCAAGCGGTTCCGGTTGTTGTGGAAGCGTTAGGGGATGCCGATACTCTTATTTTGGGCGGAATGGACAGAGGAATTGATTACACGGATCTCATAACCTACTTGCAATCGGGTGCGGTAAAAACTCTTGTTTGCTTGCCTGAGACAGGTTATGCAATCGGTAACGCCCTGCAAAAGACTTCCTCAAAGGCGGCCGTCGTTTATGCAAAGGATATGGAAGAAGCGGTACGTCACGCTTATAAATTAACGGCGGCGGGACAATCCTGTGTGCTTTGCCCCGCTGCCGCAAGCTATAATGTTTACAAAAACTTTGAACAGAGAGGTAACCACTACAAAGAACTGGTGCGGGCTTTAGGAAATAATGACTGAAGAATTTGATTTGCCTGAAAGTGAAAAAGAAGTAGCCGCCGAAATTGACGCCCTTGTTTCGGATGACTTTAATTCGGCGCTTTCTTTCTGCGAAAGAATGCTGGAATATTACGAGAATTCAGGCAACCTCTCCCGCAGTGTCTCCGCCTGTTTTGCCCGTTGCCTTTGCTGTTTTCTGCTGCATAAAAAGAATAAGAGCAGGTTGCTGATCGTAATTGAGGAAAATGAAAAAATACGAACCGCCTTTTTCGGCAGGCTCAACACCCCAAAATACAGTCTGATATTTGTGCTTAAACGCATATTCAAAGGAAACAATACCGTAATGATACGGGAAGTGCTGGAACTTCTGGCAGATAACCCTTTTCGGGATGATGAGGCAAAAGACTATTCGGACAGATGGTCGTTAAAGTTTGTTATAGAGCAGGCTTTGGCCGCACCGGAGGAGTATCTGAACTTGAGTTCCGAAAACCGGCAATTGATAAAATCATATTTGTCTGCTGCAACAAGTGAAAACTGACTGACGGAAAAACCGCCCTCCCGACAAAAATCGGAGGGCGGTTTCCGTATCGGGTCTGTCTGTCAGTTGTAGTGGCGGATTAATCCTATTACTTTGCCTTGAATTAAAACTTCTTCTTCGTCAAGTATGATGGGGCTGTAATCTTTGTTTTCCGGCTGAAGGCGTATGCGTCCGTTTTCACGGAAAAAAGTTTTTACGGTGGCCTCGTTATCCACAAGAGCGACTACTTTGTCCCTGTCGGAGGCTACATCGCTGTGTTCCACTACAACAATATCTCCGTCTAAAATGCCCGCATCACGCATGCTCTCACCGCGGACGCGCAGGGCAAAGAGGGAAAGTTCCCCTTTATAGTTGCCGGTGTAAGGTACGTAAGATTCAATGTTCTGTTCCGCCGTTATGGGTTCGCCGGCGGCAATTTGTCCTACAAGGGGCACGTGGACAATACTTTCACAAACGCCGGAAACCTGAATGGATCGTTTAAGAAGAGGGTCGCGCTTGATATAGCCCGCTTCTTCAAGCACATCAAGTATTGATTGAACGGAGGATGGAGAGCTTAACCCCACTGCGGCGCCGATCTCTCTTACGGTGGGGGGAGGGCCGTTTTGAGAGCGTTGAAGCAGATAGTCATAAACCTCTCGTTGTCTTTTGGTTATTTTTTTCATAGCAGTTCCTCCCTTGTAATACCGCTTAATCTACCTGAATAATCATAACACAAAAAAATAAAAAAGCAAACATTTGTTTGGCTCGAGGCCGGATTCTTAAGAAAAATTAAGAATTTATTAAGGAATTAGCAAAAATCCTTGAATAATGCTACTAAAAATGTTTTAATATTTCTAATAAAATTATTATTATGTGCAAACAGACAATTTGAAAATTAATTTTTGAAGATTTTTAATTAAGGGGGAGTTGAGTTGGAAACATCCGGAAAAGCAAAAATCAGCGGAGAGAAGACTTTTATTGAGCGGGCTGATTATCCTGAACAGGTAGGGGTATCCTCTGCCGCAATAGCCGCTTTTATTGAAGATCTCAACAAAAACACGGTCGAGGTTCACAGTCTGATGATTCTGCGCCGGGGAAAGGTAGCCTTTGAGCGTTGGGCAAAGCCCCTGGGACCCGACATACCGCATGTGATGTTTTCGGTCAGCAAAAGTGTTACGGCGGCGGCTCTCGGCTTTGCCATAGATGAGGGCTTAATTTCTCTCGATACAAGAGTTATCGATATTTTTCCTGAATATGCACCTCCCGTACCGGATGAAAACCTTGAAAAACTGAATATTTTTCACTTGGTAACTATGACAGCCGGTAAGGATGTTCCCTCCTTGTCCGATAAAGCGAGAGGCACCTGGATAAAGGACTTTTTTGAAGCCAAGTGGGCCTTTGAACCGGGAACTTTTTGGCGCTATATCAGTGAAAACACATATATGATAAGTGCGGCAATAACAAGAGTAACGGGAATGTCAATGAGCGAATATCTGACTCCCAGACTTTATGAGCCTTTAGGTTTCGGCCGTGTTCCTTTTTGGGAAACGGACGGCAAGGGTGTGGATGCCGGCGGATGGGGCCTGTATCTTACAACTGAAGAATTGGCCAAGTTTACCCTTTGTTGGCAACAGGGAGGCATGTACGACGGCCGTCAGGTTATCCCTGCAGATTGGGCTAAGCAGGCTGTAAAAAAACAGGTTGAAAATCTGCAGTATTATGATGTGCCGGACAGTTCCTGCGGTTACGGTTACGGCTTTTGGATGAACCCCGTAAAGAACTCTTACCGTTCAGACGGTTTGTTCTCTCAGTTCGGGGTAGTTTTTGAGGACGAAGAGGCCTGCCTTATAATGACATCCAACGAAATTTTTGAAGATAAAGCGAGAGCTTGCATTTGGAGGAATTTCCCCGGAGTTTTTGTTGAGCCCCAGCCTTTAAACTCGGTAAAGAAAGTGCCTGACAGACTCCTTGAACTGAAGCCTTTGCCTGAAGCGCCCCAACATCCCCGTAGCAGCGATAAAGAATCTTTAATAGAGGGCAGAGTCATAAGTGTTAAAGGGCCACACCTGACAGAAAGGGCCGGTCTGCCTTTGAGCATGCTTATGCTGCCGGCAGTTAAATTAAACTATGAGCGGTTGGGATTCATAAAAGAGGTGCGATTTAATTTCTTTGAAGATTATTGTGAAATGACTTGGCGAGAGGGCCGATACAAGAATACGATTCAATGCGGATTTGACGGAGAACCCAGGTTCAGTAATATAAGGATTTCTCAGCTTTTGTTTACCGCAAGCAGTACTGCCGTTTGGGAAGATGAAAAGACCCTTACTGTATGGATGCACCCGCTGGAGAATGTGGGGCAAAGACGTATGCGCTTTGTTTTCGAGCAGGACAGTGTGGCAATATTCCCGGGAGGGGTCCCCAACAGTAAGGATGCGGCGGTCTTTTTCAAAACCTTTGCCGGGTATTTTATTAAGCCCTCCGCTGCCGTAAAGGCGATTGATCTGGGCCTTACCGTGGGACACAAAATTTTTGAGCCGCCCCTTATGGGCATTATGGAAAAACGCCAATAAAAATAAATTAAAAAACAGGGGGTTGTATCTATGACTTATTTAGTCTTAGCGGGGATATGTCTCGGTCTTGAGTTAATTTTTGTGCCGCTTTTTATTAAGGCCGGGTGGCCTGAAAAGAACAAAAAATCATTGGTTCTTAAAATGATTTGCTCAACCCTGTTTATTGCTTTTGCCCTTTTAGCTGTCGGATATAAGGGGGAGTTTTCAAAGTATTCTCTCCTGATTATCGTCGGGTTGTTCTTTGGTTTTTTAGGAGATTTTTTTCTTCATGTCAACCCGAAACCGATATTTTTTGCTGCCGGTCTTTATTCATTTTTATGCGGACATATCTTCTACACTATCGCTTTTTCCCTTGAGCTTGAACCGGGCAGGATGTTTAGTACAGCTCAAATTACAGCCTTCATCTTAATAGTTGCTTGTATTGTTCTTGTGGCTGTAGTCAAAAAGATAAATCCGGGAAAGGCAACCGTACATGTTTCCCTTTATATGGGAGTAATCGTTTTAATGCTCATTAAAAGATGTGCTCTCGGTTTTCGTCTTTTGCAAAGCGGAAAGGCTGTCCCCGGTGTAATTATTGTATTGGGCGGAGCACTTTTTGTTGTTTCCGATGCGATTTTGGGTATAATATTATTTATGAAGGACAAGAACAGCCTGCCGCTCAAAGCTGTAAACTTGATTTCTTATTATGCTGCGCAACTGCTTATAGGCGGCTCAATATTCTTTTTAGGCTGATATTCGGGAGGGTAAAATCAGAATGGAAGATGTAAAAGATAAGAATAAAATGTCCCCGCAGACATTCCTAAAAAGAGCGAAGAACCCGGAGGCCGCAGGTGTTTCTTCCCGTGCTGTTGCTGACTTGGTGGAAGATTTTAAAGCCAGCGGGCTGGATATTCACAGTTTAATGATTCTGCGCCGGGGCGAGGTGGCCTATGAGTCTTTTGCCGCTCCTTATTCGCCGGAAACTCCTCATACGATGTATTCGGTGAGTAAGAGCTTTACCTCCACCGCCATAGGCTTTGCAATAGAGGAAGGCCTGTTGACCCTTGACACGCCGATATTGGAGATTTTTCCTGAACACAGACCCTCTGCACCGGATGAGTATCTTGAAACTATGACAATCCGCCATCTTCTGAATATGACGGCGGGTAAAAGTGTCAGTTTTTTGGTGGACAGAACCGGAGATACTTGGGTGCAGGATTTTTTCCAGGCAAAGTGGAAAAGTGCACCGGGAGAAGTCTTTAACTATGTCAACGAAAACATTTACATGCTCTGTGCCGTGCTTCACAGGGTGACCGGTATGACGGTGAGTGAATACCTTACTCCCCGTTTGTATGACCCCTTGGGCTATGGCAGGGTACCCTATTGGGAAACGGATCCCGGCGGAATTGAATCAGGCGGTTGGGGGCTTTTTGCCACAACGGAAGAGTTGGCCAAAATGGCTCTTTGTTATCAACAAGGAGGAAAGTTTAACGGCAAACAGGTAGTTCCCGAAAATTGGGTGAGGGAAGCAACAAAAAAACAGGTGGAAACTTCCGACATCAGGGAAACCCTGGACGGCGAAGCCGGCTACGGCTATTGTTTTTGGCGCAATCATATTGAGAACAGTTTTCGCCTTGACGGAATGTTTTCGCAGTTCGGCATAGTTTTGGAGGATTATGATGCCGTCATTGTCACAACGGGGGGAGAAATACTCAGCCAGAATACCCGGGACTGCATATGGAGACATTTCCCCGCAGGATTTACCGATGAGGTTGAAGAAGATATTCCCGAATCTTTGCCCTCCCTGCGTGCTTTTGATGAATTGCCGGCGTTGCCGCGAAGCCCTTATGAGAAGATCATCACCGGCAGAGTTATGAAGACCCAACGTAACAGACTGTTTGAAATTATGACTATGCCCTTGAGTATACTGCCTGTAGCTGTTTTATATATGTCCGCCGACAAAGCGGGAGGAGTGGATCAAATCTCCTTCTCTTTTGATGTGGATGAATGCTTCATCACTTGGAGTGAGGGTGATGAAACAAACACTGTAGCCTGCGGCATGGACGGAATACCGCGCAGAACTCCCATGCGCCTTGCGGGGATTGATTGGACAGCCTCCTGTACCGCTGCTTGGACTGAAGAAAAAACGCTTTCTTTCTGGTTACGCCCCTTGGAAGCTGCTTGTCAACGCCGGGTAGATTTTGTGTTTGACGGTTTTGATGCGGAAGTGTATTTTACCACCAGCCCGCCCAACCGAAAGGTACTCCATGCTATAGCGGAAAATGTGGACGAACTTATTGTAAATCCCGCTGCCTCAAAAGCTGCTAAGGGTGTAATTGAAAATGCATACAGACTGATAGAGCCGACTTTAAAAGGACGTTTGCAAAGAAGAGAAGAATAACAGTTGATTAAATTTAAACAGAGGAAGCGGGAGCTGAACTGAACGGCTCCCGCTTCCTCTGTTATATTGTTTTGTTGAAAAAATATCCGGATGGAAAGAATGTTTAAATCAGATCTCGGCGATGATATCCTTTTCTCCATTTGGAAGCTCAACGCCTTTATCATACATCCCTACCAGGATTGTATCGCTTTGAAAAAGAAAATCATGATAAACCATAGGGTGAATAGCAAACATATCGCCGGCGGAAAAATGAAAGCTCTTTTCAACACCTTCTTTGCGAACGGTCACCACAAGAGAACCTTCAACCACATAAAACGCTTCTTTGTTCAACCGATGGCAATGCCCGCCCCGGAATGCGCCGGCCTTGGAATGGACAACATTAACCTGTGCATAACCCTCCCTGACCAGTTGAACGAGCGTACCCCGCTCATCGGTAAACTTAAAGTCAGGGGTCAAAAAGTCAACCATATCTGTCTTCCTTTGTATCAAAAATTGGAACAGCCTTTGTTTTTATAAATAATATAGGCTTTTTTTAATTCTTCAATGCCGTCATCAAGAGTATATAGAGGTCTCCAGCCGGCAGCCTCCAGACGGGCGTTGGAAACAATGTAATCCCTTTTATCCGGGTCAGTGCCTACGGGAGCCTCAAGATATATAAAAGAGGGGATATGTTCTTTGATTTTCTCACAAAGCTCCAGTTTGGAAAGATTTGCGGAAGAAAGGCCGCAGTTATAGGCTAAGCCTTTCATTTTTTCAAAATTGTCAATAGCGAATATAAAAGCGTTTGCGGCATCACGTACATGGAGGTAATTTCTTTTGAAATTTCCTTCAAAAATTACCGCAGTTCTATCATAAACCGCACGGTAAACAAAATCGTTGACTAAGAGGTCGGTACGCATACGGGGAGAGGCCCCGAAAAGTGTTGCGAAGCGAAAGGTTAGGGAGTTACCGGACTTAAGCACCGCCTGTTCAGCCATAACTTTAGTGGAACCGTAGAGGGAAACCGGTTGCATAGGAGTATCCTCAGTACACATTTCACCGCCCTTCGTGCTTCCGTAGCCGCTGTTTGTGCAGGGGAAAATAACCCGCTGTTCCGGGGAGCGCAGTTTTAACAGTGTTTCTATAGCGTCAAAGTTTGTTGTTCTGGCTGCAACCTTATCCGAGTCGCAAAGCGGAAAGCCCACCAATGCCGCAAGAGGGATAATGTAGTCCTTGCCCGGCAGAACCGCTGACAGAACTTCTTCATCCCGAGCATCGCCACGGACGATGTTAAAGTTTGAATTAGCACAGCAATCCATAAGGGTCAGCTGATTAAAATAAAAATTGTCCAGCACCGTCACACTATGCCCTCTTTCCAACAGGGCGGGGACCAGAACGCTGCCTATATAGCCGGCACCGCCGGTTACTAAAATGTTACTCATCTGAAGATTCCTCCACATAGAACATTTTTGTGCCTTCGGTCTCAAACTTAAACGGAACATATAGCAAATCCGAAAGAGCCTGTTTTACCTGTTTTCGGTTTTCTTTTTCCACATAAAACAACATAAAACCGCCGCCGCCCGCCCCTAAGAGTTTGCCGCCTACTGCCCCGGCTTCCAAGGCACGGTCGTAAATGTTTTCTACCAAGGATGTACTGATTTTTTTAGAAAGGGTGCGCTTAAACATCCAGGACTCATGCAGGAGTTCTCCGAAACGGTAAAGGGGCTCACTGCCGGTGAGAACCTTCTCACCTTCGTCTACAAGTGCTTTCATTGCATGTAGTTGTTCCAATCGATCAGGAATATTTTTTTGCTGATCCTCGGCAATTTCGGTGGAAAGGTGAGTTGTGCCCGTGAAAAAGAGCATCAGATTATTTTGAAGTTCTTCGTTTCGCACGACGGTGATATCGATGGGAATTATTTCATATCCGCTGGCAGAAAAATTTATGCGGTTAAATCCGCCGAAGGCTACCGCAAGCTGATCCTGCATACCGCCCATTTCTTTACAAAGCTCCTGCTCCAAATGAATGGCTTCCAAGGCTAACTCCATCTTGCCCGGGCTTTCGCCCTTGAAATTGTGCAGAGCATTGAGCAACCCGACAGAAAAGGAAGAACTTGCGCCCAAGCCCGCCCGGGCAGGCAAGTCGGCATGGTAGGAGATATAAACATTATCGACACTCATCCATTTGAGAGCTTCTCTTACTGCCGGATGCTCTAATTCTTCGGGAGAATCAAAAAGCTCAATTTTTGAATAGACGAGCTGATTCTTATAAGAGAAAAAAGCGGGGAGATGCTTTAATGTGATATAAGAGTATTTATCGATAGTAGTGGATATAACACTGCCGCCGTATTTGGAAAAATATGATTTATAATCGGTTCCGCCGCCTAAAAATGAGATTCTGAAAGGTGTGCGGGAAATAAGCATGTTTTTCATGTTTCTATCCTCCAAACAAATCAGCTGTAAAGTCTAAAAGAGAGTCATAAACCGATAAAACCTCCGGGGAAACATCGGAGTCCGGTCTGCGTACCAATGCGCTCTTGCAACCTGCCGCTTTGCCCGCTTTGATATCCCTGATGCTGTCTCCCACCATGTAGGATTGTGACAAATCAATATTAAAATCTTCGGCAGCTTTTAATATCATTCCCGGATTGGGTTTGCGGCAATCACAAGGGATTTTGTATTCCGGTCTTTCCCCGGGAAAGCCGCCGTCGGGATGGTGAGGACAGTAGTAAATGGCATCCAAGTATGCGCCCTGTTCGCCTAACAGGCATTCCAAGCGGTCATGAATTAGCTCGAGTTCTTCAAGACTGCAGTCTCCCCTGGCAATTACAGGCTGATTTGTGACCAGAACGGCAAGATAACCGCTGTCATTGATTTTTGCTACCGCTTGAGCGCTGCCTTCAATCAGGGAAAGGTCCTCGGCTCGGGTGACAAATCCTTTGTATTCGTTGACGGTGCCGTCTCTGTCTAAAAAAACAGCCTTTTGTTTAACGTGAAGATTGCGTGCCGAAACCTTGCCGGAAAGCCAGTCCCGGTTAACCTGCTCAAAACGATCGGGGGTACCCATATCTTTAACGTACTCGGTAGAATTGTAGGCGTAAACCCGCCCCGTGTCAATAAGCGAGGCTATAAGCTCCTTGTCCAGATTAATCTTTTTCACTTGCTTAAGGTCTTTGATTGCATCAGGAGATAAAAGATGAACACCCGCATTTACTCTGTTTTTATATGCGTAGTGTTCTTCTTCCCTACCCAGCCAACCCGTGACCCTGTCGTAGCGGTCTGTAACGACCAACTCGCTGTCATAGGGGTGATTGTTGGGATGGACAAAAAGAGTTACCAAGGCGTTATTTTTCCGATGGAAGTCGGCGAACCTTTGAAAGTCCAAATCAAAGACCAAGTCGCCGTTTATCAAAAAAAAGTCATCACTCAGTTCATCTTTCAGTGCGGCAAGTGCTCCCGCAGTACCGAGAGGAAATTCTTCACGGTAATAAGTCAAATTGACTCCGAAAGCGCTCCCGTCGCCCAATTCTTTTTGAACCTTTTCCCCCAAATGCCCGATTGTGACAATAATGTCGCAAAAACCCTGTTGTGCCAAACACTCGATTTGGCGTACCAATACCGGCTTACCCGCGACATCCAACAGCCCCTTGGGCAATCCGCCGGCAACATCGGCTATTCGGGTGCCTTTGCCCCCCGCCATGATAATAGTCTTCAAATCAGTTCCCCTTAAAAAGGTTTAAATTTTTATCCTTATTTCTTCAATTCCGAGAAAGCTTTTCAAGAGCGTATTGTCCATGAGCCCGTTGAGTGCCCTCCGGGCATTTATGTCGGTAGCCAGAGTTGAGGAGGGTACCGGGCGTAAGAGTTTTGTGTTTTTCCCCAGTTTTTCCGCCAGGAGTATCCCCAAATCATATTTTGAAAGGGCCTCATCCCCACAGAGATTCATTGTTTGGGGAATGTTTTCCGGCGAGCCGATTTGAGTGAGTCTGACTATCAAATCCGCAACGCTTTCAAAATCCAGGGCGCTTCGCATGGAATCCGTGAACAGCTCGGTTTCTTTATCTTCTGCCAAGTTTTTTTTAATAACGTCGTAGAAGTGTGCCTTTCCCGGAACAAGGGAGGGGCCGAACATATAGGGCAGCCTGAGGACATGAAAACCCTTGGTGCGCACAAGACATTCCGCCGCCGCCTTTTGAGTTCCGTAAAGGCTGATGGGGCGCAGGGAGTCCTCTTCCTTAAAACGCTGCCCCGGGTTGCCTTCTCCATAGACGCAGTCGGTGGAAGCAAAGAAAAAGCATTCTATATTTTCAAGTTCATTGAGCAGTACGGATAAGGATGTTATATTTGTGTGCCAGGAGTCCCTCGGATATTTGGCTACGGTGTCTATATTGTGCCGGAAAGCCAAGTCGATAAATTTGCACCGCTCACCTTCGGCAATAGCTTTTGCCAAGGCCTTTACCTGCTCCTGATTCGTTATATCACAAGGGAAGAATCTTACCCTGTTGCCGTAGTCATTATTTATGACCGAACGGGAAACCGCAAGCACATCTTCATCGGTGCCCGCAAGAATAGATTTTACAAGGTAAGAACCGAGAAATCCGGAAGCACCCAGTACCGCATACATAGTGTTGCTCCTTATTATTGATTCAGCAATAAGCTCAGCATATACTCCCTGTTTTTAAGTGTGGACTTGAAATCCGCACCGTAAAAACTTTCTTTAAGGCTTGTTTTTTTCGCTTTGCGCCAAGTTTTTATATCATTTTGACTTGCCTTAAAGGAGACCATCTCATAAAGAATTCTGTTAAGAATATGACAGTTCTTTTGATTTTCACACACAGGGAACAGCCGTGCCTCCCAAAGACTCCGGTCGGTTCCCGGCCAGATTTCCGCCGCATCAAGGGCATTTTGATTTACAAAGTCTTTAAGGTTTGTTTGGAAAAAACTCGATGAGTCCTCAAGAGTACCTTTAAAATCGTCATCGGTGCCGTAAGTCCTGACGCAGAAGTGTCCGTCAGAAAGGCGCAAGGTATGAACAACGGTATTTTCGGGAATATTTTCGCCCTCAAGGTAGGATTCAGATATGATGCAATTGTCGCCTATGATTGTGTTCGCTCCGACAAAACTGTTTTCTATGTAACAGCCCTTACCTATTAGCGGGGAGCCGGATATTATGCTGCATAAAGCGGAATATTCGCCTGCGGCATCACTTTGAAGGAGAAGCCGGTTTGAGAAACCCGAGGCACTAAAAATTTTTGAGCCGGGTCGGTTAAGAACTAAAAGCTCCCGAGTTGTACCGTAGTGAATAAAGGGGGAGTGTGGGATTTTCAGAACTGAAAGGGAAAATCCCTTCAAAGTCTGTCGGATTGTATCCTTGACATTTTGCGGTGTTGCCTGATTTTTTGACGAAATATCTGTCTTCTCTGCACAGGCAATGGCGGATAAAATGTCATCGTAAAGATTAAGGTTTAACAGCGGGTCAATGCTTTTGCTTGTGTTCTTCAGGGAAGTTAGCCGGTGTAAAACCTCTTGAATTTCCGCACTGAACAATACCGCTCCGGTATCAATATTTACAAGTCCGTTTTCATCGACGGCACCCGAACTTTTCAACTCGGCAGGCGGTCTTTTGTGCAAAAAATATTTGACTTTACCCGTGTTATCTTCAATGAAAACACCGTGATTCTCACCCGATTTCACCGGGGCCTTGACGGAAAAAGAAAGGGCGTCAACTTCATCAAAGCCGAACTGCTCCTGCTTCATAAAAAAGAACACATCCCCGGCAACAGACAGCAAACCTTCTTTAATGAGAGCGGGAATACCGGAGTAAAGGGCCATCAATTCATCAAAAAAAGCGGCAGGCTTTCCGTTTGGAAGTAACCGAAAAACGGGAGCGAATATTTTACCGCATACCGAATACTGGGGTACTCTTCGGCTTTCCCCGCCGGCGTGAATAACCAGAGTTTTTAAACTTCGAAACGGGCAGCCCCGTTTATGTTTTACCAACCCTTTCAGCTCGTTTAAAACATTTATCAGCGCACCGCCGGAACCTGCACGTACCCCCTCGGGATCCGGCAGTACAATAAACTTTGTCCACTTCGGGAGCAGTCCGTCCGCAAGCCTCCACTCAATTTCTTCGCTGAAAGCCACAGCCTGTCCTTCATTGGCGGCGGTTATAAAAACATAATCCCATACAGGCGCGCCGGGATTGTTGACGCTTTCCGTATAACGGTCGTGCGCTTTTTTATACGCTTCGGAGCAAAAAAGGTTTACACCGTCGGGATTTTGATTCATCTTATACCTCGGCGCAAAAAATCAGGTAAAAACTCTAAAAAAAACAGATGAAATTCAAGATGAAAGCGGACAGAAAAAAGCTTTGCAGGTATGCCTTGTGAATATACAAAAAAATTATAACACAGCCCGATGAATTGTCAAACCAAGCGGTGCGGTGCAGACTATAAAAAAACTTAGGCCCCTGTTTGACAATAAGTGTCTGATACAATATAATTAACACTGATTTATAATGCTTAATGGGAGGTTGAGAGGAGATATAATGAGCAACACTTTATACTTGGTAATACCATGCTATAACGAAGAGGATGTTCTCCCTCAAACCGCTGTTCAAGTGGAAAAAAAGATGACTTCTCTCATGGAAAGCAATATGATCAGTCCGGATAGCAAGGTGCTTTTTATAGATGACGGTTCTACTGATGAAACCTGGTCAATGATTCGTCAACTGTACGATGAAAATAAACTGTTTACCGCAATCCGTCTTGCACATAACAGCGGTGAGCAAAACGCCTATTTTGCCGGAATGATGACGGCTGTCGAACATGCGGACGTGATTATCACCATAGATGCGGATTTGCAGGACGATATTAATGCCGTTGACGATATGCTCAGAGCTTATAGTGAAGGATATGAAATCGTTTACGGGGTCAGAGCATCGAGAAAGAACGAATCGTTTTTTATCAGAGCAACTGCCGCTTTGTTTTATAAACTGATGAAAATTTTGGGTACGGAACTTATACCCAATCACTCCCAGTATCGCTTAATGAGTCGGCGTGCTGTGCTGGCTTTGGCGGATTACGGAGAAGTAAACCTGTTTTTACCGGCCTTGGTTCCGCTGTTGGGTTTTAAAAACACAAAGGTATACCATGAGAGGATTCCGAGGACGGAAGGACGTTCCAAGTATTCGGTTAAACGTCTGTTCTTATTGGCGATTCAGGCAATCACTTCCTTTAGCTTAGCGCCTATTCGTCTTTTAAACTGGGTTGGAGTTCTGTTTTTGCTTGTTGCCGCAGGCCTGGCTGTTTTTTCAATTGTTAGAGCGGTAACCGGGCAAACAACAGGTTGGCTTTGGGTGTTGTCTTCTGTATGGGCGGTTGGCGGTATGACGGTTCTTTCTTTGGGAGTTGCGGGCGAGTATGTTGGGAAGACATATGTTGAAAGTAAAAGGAGACCACGATACATTATACAAGAAAACCTGAGTGATGATTGTTCCTGAACGGTTCCTGCAGCAAAGCTTTTAAAGGAGAAGAAAAATGGATATTCGGGAGGTTCCACAAGGCAATTTTAACAGGCACCCGTGGGAAATCTCCCGTACGGAGATGTTGCTTGGAACCTTAGATAAATATACAGGAGATATAAGAAAAGAAGCGGATTCCTTGGTTGTAGCGGATATAGGCGCCGGGGATATGTATTTTGACAAAGTGTATCTGGAGCGTTTCCCGCAAGACAAAATATTCGCTGTGGATATAGGATATACCGATTTTTCTTCCGATAGGGATAATCTGTTTATGTCAAATACTTTGGAACAGGTTCCCGAACCGCTTTTCGATATGACTTTCTCATTGAACTCTCTGGAATATATTCCGGACGAGAAAGAGTTTCTTAAAAAACTATCAAACAGATTAAGACCCGGAGGTCTTATATTTTTTATTTTACCCGCTCACCGGTTCCTTTTTTCGGAACACGATGTTTTTGTCAAAGGTTTGCGCAGGTACGGTAGAAAGGAATTTAAGCGTTTAATTGAATCTGTTGATGAGTTGGAACTCCTTGACTCTTTTTATTTTTATGCCTCGTTATTTGCTATCAGAGGTGCGGAAAAAATGCTCCGCATACCTACTGATCGGGCACAGAAAAATGTTCCGAGTTGGAGGTATTCCGCCGAGCATCCGGTGACAAGGTTGTTTACGGCTTTTTTGAATGCCGATTTTAAACTATGTTATCTTTTAAGCCGTTTAAAAATAAGAGTTCCGGGTTTATCAATACTTGCAGTTTGTGTAAGAAAATAATTATGCTGAAAAAGATTTTTTTATAAGACAGGGTAAAAAATGGATAACTTTATAGCCTTTTGTGACCTGAAAAGACAATATTCCCGCAACAGAGAAGCATTTCTGAGGGCGATTGATTCGGTGTGTGAAAAAGCGGCATTTATAGACGGCGAGTTTGTAAAGGCTTTTGAAGCCGAGTTTGCCTCCCTCTGTGGTGCCGACTACGCCTGTTGTGTAAACAGCGGTACGAATGCGATTTCGCTTGCCCTGCTTGCGTTAGGAATAGGCCCCGGAGACGAGGTTATTGTCCCTGCCAACACGTTCATCGCCACGGCTTGGGGACCAGCATATGCCGGGGCAAAGCCCGTTTTTGTTGATTGCAGGAGTGATACCTGGGAAATTGATGTTAATGCAGTTGAAGCGGCAATCACCGAAAAAACCAAGGCTGTTATCGGGGTTCATCTTTACGGAATGACCTTTGATGTGGATTCTCTTCTGGCCCTTACAAAAAGCCGGAGTCTTTATCTTGTGGAAGACAGTGCCCAGGCGCACGGCGCTCTTTATCGGGGTAAACCGGCAGGAGGACTTTGCGATGTCGGCTGCTTCAGTTTTTATCCCACGAAAAATCTTGGAGCTTTCGGGGAAGGCGGTTGTGTGACAACCGATAATGAGGCGTTGGCAGCAAAAGTGAATTCATTAAAAAATCACGGGATTGGCAAAAAAAACGGTGAACACGATGAAATCGGATTTAATATGAGAATGGACGGAATTCAGGCGGCAATATTGTCTGAAAAATTAAAAACGTTCCAAACCTCTTTGGAAAGGCGCCGAAAAATTGCCATCCGCTATAAGTCGGAAATTAAGCACCCTTTAATAACCTTTCAACAGGATACTCCGGGTGCACAACATGTCTATCACCTTTTCGTAGTCACGGTTGACAACAGGGAGCGTTTCGCTGAGCACCTGCTCGAAAACGGGATTGAAACCTCTGCCCATTATCGTATCCCTTGCCATTTGCAAAAGGCGTTTGCCGCTTTGGGTTATAAAAAGGGTGATTTACCTAATGCGGAATATCTGGCGGAACACTGTGCGTCTCTGCCTGTATATCCGGAGCTTGAGGACGGGGAAGTGGACAGAATCATACAAGCGTGCAACAGTTATTCCGGGGAGGCAAAAGTTTGAAAGTTTTATTTATCGTGTCAAACACAGGATACTATCGCAGCGGATTGTCAAATCCGCTGGGTGTATTGTCTATTGCCACATATCTTAAAACCAACGGATTTGATGTGGAGGTTTACGACAGAAATATCGATAAAAGAAAGCTTAAAAAACTGATGAAGTCATATAAGCCGGATTTGGTGGGTGTCTCCATTGTATCTTCAAGAGGTTTGAAAGACGCTCGCAGAGTATCACGCATTGTTAAAAGTTTCGGTACAACGGTTGTTTGGGGCGGTCAGATGCCGACAATGCAGACGGAACTCTGCTTTGATTGCCCTTACATTGATTACATAGTTATGAGTGAAGGGGAACTGACTTTCTTAGAGATGGTTCAAAAAATGGATAAGAGAGAATCTATTGAAGAAATTGACGGTATAGCCTATAAAAAAGACGGCAAACTTGTAATAACAAAAAGCAGGGAATTTGCCGACCTTAACAAGTTGCCTTTGATAGATTGGACTTTGGTTAACCCGAGGGACTATTACCAAAAATATATATACGACGACATGCTGTATCTTTTTTCTTCAAAAGGTTGCCCGTTCAACTGCTCTTTTTGCGGAAATCTTGGCTATCATCGTTGCCTCCACAGAAGACGCGCTACGGATTTAACGCTGGATGAAATTGAAAATCTGGTAAAAAATCACGGACTGAAAGCCGTATATTTTACTGATGAACTCTGGTGTGCCAAAAAATCCGATGCCTACGAGTTCTGTGAAAAAGTCAAAGAAAGAAATCTGAAATTCTACTGGGGCTGTGATTCCAGGGCGGATCAGTATACAAAAGAAGATTTGCAGATGCTGTATGATTCCGGTTGTCGCTGGCTCCTTTTCGGGGGTGAGAGCGGGTCGGAGCTCATGCTCAAAAAAATAAATAAAGGTGTGGAAGCTGTCGGAGTGGAGGAGGCCGTAAAAAACTGTAAAGAAATAGGAATTGCGGCAATTGTAACACTTGTTGTGGGCCTGCCGGGCGAGACCGAGGAAGAGGTGAGAGAAACCATAGCCTTGGGGATGAGGCTGCCTACTAAGTTTGTGCTGGTTTTCCACTATTTCCCCACCCCGGGTTCCCCGTTGGAAAAAGAACTTATTGAAAAAGGGCTGCATAAACCGCCGACGAGAATAAAAGAAATCGGAAACGCTGTAGCCATGGAAACATTGGAGTACAATTTTTCAGATATTCCCTCCAGAGAACTTAAGGTTATTCGTTGCTTCTTTCTTTGGTCGGCTTTCTGGCAAAAGGGCTCTTTTGATCCGAAAGAAGAAGGGCATTTTGCTTTTGCAAAAGAAACTATCGCCGATTTTATAAATGTGATTACCAAAAGGGGCATAAAATATTTCTTCAGCGGCATTTTTACTGCCGCTAAAGAATTCCTTTACATATTCTGGAATGTGGCCGCTTATCCGGGAATAAGAAAAAAATACGGATTATACATTAAAAATAAGCGATAAAAAATATGATTTAACTATACCTTTTCCTGTACACGCACTATAATGCCGTAATCACTGTGTTCGGCTGTGCAGGTGCGGTTGTATCTGTCAAGAATTCTTGTTATTTCTTTTAAAATTTCTCCCGACCGTGCATCATCACCGGGTTGGACATACATAATCGATTCGTATTCCCAAAGAGTACCTAAATATTTAGGGATATACACATACACCGGAAGCTTTTCTTCATGCAAAGCATAGTATTCTTCCAATCGTTTGTAGAAATAATGCGGATTTGCGGAGGGAAACCAGGTGGAATAAGTCCCGTAAGGCCTTTGTAGATACAGATAGAACCATGACCAATTTTCCGTTATCAGAACCGGGCCGTCTGGGCCGGCTTTTATTTTATCCAAATCCAGCAAAACACCGTTGTATACCTTTGCAATTGCCGGAGTTGTTCTTAAGCCTTTTTGGGGGCCGGCAGTTAATTTGACATTAAAGCCGACATCTTTGTTTTTTGTTTCGGAGTTGAAAAACTCGCCTCCTGCGAGTTTTGGACTGGCCATCATAAAAATTTGTTGTGAGGTCTGAGCTCCCAAAAGAAGGATTATCGAAACACAGGCAGCCGCAATAAAAGTTTGGAGACTGCGTCTATGATTTTTCTTTTTATTCAAGAGGTTTTGTGCTCTCATCTCATTAAATACATTACCTAAAAACAGAACACTTGCCACGTCGGCAACGGCAAACCCGTTTGCAGCTCCTATTGCCCCGACTTCAGATGTAAAATCCAAACATGCGGCATAGAACACTCCAAAGCACCACACAAATACAAACAAACGGATGTCTCTTTTTTCACTCAGTATATATGCGGTTAGTCCGGGAATTAGAATCGGAAACATCCAAAGCATATATGTGTAAATGTTGAAAGATTTAACAATAACAAATATATAAGCCAGAGCGATTACGGAAGTTAAAATTAAATAAACATGACGATTATCAAGCCTTTGTTTGTCTAAAATCATTCGTATAAATAAGGCAAGTGAAATGTAAAAAAGGTATTTGTTCAGGTCAACGAACGATTTAAATGTGGTTAAAGGCTGAAAAACTCTGCTAACTGCTGAAGGATCAAGTGTGAAAGCGTATTCGGGATCGGTAAAAAGATGTGGTAAGTTTAAGAAGAAGCTGTTAAGATCGGTTCTTGAAAAAACAAAATGGAGCAAAACAAGAGCAGTCAAAATGATCCCTGAAGTTGAACAGAACCAGGCTTTACCGGAAAACACTTCATCAGGCAAACAACCGGTCAAATCTTTCAATTTTTCACTCCTGTATCGGATAAGCAAAAATATGGAGAGTAAAAAATAAGCAAGAGCCATTGGAGGATTGCACAGTACTGCAAGGGCAAAACATACACCATAAAAGAAACAGGCGACTTTGGTTATCCTCTCTGCAGTAGCAAGCATCAGCCCGGAAATCAACACAAAACCTATGCCCATGGTGTTGTAATAAAGAGCCATTATAAACCAGGAAACATGAAAATAAAACACAACGCAGGCGAGTATCGATATATATCCGTAACGCCTTAACCTCCAATAAGCGAATACTGCTACACTTGTTTGAAACAGAATAAAAACATATCGAAGGGTGAGAGTAATCCCCTGAGTTGAACCTGTGATACCGATAAAAAGTTTTACCGGCAAATAAAGAAGAAAAGCCATAAATTGGGCTACGTTCCATTCCTGATTAAACAGAGCATCGCCCAAAATAATTCTGTGTGGGAAGGTAGGATACCAACTTTCATCATCAACATTAAAACCGAAGAGAGCACGTATCACAAAAAATGTTACGCAGGCAATCAGGATGATGATTGCTACAATATCTTGTTTGTTTAATTCTGATGCTTTTTTGGTGATTGCAGAAATGGATTTTCTCATCTTGATTGCAGCTCCTTTAGGTATGAAACCCTGAGTGCCTTTAAAATTAGACGATACGGAGTGAGAATTCTAAAGACATATTAATATATTTTCGGAACAAATTTGGATTTGAACTTTTTACATCAAAAAATGATCAAATTTACGACTTTCGTAATATTTAAATATTACTTCTTTGGCCGTATCAAGGTTTGCATAGGCGGAAAAATCGGTAGTCACAACAGCAAATTTGATTGAAGAGAAGAAAATTAATAACAGAAAAAGAATAATGGGATGTTCTTGAAAGAATTGACCAATTTTTTGTGTGACTTCCAGCGCTCCCGGAACACGCGAGTAAATAAAATAAAATGCAAGAATAAATTGACAACTCATGATAATACTGCCGTACCTGTCCCAATCGTTCAAAAGATATGTAACCGGCAAAAAAACTAAAGATGCGAGGGCGCTGAGCAAGAAAATCAGCCTTAAAACAATACTCTCGGCGGACTTAATCGTGTTTTTCCAGAAATAAACAAACAATACGATGAGCGGCAAAGAGAACGCCAGAATCGTAAGCGCAAAAGGCAGAGCATAAAGTTTCATAACCGGCTGAACAAAACCGCGGTAATATTCACTGAAAGATACAAAATATAGACTGTCCAGCATGGCATAACTGAGCTCAAAGTCGGCATAATCGGAAAGATAATCAACAAACTCATTTACGTTTGAAAAAGGAAGCGGAGTCTGAAGATATTGAAAAGTAAAAAAAAGGGCAAGCGAAGTCAGGCAAGTAACAAAAAACAATATGTAACCTGCGATAGAACGGTCGTTTGTATGGTTTTGATAGGCCTCATACAAAATAAGAATTGCCAAGGCGGGGAAAAAAGAAAAAAAGAAACCTTGATGTATGGCCATTGCAAGCAGTGTTAAAACCGGTATACCCCATCTTAAATATGGACTTTTTAAGAAAACCACAATAAGCAGAGCGATAATAAACAAATAGGTATCAAAAGATCCAAAGTTCAAACCCGTTAAATAAGTTATGGACCACGGTGCGGCAACGAATAATAAAGCAAAAATCTCAACTGATGATCGAACTTCATAGGGACTTCGGCGAATAAAAACGCCGAGAAGTATTGCTATAAGCATCAAAAGCAACATAAGAGCTATGACGCTGACCACATATATTTGCCGTGATGTTATTTTGTCGGTAAAAAGAAAAAAAACAGTTCCGACTAAAGCTCTTGATTGTAACCCCAAACGATAAGAAATCAGATATACTGTCATAGCATTTGCATCCAGTAAACGGTTCGGCATCAATCCCAAACTTGTAATCAGAAGGAAAAAAAAGAGAGGAAACTCATAGTAACCGAAGCCTTTTTCTTTCTCCGGTGTTTGCAGTCTTGATTTTAATCGGGACACTCTTCTCCCTCCTTTTTAACAAGTCGGAACGGCTCGGCTTGCTGGCAAATCTAATGCTATATGTTTTTGCTGCGGCAAGCGGTAAAAATGTTGGCAAAAACGGCTATAAAACGCTTAAAACGGTGTGGGGGCGAAAACATGTTTCAAAAGGTCTGAAAGGTAGTAGGAGGAATGATCGCTTAATAGCGCCATACTCATAAGTAATATCAGAAAGATGAAACCGTGTTTTTCAACAAAAACGCCGAACTCTTCTATTGCTGTAACTGCAGAGGGCTGTTGCCGTTGATAGGCGATTAAAATAAACATATATGTAGAAATAAGTAAAAAGGGTATCCAAAGTCCTATAAAATTGTTTTTGAATGTCGGCAAAAAAAGGATGTGTGCAAAAACAAAAAATGACGAACCGCTTGCGGCTTGCTTGCTTTTTGTGATTTTTCTGAAAAACCAGAATCCTGCAGCCAGAGCGGGTGCAGATATTACTATGCCGGTAAAAAAACCGAGATTTGCATCCCGAGCAGGGAAAAAAAAGGGTATTTGAGAAAAGATTATGTTTTTGTATGAGTATAAGTAAGAGCCGACGCTTGCTAAAAAACAAACCGCAAATAAAACGAAGTCGTCACTTTTAACGTCTGACTTAATATCAGATATTTTTTGCCAAACAAAGTTTAATTTTAGGAGTAAAAAAAGAAGAAGTAAGGGGATATATAAAATTGCTCCGCGTTGAAGATAAGAAAAGAGAGATTCGGATGTTAAAGTTGCCGGAACAAGAAAAAGCACACAAATTGCGGGCAGCAACCATTTGAGAATTGAGGATTGTGAAATTATGAGAGCAAAAACAAAAAGAGCGAACGGATAAAGGAGTTGAGAACCGTTCACAGCCTGCGAATTATACAGAAAAGGGAATGAGATGGGGGAAGCCAGGAATAAAGCAACAAGATAGCTAAGGTGTTTTTTTTGTTCAGCGGCTCCGGAACTCAACAACTTCCCGAAGAGAAAAGCAAGGCCTAAGCATGTTGTGAGCAGAACTACGGTGCCGACTGCGATACTTGCTTTTTCAGACATGTCAAAAATCGGCTGAACTGTAAAATATCTGCCAATTGGGGGTAAGTTTTTAAACGCAAACCGGAATATGAAAAAAATAAAGATAAAAGCCTCGTATCTGAAACGACCTATAGAGGCTTGTAAATGCATCGTATTTTTAGTTTTTGCAGTAATAGGCCACACATCCTTACAAACCGTCTAAACGGAAGATATTAGCAAAAACTTGTGTTAAGCAGAAGAATTATATCATCGGATTCTTCCCATTGTCAAACTCCGCGGAGCCCCGGTAAGGTGCGGTTTTTGGGTTAAACCGGCTTTTGTAAACTCTTGCCGGTGAACGGAAAAAAACATAATTTATATATTATTTAAAAAAGCGATAAAAAAATTAATGCTAAACTTTTTCCCGCACATGCACTATTATGCCGAAATCGCTATGCTCAACTGTGCAAGTGCGGTTATAAGTGTTAAGAATTTTTTTGATTTCTTTTAAAATTTCTTCCGAGCGGACTTCATTACCGGGTTTGATATATTCATCCAACTCGGACCCCCAACTTGTACCTATAAATTTTGGTATATACACATGTACGGGAAGTTTATCTTCATGCAAAGCATAGTATTCATCTAATCGTTTGTAGAAATATTGGGGGTTTGAAGTGGGAAACCAGGTGGAATAAGTCCCGTAAGGCCTTTGTAGATACAGATAGAACCATGACCAATTTTCCGTTATCAGAACCGGGCCGTCTGGGCCGGCTTTTATTTTATCCAAATCCAGCAAAACACCGTTGTATACCTTTGCAATTGCCGGAGTTGTTCTTAAGCCTTTTTGGGGGCCGGCAGTTAATTTGACATTAAAGCCGACATCTTTGTTTTTTGTTTCGGAGTTGAAAAACTCGCCTCCTGCGAGTTTTGGACTGGCCATCATAAAAATTTGTTGTGAGGTCTGAGCTCCCAAAAGAAGGATTATCGAAACACAGGCAGCCGCAATAAAAGTTTGGAGACTGCGTCTATGATTTTTCTTTTTATTCAAGAGGTTTTGTGCTCTCATCTCATTAAATACATTACCTAAAAACAGAACACTTGCCACGTCGGCAACGGCAAACCCGTTTGCAGCTCCTATTGCCCCGACTTCAGATGTAAAATCCAAACATGCGGCATAGAACACTCCAAAGCACCACACAAATACAAACAAACGGATGTCTCTTTTTTCACTAAGTATATATGCGGTTAGTCCGGGAATCAGAATAGGGAACATCCAAAGCATATATGTGAAGGGATGGACGGCTTTAAGAATAACAATCATATAAGCCAGAGCTACTCCGGTTGTTAGACTAAGGTATATATGACGATTTAAAAGTCTTCGTTTGTCTGAAATTATTCGCACAAACAAGACCAACGAAATGTAAAACAAAGGTTTGCTCAAGTTGATAAATTCTTTAAACGTGTTTAATGGCTGAAAAACTCTGCTAACCGCTGAAGAATCAAGAGTAAAAGCGTACTCGGGATCGGTAAATAGATGAGGCAGGTTCAAAAGAAAGTTATAGAGATCGGTTCTCGAGAAAACAAAAAGCAGCAAAACAAGAGCAGTCAACATGATTCCCCAAGTTGACCGGAACCAGGCTTTGCCGGAAAATACTTCATCCGGCAAATAACCGGTCAATTCTTTCAATTTCTCACTCCGGTGTCGGATAAACAAAAATATTGAGAGAATAAAATAAGCAAGAGCAAGAGGCGGGTTACACAATACCGCAAGAGCAAAACATACCCCCAAAAAGAAACAGGCAAACTTGTTCATTTTATCCGCAGTAGCAAGGGTTAGTCCGGAAATCAACACAAAACCTACACCCATAGTGTTGTAATAAAGAGCCATTACAAACCAGGAAACATGTAAGAAAAACACTACGCAGGCCCATATTGATATATATCCGTAGCGCCGGAGTCTCCAATAAGCAAATACGGTAACAAATGTTTGAAACAGAATAAAGAGATAACGAAAAGTGAGTGTAATCCCCTGAGTTGACCCCGTTATGCTTATAAAAAGCCTTACCGGCAAATAAAGAATAAAACCTATAAGCTGAGCCACATTCCAGTCATGAGTAAAGAGGGAATCTCCTAAAAACACTCTGTGAGCAAATGTGGTATACCAACTTTCGTCATCAAGATTAAAGCCGAATGGGGCACGCAACAGGAAAAACACTACGCAGATGCCAATAACTACGGCCGCAACAATATCTTGTTTATTTAAGACTTTTTTGGGGGCTTTAAGAATAGATTTTATCATTTTTTTGTTACTCCCTTTGTATATTGCCCCGGTGTTGTTAAATAATTGCAATGTAATAGAATGGAGTGACAAGAAGATTATTCTACACAAAAAATATACCTCTTTATCAAATAAAACAATGCGTTTTGTTTTATGGCTCTAAAAGGTTTAATATATTGGCGGTGTATAAAACGAATTTCAACCTTATCAAATTATTAATATTACACTGATAAAAACGTGTCAAACCACACGGAATGAAAAAACATTTGCTGCTAAACTTTGCTTTTAATCTGATATATTGAAAAGATACTTGACTTCAGGAAAGATACTCGACCGTAAGACTGCCCTCTTCAACGGAGCAAACAGTTTTGCCCAATCGCCGCCCGTACCAGACGGTTTCTCTTGCATAATCCGCAAGACTGTTGAAACTTTCACTCTGAATGTTTATTCTGTTTTTCTTTTTTTTCAATTCCGTCGGAACATTCTTCATGGATTTTGAAAAATAATCTTGAAAATCATAATCCAGCTCCAATTGCCTCGGCCTGTTGTCGTGTATGCTGATTACATTTTTTTGATACAGCATAAGTTGTTCATAAACAGCATCTTCAATACGAAAAGATTTTAAGAACGGTTCAATTTCCCGATAGAAATTTTCGATATCAACAGAAATATTAAGAAACAAACTTTCATCAAGGGCCCAACGAACATCTCCAAACTGCGGATTAAACCAGTATTGCTCATTTCTTCCTTCAGGTATACTCGCAACCTTTTGATATGCTTCCAGGTAGAACTTTCCGACAGTCGTTTCCGGATGTTCAAAAGCCCAATCAATAAGTTTTTGATAAAACCGGTGATATGGGATATCCATAGCATTTCTTAAATATATAGCAAAAAACCTTAGAGGGCCCAAACCGTGCAACCCTTGTACCGTCAGTGCGAAAATTTTACTTTTCAGCCAGTCTTTTACCGGCATTGTAGCTGTAGATACAACTAAATCCCAATACTCTATGACATCATCCGGCGAGTTTTCACCGTGATGCTGCAAATACGGTACACTCACACTTTTTATTTGATAGCGCTCTATATAGTCTTTGTCCGACATCCGGGCGTTTGGTAAAAGCACGCAATCGTACATCTCAATGGTGGCGTGTTGGCCCGAATCAATTAAGTCCCCGACTCCCCGGATAAAACTTTCAAAAGTTTCACCCGGCAGAGCCAGAATTAGCTCTGTATAGGTGGGAATACCTTCTGACCGGTATAGAGAAATAAGGCCTGCAAAGTGATTCATGGTCATATTGCGCCTGCCTATATTTTCCAGCGCCGTATCCGAGAGGGTCTGAAAAGAAATTGTAGTGCTTTTACTTAAGTCGGATTCCGCAAAACGTTTGGAAAGTTCAAAAACATTCAAGTTGTTGTATTTAGCATAATTGACCTTCATCCTAAGAGGATAGCCGTTTTTTTCTTTCGCTTCCGCCAACCAGTCGGCAATTTGTCTGTCTCTTTCAAATTGGCCGAAGTTTGCGTCCGCTCCCCAAATATACTCTATTTTGTTTTCTGAAAACCAGCGGATATCACCCTTAACCCGCTCAATGGGAAACATGCGGACTTTTGTTTCGTGCGGTCCCCAGTCGCAAAAGGAACAGTTGTTTGTACAGCCCCTGTTTGTTTCCAAAATTGCCGAAAATCCCATGTCGGGGTGTGATTTCAGAATATCATCAAAAAAGCCTTCCGTATATGGGGAAGGATAATCCGTTCCCAAAATTCGTTCTTTTTTTGATTGAATTAAAATGCCGTCCTTTTTTCTGTATATAATATTAGGGACCCGGTCTATTTCAGCGTTTTCTGAAAGGGCAACAAGCAGTTTTTCAAACACCTCTTCACCCTCCCCGTGTATAAGAATGTCAATGAAAGGATTACTTTCCAACAGAGATGTGTCCGATGTTACCTGGTGCCCGCCGAACAAAATCAGACATTCGGGATATTTATCCTTAACTTTCCGAGCAACAGCCTTGTTGTATTCAAAGTTCCAGAGATAACAGGAAAAACCGACAAGAAAGGGTTCATCCAATGTTTCTATCAATTCTTCCGGCGTTTCCCGAAGAAATATAATTCTCTTTAGTGAAAATGCAGCATTAACTTTTGGGTTGCTCCAGGCCTGTGCAGCTATTACTCCCGCAGCATAGGGCAGGTAAGCGGATTTATTGTGGGCGCTGAACCGGTCTCCTACTTGAACCAAGTATATGTTTTTTTTCATAATTCGCTCCAAAACTCAGGAGAAAACTTCTTTGTTATTGATTTAGATCGGGCTGGTTTTAATACAATTTTTTTCGTTTATCAGAAGTGTTTCGCCGCGTCTTTTGCCACCCAGAATGATTTTTTTGGCGTAATCTTCCCATGAGGTGGTGCGGATACCGGTGTTCATATCCAGGCGGCAGGAAAGGTCTTCTAAAGGTGAAAAACGAGCGGAGTAAATGCGGTTAAAATAGGATTGAAAGTCAAATGCGAACTCTTGTGTATCCGAAAAAATACCGGGTCGGCGGATAATGAACTTCTGATAGAGCAGAAGCTCGGAGAAAACGTTTTCAGGAACAGGTAAGTCGGACAGAAAAGGCTCAATTTCGTGCCAAAAACGTTCCCAATTATATAAGAGCTCTAAAAAACCGCCTTCCTCATAATACCAGCCGACATCACCGAACTTTTTGTCTCTGTAAATCCAAACGCCGGTTTCGGTGTCATAAAAGCTGTCTTTCATTTTTCTGAACAGTTTGTAAAGAAAGGTTTCGTTATTTTCAAAAACGAAGTCCATGAGTCGGTGATAAAAGTCGCAGTAACTCATCCCCTTCTCAAAACGGGCATATAAAGCAAAACAACGTAGAAAACCCATATTATGAAATATTTGAACTATCAACGAAAAGAGGTTGGCTTTTACCCATTCATCATGGCTCATGGTTGCCGTTGCGATTACAACATCAAAGTATTCCTGAATACCGTTCGGATCAAAAATATAATGGGCGCTGTTTATGGGCACACGAGCAGTTTTAATCCCATGTTCTTTTTGATAGGCGCTATCATTCATGAGAGCATTGGTGTATATTTGGCATTGGTATACGGATATGGAGTTATGCTGACCCGCTTCCAACAGGCGGCAAAGTCCTGAACAGAAACTTTCGTATGTTTCTCCCGGCAGACCGAGTATAACTTCCGTATAAGAGGGTATGCCCTCGGCGGCATACCTTTGCTGCAATTTTGAAAAATACTCCATATCAAGGTCGGTTCTGCCGATTTTACCGAGAGTATCTTCATTAAGGGACTGATAAGCTATGGTAACACCCTTATCGGCGCCGTTTTGGTTGAGGAGCTTACCGATTTGGAAAACCGTTTCATTGCTGTTTTTGGCATATGTTGGCCTAAATAGTGACGGGTAAGCTTTTTTATTCCTCACGGCGACTACAAATTCCGCAATTTCCAGATCCCGAGGTACAATTCCGAAGTTTGCATCGGCACAGTAACAGTAGACAATTTTATGTTCGGCCATCCACTCTATTTCTTTCTTTACACGTTCCAAAGGGAAGAACCGAAGTTTTTTTGTGTAACACCATTCACAAAAGGCGCAGTTGTAGGGGCAACCGCGATTGGTTTCAATAACCGAATGAAACTCAACGTTCGGATATCTGAGAAAAAAATCATCAAAAATGCCGGTCAGATAAGGGGAAGGATAATCTTTGATATCGTAATCATAGATAACGGCATTTTTAAAAATCTTACCGTTTTTACGGTAGGTGAGATTGTCTACAGACTCAAATTCCTTGTCGTGCAAAAGCTGTTTAAGTAAAGAAAAAAAGGCGTGCTCACCCTCGCCGGAAACGACAAAATCCGCAAAAGGCGAATTCTGTAAAAAAAACTCGCCGTCTTCAGTTATGCCGTGTCCCCCGAAAAGGAGGTAACACTGAGGATAAAGGTCTTTAATTTTCTGTGCAAGCCTTCTGGAATATTCGATGTTCCCGACTACACAGGAAAAAGAGACAAGATAAGGGTTATTCAGCTTATGAATAACATCTTCAATTGCCTCCCGCATAAAGAAAAAATCGCAAAACGAATAATTGCGGGTTATTTCGTCATCCTGCATGGCATAAGCGACAAGACAGCCTGAGGCGTAGGGGAGATAGACCGACATGTTATCTTTGCTTATAGCTGCTTGAATAAAATAGATGTTTTTCATAAAATAATTCCTGACAAAACAAGTAATTGGGAAGATGGAAAAGCCTTTTGAACCTGAAGTTTCCGGAGACGGTTCACCTTGACAAAACCCCTTAATAAGATATAATTGATTATACATTAAATCAGCTTTTTCCGCAATAATCGGGGTGAGTATGCCATCAGGGTTTTATTGATTAATCCGAAAGTCAAAAAATATTATAAATCGGTAACCTCGCCTCTGGGTATATTGGCAATTGCTACATATCTTAAAACAAAAGGATACAATGTAAAAATTATCGATGCCTGTTTGCGCAGGTTTAATTATAGGGACGTTATTGCGGACTATAAACCTGATGTTGTCGGAATTTCTCTCATGTCCCCAAAATCAATTACGGATGCTATGAAAATATCCGAGATTGCCCGGTCCTGCAATTTGCCGGTGATTTGGGGCGGAGCCCTTGCTTCACTGATACCGAAAATTATCCTTGAGGAAAATATGGGTGATTATGTGGTAATTGGCGAGGGAGAAGTAACATTTGATGAATTGCTTTGCTGCTTAAGAAAAGGGACTGAGCCGGAGGAAGTAAAGGGACTTGCATACAAATCGGGCGGCGAGGTAAGAGTTAACAATGACAGAGCCTTTGCCGACCTTAAAGATTTCCCTGTTTTGGACTGGAGCCTTGTTAATCCCTCGGATTATTTCCAAAGTATGCTTATGGCCGAAAAAATGCTTTATCTGTATTCCGGCAAAGGCTGCCCCGGCAGGTGTACGTTTTGTTTTAACAGGGATTATAACAAGTGTGTTTACAGAAAGCGGCCGATGGAATACTGCGTTGAGGAAATAAAGCGGCTTGTAACGGTTGACGGTGCCGACGGAATACATTTTGCTGATGAACTCTGGGGCAGGAACAAGGAAGAAATCAATGACAACTGCCTCAAGTTGCGCGGCTCCGGGGTGGAGTTTTTTTGGGGCTGCAATCTTAGAATAGGGATCTGTGATTCGGATGATTTTAGAACCATGTATGAAGCCGGGTGCAGGTGGATATTCTTCGGTGTCGAAAGCGGCTCTGAAGTAATGCAAAGAAAGATTAAAAAAGGAATTCGACTGGACAGGGTGGAAGAAACTATAAAAAGTTGTTCGGCAGCCGGCATTGTACCCATAACATCCTTTATTGTTGGCTTCCCCGGGGAAACACGGGAAGATATTAAAAAGACCGTTGACCTGGCTGAAAAAATCCCCATGGCAATGTATGATTTTAATTTTTTCTTCCCTCTGCCGGGGACGGAAATGGCTGAAGAGTTGGTTGAACAGGGTAAGCTGAAGTATCCGAAAACACTAAAGGCATTTTCAAAGTTTATTCAGACGGAAAAACTTCAATTTAATTTTTCGAACATACCTAAAAAGGAAATTAAGGTTATTCGTGCATACTTTATGTGGTCTTCACTGACAAAAAAAGTAACCCTTTCCGGTTCGAAGCCGAAGGGCAATTCTTTTTTTAACAAGGCGGTTAAAGACGCCTTTAAAGGACTAAAAGGTTTGGGAATTAAAGATTCTATTCTTTTATTTATTTATGATGCCTGGATATTTGCCGATATTTTGTCCTCTCTTTTGTTTTATCCGGGAACGCGAAAAAAATACGGATTGACGAAGAGAAAGCAAATAAGATATTAACTTTGTTTTATTTTTACGCATGTGATTCGAACTTAAGCGGGTGATTCTTTTTTGAAAGAAGTTTATTTTGTTCAGGCTAATTCGGCTTTTGGGGAAAAAGATAAGAGTATATATATTCCCTATGCGGTGGGTTGTATTGCGGCTTATTCTTTTGAAGACCCGGCAATTAAAAAAGAATACACTCTCGGCCGGTTTTCCTATATCAAAGAGAATATAGACACGGCTATGAATGTTTTTGTCTCACCATATCTGGTGGGGTTTTCTTGTTCTGTTTGGAATACACAATATAATGTCGCTCTTGCGGAAAAAATTAAAAAGCGGTTCCCGCACTGTATAGTTGTTTTCGGAGGTCACAATATTTCACCCGATACATCGACCTTGGAGGAGTATCCGCATGTCGATATATTGATACACGGAAGCGGAGAAGAGACCTTTAAGAATCTTCTTATAGCTTTGTCGGAAAACAAGTCTCTGTCAACTGTGGCAAACATCTCGTATAGAAAAAGCGGAAAGCCGGTTTCCACAAAAAGACAAACACCCTCTGAATTGGATTATCCTTCGCCATATTTGGGCGGATATTTTGCAGATATTCTTAAAGATGATATAAAGTTTTCCGCGATTATTGAAACAAATCGGGGCTGCCCGGAAAATTGTGCCTATTGCGATTGGGGCGAATTGAATACAAAAATAAAATTCTTCCCCATTGAAAAGGTTTATGGAGAACTTGAGTGGCTCTCGGAGAATAAAATTGAGTATTTCTATTGCGCTGATGCAAACTTCGGCCTTTTTGACAGAGACCTTGATATAACAAATAAGGTAGTTTCCTTGAAAGAGGAGACGGGATATCCTCAAAAACTTAAAGTCAACTTTACAAATCACCGTTTTGATTTTCTTGCAAAAATCAGCAAAATATTCAAAGACAGCGGAATCGGAAAGGCGCAAACCATCTCTTTCCAAAGCCTTTCTCCTGTTGTTTTAAAAAATATTGGCCGAAAAAACCTTACTCTGGAGCATTTTCGCAACCTTATGGTTGCCTACCATACCGCCGAAATCCCCACTTATTCCGAACTGATTTTGGGCTTGCCGGGCGAGACTTATGAAAGTTTCACCGAAGGTATTTGCACTCTGCTGGAATTGGGTCAACATAAGTCAATAAATGTTTATCCTTGTGAGCTGTTGCCCAATTCTCAAATGGGTAATCCTCTATATGCTGAGAAGTTTGGAATCAAAACGGTTGACACTCAGTTTGAGGTGTTTCATACCAACCCCAACAAATCCCCTGAGGGGATTAAGGAGATTGAAAGAATAATCATTTCCACCAAAACGATGAGCGTTGAACAATGGGTAAAAGCATACCGTTTCTCCACGGTAATACAGGGATTCCATAACCTTGGACTTACAAGGTTGATTGCGATGTACCTGAGACACGAAAAGAATTTGGAGTACCTTGATTTTTACAGCAATCTTATTGACTATTTTGTTGAAAAAGAAGACGGTTTAATACACGATATACTTGAAAGACTTTACAACCTCTTTGTCGGGGTTGCAAAACGAAAGAATTCCCTTGCTACCCTTGATCCGACTTTCGGAGAGATTACGTATGAGCCGGATGAAACATTGTTTTTGAATTGTGCTTATAGACTAAAGGACTTTTACTCGGAGTTAAGACAGTTTCTGGTTAAATACAAGTCGGACGGAGATTTGCTTGAAGATGTTATCAGGTTCCAAAAAAGTATGGTTAAGTTACCCTTTATTGAACAACTTACTCTTGAGTTTTCGCGCGATTTTTACAGCTATTTTCAATCGGGCTTGATAACGGACGACATTAAGCCTCGGAAAGGAAAATTTGTTTATGAAATAACGGACAGTTCCCCCGTTTTTTCATGGGAAGACTATGCCAGAGAAGTGGTTTGGTACGGCAGAAGGGACGAGGGTACCTTATACTTATCTAAAGTTACGTCGGTGAAGACTGAAAACAATTAGCTTAAAGATAAACTCTTTCAAAACCTCGTTCTTGAAACAGCGATGTACTGAATAATTAGCAGGTGATTTTTTGAGAATACTTTTAATACACCCGGCTACCGGGCACTATATTAAAGCGCCTTCAGTGCCTTTGGGTGCACTTTCTATCGCTACGTACCTTAAAAACCATGGTTATACTGTAAGAATAAGTGACAGGTGTATAAAAAAAGAAAGGATTACCTCACTTATAAAAGATTTTGAGCCTGATGTAGTCGGGCTTTCGATTATGTCTGCAATAGGTATTAAAGATGCAGTGAAAATTTCTCAGACTGTGAAACGCAGCGGAATTCCCGTTATGTGGGGCGGTCATTATCCGACATTTAATTATGAGGTGGCTCTTACGGAGGGTGTTGCCGACTATGTGGTGTTGGGCGAAGGTGAGGTCACAACTCTTGAACTGCTTGAAAAAATTGAAGCGTGTTCGCCGCCGGAAGAAATAAGCAGAGTTAACGGCCTGGCTTTTTTACGGGACGGTAAGGTCGAGGTGACCGCACAGAGAGATTTCATGGACCCGGAGGATTTGCCGGTTATTGACTATTCTCTTGTTGATGTGCCGAAGTATTTTCAAACCTGGTACGGGTGTAAAAGAATGCTCTATTTGTACGGCTCAAAGGGTTGCCCGTTTTCGTGTAATTTTTGTTATAATCCCGCATACAACAGGAGCGTTTACAGAAAAAGAAAAGATGAGGATTTATTTGAAGAGTTTGATTATTTGGTAAACAATCACGGTATGGACGGAATTTACTTTACCGATGATGTTTTTTGTCCTAACAAAGAGGATTTAAGAAAGTTTTGCGATAAAATGAAAGAAAAAAACTACCGTAAGCTCAGCTGGGGATGCCAAGCCAGAATCGGTCAGTTTGATAAAGATGATTTCAATTTAATATACGAAGCGGGGGGGCGTTGGGTGTTTTTCGGTGTCGAAACGGGTTCCCCGGAGATTCAGCAAAAAACAGGTAAAAAGCTGCGGATTGATAGGGTTGAGGAGGATATACGCTTAGCGGGAGAGGCCGGCCTGATTACCGTGTCATCCTTGATTTTAGGTTTCCCGGATGAAACAAAGGAGCAGGTTAAAGAGACCATAGAACTTGCTAAACGTATTGATGCCGACCTTTATCCCTGTAATATATACACCCCGCATGTTGAGCAGGAGTTGTGCCAAGAGCTTATCAGACAGGGGAGATTTACTCCGCCCGGAACACTCAAAGAGCATTCGAAGCTAAAACCTACTACTGACTGGTATGAGGGCTTTTCAACATTACCACGTAGGGATATAATGGTTATTCGCAGCTATTTTCACTGGGTCAGTTTTACTCGGAATAAAAAAGGGCCTTCGCAAAAACCTTTTGAATTTGCCGCAAAGGCAATTAACGACACAATGATTAACATCTTTCGTTTCGGACTGCTGTCTTTTATAAGTACAACCTGGTATTCGTTTAAAACATTTATTTCGGTTGTGTGGAACGTCTTCTTTTTCCCGAGAATTCGAAAGGAATACGACCTATATTTTAAAAGAAAATAAATACTTTTATCAAATTGGTTTGCACAAAGTCGTAACGGATACATTTAGCACCCTGTCTGCGGAGTCTGCCAACACGATTATGTTGCCAGCCATTTATCTAACAGGAAGGAACCTATATGAAAGTATTACTAATTAACCCGGAATCGAGTCAGATAAATATGCGAAAAAAAGCTACCACAATTCCCCTGGGATTGATGGCCATAGCAAGCTATCTTAAAAGGGAAGGATACGACATTAAAGTTGTCGATTTGGATCTGAATCCACAGAGTATAGTTAAGATTTTGAAGGAGTTTAATCCCGATGTTGTCGGAGTTACTGTGCTATCTACACTCTCAGGCAATGCTGCCATAAAGATTTCTAAAATTGCCAAAAAACATAATAAACCTGTTGTGTGGGGTGGGTTTGTTCCCACCTTTTTGACGGATTTGTGCCTTAAAGAAGACTGTGTAGATTTTGTAATTATAGGCGAAGGCGAGTTAACTTTTTCTGAGCTTTTAGAAGCAATAAAGGATGGGAAACCATATTCCGAAATTGATGGGTTGGCGTATGTTGAAAACGAAGTGATTTATGTAAATAAAGAAAGAGAATTTTCCGATTTGGCCGATTTCCCTGCGATGGACTGGTCCCTGTTGAATCCTTCGGAATATGGTCAGGTGTTTTTTCAGGCGGAAAGAATGATATATCTATATTCCTCTAAAGGGTGTCCTGCAAAATGCAGCTTTTGCTACAATGCCAAATATTACGGTAGCAAACAAAGAGTGCGTCCGATAGAACAGGTTGTGGATGAAATTGAGCAGGTTGTCAGAAAATTTAATATCGACGGAATATATTTCTCCGATGAATTTTGGTATCCGGGAAAAAATGAAATACAGAAGTTTTTCAAATTGATTAAGGAAAAAGAACTTAAGTTTTTCTGGGGATGCCAGACTAGGCTCGGAGTATTAACTAAAGAAGAGCTTCAGCAGATGTATGATTCCGGTTGCAGGTGGATATTATTCGGAATCGAAAGCGGTTGTGAAAAACGCATTAAGGAAATCAAAAAAGGAATTGATTTGTCGAAAGCAAAAGAAACCTTTGCTACCTGCCGAAAGATAGGGATAGCTACACAAGCCTCTTTTATAATCGGCTATCCCGGCGAAACGGTGGAGGAACTGAAAAAAACCATTAACTTTGCCCGTCAATTAGATGCGGATTATTTTCCCATTAATATTCTATACTTTCAACCCGGCTCGGAATATTACGATGACTCCGTGGCTTCCGGAGAATATACTCCTCCGGATTCCTTAAAAGAGTGGAGCACCTTGCAAACTGATGAATACTACGGTCCGAACTTTTCCGAAGTGCCCAAAAAAGATTTGATGGTGTTGCACTTTTATACGCAGTGGCAGGCTTTTTTTAAAAAAACACCCGGCAAGTCCAAATCTTCCAATCCGATTGCTAAAAAAACAGTGCTTGATTTATTAGATAACTTGTTCAGATTTGGGTTGAAAAGCATCTTGATTGGGCCATTGGTTGCAGCCAAACAGTTTCTTACGGTTTTCTGGTATGCTAAAGCACATCCGAAAATATTGAAAAAGTATGGCTTGGAAAAGGGTTGGTAACTCTTATTTTTCATCCTGCTTATAATTCTGCATAATTACAATTAGCTGAGTTTAGATGAGTTTTTTGGGGTAATTGAATGAAAAAACGCTTTATTCTCGGGAATAATAAGGACCTCTGCTCTAAAGTACAGGCAGTATTCGAAAAAAAGGGTTATTCTTGTGAAATAGCTGTTGTTCCAAAGGATAGGGTTGAAAATATCCCCCAAAATTTTATTGCAGCCACGAGAGACCGGGAGTATTTTTTACTGTTCAGGAATGAGGAATTCAAATATGTGACTGAATGGTTGCATGATAGAGGTATATTTGAGTTAAATGTGTTTCCTTGGGATACGCATATATCTAAAGAAGAAGATATAGAGGAAGTATTCATCCGGATAAATAACGAAAAACCGCGGCTTGACTATGTTGAAATTGAAGTCAGCCGAGGATGCAATCTGAATTGCAAGGGCTGCAACGAGTTTTCAAACCTTATTGACAAATCATGTTACGGCGACCTTGAATCAACAAGAAGAGACTTGTTAAGATTAAAGGAGTTGTTTTGGGGGATAGGGAAGATACGCTTAATGGGAGGGGAACCTCTTATAAATCCCGCCTTCCCTGAATTTGTGAGGACAGCAAGGGAAGTGTTCCCCGATTGTGATTTACGGTTATTAAGCAACGGGATACTAATTCCCCAACTCAGCATAGAAGATTTGCAGACGATAAAAAAATATAATTGCTCTTTTGATATATCGGTATATCCGCCGGTTAAAAGAATATTGAAAAGCATTAAAAGACGGTTGGATGAAAACGGTATATCCTATACCCTCAGCCTGAGAAATACATTCTTTTTTAAGTCTTTGCTCAAGGAGCCTTTAAAGTCACCTGTGGAATCCTTTAACAATTGCCTTTTTACTCATTGCCACGGATTAAATGACGGATACCTTTCGGCCTGTACAAATCAGATGTATGCTTACCGTCTAAACGATGCTTTCGGACTGGATTTTCCGACCGAAGAAAAAATAGACATTTATTCGACAGAACTTGACGGATGGGGGATTAACCGAAATTTTTCCAAGCCTCACGATTTTTGCCGTTACTGCGGACAGGGCATGGTTCCCTATCGCTGGAAAACTTGTCCCGCTCACAAGGCAAAGGCTGAAGATTGGTTAATTGAGCCCACTTTTCTTAATGTTAAAATAGCGCCGATTGTTCAGAAAACCCTCAAGACACCGGCCAAATTGCTGAGGGATATGTTAAGAAAACCTAAAAACTTAAAATAGTTAGGAAACTATCACGGTTTGTTCTAAAAAATGAGACTGCGCAAAATTTATCTTTACACAGTCTATCATTTGCAATTGTTTTGTTAACTTAAAAAATGACTCTTGGTCTATCTGTATGCAATACTAATGTATAAACGAAATCAAAGCTTCTAAAGTGTTCTATAATTTTAAGGTTTACTTTTTTCATGTAAACCATATTTTTTTCTAATGCCCGGATTAAAAATAACGGTAAAAAACGAACGAAACACCATATCAAAAGACCGAAACAAGTTGCTGACGGACATTTCTTTCAGAGCTTTTAGAATATAATGAAAGGTAATGTTTTTCCAAGACTTTTTATCTTGTGTAGAATGATTTTTGAAAAATCTGCGTATAACAAGATAGGAATATACAACATTTAAATCTTTGTTGGGGATATCTGAGAAGTTTTTATTTATTCTATCAAAAGGATATTTTCCGATAAAATCATCAAGAGTATTTGGGGGAGAGATTCTATTATCTTTTAACAGCCTTGAATACTCTTCTGAGTTTGGCACAGGTGAATAATAATTAACAGAAATCTGTGTAGTGCGTAATCTTAAAGCTAGGGAAACGGTTTGCTTTAAATCCTCTTGAGTTTCATATGGAAACCCCACAATAAAAGCTGCTCGAGCGACAATTCCCACACTTTCACAAACAACAATAGTTTGTTCAATCTGATTGTATTTAATGCCCTTTTTAATGTGCTTGAGCATCCTTTCGCTACCACTTTCAATACCAAAAGAGTATCCAACGACATCCGGCTTCGTACATGCGCTGAAAATCTTCTTTTTCAAAAATACCGACTATACTTCCACATCCCCAGTAGAAACTTAACCCGGCTGCTTTAATGGCATTGCAAAAGCTGTACATTTGTTCTTTGTTTGCAAACATCAGGTCATCATTAAAACATGCGCATTCCAAACCATAGTTCTGAATGAGGTGCTTTAGCTCTCGAACAACTTGTTCATAGGGCCTTGTGCATTGAATGCTTTTATTAAAATCGGAATTATAGCAGAAAGTACAATGCCCCGGACACCCCTTGGAAGTGTAAAGGGAGATTGTCTTTGAAGAAGAATAATAGTGATAAAAATATTTATTAACATCAATAAGTTCCCACTCTAAATCAGGGAGTGTGCGCAGATCAATTAAGTCTCTGCAGTGAGTTCTTACAACTTCGTTGTCTTTTAAAAATGCAATACCTTTTATGCTGTCCAGCTCGGAGCCCAAAGTGAAGCAGTTTAACAGGTCAAGCCAAGTGTGTTCACCCTCTCCGATGGAAATTATATCAACACAGCCGGTTTTAAGGCATTGTTCCGGAAGAGCAGAGGCCAAAAAGCCTCCCCAGATTACCTTATGGCCGGTTTTTTGTGCAATTTTTGATAAACGAATTGCATCCTTAACAGCTTTCCCGGATATTACAGAGACACCTACAACATCGGGTGAGAACTCCCTTAAAGTTTTTCTGAAACGCCCCTTGTTCACGGCGCTTTCGTAAATAATAACGGTATGCCCATGTTTTTTTAAATAAGTAGCAATTGAAAGAAGTCCCAAAGGCGTTGTCAAAGGGCCAACATTCTTTTTTGTCGCAGGACTTATCAACAAAACCTTCAATTTTATACCTCCTGACAATTAAGAATATTTCGTGAGAATTTCATCTTTATTGTTAGAGCGAAGGGTAGCTCCTCTTCTTCTGCCGAACCATACGGTTTCTTTTGCATACTTAATCCAATTTACCTCATCGGAATCGCCCGCAGTGTGAAGGATGTTGTGCTTCTTTTTTAAGGCTTCAGGCTGCCCGGAATAGATTGAATCAAAATAAGTACTGAAGTCGTGTGAAAGAGCGGTTTTTTGAGGCGGAGTACCCGGTCTCTTGATAATTACTTTTTGGTATTTTACAAGGTCATTAAAGACCTTATCTTCTAATTTAAAATCGGACAAAAACGGCATTATTTCTTTCCAAAAGCGTTCATAATTCATAACGAATTCTAAAAAGGCGCCTTCTTCGAAAAACCAGGAGGCATCACCGAACAACGGGTTTAGATACATCCATTTTCCGGTTTTGGTGTCTTTGAGTTCTTTTTCAAAATCGTCAAAAAGACGATTTGCCAATGTGCCCTCAGCCTGTTTTATGTAGCTTAGCAACTTGTTGAAAAAGTTCATATAGCTAATGCCTTTTTCATAGTACATATAAAGAGCAAAACAGCGCAGAAGGCCTAAGTTGTGAAAACACTGCACACAAACGGAAAAGAGGTTGGATTTTATCCACATTTCGTTACTCATTGTGTTTGTGGCAATAATAACATTGGAATATTCCTGCACCTCTTCTTCTACATCGGCACTGTGAATGTGATTGAAAGGTATCCGGGCGGTGACGATTCCGTGGCGTTGCTTATAATCCTCCTGTGCCATTTCGGAATTAATCAAAAGCTCGCAGTGATAGACGCTGATGGAATTATGTTGCCCGGCCTCCAACAGCTCGCAAATTCCGCTGCTGAAACTCTCATAAGTTTCCCCCGGAAGGCCCAAAATCAGTTCCGAATAAGAGGGGATTCCTGCCTGATTGTACTTTGCTAAAAGATTCGCAAATTTGTCCAGAGTCAGATTCTTTCTGTTTATATTTGTAAGTGCCTCATCGCTTAAAGTTTGATAGGCTAATGTTGCACCTTTATCCATCTCCATGCTGTTTAGCTTTTTGCTAATCTGAAATACATTTTCGTCGGAGTTCTTTGCATAACAGGGGCGGAAAACTTTCGGATAGCCGTTTTTAGCCTTCATTTCTACAATGAAGTCCACAATTTCAAGATCTCGTTTGAACATACCGAAGTTGGCATCGGCGCAAAAGCAATATTCAATTTTATTTTCGCTCATCCAGGCAATTTCCGCCTTGACCTTTTCCATGGGGAAATGCCGTACGGCCTTCCCGGCACACCAATCGCAGTAAGAGCAACTATAGGGGCAGCCCCTGTTCGTTTCTAAAATTGCTAAAAAGTCAATATCAGGGTTGTTTTGTAATAAACTGTCGAAAATGCCGCTTGTATAAGCGGAGGGATAGCCTTCAATATCGGTATAGTTCTGGCGGGGATTTTCTTTTATTTGTCCTTTAGAATCTCTATATGAGATATTGGGAATTTTCTCAAAGTCAGAGCCGGATAAAGCTTTGAGCAGGTCAAGAAAGGGTTCCTCCGATTCCCCCCGCATTAAAACATCCACGTAGTCTTCATTAATTAATATATCGTTATTGTCCGGTATATTGTGGCCGCCGAAAAGAATCAAGGTATCGGGAAATGCCTGCTTAACTTTTCTTGCCAGAGCTTTGTTGTATTCAAAATTCCATACACAGCAGGAGAACCCTACAAGCACCGGTTTCTCCATGCGGGAAACAACATCATCGAGCTTTTCCCGCCGGAATATAAAGTCTTTAAAATCATACGTTTCTCTGACATAATTATCCTGCAGTGCAAAGGCCGCCAATACTCCGGCGGCCAAGGGCAAATACAGGGATTTGTCAAAAGCAAAGCCTACTTGAACGAGATAGATGTTCTTTTTACTCATCCGCAACTCCTTTCACATCGACGGAGTCGGTGTATATGTTTTTACTTTCCTTTTTGCCGTACCAAACAACTATTCGGGCATAATCCGGCCAGTTATCCAACGGTTCCCGGTCCTCTATGGTGAGAAAATTAGACATTTTGAGCAGCTTTCCTTCCCTGCTTTTGAATATATCCGTAAAAAACTCGTGCAAATTGTAGCGTAATTCTTTCTGAGCGAAAACTCCGCCGGGCCGTTTAATCATATTCCGTTGGTAGAACAAAAGGTCTTCTATCAAATCCTCCGGGATGCCGAAAGAACGTAAAAAGGGTTCAGTCTCATCATAAAACTTTTCAAGTTCCCGAACAATGCACAAAAAAGCGTATTCTTCAAAAGGCCATGACACATCGCCGAAATCTTCAGCAAAAACAATTAAGTTGCCCTGCCCCCGTAGAATATTTTCCAGGTTGCTGCGGATTTCTTTGAAAATTTTTCCGCTGACCGTATCGGGGCGTTCCATGATGTAATTTAAAAGCCGCTCATAAAATTCAATATAACTCAAACCCTGTACGGCGTGGAGATACAGGGCGAAAAACTGCAGCAGATTCATGTGATGGAAACACTGTACCGTATAGGAGAGCATGTTCATATCAATCCACATCAAATTATCCATGCTGTAAGTGGAAGTGACAATTCTGGAGTATTCCTGTATTTCACCCCGTTTGGGATGCCCCATATGCGGTTGATTTAGGGGAACAAGCGTTGTTTCAACTTTGTGTTGCTTGATATAGTCCGGATCACCCATGACTGAACAAGGCAGCCATTCGCAGTTGTGTACATAAACGGAGTGATGCTGACCGGCATTTAGAAGGTCGTCTAAGCCGTTGGCAAAACTTGTATAATTTTCACCCGGTAGACCTAAAATAAGCTCGGTATAGGTTGGGATATCTTCGGCATTATAAAGCCGCATAAGTTCGGTATAGTGCTTGATGCTCACATTGGTTCGTCCGACTTTGGCGGCGGCATCTTCCGATAAGGTCTGCAAGGAAAGGGTTACACCTTTATTCATGGAGTTGTCATGAAGTTTTTTGCCGATTCTGAATATTCTGTCACTATTGTTTTTTGCATAAGAGGTCTGGAACTTTTGAGGATAACCCGTTTTATTTTTCAGTTGAATAATGTGATCTATAATTACCTCATCCCGGTCGAGAATGCCGAAATTGGCATCGGCACAGGCAATAAACTCAATACGGTGCTTACAAGCCCAATCAAGTTCACGGTAGATTCTATCCAGGGGAAAAAGCCGGATTTTACTTTTCAGGTTGCCCCAGTCGCAAAAAGCACAGTTATATGGACAACCTCTGTTTGTCTCAAAAATCAGTTCAAAATTCAGATCCGGATAATCCGTGAAAAAAGAGTCAAAATAACCCTCCAAATAGGGTGATGGATAATCACAATGAGTATACACTTCCGTCGGAGTCGTTATTAAAGCTCCGTCTTTCCGAAAAGAAATATTCGGGATATCATTCAAGTTTACTTTACCCAAACGGGAAAGCAAAACGCGGCGGAAAGGCTCTTCACCCTCACCGTGGATGAGAATGTCAATAAAGGGGCATTGTTCAAGAAGTATGTTGCCCGGCGGAACATGATGCCCGCCGAAAACAATGAGGCAGGAGGGATAGACTTCTTTAAACCTTTTAGCCAGGGCTTTGTTATATTCAAAGTTCCATACATATGTCGAAAAGCCCAGTACGAACGGGTCTTCCGCCTGAGTTACGCAACTTTCAACCGGTTCACGCAGGAACTGTATTTTTTTTAGTTTGTAATTAGTGCTGATGTCTTCATCGCTGAAAGCGTAGGCCACTAATGTGCCGCAAGCGTAGGGCAAATGAGCGGTCTTGCCGTAAAGGAAATTCGGCTGAATCATATAGAGATTTTTTAATTCCATTCTCAGCTTTCCCTCTTCGGTTTATTTTTGAAAGATTCAACTGTTGCAAAACGAACTTTTATAACGGTGATAGTGTATTTGAGCTTCATGAAAAAAGTTGTTTGTGCCTTCCCTTGACTTCTTGCCTTCCATAAAGTAGGAACTTCCACAAAGCGGTACTTCAGACGGATAAACTTCAGGTTGGATTCCAAACCGATTGCAGGGGAGCGACACTCAAGGACTATAGAATGAAGCTTGTCTTCAGGGATTATTCTGTAGCCGTAAGTCAGATCGGAAACCTTTGTACAGTATATAACTTGAACGAGTTTTTGGAAAACAAAATTAAGAAGACGATTAATTGCACCATAGCCCTCAAAACCTCCGCCTTTCAGCCATCGGGAGGCCAGAATAATGGCGTCCGGATTTTCTTTTGCCTTTTCAACCATTACAGACACAAGAAAAGGGTCTGTATCCATATCCGCCGCCACATAAACCAGATGGCTGCCTTTTGCTAAACTGAACGCCTCATTGAGGGCTGAGCCGAGACCGGGCTCTTTTTGCGTGTAAAGCCTTATGGGAATATTTTGAGCAATGTTCTGTAATGTTCCGACAACGCTCATACACTCAGCTGTTGTTTTTTCACAGACGACTACAATTATTTCCTTAATATCCCTACGGTTGCATGTTTGGGTAAGAATCTCCACCGTTTTTCTCAATGAGTCCGTTTCGTCAATGGTGGCGATAATAATAGAAAGATTTTCGAAACGCTTCAAAACTATTCTCCTGAAACGAAAACTGTGCCGGAAACATAACTTCCACGGTATTATACGCAATGAATTATATCATCCCGGCAGTATATTTGCAACAATTCCGGTGTGAAAACAGAAGGCTGAAAAAACACTCAAAACTGATATCGCAACAAACTCTTTTGCGGTATAAAATCTCAAGCGTTAGAACGAAAATTTACTGCGTTTTTTAAAGGAAAAAGAAAGCGAGAATAAAGATGATTAAACTGTACGGCAACAAAATTTTGAAAAGATGGCTATTTTTGTTGCATTGATTCGCCGTTTATATATAATTAATTATAAAGAGTTTTCAAAAGGAAAATATAATATATAGGGGGAATCAGAATTGGATAAAAAAATCAGAGTGGGTATCATCGGTTGCGGCGGTATCGCCAACGGTAAGCATATGCCGAATTTGGCGAAAAACAAAGATGTGGAAATGACGGCTTTTTGTGACATAATACCGGAGAAAGCCGAACTTGCCGCAGAGAAGTTCGGCTCCGCCGACGCAAAAACCTATACCGACTATAAGAAACTGCTTAAAGACGAAAGTATTGATGTGGTTCATGTTTGCACTCCTAACCGCTCTCACTCTTTCATTACCGTTGCGGCTCTTGAAGCCGGCAAACATGTAATGTGTGAAAAACCCATGGCAAAAACCTATGCGGAAGCCAAAAAGATGCTGGAGGCGTCAAAACGCACAGGCAAAAAACTTACAATAGGTTACCAACAGCGTTGGCGCGGCGACTCCCTGTATTTGAAAAAATCCTGTGAAAACGGCGAGCTCGGCGACATCTATTATGCCCGTGCGATTGCACTGCGCAGAAGGGCCGTGCCCACTTGGGGAGTCTTCCTCAACGAATATGAGCAGGGCGGAGGCCCCCTGATTGACATCGGCACACATGCTCTGGATTTGACCCTGTGGATGATGGACAACTACAAGCCGAAGATGGTAGTTGGCACAACATATAAAAAACTCGGGCAGCAAAGGGATACCGCAAACGCTTGGGGGGATTGGAACCCCGAAGAATTCACTGTGGAGGACTCCGCTTTCGGTTTTATTGTCATGGAAAACGGCGCAACAATAGTGCTGGAATCCAGCTGGGCACTGAATTTAGCGGATCCGTATGAGGCAATTACGCTGCTCTGCGGGGATAAAGCCGGTGCGGATATGTTCAACGGGCTGAGGCTTAACTATGTCAAAAACGGACGCCAGGTAATAGAAACACCGGACTTCAAGGCGGGCGGTGTTGCGTTTTATGAAGGCACTTCTTCGGATCCTTCCGATCTGGAATCCAGAGCTTGGATTGATGCGATAAAGAATAATAAAGAGGTTCCCACAAAGCCCGAACAGGCTTTGGTAGTTACTCAGATTTTAGAGGCGATTTACAAATCTGCAAAAACCGGAAAGCCGGTTTACCTGAATAACGACTGATTTAGATTTTGCAAAGAGGTGTGAAAAATGAAAAAAGCAATTCAACTTTACAGTGTAAGGGACCATATCAAAACCGGTGAAGATATGCTCAACGTTTTGGGCAGAGTAAAAGAGATTGGTTATGAAGGAGTGGAATTTGCAGGTTATTTCGGCCTTTCCGCGGAAGTGTTAAAAAAGAGATTGGATGAACTGGGACTCAAAGCAGTTGGTACCCATATGGGTTTGGAAAACTATGTGCCGGAAAAGATTGAAGAAACAATCAGATTCCATAAGATCCTTGATTGCAATCTAATCGGTCTTGGCGGAGCGCCTACAAGACCCGGCCCGGTTCTAAAGCACACCTGCTCTATACTGAAAAAAGCCAATGAAATTGCGGAAAAAGAGGGCATGCGTGTATATTTTCACAACCATCAGGAAGAGTTTAAACCTTTGATGGGCGGGGTGATTCCGATAGAAAAGCTCAAAGAAGCCTGCTATCTGCAACTGGACACCTACTGGAGCTTTTGCGCCGGCATTGACAATGAAAAGTTCTTGACTGAAAATTCGGATCGAATTGTCCACATTCATCTGAAAGACGGAATAGACGCAAAACCTCTTGCGCTCGGTGAAGGGGAAGCGGATCTTGCAACGGTTATTAAGACTGCGAAAAAAATCGGGCTTGATTGGGTGATTGTTGAAAATGATAATCCTACACCTACGGGTCTTGAGGACATTGCCCGCAGCATGGAGTTTTTAAACAAAAATATGTAATTGCTGCTCAGGCGCTACAGCTACAATTTGATGAGTTAACTAAGATTAAACAAAAAGGAGAGAATAAAATGAAACTTGGCGTTTTTACCTGTCTGTTAGGCAATTTGCCTTTGGAAGAATCGCTTAAATATTTTAGCGATTTAGGGCTTGAAACGGTCGAAATCGGTTGCGGGGGTTATCCCGGCACTTCCCATGCGAACCCTAAACTGCTTTTAAGCGATGCGGCGAAGCTTGAGGAGTTTAAAAATCTTATTGCAAAGTATAATTTTGAAATCAGTGCACTGAGCTGCCACGGCAACCCGGTGCACCCGAATAAAGAGATAGCGGCACAATTTGATAACGCTATCAGAGATACCATACTCTTGGCGGAAAAATTAGGTATCAGCCGCATAAACACATTTTCCGGCTGCCCCGGGGATTGCGAAGACTCAAAATACCCCAATTGGGTTACCTGCCCCTGGCCCAATGATTTTTTAGATATTCTGGAGTGGCAGTGGAATGAGGTTCTCATACCTTATTGGAAAGATTTGGTTAAGTTTGCCAGAGAACACGGTGTGGATAAAATCGGTCTGGAAATGCATCCCGGTTTTAGCGTCTATAACACCGAAACCCTTCTGCGCTTGAGAGAAGCTGTTGGTGATGAAATCGGCGCTAATTTTGACCCGAGCCACCTTGTTTGGCAGGGTATGGATCCTGTAGCTGTAATCAGGGCGCTTGGCCCCGCTATTTTCCATGTCCATGCAAAAGACACCAAAATCGACAAATATAACACTGCGGTAAACGGCGTGCTGGATACCAAGAGTTATATGGATGAGATTAACCGCTCATGGATCTTCCGTTCAGTGGGTTACGGCGGCGATGCCGCTTACTGGAAAGATGTTATCTCCAATCTGCGTCTGGTGGGTTATGATTATGCTATAAGCATTGAACATGAAGACTCACTTATGAGCCAGAACGAGGGATTGAGCAAGGCTGTTTCTCTGCTTAAAGAGGTGCTTATCACCGAAGATGTGAGCGCCGCCTGGTGGGTGTAGTCCGCAGAAAGACTGACTTATGACGGAGAGTGATAAAGTGAAATCTAAAAAGGATATCGGTGCGGCTGTTATCGGTTACGGCGGTATGGGCGGCTGGCATACTGAAAAAATTAAAAAAATCAAGGGCATCTCTTTAATAGGTATTTATGATATTTTAGAGAGCAGGCGGCAGGCGGCGGAAGAAAAAAACATCCGCGCCTTTAACTCGCGGGAAGAACTACTGGCAGATGAAAGGATAGATTTGGTAGTTATAGCAACGCCTAATGATGTTCATAAAGAAATAACAATAGCCGCCTTGGAGGCCGGAAAAAATGTTATTTGCGAAAAACCCGTAGCCATGAACAGCGTCGAGCTGGAAGAGATGATTGCCGTCTCCGTTAAAGCGGGCAAAATCTTTACCGTTCACCAAAACAGGCGTTGGGATGACGACTACCTCTGTGCTAAAAAGATAATTGAAGAGAACATGTTGGGCAGGGTTTACAATATTGAATCAAGGGTTCAAGGGGACAGAGGCGTGCCCGGTGACTGGCGCAACAGAAAGGCACAGGGCGGCGGTATGGTCTTGGACTGGGGTGTTCATCTGTTGGATCAGATACTTATGCTCAAAAAAGATCAAAAACTTACTTCCGTCTATGCTCAGTTGACCTTTGTGACCAGCGACGAGGTGGATGACGGCTTTAAAACCATGCTCAGTTTTGATGACGGCACCACCGCCTATGTGGAGGTGACAACCAGCAACTTTGTTAAACTCCCCCGTTGGTATATCTTAGGCGAGAACGGCACGGCGATGATTGAGGATTGGGACCTTAACGGAAAAATTATAAAAGTTTCCGATTGGGAAAACCGGGATGCTGTTCCCGTTTTGGCGGGTGTAGGGCTGACAAAAACCATGGCGCCTCGTACAGACGACACCATTAAGAAGTATAAACTGCCCAAAGTGCATTCGGACTGGGGAGCATATTACGAAAATATTGTCGCCGCCATCAAAGGGGAAGAAAAACCGCTTATAACTCACGAACAGGTGAGGCGTTCCACAAAACTTATGGAAGCAATTTTTGAGTCCGATAAACACAACATTGTTGTAAAATTCGAATAAATCAGCGCAAAAAAGAGCCCGGTCGAAAATTTTTTCGGCCGGGTATATTTATTGCCGTGATGTTTTAAGGGGTATAGGTGAATGTAAAGCAATGAGATTTTATACTTAACTTTAGCAAATCATGCCGGAAGTGGTAGCCGCGCATTTCTCTGTCGCCGACTCTTACGGTTTCCACATAGCCGGCGCTGTCGGTCTTTATTATTTTAATCCATTGAGCGGGATCTTCCTGCAGGGTTATGGCTTTATCCGGATAGTTTCTATTGTAATCATTAACGAAAGCTCTGAACTCCTCAACAGTCAAGGATTTGGTTGTTGTTTCAAAGGATTCAGGGCTTGATATCCCGCCCTGTAAGTATGGTAAACTCCCTCCCCAAACGGAGGCGGAGGATACGGTTTTTCCGGCACAGGAGGAGAAGTAAAAGGCGGTTATCGGGCTTCCGTTGTATGAAAGATATTCGCCCAGAGTTGCCCGAACCGCTTTTACCACATTGGAGTTTTCATCCATTTTGAAGCTGTAAGAAAAGGCGTGATGGTTTGCCGTCATGTTAAAACTGTTTTTCTTGGCAAAGGTATAAACCGCCACCGCCTGAGCTTTAAGGGCTTCAAAATGCGAACTGGGTCCTATCTCCTGGGCAACGGTTCGGGAAACATACTCAACCAGCGGATAAGATGTATTCCGGTAAGCAACTTTTTGGGGCGGAGAACTGTCTTTTTCTAAAGCAACCCCTGGTTGATAGTAGTGAAGAAGAATCCACTTGTAATCCTTGCCCTGTTCGGCATATGCTCTTGCCCCTCTTTGGCTCATGCCTACCCCGTGGCCGTAGCCTTTAACGGTGAACAAAAAAGTACCCTTTGTTTGGGAAGGGAGGCTTGTATCGGTCACGACTGCCGATGTTGCAGGCCGGGTTGTAGTTGTGGGCGCCTTTGTAGTTGTAGTTGTGGTTGTAGGTTTGGTTGTAGTTGCAGGTTTTGTAGTGACGGGAACCGTTGTTGTCAGCTTTGGTGTAGTTTGAGTTTTGGTTGTCGTGACAGTTGTGTCGGCGGTTGTTGAGGAAACTTCCGCAACAGAGGTTCCCGAAATATCCGTATTGGTCTCGGTAAGGGTGTCAAATTCGGCAAAAAGGCTTTGCAATTCGTCTTCCGGAATTTGATTGCCGCCGATATCCGGTCGGGTTTCAGCGGACTGTACGGTTTGAGCAAGGACTGCATCCGGCTGTACGAATCTTGCATAAAGATCTTTGACAGCGCCTACAGCACGACCGCCGAAAAAAATCATAAGCAGGCATATTATAATTGCCAAAACACCAATAATTATAAGCCTTAAAGCCAAGCCTTTTCTGTTTCTCACTTCTTTTTCAGAGATTTCATTCCATTCCCCCGAAGCGGAAAGGTTGTTAAAACCGTCATCATCGTTATATTCACGGAGCATGGAGAGAAGTTTTTCGCCTCCTGCTATTAGGAGTTCGGCAGGTGTTTCTTCCGAATTTGCGTAGAGTTTGGCTACCCGGGCGCGATTCTTGTCAGCTAAAGCGACGAATAAAAACAAACTTCCTTCGACCTTTGAAGAAGACAGCACATTTGATACTGCCAGACCTACGGTTGCCCCGCTTTTCTCCATTGCCCGGCGAGCAAGGAGAGCAGTGTGCTCTTTATGGCTTTCTCCTTTTCTTTCTTCATCACAATCAACAAAACTTAAGGATTCCTCCAATCCCGGGAGTTTGGAAAGCGTTTTTATCAGGAAGGCTGCCGACTTGTTATTTGCCATAGCGGCTTTTGTTTCTACGGGGAAAACGGAGCTCTTAGCCGCCGGGGTATCATGGGCAAACAAGGTGACAGTGGCTCCATGTTTGAGGATGTTCAGTGTGATATATTCGTTTAAACCGTTGTTTAATACGGTGTCAATCCGGCTTAAATCCAAGGGAAGTACAATCAGGTGCTGCTTACCGGATTGGAGAGCAAATCCCGAATACAGTCCGTCGTCTGAAAGAAAAACTGTTGAATCAACGGGCACAAGGGAATGGCTGTCAGCGGTTTTGTCAGGTTTATCTTCCCCGAGGTTTTCTATGAGGTCAGCAATCGGCTGAGATTTTTCCACAGACAAAGCGAGAACCTTGAACAAAATTCTTTTCAAAAATAAAAATCTTGCATTGTCTGCGCACAGGACAACAACCTCGCTGTCTGAAAAAGCCTTAGCAAGTCCGCCAATCATTTTTTTGTGGTCTTGATACACTTTAAATGGTTGAGCATCGGGAAAAGATGCTGAAATTGCGTTGAATATAGATTCCTGAGCATAGCTTGAAAAAACTGAAGGTTCTTTTATCAGGGCTATAAGGCTCAACTTGACACTCATATTTCTAACCTCCTTTGCATTAAATTAAATGTGACATAAATTGGTTTGAAAGGTGCAATCAACCGGGAACCCATTTGAAACTGTCTTTGTACGGATTTGTCTTTCCTCTATCATTATACCATGCTTGGGGATAGCGCGGGTTGGGATTAATGGCTGTTTTTGAAAAATCAACATCCTCGCTCTCACCTTCCCGTATTAAACGGGCAATTACCGCAAGCCTTGCATTTTTAAAATCATAGGAACAGGTGGACAGGGTCAAGATTTTATCGCCCGGCTGTATATCAACTCCCGTAGTATAGAGCTTGCGTTGATCCAACTCGCGGATAAAGGACATGAAAACTTTGTCGTTGCTGAGGTTGCGAAAAATGTAGTTGAACAAATAACCGTTATCCGTGCTCGCATCCCCGTTGGTTACAATTACCGCATAAATCTTCCACTTCATATCCTTGTAGAGCGTGTTAAAAGTGATAACGGGGGCGGATTTATAACCGTCAACTGTTCTGTAGCTTTCCAATACCCCGAACATCAAATCATCATATTTCATATTATGCCCGTAAATTACCGTATTGCGGTCAAGCAGTTTGAAATTATTTGCACTGTCTAAAAAACAGCAGCCATATTTGGATTTTGAGCCGCTAAATGTTTTTCTCAGGTACTCCTGGTTGGTTTTACCCTTTACAACCGGTTGGCTCAGCCCGAGAGAGTTAATTTCCACCCAACCGACAAAATCATTATTTTGAACATATAATCCGGCGTATTTTGGTTGCATGCCCAAAGGGAATATAACTCCCGGATACTCGTTTTCGACTTTTGCCCAGTCGGAAAAATTGTTGCTGTTTATTTTCACATCAATGTTTTTTTGACTGTCCCTTTTACTAAGATAAGGCGAAATTACATAGATGTTCGCTAAAATGACGGCACAAACAAACATTGTAATAAGGGCAATTATCAATATCGTCTTACGTAAAACTTCGGCAAGGCTATCGCCTTTACGGGGGATGGTATTGGCGGAAAACTTTTGCCATGCACTCTTCCGTGCCTTGTTTTCTTCCGGAGATCTGAACATCTCCGCAAAATCGTTATTTAAAGCCTTATTGTCTTCAACAACCTCAACTTCAATATCATCGTTATCTATTAGCAGGTTATCAAGAGCCTTTTCATATACGGCGAACCTTGTATGAAATTCCTCATCTTCATCCGGTATGGGGGAGATTGGGGTTTGAGCGGAGTCCGCTTTCTTTATGTTTTGCGAAGGAATCGGCTGTTCTTCCGTTTGGTCTGCCGTCTGTACATCCGATGAATAAGCCGGTTGTTCCTCCGTTGTCACTGTCGATTGCACCTCATCCTGATCCTCCGGATGCTCGTATATAATGCGTAGCGATGAAAGGAAATCGGCACCGGGCTTAGTGTTGTTCGGTTTGCCCTTTTCGCATTGCTGTTCCCGTAGGTTTTGAACTTCTTCCTCAGGCGCAGCATCCTTTCTTCCGTAACGGCTGTCGCCCGTGTCTTCATAGATGACTCTGAAGGAGGCCATTGCTTCTTCAAGGCTCAGGGCTTTCTCGGCGTTGCCGCTTTCCTCCGGTGACAAAAGCTCCGGAGTTTCAACAGGTCCGCTGTTCCGCTGTTTATCGGCATTGCTATTGCTATTTTTTTTTGATGTTTTGTTATCTTTAGTAGCCAAAGTTTTCCTCCGCGGTTAAATGATATATTATGTTTATAATTTATTGATTCCATTTTTCAGAACCGGCATACGGGTTCCTTTTACCGTAATAATTATACCATACCTGGGGCCGGCGATAACCGGGATTGTCAATTATTACCGAGGGGTCTGTTGTTTTGCTCTCACCCTCCCTTAAAAGCCTCGCTGCTACAACAAGGCGGGAATCGACCTGTCTGCCCGCAAAATTATTGACATAGACACAGGTGGAAAGAGTCAGAATTTTATCTTCGGGTCCCACGCCTATTTCCGAGTAAAAACGGGAACGCTGAATAATTTGAGTCATATAGCCGGGGAATTTTGACTTGTTGATTTTGGGATGTATGTAGTAGAAAGAATAGCCGTTATCATCTTTAGGTTGTACGCTGGTAATATAAACGGAAAACACCTTCCACTCATATTTTTTGTAAAGGGTGGAATATTCAATAATCGGGTGCTCCCGGTAAAAGTCGGCGTCCATGTATTTATACAGGTCGTTAAAAACCTGGAGTTTTGACATGGTGGTGTGTCCATGCAAAATTGTATTTTGGCTTAAGTCTTTCGGGTCGTTTCGGTAATCAAGGAATAAGTTGCCATACCGGGTACGCTTGCCGTAAAAGTCGTTTCTCAGATAATAAGTGTTGTTTTTGTCCTGAGTTACAACGGTATCTATGGAGGTGCCGGGGATTTTAAGCCAGCCCACCACATCCGGGTTTAGGGCGAGAACCGTGCCGAAAGATTCTAGCACTCCGGGAGGTGGAGGGGTGCTTCGGGCAGGCGTTTTTAAACTTTCCAGCTCAAGAGGAAACAGCGGGGCTGCAGTAGCCGGGGCGCCGGGTGATTCCGTAATGCGGGGTTCGTCCGCTTCTTCTTTTTTTAGGTTTTGATAGCCTGAATAAAAACCTGCGATGCCCAGAAGAATGATTATGCTCAGAAGGACGGAAACGACGGCGGTTAACTGTTTGCGGTATTTACCTGCCATTACCGGAAGCCCGTAAAAAAACAATGCGAAGAGCAGCAGGGGAGTGCCTAAAAAGTCCCACCTTGTTGAAGAATCATCAAAACTTTTATCCCGTAACCCAAAATCATTATCAGGGTTAGATGATGGTATTATCGGCTGATGCGGGTTTTCTTCAGGGTTGTCTTCTTGAAAAACGACCCTGATGCCCGGCTCCGATTCGGCTGAACGGGCTTCGTGTTGAGGTGCTTCCTGCTCGGCATATGTTGGGGTATCCATAGGGTGCAGGATATCATCGAATTCTTCATAAAGAATACGAAAGGAGGTTTCGGTATTGTCCGGTTTTACTTCGCCGGCGGATAAAATTTCTCCGGCGTTTTCTTCCGGGATAAAAGAATTATCAGTTGTGTCTTCGTTCATTATTATTCTCCGATTTACGGCTTTCGTTAAACTCTTGAGCATATCGGCGCAGCATGTCAAGCGCTTTGGAGGCTGTATAAAAACGGTTGTATTCTCTGTCGGATTTTCGCCGCACCTCAACTTTCTCCACTATCCGGGAAGAAGAGTCACTCAGAGCAATAAAGCTTAAACCCACGGGCTTGTCTGCGGTTCCTCCGCCCGGACCGGCAATTCCGGTTATGCCTATCCCGATATCGGCTTTACCCAAAAGGCGGACTCCATGAGCCATCTCAAGAGCGGTTTGCTCGCTTACGGCTCCGTGTTTTTCCAACACTTCAGACGATACGCCTAAAATTATTTTTTTCATTTCATCGGAATAAGTAACCACACCGCATTGAAAAACCTTTGAGGCGCCGGGGATATCCGTAATCCGTTTAGCAACATAGCCGCCGGTACAGGATTCCGCTATGGCGACGGTGAGATTTTTTTGAATAAGGAGGTTTACTACGCTCTCTTGAAGGCTTTGAGAGTCAACCCCGTAAACAAAATCGCCTAACACTTCAAGCAATTCTTTTAAAACCGGTGCACAAAGAGCCTCGGCCTCCGCCCTTGTTTTTCCCCGGGCGCCGATTCTGAGCATGGCTTCCCCGTCTTTTGCGTAGGGGGCTACAGTGGGATTGTCTCCGCTAAGATAATCCCCGGCGAGTTCCGCCATGGCGCTTTCGCCGATGCCGAAGGTTCTGACAGTATGAGTGATAATTATGCCGTCCGAATGTTTTGAAAGAAAGGGCTTGACGTATTCCAGGAACATCGGCCTGATTTCTCTCGGCGGACCGGGTAGCATTATAATGCATTTGCCGTCTTTTTCCAGCGCGAACCCCGGGGCTGTACCGTTTTTGTTCGGGAAAATTGTGCCCGACTCGGGAACAAGAGCCTGTTTTTTGTTGCTTTCGGGCATGCTTGTTCCCCGGTTAAGAAAATAGTCTTCAAGCTGTTTGAGAATTTCGGCGTCCGTTTTAAGCTTTACCCCTAAGGTCTCACAGCAGACTTCTTTAGTGATATCATCCGCCGTGGGTCCCAAACCGCCGGTTGTAATAAGGATATCGCTGCGTTCCAAGGCCTCTTTTACAGCCGAAGCCAGGCGCCGGGGGTTGTCACCCACGGTGCTTTGGCGCAACACGGAGATGCCCAAGTCCGCCAATTCGACTGAAAGAAACTGAGCATTGGTATTGAGTATTTCACCTAACAACAGTTCGGTGCCTACGGAAAGAATTTCACAAACGGGCATATATAGTTACCTCTCGAAAAGGAGTCTATTTGATGATATCGACTTTTACCCCTTTAACCGCTTCTTCCAAAAGAGCGTCGGTTTCCAAGCCGCTTTCCGCCCGGATAACGGATTCAAGCTTCGGTTTAATGCGGGGATGCTTCGGTGTAAAAACCGTACAGCAATCATCATAAGGCAGGACGGAAATATCAAAGGTTTCAATTTGGCGGGAAATGGATACAACATCGTCTTTATCCATCCCGATTAGAGGTCGAAAAACAGGCAGGGACGCGGCATCATCCGTGCAGGCGAGGGCTTGCAGAGTCTGGCTTGCCACCTGCCCCACACTCTCGCCGGTAATCAGAGCGCCGCAGTCTTCCTGCGCCGCTATTACAGAGGATATTCTCATCATCATTCGGCGCATAATTATAGTGAAAAGGGATTCGGGGCAGTTATCTTGAATTTCCTCCTGAATTACCGTGAAGGGAACGGTGAATAAAGTTATATTCCCGCTGTATTCCGCCACTTTGCCTAACAAAGCGTGAACTTTTTGTTCGGCTCTGGGGCTTGTGTAGGGCGGGGAGGCAAAATGAATACCCGTGAGTTTAAGTCCTCTCTTAGCCATCATCCACCCGGCAACGGGGCTGTCTATGCCGCCGGAAATGAGCAGTGCCGCTTTGCCGGAAGAACCCGCGGGCAGACCTCCTGCGCCTTTAATCTGATTCTCGTGTATGAAGGCGTAGCGGTCACGGACTTCCACCGTGACGGTAAGTTCGGGCTGACGCACATCCACCTTAAGGTGAGGGAATTCATTTAAAATGCGTTCCCCCAGGGCTGCGCATATTTGCGGGGAGTTATACGGGAATTTTTTGTCCGAGCGTTTTGCTTCCACTTTAAATGTGGAGGCCTCTTTGAGAGAATTTTCAAGGTAGCGGGGAGCAAAGTCAAGAATTACGGAAAAATCCTTTTCCACCGCTGCCGCTCTGGAAAAGGCGGCAATGCCGAAAACCTTGCCTACCCGTTGTACGACGGCGTCAAAATCGACGTTTTCATCAAGGGGTTCGGCGGTGATGGTGGATTGAGAGCGGTAAAAATTAAATGGACTCAGAGGGCTCAGCCGCCGGCGCAAGTTAGCGGTGAGCATATCCTCAAAAGAGCGCCGATTAAGACCTTTGAGAGACAGTTCGCCGTTTTTTATTAAAATAACTTCTTTCATAAAACCGTGTACTCCGTGTCAGTGTAAAAATCTTTTTTGTCCGTCGGTCAAACCCTGAAGCAATCGGTCAATATCTTCTTTTCGGGTGAAGCGGGAAAAACTTATACGCAAAGCCGATTTGATTATTTCATCTTTCAGGCCCATGGCGGTCAGTGTGCGGCTCTTTTTTCCTCCGGAACAGGCCGATCCGCCTGAAATATAAATTCCCCGTTCTGAAAGAAAGTTGACCATATGGGCAGCCAAAACTCCCGGCACCGATATATTGACAATATAGGCAAGGCTGTCTTTTGGGGAATTTACCGCTATATTCGGCATGCGGAAAAGTTCGTTCAAAAAATAATCTCGCAGCCCTGAAATCCGTACAAGTTCTTTTCCCGTATCGGGCAGGGCTTTTGCCGCCGCCGCAAAACCGGCAATTGCGGGCATAAGCTGAGTCCCGGGACGCAAAGCCTTTTCCTGATTTCCGCCGAAAGTCAGGGGAGTGATATGAACTCCGCTTTTTACAAAAACGGCGCCCGCCCCCTTGGGTCCGTGAATTTTATGAGCGCTCAGAGTTATTAAGTCCGCTCCGGCGGAATGAGGGTTAAAAGGGATTTTGCCGAAAGCCTGAACCGCATCACAGTGGACTAATGCCGGAGCGCCGGCGGCGACAACCGCTTTTTTTGCAGCCGATACGGGTTGAAAGGAACCGACCTCGTTGTTTACCGCCATTATACTTATTAATATAGTATCTTTATTAACAGATTCAAAAAGATCTTTTTCAGAGATTTTTCCTTCGCTGTCCGCCGGTAAAAGAACAAGCTCAAATCCGTCATTTTCCAATTGCCGCAGAGGAGCCTCCACGCTGGGGTGTTCCACTGCCGTGGCTACAATGCGCCGCCCCTGACGTTGACGGGCTTTTACCGCTCCGCTTATAAGAAGATTATTACCCTCAGTACCGCCGGAAGTGAAGTATATCTCATCGCTGCTGCAGCCGAGCTTTTCCGCAATTGTCCTTCTGGAATTTTCCAGCAATGCTTCCGCTTTTATGCCTGCAGCGTGGGGGGATGAGGGGTTACCCCAGGTATCTTCAAGAGCGTGTGTTACGGCTTCCATTGCTTCGGGACAGGGAGCAGTAGTGGCACTGTTGTCCAAATATATTAGCATTTATTCAACTCCAAACAACACTATACCATTATACTAACGCATTATATATCAAAATCACATCTCTTGCAACGGAAAACAAACATCGAAAAATACGGGACAGCAAAAAGTAAAGCCGGCTTACCTTCACGCAACGCCCGGGTGCGTTGCAAAGAAGGGGGTGGTATGGGCAAAAAAAGTAGTTGACAATACGGGATGTATTTGGTATTCTATTCGGGCACCTCAGGCGGCACTGCGCCGTCGGAGTGGGCAAAAA